>Ga0308164_10000491_pt1 | contig 65573 bp, 61 predicted proteins | sample PhyTR2_FD_201031 | JGI IMG/M metagenome (GOLD analysis project Ga0308164, IMG submission 201031) | Phyllosphere microbial communities from UC Gill Tract Community Farm, Albany, California, United States - DLSLT.R2 | ecosystem: Host-associated > Plants > Phyllosphere > Unclassified | place: USA... | reverse complement strand
ATGCTCAACCAGATCGCGATGCTGTTCGGTGGCCGCATTGCCGAAGAAGTGTTCATGCACCAGATGACCACGGGTGCGAGCAACGACTTCGAGCGCGCCACGCAGATCGCCCGCGACATGGTCACGCGCTACGGCATGACCGATGCCCTGGGCCCGATGGTCTATGCGGAAAACGAAGGCGAAGTGTTCCTGGGCCGCTCGATGAGCAAGACCAACAGCATGAGCGAGCAGACGATGCAGAAGGTGGACGAGGAAGTGCGCCGTATCATCGACGAGCAGTACAGCCTCGCGCGCAAGCTGATCGAGGACAACAGCGACAAGATGCACGCGATGGCCAAGGCCATGCTCGACTGGGAAACCATCGATGCCGAGCAGCTCGACGACATCATGGCCGGCCGCGCGCCGCGCCCGCCCAAGGACTGGGTGCCGCGCAGCACCCCCTCCTCGGGTGGCGACGATGCGAGCGGCGGCACGCCTGCGGCGGATGGTGCAGCCGGTGGTGTCGTAGTGGCCGGCACGACGGTGGCCGGCACCGCACCGGGCGCGGAGACCGCGCCGAACGCTGCCTGATACCGGCACGCGACGGATGTGACACGACACGGGGCCTGCGGGCCCCGTTTTCTTTGGCTTTTTGATTCGAGAGACTGAAATGCAGCAATGGCAGACCAGCCGCTTCCTGCTGGACCTGGAGCGTCCGCTGGTGATGGGCATCGTCAACATCACGCCGGATTCGTTTTCCGACGGCGGGCGCCATGACCACCTTTCGGCGGCGCTCGCGCACTGCGAGCAGCTGCTCAAGGACGGTGCGCAGATCCTCGACATCGGCGGTGAATCGACGCGTCCGGGCAGTCCCGCCGTGGGCCTCGACGAGGAGCGCGCGCGGGTGCTGCCGCTGGTGCGCGAAGCCGTGAAGCTGGGCGTGCCGGTTTCGGTGGACACGTACAAGCCCGAGGTGATGCAGGCGGTGCTGGACCTGGGCGCGGACATCATCAACGACATCTGGGCGCTGCGCCAGCCGGGCGCGGCGCAGGTGGTTGCCAGCCACCCGCAGTGCGGGGTGTGCCTGATGCACATGCACAGCGTGCCGCAGCAGATGCACCGCGAGCACATGCAGGGCGATGTGGTGGTGCAGGTGCGCGAGTTCCTTGCCGCCGCGGCCGCGGGCCTGCAGGCGCTGGGCGTGGCGCGCGAACGCATCGTGCTGGATGCGGGCACGGGCTTCGGCAAGACCGTGGCGCAGAATTTCGCGCTGCTCGCGCGCGAGGCCGAGCTCGCGGCGCTGGGTTATCCGCTGCTGGCGGGCTGGTCGCGCAAGGGCTCGCTGGGCGAGGTGACGGGCCTGCCGGTGGGCGAGCGCATGGTGCCCAGCGTGACCGCGGCGCTGCTGTCGGTCGAACGCGGTGCACGCATCGTACGGGTGCACGATGTGCGTGAAACGCGGGCGGCGCTGCAGGTATGGCAGGCCATGCACGACAATGGAGCCCTTGCCGGCTGATCCCCGGCGTCGATTCCTTTTTTCTCCCAAGGCTTTTCATGGCTCGTGAATATTTCGGCACCGATGGCATCCGTGGCACCGTCGGGCGCGCGCCCATCACCCCGGACTTCGTGCTGCGCCTGGCGCATGCGGTCGGGCGCGTGCTGCGCCGCACCGAGCAACGCCCGACGGTGCTGATCGGCAAGGACACGCGGATCTCGGGCTACATGCTCGAGAGCGCGCTCGAGTCGGGCTTCAATTCCGCGGGCGTCGATGTGCTGCTGCTCGGGCCGCTGCCGACACCGGGCGTCGCCTATCTCACGCGCGCCCAGCGCGCGAGCCTGGGCGTGGTGATCAGCGCCAGCCACAATCCCTATCCCGACAACGGCATCAAGTTCTTCAGCGCCCAGGGCAGCAAGCTGCCCGACCGCTGGGAGGAGGAGGTCGAGCGCGCCCTGGCCGAGGACCCGGTCTGGGCCGATTCGGCGGCGCTGGGCAAGACCCGCCGGCTCGATGACGCCGCGGGCCGCTACATCGAATTCTGCAAGAGCACCTTTGCACACGACCTTACGCTCAAGGGCCTGAAGATCGTCGTGGACGCGGCGCATGGCGCGGCCTACCAGATCGCGCCCAAGGTGTTCCATGAACTGGGCGCCGAGGTGATCTCCATGGGCTGCGCGCCCAATGGGCTCAACATCAATGACGGCGTGGGCGCGACGCACCCCGAAGCCATGGTGCGGGCTGTGCAGGCACATGGCGCGGATTACGGCATTGCGCTGGACGGCGACGCCGACCGGCTGCAGATGGTCGATGCGCAAGGCCGGCTCTACAACGGCGACGAACTGCTGTACCTGCTGGCGGCCGACCGCCTGGCGCGCGGCGAGGCCGTGCCGGGCGTGGTCGGCACGCTGATGACCAATCTCGCGGTCGAGACGGCGCTCAAGGCGCAGGGCGTGGGCTTCGTGCGCGCCAAGGTCGGCGACCGCTATGTGCTCGAGGAGCTCAAGCGCCATGGCTGGCTGCTTGGCGGCGAGGGCTCGGGCCATCTGCTGGCACTCGACCGCCACACCACGGGCGATGGCCTGGTCAGCGCGCTGCAGGTGCTGCAGGCCTGCGTGCGCGGCAAGACCCTGGCGCAGTGGCTCGAAGCCGTGCCCCTGTACCCACAGGAGCTGATCAACGTGCGCCTGGCGCCAGGCCAGGACTGGAAGAGCAACGCGCTGCTCGAGCAGACGCTGCAGGCCGTGCAGGCCGAGCTCGGCGACAGCGGCCGCGTGCTGATCCGCGCGAGCGGCACCGAACCCCTGCTGCGCGTGATGGTCGAGGCGCGCGATGCGCAGCAGGCGAGCTCGTGCGCCCGACGTCTGGCCGATGCGGTGGACGCTGGCTGAGCTTCTGTTGAAGCCAGCTTACATGGGGTATCTTCTGGAGCCCCGAGTCAGGCGCACGCGCAGGCGCGGACAGGCCAGCCGAGAGAAATTCGCTGAACAATCTCTCGGGCCGAGAGAACTTCGCTGAACAAGCCCTCAGGAATTGCTTCGTTTTTTCAGGAACTGCAGCAGCTCTTCGCCCGGCGGCAGCGGCCGGCTGAAGTAATAGCCCTGCGCCTCGTCGCAGCCCATGTCGCGCAGGAACTGCAGCTGGGCCTCGGTCTCGACGCCCTCGGCGGTGGTCTGCATGCCCAGGGCCTGGGCCATGCGGATGATCGCGCTGACGATGGCGCGGTCGTTGCCGTCGTGGTCCAGGTCCTGCACGAAGGACTGGTCGATCTTGAGCTTGTAGATCTGGAAGCGCTTGAGCTGGCTCAGGGACGAGTAGCCGGTGCCGAAGTCATCGATCGACATGCGCACGCCGCGCGAGCGCAGCTGGTCCATGGTCTCGGTCGCGGTGCGCGGGTCGTTGACGGCCACGCCTTCGGTCAGCTCCAGCTCCAGCGCATCGGGCGGCACCGCGGCCGCATGCAGGATCTGGCTGACCAGGTCGGGCAGCTGCGGCTGGTGGAACTGGATCGCCGACAGGTTGACCGCGACCTTGAGCTCGGGCAGCCCCGCGCCGCGCCAGGCCTTGAGCTGGGCCACGGCGGTGCGCAGCACCCATTCGCCGATCTGCAGGATCTGGCCCGTGTCCTCGGCCACGGGAATGAATTCGGTGGGCGAGATCGGGCCAAGCAGGGGATGGTTCCAGCGCAGCAGCGCCTCGACGCTGTGCACCCGGCCGGTGCGGATGCGCACCTGGGGCTGGTAGTGCAGCTGCAATTCGCCGCGCTCGAGCGCCCGGCGCAGCGCATTCTCGAGCTGCAGCGCGCGCAGCGACTGGGCACGCATCTCGGGCGTGAAGAAGCGGAAGGTATTGCGGCCGTCGAGCTTGGCGTGGTACATCGCGACATCGGCCGACTGCGTGAGCGTGTCGAAGTCCATGCCGTCCTGCGGATACAGCGCGATGCCCATCGACGGCGCCATGGTCAGCTCGTGGTGGTCGATCTGGTAGGGCTGGCGCGAGGCCTCGAGCAGCTTGTCGGCCACGCGCGCCGCGCCATGGGCGTTGGCGCCGGGCAGCAGCAGCACGAACTCGTCGCCGCCGATGCGCGAGACCGTGTCCTTCTCGCGCACCACCGAGCGCAGCCGCTTGGCGATCTGCACCAGCAGGGTGTCGCCGACGCGGTGGCCCAGCGAATCGTTGACATGCTTGAAATGGTCCAGATCGAGAAAGATCGCGGCCAGCGGCGCGCCGTTGTCGCGGGCCAGCTGGATCGCCTGGGTGCTGCGGTCGGCCAGCAGCGTGCGGTTGGGCAGCCCGGTCAGGGGGTCGTAATGGGCGAGCCAGTAGATGCGGTCCTGGTCGCGCTTGCGGTCGGCCATCTCGCGGTGCAGGTCCTCGACCGTGGCGCTGAGCTCGCGCGTGCGGTCGCGCACCTGCTGCTCAAGCTGCTCGTGCACCTTGGCCAGCGCCGCCTGGGCCTGGGTGCGCTCGGTGATGTCGACCGTGATCCAGATCGTGCCCTGGTCGGGGTCGCTGGCATCGATGCGCTTGCAGCGCACCTCGCAGATGACGGTGCCGCCGTCCTTCCTCGAGAGCATCATCTCGCCCTCGAAGCTCTGCCCCACCGCGAGCTGGCGCGTGAGGTTGGCCTCCAGGCGCTCCCATTCGGAGGCGCTGGCAAACCAGTTGCGTGCGCTCGTGCCGATCAGCTCGCCCGGGCCATAGCCGAGCATGGTCTCGAAATGGCCGTTGCAGCGCGTCAGATGACCACGGCGCATGAAGACGATGCCGACGCTGGCATGGTCGAACAGCAGCTGGCGCTCGCGCAGCGCGGTATTGAGCAGTGCCTGGGCCTGACGCTGCGCATCGATGTCGTCGAGCGTCCAGACCGAGCCTTCCTCGGGCGCGTCGGGGTCGAGCAGGCGGCCCGTGAGATCCGCCCAGAACAGCGTGCCATCCACGCGGCGCAGCTGGCATTCGCTGCGAAAGGTCAGCCCCAGGGCCATGCGCACCCGCGCGGCCCTGGCCAGGCGCTGGAAGCTTCTGTCATCGGGATGCAGCGATACCGTGTGGCGCCCGCGCATGTCATCGGCTGTGCCATGGCCGAAGATCTCGGCAAAGCGTGCGTTGCAACGCACGACCTCGTGGCGCTGGATGAAGGCAATGCCCACGCCGGCGCTGTCCAGAAGGGTGTGCTGCTCGCGCAGGATGCGCTCAATTGCGTCAGGGGCGACGGTATTGGAAGAGGGCACGGAGGGGCGCTAGGCAAAAGGGGGTGGGGGATGTGTGCAGGCAGGCACACAAAATGTTATGAAGTGTAGCATTCACCACCTATTTGCATCCACCTCGAAAGTGGCATTGACCCGTGGCGCCTAAGGCTTGCGTGGAGCGGGCGAAGAAGGTCCCTGCGGCGTATGCAAACCGTAGAGCAGCCCGTGACGCAACGAGCCCTGGGTCACGCGCATTTCCTCGATGCCGAATAGCTGGAACACGGTCTGCATGACGCTGACACCGCCGCCGATCACGGCCCGCAGCTCCTCGCGCAGGCCCGCGAGCTGCACCTGGCTGCTGTGTCCCTGCTGCTGCAGCTGCTCCTGCAGCCACTGCAGCCCGGGGCGCGTGATCAGGCCGGGCACATGGCGCTGGGATCCGCCCGCCTGAGCCGCGAGCACCCGGCTGATCGCACCAGCCGTGCCGGAGGCGCCATGGGCCTGGTCCCAGTGGAGGGGCGAGAAATCCGCGGCCAGCGGTTGCAGCAGCGCGCGCGCGCTGTCCTGGGCCGCGGCGAACTGTGCGGGCCGCAGGCCGCCGTCGGCAAAGTGCCGCAGCGACCAGGCCACGCTGCCGAGCTCGACCGAACGCGTGCGCTGCGCCTCGAAGCCCTGGCCCAGACACAGCTCGGTGGAGCGCCCGCCGATGTCGACCACCAGGCGCCGGCGCGTCGAGGGCGGCAGCAGCCGGGCCACGCCCTGGTAGATCAGCCGCGCTTCCTCCTCGCCATCGATGACCTCGATGGGCACGCCCAGGATGGCGCTGCCGCGCGTGAGGAACTCGGCGCGGTTGTGGGCTTCGCGCAGTGTCTGCGTGGCGACGGCGCGCACCCGTTCGGGCGGCAGATCGGCAATCAGCGGGGCGAAGCGCTCCAGGCAGGCCCAGCCGCGCTCCATGGCCTCGCGGCTGAGCCGTCCCTGGGCGTCGAGCGAGCCACCCAGGCGGATGGTTTCCTTGCGACAGGTCTGTGACACCAGGCGCTCGCCTGCGAAATGTCCGATTTCCAGCAGGCAGCTGTTGGAGCCGATATCGATGGCGGCAAGCAGGCTGGCGTCGGGCATGGAAAGGAAAGAGGTCAAAAAGCGGGCAGCTTAGCACCTTAGACTGGCAGCGTGCGCATCCATGCCAGCGACAGGCGCGAGATTGCCTGCTGCCGGGCGGCTTGTGACTGTCATCCCACTGACACAAACGCGGTCGATACTCGGCAGCGCCGCGTCTTTTGCACGTTGTAGGATTGCTTGTGACCACTTTGACCTCTACCCAGCCGGAGCGCGCTGCCCCCCCTGAGGCCGATATGGCTGGCCTGGATCTGCCGGCTTCTGGCGAACCGGCGGACGCAAAGGCGCCCACTGCGCCGACGCTGGCCGACAGCCTTCCCTCCTTTGAACTCTCGGCCGAAGCCCCGGCCACGCCCAGCAGCGTGCTGCTCGACCGCGACCATTGCATCCTGTCCTTCAACGACCGGGTGCTCGACTGGGCGGTGCGCGCCGATGTGCCGCTGCTCGAGCGCCTGCGCTACCTGTGCATCGTGTCGTCGAACCTCGACGAGTTCTTCGAAGTGCGCGCGGCCCCGCACATCACGGCGGCGCTCAGCGGCGATGGTCATGGACCCTACACGGCGGCGTCGTTCCAGGCACTCATGGACCAGGCGCATGACCTCGTGGCGCGCCAGTACGAGCTCTACAACAAGGCGCTGGTGCCGGCCTTCGCGCGCCAGGGCATCCGCATCGTCTCGCATGGCGAGCGCTCGGGCGCCCAGCGCCGCTGGGTGCGCGAGTACTTCCTGTCCGAAGTCCGTCCCTTGCTGATTCCGCTGGGGCTCGACCCCGCGCACCCCTTTCCCCAGGTGGCGAACAAGGCATTGAATTTCATCGTCCGGCTCAAGGGCCCGGATGCCTTTGGCCGCACCAACGAGGTGGCGATCGTCAAGGTGCCGCGCGCCTTGCCGCGCCTGGTGCCGCTGCCGGCCAAGGTCGCTGGCAAGCAGCGCCTGTTCGTGAGCATCACCAGCATCGTGCGCGCCCACCTCAAGGAGCTGTTCCCGGGGCGCGAGGTGGTGGAGTTCTCGCAGTTCCGCGCCACGCGCCATTCGGAGCTGGCCGTGGACGAGGAGGATGTCAGCAACCTGCGCATGGCCTTGCGCCAAGGCCTGCACCACCGCCATTACGGCCAGGCCGTGCGCCTGGAGGTGTCGTCGGGCTGCTCCCCGTTCCTCGCCGACCTGCTGCTCGCGCAGTTCCACCTGCCGCCGCAGGCACTGTTTCGGGTGCCGGGGCCGGTCAATCTGGTGCGCCTGGGCCAGCTCGTGGATCTGGTCAACGACCCGGCGCTGCTGTTCCCGTCATGGCAGCCGGTGTGGCCGCGCCAGCTGCAGCGCGGCGCCTCCGTGATGGCGCAGCTGCGCCAGCGCGACGTGCTGATCCACCAGCCCTTCGAAAGCTTCGAGGGTGTGCTGGCGCTGCTGCGCGAGGCGGTGAACGACCCGCAGGTGCTGGTGATCAAGCAGACCATCTACCGCACGGGATCGGACTCGGAACTGATGGACCTGCTGGCCGAGGCCGTGCGCCGCGGCAAGGAGGTGATGGCCGTGGTCGAGCTCAAGGCGCGCTTCGACGAGGAGGCGAACATCAACTGGGCCGAGACGCTCGAGCGGGTCGGCGCGCAGGTGGTCTATGGCGTGGTGGGGCTCAAGACCCACGCCAAGATGATGCTGATCACGCGGCGCGAGGGCCGCAGGCTGCGCCGCTACGGGCATCTGTCGACGGGCAACTACAACCTGCGCAGCGCGCGGCTCTACACCGATCTGGGCTACATGACCTCGGACCCGACGGTCACGGCCGACATGGACGAGGTATTCAACCACCTGGCCAGCCACAACCGCCTGCCGCAGCTCAAATGCCTGGTCATGGCGCCGTTCCATCTGCACAGCCGCATGATTGCCCTGATCGCGCAGACCGGCGAAGCCGCCGCCAAGGGCCAGCCCGCGCGCATCGTCGCCAAGATGAATGCGCTGACCGACGAGGCGCTGATCCATGCGCTGATCGCGGCCGGCCAGAAGGGCGTGCAGATCGATCTGATCGTGCGCGGCGCCTGCATGCTCGCGCCGCAGGTGCCGGGCCTCACGGACAACATCCGCGTGCGCTCGGTGATCGGGCGCTTTCTCGAGCATCCGCGGGTGTTCTACTTCCGCCAGGGCGAAAAGGAAAATCTGTACCTGTCGAGCGCCGACTGGATGAACCGCAACATGATGCGCCGCATCGAGCTGGCCTGGCCGGTGCGCGACGCGGCGCTGCGCCAGCAGATCATCGACGAGTGCCTGGTGGCCTATCTGCATGACAACCGCGATGCCTGGACGCTGGGCCCCGACGGCACCTACACGCGTGCGCCGCACCCGCTGGACGGCAACGGCGCGCAGAACGCGCTGATGGCGCGCTATGGCCCCACGGCGCTGGCGCTGCCGGAGTGATCAGGCACCCGCGCGGCGGGTGCCTTTTTCATTGCCAATCGAGGTCCAACTGCCAGCCGGTCTTTTGCCAGGCCTGCTGTTCTTCCAGCAGCAGGAATGCCGATTGGGGATAGGTCTGTGACCAGTCCTCGCTGGCGCTGAGCCGAAAGCGCGATCCGTCGGCCGCGAGCTGCACGCTGGCGAGCTCGGGCGGGCGGCGCGCGTGGCACAGCAGCACGGCCAGGCGCAGCGCCAGCAGCGGGTGCACATGCCGCGGCTCGGTCAGCATCTCGGGCTCGAGCTTGCGCAGCTTGCCGCGCTGCCCGCACACCAGCTGCGCGAGCAGTTCGCGCTCGACCTGGGTGAAGCCCGCGGCCGAGGTGTTCTGCAGCACATAGGCGCCATGGCGGTGGTAGTTGCTGTGCGCGATGTGGCTGCCGATCTCGTGCAGCAGCGCCGCATGCCGCAGCGGTTCGTGCTGCTCCACCGGGGTCTGGGGCGCGAGCTGCTCGAGCAGGTTGCGCGCGACGCCGGCCACGCGCTGGGCCTGGTCGGGGTCGACGCAGAATTTCTGCATCAGTCCCTGCACGGCCGCGGTGCGCAGGTCGGTGCCGGGCGGCGCCTGCTCGACCAGCGTGTAGAGCACGCCCTGGCGCAGCGCGCCCTCGGCGATCTTCAGCGAGCGCAGCTGCAGCAGGTCGAACAGCGCCTGCATGATGCTGACGCCGCCGGCAATGACCGCGCGGCGCTCTTCCTTGAGGCCCGCCAGCCGGATCTGGTCGGTGGTCTGGGCGCGCACCAGGCAGTCGTGCAGCCATTCGAGCCCTTCGGCATCGATGACGCCGCTGCTGCGCCCGTTGGCCGCCAGGATGTCACCGATGGCCGCGGCCGTGCCCGAGGAGGCATAGACCGCGTCCCAGTCGCCGACGTGGATGCTGTCGAGCGCCTCATCGAGCACCGCGCGCGCGGCCACCGCGGCCAGCGAGAACGCGGCACGGCTCAGTTCGCCCTTGGGGAAGTAGCGTTGCGACCATGCCACGCTGCCCAGGCGCAGCGACAGCGCCTGCTGCGTCTCCTGCTGGCGCCCGAGCACCAGCTCGGTCGAGCGCCCGCCGATGTCGATGACCAGGCGCCGCTCCTCGGAGGCCGGCAGCAGGCTGCTGACGCCGCGGTAGATCAGCCGCGCCTCCTCCTCGCCGCTGATGATCTCGATCGGATAACCGAGCAGCTCGGCGCCGCGGCGTACGAAGGCCTCGCGGTTGCGCGCCTCGCGCAGCGTCTGCGTGGCCACCGCGCGCACCTGGGTCGGGGGGAATCCGGCCAGGCGCTCGCCAAAACGTGCCAGGCAATCCCAGCCGCGCTGCATGGCCTCATCGGACAGGAAGCGCTCGGTGTCGAGGCCCGCACCCTGGCGCACGGTCTCCTTGAGATACTCCACGCGCTGGAAGTGGTGGTGGGAAAAGTGACCGATCTCCAGCCGGAAGCTGTTGGAACCGAGATCGATGGCGGCAAACGAATGGGCGTGGAGCATGGGCAGAACCGGTCACGGAACGCATGCCTGACAGGGCATGGGTGGGAGGATGTAACACAAGGAGGGCGGGCGTATCGCCGCACGCGCCACTTCGTGGAGCCCGAGCGTACACCCGGATTGTGGCAAAGGAGTGAAACCGATGAAACGCAATGCCTTTGGTTGATGTGACGGATGAACAAGATGTCACGAAGGCGTCACAAATGCTTTCTACAGTCACGACATTACAGTTTTTTCCAACCTGAGAGGTCGTTCATGAAGTGGTCCGTGATTCAAATTCTGGTGGCGGGTGTTGTTGCTGGCTCCGGCGTGGGCAGTGCCTTGGCGCAACAGGAAGCCACCGGCGCGGGCGCCAGCTTCCCCGCACCCCTTTATTCCAAGTGGGCGGCCGACTACAACAAGGCCACGGGCGTCAAGATCAATTACCAATCGGTGGGTTCGAGCGCAGGCCTCAAGCAGATCGAAGCCAAGACGGTTGACTTCGGTGCTTCGGACGAGCCGATGAAGGACGCGGACCTGGCGGCAAAGGGCCTGGTCCAGTTCCCCACCGTGATCGGCGGCATCATCCCCGTGGTCAACATCGCTGGCGTGCAGCCCGGCCAGCTCAAGCTCAACGGCAAGGTGCTCGGCGACATCTACCTGGGCAAGATCACCAAGTGGAACGATCCGGCCCTGGTCGCGCTGAACCCCGGCGTGAACCTGCCCAACGCGACGATCGCTCCGGTGCGCCGCGCCGACGGCTCGGGCACGACCTTCGGCTTCACCAACTACCTGAGCGCGGTGAACCCAGAGTGGAAGGAAAAGGTCGGTGAAGGCAAGGCCGTGAACTGGCCCACCGGCGCGGGCGGCAAGGGCAACGAAGGCGTCGCGGCATTCGTCGGCCGCCTGCCCAACTCCATCGGCTACGTCGAGTACGCCTATGTGAAGCAAAACAAGATGACCTACGCGCTGCTGCAAAACCGCGAAGGCAACTTCGTCGCTCCCGACGACACGTCGTTCAAGGCCGCGGCTGCCGGCGCCGACTGGACCAAGAGCTTCTACCAGATCCTGGGCAACCAGCCCGGCAAGGATGCATGGCCCATCACTTCGGCCACCTTCATCCTGATGCACAAGGTGCAGGACAAGCCCGCACAGGCCGCCGCTGCACTGAAGTTCTTCGACTGGGCCTTCAAGTCCGGCGACCAGACCGCCGGTGGCCTGGACTACGTCCCCATGCCCGAAGACGTCAAGAAGGTGATCTACAAGGCCTGGGGTGAAATCAAGGACACTTCCGGCAAGGCGATCGCCGTCAAGTAAACGGCTCCATGGCGGTGCACCCCGGTGCACCGCCTTTTTGGTGCTTGTGTTGATGAACTTATTTTTGTAGAGGCGCACAGCGTGTCCACTCCATCGACTGCCCGTCCGTTGCCCGGGTCTGCAAAGACCGCCGCAGCGTCGCGCGCCCCCACTCCCCGCCGCCTGGGAGCCCTGTCGGGCGCCTGGGCCGACCGCATCTTCGCCCTGCTCGCACGCGCCGCGGCCGTGCTGACCCTGGGGCTTCTTGCCGCCATCCTGGGCTCGCTGCTGGTCGGCGCCTGGCCCGCGATCCGCGAGTACGGCCTGGGCTTCTTCACCAGCAGCGTCTGGGATCCCGTGCAGGACCAGTACGGCGGCCTGGTGATGATCTACGGCACGCTGGCCACCTCTTTCATCGCGCTGGTCATTGCCGTGCCCGTGAGCTTCGGCATCGCGCTGTTCCTGACCGAGCTGTCCCCGGCCTGGCTCAAGCGCCCGCTGGGCACCGCCATCGAACTGCTGGCTGCCGTGCCTTCCATCGTCTATGGCATGTGGGGCCTGATGGTCTTCGGCCCGGTGCTGGCGACCTATGTGCAGGCACCGCTGCAGTCGCTGTTTGCGGGCGTGCCCTATCTCGAGGCCTTCGTGTCCGGCCCGCCCGTGGGCATCGGCATCCTGTCGGCCGGCATCATCCTGGCCATCATGGTCATTCCCTTCATCGCTTCGGTGATGCGCGACGTGTTCGAAGTCACGCCGGCACTGCTCAAGGAATCGGCGTATGGCCTGGGTTCGACGACCTGGGAAGTGGTCTGGAAGGTCGTGCTGCCCTACACCAAGACCGGCGTGCTCGGCGGTGTGATGCTAGGCCTGGGCCGCGCCTTGGGCGAGACCATGGCCGTCACCTTCGTGATCGGCAACATGAACCAGCTCAACTCGGTGTCGATCTTCGAGGCCGCCAACAGCATCACCTCGGCGCTGGCCAACGAATTCGCCGAAGCCGGCCCGGGCCTGCACCAGGCCTCGCTGATCTATCTGGGCCTGATCCTGTTCTTCATCACCTTCGTGGTGCTGTCGATGTCCAAGGTGCTGCTGTCGCGACTGCAGAAAAATGAAGGAGCGCGTTCATGAGCCAGGTTTCTGCAAACGGCACGGCCCAGCGGGTCCTGGAGGCGGCGGAGCTGGCCTCCCAGCGCCAGGCGCGCTATGCGGGGCGCAAGCGCGTCAACCAGATCGCGTTGACGCTGGCGCTCGCGGCCATGGCCTTCGGCCTGTTCTGGCTGATCTGGATCCTCTGGGAAACCATCCGCCTGGGCCTGGGCGGCCTGAGCCTGATGCTGTTCTCGGACATGACCCCGCCGCCCAACGAGGCCGGCGGCCTGGCCAACGCGATCTTCGGCTCGCTGATCATGGTCGGCCTGGCGACCGCGATCGGCACGCCGATCGGCATCATGGCCGGCGTCTACCTCGCGGAGTACGAGCAGCACGGCTGGCTCGCGCGCACCACGCGCTTCGTCAACGACATCCTGCTGTCCGCGCCGAGCATCGTCATCGGCCTGTTCGTCTATGCCGTCGTCGTGGCCCAGCTCAAGAGCTTCTCGGGCTTTGCCGGTGTCGTGGCGCTGGCGCTGATCGTGATCCCGGTCGTGATCCGCACCACCGAGAACATGCTGGTGCTGGTGCCGTCCAGCCTGCGCGAAGCCGCGTATGCGCTGGGGACCCCGAAGTGGAAAGTCATCATCATGGTGACGCTGCGCGCGGCGCGCGCCGGCGTGATCACCGGCGTGCTGCTGGCCGTGGCCCGCATCGCGGGTGAGACCGCGCCGCTGCTGTTCACCGCGCTGAACAACCAGTTCTGGAACGCCGACCTGAGCAAGCCCATGGCGAGCCTGCCGGTGACCATCTTCAAGTTTGCCATGAGCCCGTATGAGAACTGGCAGCAGCTGGCCTGGGCCGGCGTGTTCCTGATCACCGTGGCGGTGCTGGGCCTGAACATCCTCGCACGCGTGCTGACCCGCCAAAAATAAGGCCTAGGAAATTACCATGCCGACCTTTCAATCTCCCGTTTCCCCCCTGTCGTCGAAACTGACGGTGCGCAACCTGAACTTCCATTACGGCAAGTTCCATGCGCTCAAGAACATCAACCTGGACATTCCCGAAAAGAAGGTCACGGCCTTCATTGGCCCGTCGGGCTGCGGCAAGTCGACGCTGCTGCGCACCTTCAACCGCATGTTCGAGCTCTATCCCGAGCAGCGCGCCCAGGGCGAGATCCTGCTCGACGGCGAGAACCTGCTGACCAGCAAGCAAGACGTCGCGCTGATCCGCGCCAAGATCGGCATGGTCTTCCAGAAACCCACGCCGTTCCCGATGTCGATCTACGACAACATCGCGTTTGGCGTGAAGCTGTTCGAGCGCCTGAGCGCGACCGACATGGACGACCGCGTCGAATGGGCGCTGCGCAAGGCCGCGCTGTGGAACGAGGTCAAGGACAAGCTGCAGCAAAGTGGCTCGGGCCTGTCCGGCGGCCAGCAGCAGCGCCTGTGCATCGCGCGCGGCATCGCGATCAAGCCCGAAGTGCTGCTGCTCGACGAACCCTGCTCGGCGCTCGACCCGATCTCCACGGCCAAGATCGAGGAGCTCATTGCCGAGCTCAAAAACGACTACACGGTGGTGATCGTCACGCACAACATGCAGCAGGCGGCGCGCTGCAGCGACTACACCGCGTACATGTACCTGGGCGACTTGATGGAGTTCGGCGAGACCGAGCAGATGTTCTTCAAGCCCCAGCGCAAGGAAACCGAGGATTACATCACTGGCCGTTTCGGCTGAGGAGGCAGGCAACATGAACGAAAAACACCTCTCGTCGCAGTTCGACAGCGAGCTCAACCGCATCTCCACGCGGGTCATGGAGCTCGGTGGCATGGTCGAGTCGCAGATCCGCCTGGCGGTCTATTCGCTCGCGGAGCTCAGTGTCGAAGCCGCCGAGCAGGTGGATGAGGCCGAGCAGCGCATCAATGCGATGGAAGTCGAGATCGACCACGAGCTGTCGTCGATCATCGCGCGGCGCCAGCCGACGGCGCGCGACCTGCGCCTGCTGATGGCTTTCTCCAAGGCCACGGCCAATCTCGAGCGCATGGGCGACGAGGCGCACAAGATGTCGCGCATGGTGCGCTCGATCATTGCCAGCGGCTCGGCGCGCGTGCTGCCGTCCAACGAGCTGCGCGTGGCCTCCGACCTGGCCTCGGGCCTGCTGCGCAAGACGCTCGACGCGCTCGCGCGCCTGGACACCAAGAGCGCGGTCGCGATCCTCAAGGAAGACGACCTGATCGACCAGGAATTCGACGGTTTCGTGCGCAAGCTCATCACCTACATGATGGAAGACCCGCGCACCATCTCGGCGAGCCTGGACCTGCTGTTCCTGGCCAAGGCCATCGAGCGCATCGGCGACCATTCGAAGAACCTCGCCGAACTGATCATCTATCTGGTGGAAGGCAAGGACGTGCGCCACCAGACCATGGCCGCCATCGAATCGGCCGTGCTCTAAGCCGGAAAGAAGACAGGGATGAAGAAATTGCCCTTGGTTCTCATTGTCGAGGACGAACCCGCGATTGCCGAGCTGATCGCGGTGAACCTGCGGCACAACGGCTTCCAGCCGATCTGGGCCGAAGACGGGGTGTCGGCGCAGCGCGAGCTCGACGCCGTGCTGCCCGACGTGATCCTGCTGGACTGGATGCTGCCCGGCACGAGCGGGCTGGCGCTGGCGCGCAAGTGGCGCGCCGACGCGCGCACCAAGCCCGTGCCGATCCTGATGCTCACCGCGCGCGGCGATGAACCCGACAAGGTCGCGGGGCTGGATGCCGGCGCCGACGACTACATCACCAAGCCGTTCTCGACGCAGGAGCTGCTCGCGCGCATCCGTGCGGTGCTGCGCCGGCGCGCGCCCGAGCAGCTGCAGGACCAGGTCAGCGCGGGCGCGCTGGTGCTCGACGCCGCCGCCCACCGCGTGAGCTACAGCGGCGAGCCGCTCAAGCTCGGACCAACCGAGTTCAAGCTGCTGCACTACTTCATGAAGCACCCCGAGCGCGTGCACAGCCGCTCGCAGCTGCTCGACAAGGTCTGGGGCGACCATGTGTTCATCGAGGAGCGCACGGTCGACGTCCATGTCAAGCGGCTGCGCGAAGCGCTGGGCGAGGCCAGCGCGCTGGTGGAAACCGTGCGCGGCGCGGGCTACCGCTTGAGCCTCCCTGCGGCCCAGGCCTGATACGGGCATCCAGCGCACGGCAGGGGCCGTGCGCGCCGCCGGGCAGCTCTGCCGGCGCAGCAATAGGCAATCAATATGGTCTCGCGTAGTTTGTGGTTTCTGGTTTTGCAGTTGGTCGGCGGCGCGCTGGGCTATTGGCTGTGGGGCGCGCCGGGCGCGCTGATCGGCGTGCTGCTGGGCAGCTGGCTCTGGCTGGCACGCGACAGCTGGAGCGCGCTGCGGCTGCTCGCCTGGCTGCGCAGCACCGAGCTGGCCAATGCGCCGATGCAAGGGGGGCTGTGGGGCGAAGCCGGCGCGCGCGCGCGGCGCTGGCTGCGCCTGCAGAGCCAGCAGATCCAGGCCAGCGACGAGCGCCTGCACGACATGCTGTCGGCGCTGCAGGCCAGCCCCAACGGCGTGGTGCTGCTCGACGAGGAGGGGCGCATCGAGTGGTGCAACCAGATCTCCAACAGCCAGTTCGGCTTCGATGCGGTGCGCGACCGGATGCAGAGCATCGGCAACCTGGTGCGCGACCCGGCGTTCAGCCACTACCTGCATGCGCAGGACTTCAGCCATGACCTGCTCCTGCAGGGCCGCGACAGCACGCCCGCGCGCCCCGTGCGCCTGTCGGTGCAGCTCTATCCCTATGGCGATGGCCGGCGCCTGCTGCTCGCGCGCGATGTCACCGAGCACGAGCAGGCCGAGGCCATGCGCCGCGATTTCGTCGCCAACGTGTCGCACGAGATCCGCACGCCGCTGACGGTGCTGGTCGGCTTCGTCGAGACGCTGCAGACGCTGCAGCTGCCCGAGGAGGAGCGCGCGCGCTACCTCACGCTGATGGCGCAGCAGTCGGCGCGCATGCAGCATCTGGTCGAGGACCTGCTGGCGCTGTCGCGCCTCGAAGGCAGCCCGCCCCCGGGCCTCACGCAGTGGACGCCGGTCGGGCTGCTGCTGCGCCAGTGCGAAGACGAGGCACGCGGGCTGTCCGTGGCGCTGACACGCGTTCAGGCGCGCCCGCACATCATCGAGTTTCCCGATTCGGCGCCAGGTGTGGACCTGGGCGAGATCGCGGGCGCGGCCACCGAGCTGCAGAGCGCGTTCTCCAACCTGTTGGCCAATGCGCTGCGCTACACGCCCGCGGGCAAGCGCGTCACGGTGCGCTGGCAAAAGCATGCCGATGGCAGCGCCACATTCTCGGTGCATGACGAAGGGCCGGGCATCGAGTCCACGCACCTGTCGCGGCTCACCGAGCGCTTCTACCGCGTCGACCGCAGCCGTTCGCGCGACACCGGCGGCACCGGCCTCGGTCTGTCGATCGTCAAGCATGTGCTGCAGCGCCATGGCGCGAAGCTGGAGGTGCGCAGCACCGTCGGCAGCGGCTCGCAGTTTTCCGTCACCTTTCCGGCGCAGCGGCTGCGCGCGCCGGCATTGCCTGCGCCCACTGACGCCTCATGAGGGCAGGGCGCCCGCCGCGCGGTGGCGGCGCAGCGTGTGCCACAGCAGGGCGCTGAAGGCCAGCGCCGTCACGACCAGCGCCAGCGCGCTCATCGCCCAGAACGGCGCCGGCGTGGGCCGCCCGCTCCAGGGGCCGGCGCCGCCATAGGCCAGCCAGTAGCCGCCCGCCAGGCCCGCGCCCCACAGCAGCACGCAATACATCAGCAGCGGCGCGACCGTGATGCGGTAGCAGCGCAGCACGAAAACGCAAAAGCACTGGATCGAATCGGCCGCATGGTAGAGCGCGACCCACAGCAGCAGCGACGTGGCCAGCGCGGCCACCGCGGCGTCATTGGTATAGACCGAAGCGAGCCAATGCCGCGCGATCAGCAACAGGCCGCCCAGCAGCAGGCCCAGCAGCGCCGCCAGCCGCCAGCCCAGCGCCACGAGCTGCTGCGCCTGCGCCTCGTTGCCCGCGCCGCGCCACCAGCTCACGCGCGCGCTGGTGGCAATGGCCAGCGACAGCGGCACCATGTAGCACAGGCCCGCGAGGTTGGCGACGATCTGGTGGCTCGCCGCGGCCAGGTTGCCCTGGCGCGCGACAAACAGTGCCACCAGCGTGAACGAGGTCACCTCCACGAGGATCGCCATGCCCGCCGGCAGCCCCAGGCGCAGGAACAGGCCGAGCTGGCGCCAGTCCACGCGCTCCATGCGCTGCCACAGCTGCAGCGGCACGTAATGCGGCTGCGTGCGCAGCAGCCACAGGCCGACGCCGAACAGCGTGTAGTTGACCGCGAGCGTCGCCCAGGCGCAGCCGGCCACGCCCAGCGCCGGCAGGCCCGCGCCGCCGAAGGTGAACCAGATCGACAGCGGCAGCTTGAGCGCCAGCGCGCCCAGCTGCAGCCAGGTCACGAGCAGGGGCCGGCCCAGCGACTGGTTGAGCGTGCTGTAGATGCGAAACAGCATGGCCGGCGGCAGGCCGCAGGCCAGGATCGCGAGGTACTGGCGCACATCGTCCTTGAGTGCCTCGGGCACGCCGGTCCAGCGCAGCAGCGGCTCGGGCGACAGCAGCACGGTCATGCCGACGATGCAGATGCCCAGGCACAGGTACAGCGACTGGCGCAGCGAGCGGCCCACGTCCGGCATCCGGCCCGCGCCGCGCAGCTCCGACCACAGCGGCAGCAGCGCCTGCAGGATGCCCATCAGCGAGATGTAGACGCTGATGAACACCGCCGAAGCCACCGACAGCGCGGCAAGGGCTGCGGGGGAATAGCGGCCGGCAACGATCGTGTCGGTCACGCCGAACGCCATGACCGCCAGCTGGCCGGCAAGCACCGTCAGCGCATGGCGCGCAATGGCCCGCAGCTCGGAGCTCATCGGCCCGGACGCTTGCGCAGCAGCACCAGCTGGTCGTTCTTCACCGTGGGCCGCGCGATGCGCGCCACGGGTTGCCAGCCGCGCTGCAGTGCGCGGTCCTGCGTCGCATCCCACATCTGCGCATCGGCCACGAGCCAGTCGCAGGGGCGGCGGTTCTCGCTGGTCGTCGAGATCTGCGTGGTGCTGACCTGGCCATGGAATTCGAGGCCCACGAGCTGCGCGCGGCTGAGCCCGTAGGTGGCGATGCAGCGCGGCGCGGGCTCGCCGATCGCGGCCATCAGCTGCTGCATCTGCGGCGCGTAGCTGCGCGCGTAGTCGAGCAGCGGCAGCCACAGCGTCATCAGCAGCAGCCAGCCGAGCGTCGCGCCCGAGGCCGGCAGCACCAGGCTCTTCCAGATCGCGGCGCGGTTGCGCGAGGTGCGCCAGACCACGAGCGCGCACCAGGCCACGGTGGCGGCCAGCGCCGCGCCCAGCGCCAGCAGCGAGAACTCGGGCACGAAGCCCGGCGCGAGCTTGGCGACGTTGGCCGCGGGCTTGGCGGGCACGCCGGTCTGCATCGAGATCCAGATCACCCAGATGGCAATGGCCGATACGCTGAAGAACAGCAGCGTGAACCAGTCGATCAGCGCGCCGATGCTGCGGCGCAGCGTGGGCAGCGCAAATGCGGCCAGCGTGGCAATCGCCGGCAGGCCGGGCAGCAGCGCGCGGTCGGCGGGCTGGGTCAGCACCGCGGCGCCGAAGGCCAGCCCCGCAAACCAGATCGGCAGCACCAGATGGCGGTGGCGCATCGGGTGCGCGATCTGCCGGCGCCAGCGCCACAGCGTCCATAGCGCGAGCGGCCAGGCCGGCCAGCTGAACCACAGCAGCAGGCGCAGCAGGCTCGGCCATTCGGGGCTGCCCCAGCCCGGCAGCGCGATGCGCCACTGCCACAGCTCGAGCAGCGTGGCCAGCAGGGCCGCCGCCAGCGTGGCGCCGAGCCAGGCCAGCGCCCCCCAGCGCGAGGCGCGCGTGGCTTCGACCGGCGAGAGCCAGGCGAGCGCCGCGCAGCCCAGGCCCATCAGCATCGCCATCGTCGGCGCGCCGCTGAGCACCAGCCCGGCCAGGCCCAGCAGCATCGCCGCGGCCGGCGCCGCGCGCCGGTAGGGCATGGCGGCGGCCGCGAAAAACACCAGCGTGGTGCAGCCCAGCTGGGTCACATAGCTGGTCGTTTCATGCGACAGCTGCGCCAGCCCCAGGCTCGCGATCAGCGCCAGCAGGCCGCCATCGGCCATTGCGCGCGCATAGTCCACGGGCTTGGCCTCGCCGCCGAACGCAAAGGCCACGGGCTGTGCGCCAGGGCTGCGCGCGAGGCAGTACACACCCCACCAGGTCGCATACATGGTCAGCAACAGCAGCAGCATGAAGGGCAGGCGCACCGCCATTTCAGGGGGGATGGCGGACGGCAGGAGATGCAGCGCGCCCGCGCCCAGCCAGTAGGCCAGCAGGCCATCGGTCTGCGGCCCCATGCCGCCGAGCAGCGGATCGAGCCATTCGGTGCGGCCCTCGAACAGCGCGCGCATGTAGCCAAAGGCCGTGATGTCGGCATTGCGCCAGGGAGCGCGCCCGACGAAGCCCGGCACCACGTAGGCCAGGCACAGCAGGACCAGGGCCCAGCGCGGCAGGGTGCGCACGGCCTGTTGCGAAACGATGGCGGGAGTAGGTTGGTTCACGCGGCGTAGGAAGCGTCAGGGAAAAGGCAAGAATACGCGAAGCCGGGCCGGACGTGCGCGTGGATGGCGCGCTCGCGCGGCCAAAGAAAAAGGCAGCCCGGTTGCCCGGGCTGCCTTTGGCGTGAAAGCGCAGTATTACTTGGCTGCAGTCTTGCCGAAACGGTTGCGGAAGCGCTCGACGCGGCCGCCCATGTTGTCGACCGACTTTTGCGTGCCGGTGTAGAAGGGGTGCGATTCGCTCGAGGTGTCCAGCTTGAACATGGGCAGTTCGCGGCCGTCGTCGGCAGTGCCCTTTTCCTTGGTGTTCACGCAGGAACGGGTCACGAACTTGAAGCCGTTGGACAGGTCAACGAACAGCACGTCGCGGTAGTTGGGGTGAATTCCTTCTTTCATGATCTTCCTTCAGGTCAAGTGCGGTAGCCGTGCCCAACCCGATGCAACCTTTGCATCGGTTCGAATTGAACGTACTTTCCGCAATAGAAAAAGCCCCCGATTATACCTCGGGGGCCTTGGATGCAGGCACAGCCTTGTGCCTTGGTCGGGATTAGCCGCCGCGGCGCATCATGTCGAAGAAGTCGTTGTTGGTCTTCGTCGCCTTCATGTTCTTGATCATCAGCTCGGTGGCTTCGACGTCGTCCATGTTGTAGAGGAACTGGCGCAGGATGCGCGTCTTGTTCAGGATCTCGGGCGACAGCAGCAGCTCCTCGCGGCGCGTGCCGCTCTTGTTGAGCTCGATTGCCGGGAACACGCGCTTTTCGTAGAGGCGGCGGTTCAGGTGCAGTTCGCTGTTGCCCGTGCCCTTGAACTCTTCGAAGATCACTTCGTCCATGCGGCTGCCGGTATCGACCAGCGCCGTGGCGATGATCGTCAGCGAGCCACCTTCCTCGACCTTGCGCGCCGCGCCGAAGAAGCGCTTGGGGCGCTGCAGCGCGTTGGAGTCGACACCGCCCGACAGCACCTTGCCCGACGAGGGCACGACGTTGTTGTAGGCGCGGGCCAGGCGGGTGATCGAGTCCAGCAGGATCACGACGTCCTTCTTGAGCTCGACCAGGCGCTTGGCGCGCTCGATCACCATCTCGGCCACGTGGACGTGACGCGTGGCGGGCTCGTCGAAGGTCGAGGCAATGATTTCGCCCTTGACCGAGCGCTGCATTTCCGTGACTTCCTCGGGGCGCTCGTCGACCAGCAGCACCATCATGTGCACGTCGGGATGGTTGGTGGTGATCGCGTGGGCGATGTTCTGCATCATCATCGTCTTGCCGCTCTTGGGCGGCGCGACGATCAGCGCGCGCTGGCCGCGGCCGATGGGGGCGATGATATCGATGATGCGGCCGGTGATGTTCTCTTCCGACTTGATCTCGCGCTCCAGGCGCAGCTGCTCCTTGGGGAACAGCGGCGTCAGGTTCTCGAACATCACCTTGTGCTTGTTCTGCTCGGGCGGGCCGCCGTTGACCTTGTCGAGCTTGGTCAGCGCGAAGTAGCGTTCGCCATCCTTGGGCGTGCGCACTTCGCCTTCGATCATGTCGCCGGTATGCAGGTTGAAGCGGCGCACCTGGCTCGGCGAGATGTAGATGTCGTCCGTGCTCGCGGTGTAGCTGGTGTCGGGGCTGCGCAGGAAACCAAAGCCGTCGGGCAGGATCTCAAGCACGCCGTCGGCGAACACCTGCTCTCCGGCCTTGGCCCGTTTCTTGATGATGGCAAACATGATTTCCTGTTTGCGCATCCGGCCAACGTTTTCGATCTCGAGCTCTTCGGCCTGCTTCAGGACTTCAGACACGTGCTGTGCCTTGAGTTCATTAAGGTGCATGGGGTGACTCCTTGGCGGAGTAATTGGAATCAGGAATGAGGCGGAAGGCTGGGCGGTACACGGCAGTCGTGGGCCCAGCTTGCCTGGTGATCTCGAAACGGCCGTCAATGCAGGGGGCCGGTGATCTGGGCAGATTATGACAGGAAAAGATCTGCGGGGAGGAAATAACGAACTGGGGGCGCGTGGCGCGGCCCCAGGAGTGCAGCGCCCGGGCGGTGGATCAGGGCGATCGCACCGCCCGGGGCTGCCGGACGATCAGGCGAGTTGTTCGTCGAGGAATGCAGTCAGTTGCGCCTTGCTCAGCGCGCCGACCTTGGTGGCGGCCAGCTCGCCGTTCTTGAACAGCATCAGCGTGGGGATGCCACGGATGCCGAACTTCGCGGGGATCTCGCGGTTCTCGTCGACGTTCATCTTGGCGATGGTCAGCTTGCCCTGGTAGGTGCCCGCGACTTCGTCGAGGATCGGGGCGATCATCTTGCAGGGGCCGCACCACTCCGCCCAGTAATCCACCAGCACCGTGGTGCCGGCTTGCAGCACTTCGGCTTCGAAAGAGGCGTCGGAGAGATGTTTGATGAGGGCGCTTGCCATGGACTTTTCCTTGGTGTGTTGGCTAATAGGGCGAGGTTTCGCAAAACTGGCTTCGATTGTGACAGAAACACATCCCCGGGCGCTGCATCCGGGCGACAGATGGTGCTATGACTGTCATAGCGTGGGGCGATGGCGGCGCTGCAGGCCGGGTGCATCTTGCCCCCGCGTCGCGCGCGGCTGCCGCGGGGCGTTATCCTGCGCGCCTTGCGCCCATGCGTTCCAACGAGGAAAAAACCAATGATCGAAGCCCCCACCCCCCAAGCGCCCCTGGACTGCGAGGTCGCCATCGTCGGGGGCGGCCCGGCGGGCCTGATGGCCGCCCAGCGTCTGGCGCAGGCCGGCGTGCGCGTGCATCTGTTCGATGCGATGCCCTCGGTGGGGCGCAAATTCCTGCTGGCCGGCAAGGGCGGGCTGAACCTGACCCATTCGGAGCCCGCCGACCTGTTTGCCGCGCGCTTCGGTGCGCGCCGCACGGCCATCGAGCCGATGCTGCAGGACTTTGGCGCCGAGCAGGTCAAGCAGTGGGCCGCGGGCCTGGGCGTCGAGACTTTCATCGGCACCTCGGGGCGCGTGTTTCCCGTCGGCATGAAGGCCGCCCCGCTGCTGCGCGCCTGGCTGGTGCAGCTGCGCGGCCTGGGCGTACAGTTCCATACGCGCCACCGCTGGCTGGGTTGGGACGCGGAAGGCGCGCTGCGCTTTGCCACGCCCGCGGGCGAGACGCTGGTGCGTGCACGCGCGCTGGTGCTGGCGCTGGGCGGCGCGAGCTGGCCGCAGCTGGGGTCCGATGGCGCCTGGGCGCCCTGGCTCGAGGCGCGCGGCGTCGCGGTGGCACCGCTGCAGCCCGCGAACTGCGGCTTCGACGTGCTGAACGTGGCCGCGGGCACGGCCGAGACGCGGCGCAGCTTTCTGCGCGAGCTCGTGGGCCTGGAGTCGACGCCGACGCGCGGCTGGAGCGCGCATTTCCAGGAGCGCTTCGCGGGCCAGCCGCTCAAATCGGTGGGCCTGTCGTTCACCGACACCCAGGGACATGCGTTTGCGCGCCGCGGCGAGTTCGTCATCACCCAGACCGGCATCGAAGGCAGCCTGGTCTACGCGGCTTCGCAGTGGCTGCGCGACGAGATCGGGACCGAAGGCCATGCCACGCTGCACCTGGACCTGCTGCCCGAGCACAGTGCCGAGCGCGTCGAAGCCGAAGTGCGCCACCCGCGCGGCACGCGCAGCCTCAGCAGCCACCTCAAGAGCCGTCTGGGCATCGACGGCGTGAAGATGGGGCTGCTGTATGAAATGCTCGGCAAGGACGGTGTCAACGACCCCGTGGCGCTGGCGCAGGCCATCAAGGCCCTGCCGCTGACGCTGGCCGCGCCCCGTCCCGTGGCCGAAGCCATCAGCACCGCGGGCGGCGTGGCCTTCGAGGCGCTCGATGCGCGCGGCATGCTGCAGGCGATTCCCGGCGTGTTCTGCGCCGGCGAGATGCTCGACTGGGAAGCGCCCACGGGCGGCTACCTGATGACGGCCAGCCTGGCCAGCGGCGCGAAGACGGCCGAGGGCGTGCAGCAGTTCCTGGCCCAGGCCTGAGGACCCCTTCGGCCGGTGCAGTGCATCGGCCGGACACAATGCAAAAACCCGCGCCAGGCGGGTTGATGTTTTTTTGGGGGGGTGGACCGGTACGGTGCCGATCAATGAGAGGCAAGGGCGGCTGTTGCGGCCTTGCGTCGAGGACCTCTGCGAGCGCAGACATCCAGAGAAAGAAGTTGACGAGCCTTACCCCCGGCACTGGCTCCACAGTTAGGGCTGCTTGGTTCCCCACCTGACCCGGTTGGCTGCTTCACCATGCGGGGAGGCCCGTCACCGGCGATTGTAGCGCAGACTCGCGGGTCCTCCGGCCAAATTGACCCCAGTCCGGCCTGGTGCCGCGCTTGACCCTGGCGGTGCAGGTAAAAATACCGCGCCCAGGTGGCGCCTGCGGTCGGCCCCCGTAGAATCGGGTCCATGTCTTACCTCGTGCTTGCCCGCAAATACCGTCCCCGCAATTTCTCCGAAATGGTGGGGCAAGAGCATGTCGTGCAAGCGCTGTCGAACGCCCTGACGCAGCAGCGCCTGCACCATGCCTACCTGTTCACCGGCACGCGGGGCGTGGGCAAGACGACGGTGTCGCGTATCCTGGCCAAGTCGCTCAACTGCCAGGGCCCGGACGGGCAGGGCGGCATCACCGCCACGCCCTGCGGCGTCTGCGCGGCTTGCACCGAGATCGACAGCGGCCGCTTTCCCGACTACACCGAGCTCGATGCGGCTTCCAACCGCGGTGTCGACGAGGTCCAGAGCCTGCTCGAGCAGGCGGTCTACAAGCCGGTGCAGGGGCGCTTCAAGGTCTTCATGATCGACGAAGTGCACATGCTGACGAACACGGCGTTCAACGCCATGCTCAAGACGCTGGAAGAGCCGCCCGAATACCTGAAGTTCGTGCTCGCCACGACCGATCCGCAGAAGGTGCCGATGACGGTGCTTTCGCGCTGCCTGCAGTTCAACCTGCGGCCGATGGCGCCCGAAACCGTGCTGGGCCACCTGGGCCAGGTGCTTGCGGCCGAGCACATTCCGGCCGAACCCCAGGCGCTGCGCCTGCTGGCACGCGCCGCGCGCGGCTCGATGCGCGATGCGCTGTCGCTGACCGACCAGGCAATTGCGTTTGGCAGCGGCGAGCTGCTCGAGGCCGGCGTGCGCCAGATGCTTGGCAGCGTCGACCGTTCGCATGTCTTTCGCCTGATCTCCGCGCTCGCGCAGGGCGATGGCCGCAGCGTCGTCGAGACATCGGACGCGCTGCGTTTGAACGGCCTGTCGGCCGCGTCCACGCTCGAGGAAATGGCCGCGGTGCTGCAGCGCATGGCGGTGCTGCAGGCTGTGCCGCAGATGGCGCAGGATGCCAGCGACCCCGAAGCCGAGATGATCGCGCGCCTGGCGCAGGCCATGCCGGCCGACGAGACCCAGCTGCTCTACAGCATCTGCCTGCACGGCCGCGCCGAGCTGGGCCTCGCGCCCGACGAATACGCGGCGCTGACCATGGCGCTGCTGCGGCTGCTGGCCTTCAAGGCACCGGCTGAAAAAAAAACTCCGGCAATAGCTGAGGCGGCATCCGCGCCGACGCCGGTCGCGGCGCCCGAGGCCGTGGCGGCACCCCGGCCCTTGCCTCCCGCACCCGCGCCCGCGCCGGTTCCTGTTCCCGCGCCACCACCGCCGGCACCTGCACCGATGCCCGTGCGCGCGCCTGCGCCCACGCCCACGCCTGCACCCGCCGCCCAGCCCCGCGCCGTGCAACCCGTGCGCCAGCCGCTGGCCGAGGCCGTGGCGTTTGCCGGCGATGGCGAAGGTGAATCGCTGGGCATGGACAGCGTGGAATTCGCGCCGATGGACGTGCCGCCCTGGGAATCCCTGCCGCAGGACATGCCTGCCGCGCGCGCGCCCGCGCGCATGGCGGCCGCGCCCGAGCCCGTGCAGGAACAACCCCCGGCACGCGCCGCCTGGACCCCGTCCGAGCCTTCGGGCGAGCCGGTGCAGGCCACGCCCGAAGGCGACCGCTGGCATGCGGCCGTGCAGCAACTGATTGCCAATGAATCGATCACCGCGCTGGTGCGCGAGCTGGCGCTGCAGTCGCAGCTGACCTGCTGCGAAGGCGACCACTGGATACTGTGTGTGCAGCGCCAGTCGCTGAACCAGGCGACGGCGCGCGAGCGGCTGCGCGCGGCGCTGGCCGAGGCCGGCCATGCGCAGCAGCTGAGCGTCGAGATCGGCCCGGTCACTGACACGCCCGCGCGGCGCAATGCGGCGGCGGCGCAGGAGCGCCAGCGCGTGGCCGAGGACATCGTGATGAATGACCCCCTGGTACAGACCCTGATGCGCGAGCATGGCGCGCGCATCGTGCCGGGTAGTATCAAACCCGCTTAAACCCACTCAAAAGGAAGAAACATGTTCAACAAAGGACAACTCGCCGGTCTCATGAAGCAGGCCCAGGCGATGCAGGACAACCTCAAGAAGGCCCAGGACGAGCTGGCCCATGTCGAGGTCGAAGGCGAATCCGGCGCCGGCCTGGTCAAGGTGCTGATGACCTGCAAGCATGACGTCAAGCGCGTGACCATCGACCCGAGCCTGCTGGCAGAAGACAAGGACATGCTCGAGGACCTCGTGGCCGCCGCGTTCAACGCCGCGGTGCGCAAGGCCGAGGAAACTTCGCAGGAAAAGATGGGCAAGCTGACCTCGGGCATGCCCGGCCTGCCCGGCGGCATGAAGTTCCCCTTCTGAAAAAGCGGCCGAAGGCCGGCTCTGCCGATCCCCGAGACCTGCCTTCGTGCAGGTCTTTTTTTCCGCGCTTTCCGGAGAGTCCATGACCATCCCCGATGTCCATCCCCTGGATGACCTGATCCAGGCCCTGCGCCGGCTGCCCGGCGTGGGCATCAAGTCGGCCCAGCGCATGGCCTACCAGCTGCTGCAGCGCGACCGCGAAGGCGCCTCGCAGCTCGCGCGCGCGCTCGACACGGCGCTTGAGACGGTGCAGCACTGCGCGCAGTGCCACACCTTCACCGTCGGTCGACTATGCGCCATCTGCCAGGACGAGGGGCGCGACACCGCGCGCCTGTGCGTCGTGGAAACCCCGGCCGATCTCGCGGCCATGGAGCGCACCGGCGCCTACCAGGGCCGCTACTATGTGCTGATGGGCCGGCTCTCGCCGCTCGACGGCATCGGGCCGCGCGACCTGGGCCTGCCCGAGCTGCTCGAGCGCACGGGCGAGGGCGGCGTGCAGGAGGTGATCCTTGCGACCAGCTTCACCGCCGAAGGCGAGGCCACCGCGCATGCGATCAGCGAGGCACTCAAGGCGCGCGGCGTGCATGTGACGCGGCTGGCGCGGGGGGTGCCCATCGGCAGCGAGCTCGAATATGTGGATCTCGGCACGATTGCCCATGCGCTGTCCGACAGGCGCTGAACCACCCAAGGAAGGATTTCCATGCCCGACCATTTCACCCTGGCCCATTGGTGCGTTCTCGTGGCCGCGCTGCTGCCCATGGTCTGTGCCTATATTGCCAAGAGCGGCGGGATCGGCCGCTCGAAGGAGCAGGGCGGATTCGACAACAACGACCCGCGCGCCTGGCTGCAAAAGCAGACCGGTTTCCAGGCGCGTGCCAATGCCGCGCAGGCCAACAGCTTCGAGGGCCTGCCCTTCTTCATTGGCGCGGTGGTCATTGCGTTGCAGCTTGGCGCGTCGCAGCAGTGGCTGAACCTGCTGGCGCTGGCTTTCGTGCTGCTGCGCGCGCTCTATATCGCGCTGTATGTGGCGGACAAAGCCACGCTGCGCAGCCTGGTCTGGGCTGCGGGCATGGCGGTCAACGTCGCGATCCTGTTTCTCGGCTATCGCTGAGCGCCATGCGTCGGTCTCTTAACGCTTCTTGACCTTCGAGGGCGTGCCGCCCCGCTTGCTGGTCTGCGCCGGCGCCTTGGCCGAGCGGGCCACGACCGCGGCCTTGCCGGCGCGCGGGCGCGAAGGCGTGACCGAGGTGCCGCGCAGGGGCACGAACAGCACGATCGATTGACCGGCCTTGATGGCCGAGCTGACCTTGAGGTCGTTCCAGTCGGCCAGATTGGCGACGCTGACGCGGTGGCGGCTCGCCAGGCTGGCGAGCGTGTCGCGCTTGCCCGCCTTCACCGTGGTGCGGCGCGTCACGATCTCGGGCGCGAGCGACATGTGGCCGTTGTCGGCCACTTGGCTCGAGACATCGGTCAGCGTGCCGGCGGTGCGCGGCACCATCAGCGCCGAGCCGGCCTTGATCACCATGCGCGGCGGGATGCTGTTGAGCGTGCGCAGGCCTTCCTCGCTCATGCCCACGCGCTGTGCGGCGTCGGCCACGGTCAGCGTCGAGGGCACGGTCCACACGGTCCAGCTCGAGTACTGGCCCTTGTCGTAAGCGGCGAGATTGCGCTGGAACACCTTGGCGTTGTCCCAGGGCAGCAGGATCTGCGGCGTGCCCGCGGCAAAGATCACCGGGCGGCTTTGCGAGGGGTTGAGCGCGCGGAAATCGGCGGGCGTGACGTCCGCCAGCTTGGCCGCGAGCTCGACGTCGATGTCGCGCGTGATGTCGACGGTCTGGAAGTAGGGATGGTTCTCGATCAGCGGCAGCTCGGCGCTGAACACGTCAGGCCGGTTGACGATGTTCTTGACGGCCTGCAGCTTGGGGACGTAGAGCCGGGTTTCGGCAGGCATGCTGAGCTCGGAATAGCTGATGCCCAGGCCGGCCTTGCGGTTCTTTGCAATGGCGCGGCCGACGCTGCCCTCGCCCCAGTTGTAGGCGGCCAGCGCCAGGTGCCAGTCGCCGAACATGCCGTGGAGCTTTTGCAGGTAGTCGAGCGCGGCGCGTGTCGAGGCCAGCACGTCGCGGCGGTCGTCGCGAAAGACGTTCTGCTTGAGGTCGAAATAGGTGCCGGTCGCGGGCATGAACTGCCACATGCCGGCGGCCTTGGCGCTCGAGACGGCCTGCGGGTTGAACGCGCTCTCGATGTAGGGCAGCAGCGCCAGCTCGGTGGGCATGCCGCGGCGCTCGAGCTCCTCGACGATATGGAACAGGTATTTGCTCGAGCGCTCGGTCATGCGCAGGATGTAGTCGGGCCGGCTCGAGTACCACTGCTCGCGGTCCTGGACCAGGTCATGCTCGAGATCGGGCATCGCGAAGCCGCGCCGGATGCGGTCCCAGAGGTCGGCCGGTGCCGACAGCGAGGCCACGCCCGGCGTCGTCACCTGGGTCGTCATGAGCGGGCTCAGGGAACCATTGGGGTAGCGCGGCGTATGGCTGGCCGTGGTGCCGGTCTCGGACTCGGCGTTGGAGGCATCGGGCGTGACGGTGGCGCAACCGGCCAGCCAGAGCACGCTGCTGAGCAGTACAGGATAGAGAAGCTTCATCAGAAATCGTTTTTCCAGGCGCGCAATGCCGCAAGCACCTCGTGGGCTTGCTGCGGGTGGATACGCGGGTCATGGCGGTGGGCGCTGGCGGCCACGGCGCCCTGGCGCGTACGGAGAAAGGGGTTGATGCCGCGTTCCAGCGCCAGGCGGGAAGGCAGCGTGGGCTCGCCCCGGGCCCGCAGGCCCTGGCAATGCTCCATGTGGTGGAGCAGCTCGGCGTTGTTTGGTTCCACCGCGAGCGCAAAGCGAAGGTTCGAAATTGTGTACTCGTGCCCGCAGCAGACCTGCGTCGCGTCGGGCAGGGCCGACAGCGCATCAAGCGACTGCTGCATCTGCGCGGGCGTGCCCTCGAACAGGCGCCCGCAGCCGGCCGAAAACAGCGTGTCGCCGCAAAACAGCAGCGGCTCGGGGCCCGCATCGCTGAAGTAGGCGATATGGCCCGCGGTGTGGCCCGGCACGTCGATCACCTGCCACGGCCCGCCCAGCACATCGACCTGGTCGCCGCCCTGCACGCGCGTCACCGGCCCGGGCAGCGTCTCGCGCGCCGGGCCCCAGACGGGCGCGCCGGTCGCCGCGCGCAGCGCATCCACCCCGCCGACATGATCGGCATGGTGGTGCGTGATTAGAATGGCTTGCAATTGCAGCGCGTGGCGCTCCAACGCCGCGAATACGGGGCCGGCTTCGCCCGGGTCGATGACCAGGGCCTGGCGGCCGTCGTGCAGCATCCAAATATAGTTGTCAGAAAAAGCGGGCAGCGGCAACAGGTTCATGAGCGACAAAATTATAGGGATGCCCCACTGGCTTGATTCCCCCACCGGGCGCTATCTGCTCGACTGGGAGCAGCAGCGCTGCGACGAGGCCGTGGCGGATGTGTTTGGCTACCATAGCCTGCAGCTGGGGCTGCCTATGCTACAGGGCTTGCGCGCCAACCGCATGCCGCACCGCTGGATGGCGCTGCAGTCATATGCCGAGGCCGCGGCATGGACTGGCAGCATACCTGCGCCGGACGGGCCGCGCGAGCCGGTGCATGCCGTGCTCGAGCCTGCCGCGCTGCCCTTTGCCGAAGCCAGTCTCGATCTGCTGGTCTTGCCGCACACGCTGGAGAATACGCCCGATCCGCATGGCGCGCTGCGCGAGGTCGCGCGCGTGCTGGTGCCCGAGGGGCGGGTGGTGATCTGCGGCATCAACCCTGCAAGCTGGTGGGGAATGCAGTCGGCGCTCACCCCGCGCGGCGCGCACCTGCCCGATGTGCGCAGTGCCATTGGCTACTGGCGCCTGCGCGACTGGCTGCGGCTGCTGGCGCTCGATGTGCAGGCGGTCGAGTTCGGCTGCCACCGGCCCGCGGTGCAATCGGCGCAGTGGCACCAGCGCTGGGGCTGGATGGACCCGCTGGGCGAGCGTGCGTGGCCCATACTCGGGGGCGTCTACTGCGTGGTTGCCGCCAAGCGCGTGCCGGGCATGCGCCTGCTCGGGCCGGCCTGGCGCCAGCGCCCCCAGCCGGCGGCCGCGGCCGCGCCGCTGGCGCACCGCAGCCATCCAAAAATCTAGAGGGAAGAACGTTGAATCAAGTTGTGATCTATACCGACGGGGCCTGCAAGGGCAACCCCGGACCGGGCGGCTGGGGCGTGCTGATGCGCGCCGGCAGCATGGAAAAGGAATTGTGCGGCGGCGAGCTGGGCACCACCAACAACCGCATGGAGCTGCAGGCCGTGATCGAGGCACTGGCCGCGCTCAAGAGGCCCTGCGACGTGACGATGTTCATCGACAGCCAGTATGTGCTCAAGGGCATCACCGAGTGGATCCACGGCTGGAAGGCCAAGGGCTGGCGCACCGCGTCCAAGGAGCCGGTGAAGAACGTCGAGCTGTGGCAGCGCCTGGACGCGCTGGTGAGCGGCGGCGGTCACCGCATCGACTGGCGCTGGGTGCGCGGGCATGCCGGCGATCCGGGCAATGAGCGCGCGGATGTGCTGGCCAATCAGGGGGTGGAAAAGGCGCTCGGTCGACGCTGAAAAGCCCCCATGTTCGCCCACTGCGTGTGGCTCTCGATGGGGGGCAGCGCCCCCCATTGCCTTGGGGCGGCCCGGCGGCAAAACCTGGCGCTTGCAATTCACCCGGGTGGAAGCTTTGCCAATTCGGCCGCCAATGCCTTTGCATCCTGCGGCCTGACGCTGCGCCCGACTTCCTGCCCGTCGCGCAGGAAGATCAGCGTGGGCCAGAGCTTGACGCGGTAGTTGCGGCCCAGCGGGCGGCCCGAGCCGTCCTCGACTTTCAGATGCTGCACGTCGGCGCGTGCGGACAGCGCCTCGCGGATCAGCGGCTGCGCGCCCTGGCAGTAGCCGCACCAGGCGGTGCCGAACTCCAGCACCGCATTGCCGCGCAGGGTCTCGACTTCCTGCAGCGCAGGGTTCTGGGCCAGGTGCTGGCTCTGGTAGGTCATGGGCAAGGTTCCTTTGGAATGAATGGGGGGCAGGGGGCCGCGCTCAACCGTTGCCGGCCGGGACCGCGCAGACCTGGTCGCGGCCTTCCTGCTTGGCACGGTACAGCAACCGGTCGATGCGTTCAATGGTCGGTGCGAGTTCCTGCCCGTCCTCGAGCACGCCGACACCGGCGGAAATCGTGATCGGCATGGGCACGACCTGCGCGCCGGCCTCGCGCACCGCGTGCCGGCAGCGCTCGAGCGTGGCGACGGCGCCGGGCTGGTCGCACCCGGCCATGACCAGCAGGAACTCCTCGCCGCCCCAGCGGATGATCTTGTCGCTGCTGCGCAGGCACGACGCCAGCGCCCGCGCCACCGCGGCCAGCGCGCGGTCGCCCGTCGGGTGGCCGTAGCGGTCGTTGACCTGCTTGAAGCGGTCGACATCGACCAGTGCCAGCGCCAGCGGCGTGCCCAGCGCGCGCGCCTGGGCCACGGCCTCCTCGAGATGGCGGCTGCCCGAGGTGCGCGTGAGCGCGCCGGTCAGTCCGTCGCGCTGCATCTGCTCGCGATAGCTGCGCTCGGCCAGCACGCGCGCGCTCACATCGCGCACCAGGCTCACCTGGTGGGTCATCTGGCCCTGGCGGTTGCGCAGCGGCGTGACGCTTTCCTCGCAGTGCACCTGCGTGCCGTCGGGTCGCTGGAGGGTGAACATCCGGCGCACCGCGTTGCCATCCTCGAGGCCCGCCGGGTCGTTGGCGCTGGCATGGAGCTCGGGCAGCAGGCGTCCGGTGAGATCGCTGGCGCGCAGGCCGGTGATCCGCTCGTAACCGTGGTTGGCAAATTCGATGCGGCCCAGGTGGTTGCAGATCAGCACGCCGTCCTCGGTGGTGTCGAGCGTGCGCGCGAAGATGTCGGAGGACGCGCGCGCCGCCGCGAGCGCGCTCATGTCGTGCTGGACCGAAACGAAATGCGTGATCTTTCCGCCGGCATCGCGCACCGGAGAGATGTTCCATTCGAGCAGGTAGGGCGTGCCGTCCTTGCGGTAGTTGAAGGTCGTGCCCTCGAAGAAGCGCCCCCCGTGCAGGCAGCGGCGCAGCTCGGCAATCACTTCGGGCGAGGTCTGCGGGCCCTGCAGCAGGCGCGCATTGCGCCCGATCAGTTCATGCGCCGCATAGCCCGTCATCTGGCACAGCGCCGGATTGACATACAGGATGCTGCAGTCGTTTTCCAGGCCATCGGTGACCATCACGGCATTGAATGCCTGGTGGATGGCCTGCAGCAGCAGCGCCGGCAGCGGATCGGGCGTGCCACCGGAGGGCGGCGCAGAGGGCGAAGAGGGGCGCATGCAGATCTGGTCGTGCCCTGGAAAGGGGTGGCAAAAATGCTGTGCCGCCAAAGGGGCGGCAGGGCAGCGGCAAGCGACCGATTATGAAGGGTTGACCACTGGCATGGAGCTCACATCGCACCGTCGAACATCAGGACCTCGACCATATCGCCTGCCTGGACATTGCCCTGCGCATGGTGCAGCACGATCAACCCATTGGCCTGGAGCATCGAGCTGAGCACGCCCGAGCCCTGGTTGCCGGTGGTGCGCACCTGCAGCCGGCCGTCGGCGCCGAGGCTGACGATGCCGCGCTGGTATTCGCTGCGGCCCGGGCGCTTGCGCAGGGTCTCGAGGCTCACGGCCTGCAGCAGCGGCTGGGGCCGCACGCGCCATCCCATCATCCGCGCCAGCGCCGGGCGCACCAGCGCGACAAACGCCACCATGGCCGCGACCGGATTGCCCGGCAGGCCGAACAGCAGCGCAGGGGAGGCTCCACCCTGCAGGCGCCCCACGGCCAGCGGCCGCCCGGGGCGCACCGCCACGCGCCAGAACGCGACTTCGCCCAGGCGCTGCAGCAGCGGGCGCAGGTGGTCGGCGTCACCGCTGCTCACGCCGCCGCTGGTGATCACCGCGTCGGCCTCGCGCGCCGCGCGCACCAGCGCCGCCTCGAGCAGCGCCGGGTCGTCGCCCACGGGCTCGCCCTCGATGACGTCGACCCCCAGCCGGCGCAGCAGCGCGCAGACGGTGGCGCGGTTGCTGTCATAGACCGCGCCCTCTCGCGGCGCCGCGCCCGGGCTGAGAATCTCATCGCCGGTGGAAAAATAGGCGACGCGCAGCTGCCGGAAAACGCACACTTCGCGCAGCCCCAGGCTGGCCAGCAGGCCCAGCGCCGCGGGCGTGAGCCGTTCGCCGCGCGCCAGCGCCACGGTGCCGCGCTGCAGGTCCTCGCCGCGGCAGCGCCGGTTGGCGCCGGGTGCCAGCAGATCGGGCGCGATCCACAGCTGGTCGCCCGCTTCCAATGCCGCCAGTTCCTGCGGCACGACGCTGTCGGCGCCCGCGGGCATGACGGCGCCGGTCATGATGCGCAGGCATTCGCCGGGCTGCAGCGGCTGCGGCCAGGCCGCGCCGGCCAGCACGCGGCCGGTGATGCGCAGCCGCAGGCCCTGGCCGGGGCGCAGCGCGCTGCCCGCGAATGCGTAGCCATCCATTGCGGAGTTGTCGTGCGCGGGCACGTCGATCGGGGAAACGATGTCCTCGGCCAGCACCCGGTCCAGCGCGGCGCTCAACGCCAGCATCTCGCTGCCCTCGGGCGCGGGCGCCAGAGCGGCAAGAAAGCGCCCGGCGGTGGCCAGGTCCATCGCTTCGGGGTCGTAGCCCTCGAGGCGGGCGGCAATTTCCTGCAGGGTGGGCGGGAGCGTCATCGGGCGTGTTCCAGGGCGTGCAGTTCTTCCAGGGTGTTGGCGTTGGCAAACGCCTGCGGATCGTCCTGCGGCGCGTCGAATGCCACGCTGATGCAGCGGTGCATACGTGCCCAGCGGTCTATCTTGCGCCCGCCTTCGCTCAGATAGCGCTGCAGGCTGGGCGCCAGCGTGGTCTGCATCAGGCAAAAGACCGGTTGCTCGCGCCAGCTGACGTGGCCCTGGGCATCGGTTTCGGCGCCGATGGCAAACACGATCTCGGCGTTTTCGGCCGCCGCGGCGTATGCCAGGCGCTCGGCCAGATCCGGCGGAAACAGCGGCGTGTCGCAGGGCACCGTCAGCAGCCAGGGTGTGGTGCAGTGGTTCAGCCCGCACAGAAACCCGGCCAGCGGCCCGGCGTAATCGGCGAGGCTGTCGGGCAGGACGGGTGCGCCAAAGGCCGCGTATCGATCCAGATGGCGGTTGGCATTGACCAGGCAGCTGCCGACCTGGGGCGCCAGGCGCTGCAACGCGTGCCGGGCCAGCGGCTGGCCGCGAAAGGGCTGCAGGCCCTTGTCGACGCCGCCCATGCGCGCCCCGCGCCCACCGGCCAGCACCAGGCCGGTGATGTCGCCGCGCGCCAGGGTGTCAGCCACCGATGTAGCTCATCTCGATGCGCCGCCCCGCGCCCGCGCCGGGCTCGGGCGGCAGGCTGCTGCGCAGCTGCGAATACTGGTCGCGGCGCTGCTGCCACAGCGGCGCCACGGCGGCGGCCAGCTCGGCGTCGCTCGCGCCGCTGCGCAGCACGCCGCGCAGGTCCCATCCCTGGGACGCGAACAGGCACAGGAAGAGCTTGCCTTCGGTCGACAGCCGCGCGCGGTTGCAGTCGCCGCAAAAGGCTTCGGTGACGCTGCTGATGAAGCCGACCTCGCCCAGCGCCGGGTCATGCACGCCGCGCGCATCGGCATAACCCCAGCGCGATGCGGTCTCGCCGCGGCTGCCGGGCGCGAGCGGCACCAGCGCGAATTCGGACTGCAGGCGCCCGCGCACCTGCGCCGAGGGCAGCACCTGGTCCATCGCCCAGCCGTTGGTCGCACCCACATCCATGTATTCGATGAAGCGCAGCGTCACGCCGGTGCCGCGAAAAAAGCGCGCCATTGGCAGGATCTGGTCGTCGTTGGTGCCGCGCTGCACCACCATGTTGACCTTGATGCGCTCGAAACCCACGGCCTGCGCGGCCTCGATGCCGTCCAGCACATCGGTGACGGCGAAGTCGACATCGTTCATGCGGCGGAAAACGCCGTCGTCGAGCGCGTCGAGGCTCACGGTGAGCCGGTTCAGGCCCGCGTCCTTGAGCGCGCGCGCCTTGCGCGCCAGCAGTGAGGCGTTGGTCGTGAGCGTCAGATCGGCCGGCAGGCCCTCGGCGGTGTGCAGCGCCGCAAGCTGCACGACCAGCGCCTCGAGGTTCTTGCGCAGCAGCGGCTCGCCGCCCGTGAGGCGGATTTTCTGCACGCCATGCGCGAGAAACACCCGCGCCAGCCGCGTGATCTCCTCGAAGCTCAGCAGCGCGCTGTGCGGCAGGTAGCGGTAGTCCTTGTCGAACACTTCCTTGGGCATGCAGTACTGGCAGCGGAAGTTGCAGCGGTCGGTGACGCTGATGCGCAGGTCGCGCAGCGGCCGGCCCAGCTGGTCGAGCAGCCGTCCGGTGGGGGCGGCAGACAGCAGCGGCACGGCGGCCGAGAAGGCGGCTGTGCGCTGATCTACCAGGGGAATCACTCTTACAGCCATGGGGGGTATTTTGCCGCAAGCACCGGTCAGGCATGCGTAGGACGAAGCATGCCCGGGCACCTGTCGGGGCTGTCGGCGGCTAGTCTGGCTTGTGCGGTGTCGCCAGGACGCCATCCGCGGGCCGGACCGCGCTCGCATCGGCATGCCAGTGGATGAACTGCGGATAGTAGGCCGCGACGCCCGGGCCGTTGAAATCCCAGCCCAGGCACTGGCCCAGATGGCGCGGCGGCGCATCGGGCGCGCCGGTGGCAAACACGTTGGGAACGGACTGGAACGCGGCGGTGGCCATGTTGAACAGCAGCTCGCGCAGGTGGGTGCAGCTGGCGACGCCGCCCAGATGCTCCTCGATCGCCTTGCGCCAGCCCCGGCCCATCTGGCAGCCGACCATCCGCTGCAGCGCGGCCGTGGCCTCGGGGCAGTGGCCCAGTGGATGCGAGTCCATTGCGACCTCGATGGCCACGACCTGCAGCGTGGTGTCGACGGTGGCGCGGATCCACATGTGGTGGATGGCGGTGCCCGCAGGCACGCGGCGGTTGCCCTGAAAGACCTGGTCGACGGCCTTGCTGTCGTGGAGTTCGCCTTCGATGTCCCAGAGGCCGTCGGGGCGCGAGAAGCTGCGGTAACGCACATCGCGCAGGTGCTGCGCGGTGCGGTGGGGAATGTCTGTCAGGGGCATCGTGGATTCTTCGGGAGCGGGGCGGCGCGGCTGCCGCAACCTCGACCCTAGCGAACAATCGCCGCGCAGGCAAGCGCCCGCGCGACTTCACGCTTGCGTTCAGCGCGGCGCGGTCATGCCGATGCCGCGCAGCCCAGGCAGATCGAGAATCTCGAGCCGGCCGCGGTGCAGGCGCAGCATGCCGCGCTGCTGCAGCTCCTGCAGGATCTGGTTGGTGGTCTGGCGCGACAGCGCCAACATGTGCGCCAGCTGCTCCTGCGACAGGTGCAGCACGCGGCGCGACTGCGTGCTGTCGAGCCGCTGGCCGTGGTCGAGCGCGAGCGCCACCAGCCGGCGCGCCAGCCGCTGGGGCGCGGCCAGCACGCACTGGTCCTCGAGCGTGGCGAGCGTCTGGCGCAGCTCGATGGCGAGCAGCAGCGCCAGCGGCTGCCAGTGCTCGGGGTGCAGCTGCAGCCAGTGCAGCAGCGGCGCCTGCGCCACCTGCAGCACGCTGGAGGCCTCGACGGCCACCACGTCATGCGAGCGCGGCGCCTGGTCGAACAGCGCCAGCTCGCCAAACCAGGCCGGCGCCTCGAGCAGCGTCAGCAGCGTGCCGCGCGCCCGGGCGCCCGCGCTGTCGCTGGCGCTGCACAGGCGCAGCGTGCCGCGCAGCACCGCATGCAGCCCGCCGGGCGCATCGCCGCGCCGGAACACGGCTTCGCCGGGCGCGAGCTGCTGCACGCGGGCCAGCTGCGCGAGCTGCTGCGCCAGGGCCCGGGGCAGCCCATGGAACCAGCGGCCCGAGCGCAGGATGATCAGGTGCTCGGGCCGCAGCGGCAGCAGGAGGGGGGCAGTGTGCGTCACGACAGGCAGGGCAGGTGGCAGGGATACCACGCCATTAGACGCATGCCGGCGCGTTTTTGCCGCCGCAGGAAAACCCTGAGCGCGCCGGCGCCGCCTGCATCCGCCGCGCCCGCGGGGCCATTTCCCGGCAGGTCGCGGGGCTGCGCCTAGAATCACGGCCAATCCCGCTTGGAGCGGTTCATTTCAATCAACTCCCTACCCATCATGTCTCTCGACAAAGTCTCTCCCGGCAAGAATGCTCCCGACACCTTTAACGTGGTCATCGAGATCTCGGCCAACGCCCATCCCGTGAAGTACGAAGTGGACAAGGAATCGGGCGCGATCTTCGTCGACCGCTTCATGACCACGGCCATGCACTACCCGACCAACTACGGCTACGTGCCGCAGACCCTGTCGGGCGACGGCGACCCGGTCGACGTGCTGGTGATGACCCCGTTCCCGCTGCCCCCGGGCGTGGTCGTGCCCTGCCGCGCGCTCGGCATCCTGATGATGGAAGACGAAGCCGGCGTCGACGGCAAGGTGCTGGCCGTGCCCACCGCCAAGATCCTCGCGCAGTACGCCAAGATCGAATCGATCGCCGACGTGCCCGAGATCACGCTGGCGCAGATCTCGCACTTCTTCGAGCACTACAAGGACCTGGAAAAGGGCAAGTGGGTCAAGGTCCAGGGCTGGCAGGGCGTCGATGCGGCCAAGAAGGAAGTGACCGACGGCATCGCCAACTACCAGGGCTGAAGAGCCGCGGCACGGGTGCCGCATGCACAGCTGGCGCGCGCCGCAGGCCGCGCCGGCATCGGGTCCACAGCGTGTTTGCCAGCGATGGCAGCACGCTGTTTTGATTGGGGCCTGCCTGGCGCCATGCGCGCGCGGGCCGGTGAGGGATGGCAGTGAACAAAAAGAGAGATGCACATGAAGTTGGCTGATATGCGCCTGGGAGTGAAGCTGGGCCTGGGGTTTTTTCTGCTGGTGCTGCTCACCGTGGCCGTCGGCGGCCTGGCGCTGTGGCAGATGCAGAACATCAATGCCACCGCCCGGTACCTTGGCGGCCACGCGCTGCAGAGCGTGACGGAGACCGGAAACATCCGCGTGCAATTGAACCGGCTGCGGCGCCTCGATGCGGGCCTGCTGTCGGCCAGGAGCCCCGAGGAAGTCGCGGGCCTGATATCGCGCATGCCGGCGGTGCTCGAGCAACTGCAGGTCGCGGAGCGTGCCTACGAGGCGCTCGAGCATGACGACGAGGAACGCACGCTGATGGCGCAGTACGGCACGGAGCGCGAGAGCTATGTCGGCGGCCATGATGCGCTGGTCCAGGCGGCCAAGGAAAAGGACTACAGCGTGCTCGAGCCCGATGCGCTGCTGGGCGATGCGGTGGGCAACCTCTACAACGGCGCCTCGGAAGCCGCATTCGTCAGCCTGACCGAAACCGTGGGCCGGCTCAACCGTCTGAGCCAGGACCGCGCCCGCAGCGCCCAGCAGGCGGCAGCCGACGCCTACGACGCGGCGCTGGTCTGGCTCGCGGCCGGCGTGGCGCTGAGCGCGCTGCTTGCCGCCTTCTTCGGCACGCTCGTGACGCGCTCGGTGGTGCGGCCGGTGCGCCAGGCGGTCGATGCCGCCAACCACATCGCGCAGGGCGATCTCTCGCGCCCGATCGAGTCCGGCAACGGCGATGAGATGGGCGAGCTGCTCAAGGCGCTGCAGCGCATGCAGTCGAGCCTGGTGCAGACCGTCAACAGCGTGCGCGGCAACGCCGAAGGCGTGGCCACGGCCAGCGCGCAGATCGCCTCGGGCAACAGCGACCTGTCGGGCCGCACCGAGGAGCAGGCCAGCGCGCTAGAGCAGACCGCGGCCTCGATGGAGCAGCTGGGCTCCACCGTGCGCCAGAACGCCGACAACGCGCGCCAGGCCAACCAGCTCGCGCTCAATGCCTCGACGGTGGCGGTGCAGGGCGGCGATGTCGTCGCGCAGGTCGTCGGCACGATGAAGGGCATCAACGACAGCAGCCGCAAGATCGCCGACATCATCGGCGTGATCGATGGCATCGCCTTCCAGACCAACATCCTGGCGCTGAACGCGGCCGTCGAGGCGGCGCGCGCGGGCGAGCAGGGCCGGGGCTTTGCGGTGGTGGCCAGCGAAGTGCGCAGCCTGGCGCAGCGCTCGGCCTCGGCGGCCAAGGAGATCAAGGCGCTGATCACGGACAGCGTCGAGCGCGTCGAGCAGGGCACGCAGCAGGCCGATCTGGCCGGCGCGACCATGACCGAGGTCGTGGGCGCGATCCGCCGCGTGACGGACATCATGGGCGAGATCAGCGCCGCGAGCAGCGAGCAGAGCACGGGCGTGGCGCAGGTCGGCGAGGCGATCACGCAGATGGACCAGGCGACGCAGCAGAACGCGGCGCTGGTCGAGGAAAGCGCGGCCGCGGCCGACAGCCTGCAGCGCCAGGCGCAGGAGCTGGTCGAGGCGGTGGCGGTGTTCCAGCTGGCGCAGGGTGCGCAAGGGCGCGAGCTGACTGCTGCTGGCGTCTCCAGCGCCCAGCGCCAGCCGGCGCGCACCGCGGACCTGCCTCTGGCGCCGCGGGCGCCGGCGCCGCGCGTGGCGGTTTTGGCGCCAACGGCCGCAGCCGGCGATGCAGCGGATCGGGCGGCCCCCGTGCCACCCGCTGCCGCGCCGGCGTCCACTGCGGCACCCGCCGCGCCCGCATCTTCCGCACGCAAGCCCGCGGAAGATGACTGGGAAAGCTTCTGACGCCCGGGGCCGCGCAAAGCCCTTTGCGCGCGGCCCCTCCCGCGTTTTTGGTGACAATATGTAATTCGGCCGGGCCGGTGCGACGCGGCGCCGGCCCCCGATCCCCCATTGCCAGACCATCGCGCAGGTGGTGCAATGCTGTTCCGCATTCGCGGCGAACCCATTCAAGGGAGCACCATGCTTTCGAATTTTTCCTCCTCCGGTGCGCTTCGTTCGCGCAACCCGGCCGCGGCCCAGGTCGCCCGGGCCGAGTTCCTGACCTTCCAGCTGGGCCAGGAGGAGTACGGCATCGACATCCTGCGCGTACAGGAGATCCGCTCCTATGAGACCCCGACGCGCATTGCCCATGCGCCCGATTTCATCAAGGGCGTGGTCGACCTGCGCGGCGTGATCGTGCCGATCGTCGACCTGCGCATGAAGCTCGGCTGCCCGACGGTCGAATACACGCCCTTCACCGTCGTCATCATCCTCAATGTCGCCGACACCGTGCTTGGCGTGGTGGTCGACTCGGTGGCCGACGTGGTCAACCTGGCGCTGGACGCGATCCGCCCGACGCCGCAGTTCCAGTCGCAGGTCGACGCGGCCTTCATCAAGGGCATCGCCACCGTGGACGAGCGCATGCTGATCGTCATGGACATCGAAGCGCTGCTGAGCTCGGCCGACATGGGGCTGCTGAAGGCGGCCGTCGGCTGAATCCCCGGGCCTGCGGGCCCGCCGCAACGAATGGGGCATCCACCTGATGCGCCCTTTGGACGCATTTAATTAAATTGACCTCGGACTGCACTGCAGTACCGGGGCGTTCCCACAGAGACTGCAAACCATGCGCTACGCTCATTTGAAGATCGGCACACGCCTCACGCTGGCGTTTTCAGTGCTTTTGTTGATCACAGCGGCCATTGCCGGCATGGGCGTGTGGCGCCTGGAGGCGCTCAAGGAGGCGAACCAGGCGATCGCGACGGTGGAAACGCAGCGCAGCCTGCTGTCGCAGCGCTGGGCATCGGCCATCGATATCAATTGGGTGCGCACTGCGTCGACGATGCAAAGCCGTGATCCGCTTTATCAAGCGGCGTTGCGCAAGGACATGGCGGCTTCGACAGAGTTGGTCAACAAGACCCTGCAGCAGCTCAACGAGCTCATGCAGGACAGCCAGGGCCAGGCCCTGATTGCCGATGTCGCGAAGCAGCGCAAGGTCTACTCGGAACTGCGCACGGATCTGCAGAAGCGCCAGGCGCAGGGCGAAGACATCACGCCGTTTCTGGACGACCAACTGCGGCCGCTGGCCGCCAGCTATCTGCAAGCCGTCAACCGGGTCGCGGACGACGCTGCTGCGAAACTGACCAAGGTACAGGCCGCTGCCCAGGACACCGCCACTGCCAGCCAGATCGCGCTCGCCGTGGGCGCCGCTCTGGCGCTGCTGCTGGGCGTGTTGCTGTCGATCCTGACCACGCGCTCGATCACGCGCCCCATCCATCGCGCAGCCGAAGTCGCCGACGCCATCCGCAAGGGCGACCTGACATCGGACATCCATGCCGCGGGCAACGATGAAACCGCGCAGATGCTGCGCGGCCTCGCGGACATGCAGGGCAATCTGCGCAGCATCGTGGCCCATGTGCGCACCGGCTCCGAAGCCGTCGCCACGGCCAGCGCGCAGATCGCCTCGGGCAACAGCGACCTGTCGGGCCGCACCGAGGAGCAGGCCAGCGCGCTGGAGCAGACCGCGGCCTCGATGGAGCAGCTGGGCTCCACCGTGCGCCAGAACGCCGACAACGCGCGCCAGGCCAACCAGCTCGCGCTCAACGCCTCGACGGTGGCGGTGCAGGGCGGCGATGTCGTCGCGCAGGTCGTCGGCACGATGAAGGGCATCAACGACAGCAGCCGCAAGATCGCCGACATCATCGGCGTGATCGATGGCATCGCCTTCCAGACCAACATCCTGGCGCTGAACGCGGCCGTCGAGGCGGCGCGCGCGGGCGAGCAGGGCCGGGGCTTTGCGGTGGTGGCCAGCGAAGTGCGCAGCCTGGCGCAGCGCTCGGCCTCGGCGGCCAAGGAGATCAAGGCGCTGATCACGGACAGCGTCGAGCGCGTCGAGCAGGGCACGCAGCAGGCCGATCTGGCCGGCGCGACCATGACCGAGGTCGTGGGCGCGATCCGCCGCGTGACGGACATCATGGGCGAGATCAGCGCCGCGAGCAGCGAGCAGAGCACGGGCGTGGCGCAGGTCGGCGAGGCGATCACGCAGATGGACCAGGCGACGCAGCAGAACGCGGCGCTGGTCGAGGAAAGCGCAGCCGCGGCCGACAGCCTGCAGCGCCAGGCGCAGGAGCTGGTCGAGGCGGTGGCGGTGTTCCAGCTGGCGCAGGGCACGCAGATCGCACCAGTGCGCGCGCCGGCGCCCGCAGCGTTCAACAGCCTGCCGCGCAATGCGCCGCGCGTGGCCGCACCGGCGCGCCCACCCGCGGCCACCGCGCCGCGCATTGCCCCGGCGCCCCAGGTGCGACCCGCGCCAAGCCGGAGCCCCGCAGCCAGCGACGACTGGGAAAGCTTCTAAGCGGGGCCGCCCAGGCGGGGCCGCCTAGGCCGCGGCCGGCGCCGCACCGCCCTGACGCAGCGGGCTGTGCGCGTGCAGCTCCTGCAGATAGGCCTGCACGCCGCTGCCTTCGCGCTCGAGAAATCGGTCCACGGCATCGGCAAACGCCGGGTGGGCGACCCAGTGGGCGCTCGCCGTCGGCGTGGGCAGCAGCGCGCGCGCCATCTTGTGCTCGCCCTGCGCGCCGCCCTCGAAGCGCCCGATGCTCTGCGCGATGCACCATTCGATCGGCTGGTAGTAGCAGGCCTCGAAATGCAGGCAGTCGACGCGTTCGAGCGCTCCCCAGTAGCGGCCGTAGGCGGCGCTGCCCTCGGCGCTGCCGCCAGCGGCCTCGGCATTGAGCCCGATCAGGCTGGCGGCCATCGGCTGACCCTCCCGCTCGGCAATGAACAGCAGCCAGTTTTCGGGCATCTGCGCGGCCATTCGGGCAAAGAAATCGCGCGTCAGATAGGGCGCATTGCCATGCTCGAGATAGGTGCGCTCGTAGCAGCGGTAGAAGAAGTCCCAGTCCGCACTTTGGATTTCGGCGCCGCGCAGCGCGCGGAACATCACCCCGGCCTCGGCCACCTTGCGCCGCTCCTGGCGGATCTTCTTGCGCTTTTCCTGCTGCAGCTGCGCCAGGAAGTCCTCGAAGTCGCGCAGCGGGCGCGGGGCGTCGGCCGCGCGGTTGTGCCAGTGGAACTGCACGCCGCCGCGCTGCATCCAGCCGTCGGCGCGGCAGGCGGCCAGATCGGCGTCTTCGGTGAACAGCGCGTGGATCGACGACCAGCCATCCTGCGCCTCGACCCAGCGGCGCACGGTCTGCGCTAGCAGCGCGCGCACGCTTGCATCGCGCGCCAGCAACCGCGTGCCCGGCACGGGCGTGAAGGGCACCGCGATCACCGCCTTGGGGTAGTAGTCGAGGCCATGCTCGGCGTAGGCGCGCGCCCAGGCCCAGTCGAAGACATACTCGCCCGAGGAATGGTTCTTCGCATAGAGCGGGCAGGCGGCAATCAGTTCGCCGTGCTCCCACAGCGTGACGAAGCACGGCTGCCAGCCGGTTTCGAGCGTCGCGCTGCCGCTCGATTCGAGCGCCGCGAAGTACTCATGGCGCATGAAGGGCGTGGGCAGGGGCTGGCGCGCGAGCAGCGCATTCCAGGCCGGCGCGGGGATCTGCTGCACCTCGGTGAACACGCGGGTGATAATTGCGCCTTCATCCATGCCTGCTCCCCGCGTCCGGGGCCTGCAGGCGAGCGCTCTTGCAATGGGCCTTGCCGGCCTGAATCCTATCCATGACATTCTCCATCTGCACTGCTCAGCGCAATTTTGTGGTGGGCGACCTGCCCGGCAATGCGCAAAAAATCATCGAGTCCGCGCGCGCCGCGCATGCCGCCGGCGCGCGGCTGCTGCTCACGCCCGAACTCGCACTGTGCGGCTATGCGGCCGAAGACCTGCTGCTGCGCCCGGCGTTTCTCGAGGCCTGCGAGCAGGCGATGCATACCGTAGCACGGGAAACCGCCGAGCTCACGGACCTGGCAATTGTCCTTGGCCATCCGCGGCGCGCTCCGGGGCAACGGCTGTGCCACAACGTGGCCAGCGTGCTGCGCGGCGGCGTTGTCGAAGCCAGCTATGCCAAGCAGTCACTGCCCAATGACGGTGTCTTTGACGAACGGCGCTATTTCACGCCGGGCACGGCGCCCTGCGTGTTCGAGGTCGACGGCGTGCGCATCGGCCTGCTGATCTGCGAAGACGCCTGGTTTCCCGAGCCGGCGCAGCAGGCGCGCGCGGCCGGCGCGCAGTTGCTGGCGGTGATCAACGCCTCGCCTTTCCATGGCGAAAAGCCGGGAGTGCGCGAGGCGACGCTGCGCAGTCGCGTGCAGGAAACCGGTCTGCCCATGGTCTATGCCCATCTGGTCGGCGGCCAGGACGAGCTGGTGTTCGACGGCCACTCGTTTGCGCTGGGCGCCGACGGCGCCGTGGTGGCGCGCGCTGCGGGCTTCGAGGAAAGCCTGATGCCGGTCGAGGTCGAGACCGCGCCGCACAGCGCAGCGCTGGCGCTGCGCGGCGAGCTGCAGCCGCTGCTGCATGTCCACGAGCAGCTGTGGCGCGCGCTGGTGCTGGGCGTGCGCGACTACATCGGCAAGAACGGTTTTCCCGGCGTGCTGCTGGGGCTGTCGGGCGGCATCGACTCGGCGCTGGTGCTGGCCATTGCCGTCGATGCGCTGGGCGCGGACAAGGTGCGCACGGTGATGATGCCTTCGCCCTACACCGCCGACATCAGCTGGATCGACGCGCGCGACATGGCCGCGCGCCTGGGCGTGGCCTACGAGGAGATCTCGATCGCGCCGCAGTTCGAGGCCTTCAAGGCCGCGCTGGCCGCCGATTTCGCGGGCCGCGCCGAGGACACGACCGAGGAGAACCTGCAGGCGCGCATCCGCGGCACGCTGTTGATGGCGCTGTCGAACAAGTTCGGCGCGCTGGTCGTCACGACGGGCAACAAGAGCGAGATGGCGACCGGCTACTGCACGCTCTATGGCGACATGGCGGGGGGCTTTGCCGTGATCAAGGACCTGGTCAAGACGCAGGTGTTCGCGCTGGCGCGCTGGCGCAATGCCAACGATCCGTTCGGCACCGGCAGCAACCCGATCCCCGAGCGCATCATCACCCGGCCGCCGAGCGCCGAGCTGCGTCCCGACCAGAAAGACCAGGACAGCCTGCCGCCATATGAAGTGCTCGATGCGATCGTGCAGCGTTACATGGAAAATGACGAATCCGTGAACGACATCGTCGCTGCGGGCTTTGCCGCGGCCGATGTCGAGCGCGTGACGCGCCTGATCCAGATCAACGAACACAAGCGCCGCCAGGCGCCGATCGGCCCGCGCCTCACGCGGCGCAGCTTCGACAAGGACTGGCGCTACCCGATCACCAACCGCTTTCGCGCGTGATGCCGCAGGGCATCGCGCCAACGCATTTCCAATCCAGGAGTTCCCCATGAAAATGATCACTGCCGTCATCAAGCCGTTCAAGCTCGAGGAAGTGCGTGAAGCACTGGCCGACTGCGGCGTCACCGGCCTCACGGTCACCGAAGTCAAGGGCTTTGGCCGCCAGAAGGGCCACACCGAGCTCTACCGCGGCGCCGAATACGTCGTGGATTTCCTGCCCAAGGTGAAGATCGAGGTCGTGGTGCAGACCGAGGACGTCGAGCGCTGCGTCGACGCGATCGTCAATGTCGCGCGCACGGGGAAGATCGGGGATGGGAAGATCTTCGTGACGCCGGTGGAGCGCGTGGTGCGGATTCGAACGGGGGATCTGGACGCCTCCGCTATATAGGAAAGCACCCCCTGAGCGACTTCGTCGCTTCCCCCTCTCATCCTTCGGTGGAGGGGGACGGCACCCTCGCTGCGGGGCGGCCCTTGCTCGGTGCCCCTGAGCTGGGGTCCCCCAGTTTTATAGCCCTGTCGCTGAGCGAAAGGCATTTAGTTTGCTCTGCCTTGATGGCGCAGGCAGAGACCGTCAAATCACCGCCCGCAACCCCTTGGTCTGCGCCGCGGTCCCCGCCGCCTCGACCAGATTCGGCAGCAGCACTTCGGCGTCCGTCTGCGTCTCGATCAGGCCCATCTGCCACTCGCCCATCAGCCCGCTTTGCACGCTCGAGGCCAGGAACGTCAGCAGGTTGTCGTAGTAGCCCGCGGCGTTGAGCACGCCGATCGGCTTGTCGTGATAGCCGAGCTGGCGCCAGGTCCAGACCTCGAACAGCTCCTCGAAGGTGCCGATGCCGCCGGGCAGCGCCAGGAACGCATCCGAGCGCTCGGCCATCATGGCCTTGCGCTCGTGCATGGTCTGCACGATGTGCAGCTCGTCGCAGGCGCGGTTGGCGTGCTCCTTGTCGACCAGTGCCTGGGGAATGACGCCGACCACGCGGCCGCCCGCGCGGCGCGTGGCCTCGGCGACCGTGCCCATCAGGCCGGAGCGGCCGCCGCCATAGACCAGCTGCCCGCCATGCGCGCCGATCCAGGTGCCGACCTGGGTCGCGACTTCGGCAAATCGTGGGTCCACGCCGGGGCGCGAGCCGCAATAGACGCAGAGGGAAAAAGCGGGTGTCGAAGGGTTCGTCATAGGAATTTGAGGTAAAGGGCGGACAGCCAGGTGCCCGCGCACAGCAGCAGTGACAGCAGCACCGCGGCGCTGCCCAGGTCCTTGGCGCGCTTGGACAGCGCATGCCACTCGGGCCCGATGCGGTCGATCGCGGCTTCGATGCCGCTGTTGAGCAGCTCCACGATCAGCACCAGCACCACCGTGGCCACCAGCAGCACGCCTTCGCTCCAGCTGCGCGCGAGCCAGGGCGCGAGCGGCAGCAGGCACAGCGCGCACAGCGCCTCGGTGTGGAAGGCTTTCTCGCCCCAGGCCGCGCGCAGGCCCTGCAGCGAATAGCCCGTGGCATGCCAGACGCGGTTGAAGCCGCGCCGGCTTTTCTGGGGATTGGTGTCCAGGTCCATGGATCGACCGGTTCAGGCCAGGCCGTCGGCCTTGCGGCGTTTGCCTTGCGCGCGCGCCTGGGCCGGGGCATCGTGCACCAGCCGGGTGCCGGCCAGCGCATCGTGCAGGAACTGGCGCTGCGGGTGCAGGCGGCTGAGCAGCGCCCAGACCGCGATCCAGCCGAGCATCAGCACCGTGGTCTCGCCCGCGGGCAGATGGAACGGTCCGACCACGGCCAGCGGCGGCAGGAACCACAGCCAGCTCAGCAGATAGCGCAGCAATGCCCGGCCTTGCGTCGGCGGGCGCCCGGCGCGGTCGGTGACGCGGATGTGCCAGGTCTTCATGGCGAGCGTCTGGCCCTTGGACCAGAACCAGGTGAAATAGATGCCGAACACGACAAAGACAAAGGCCTGCAGCAGATGGCGGTTGTCCAGCGCATGGCGCGTCTGGCTCAGCGTGCCGAACAGGTAGCCGGCAATGAACACCACGCCAAACAGCAGCAGCCCCTCATAGAGCCAGCACGCCATGCGCCGGCGCAGGCTGGGGGTCTGGGGCAGGGGCGGTGTCACGGCGCCAGCGGCTCGGTCGTGTCGGTGCCCAGCGGCGCCAGCGCGGGCAGGGGCAGCGCCGTGGCCGTCGGCAGGTTCACGGGCGCGGTTTCCACGACATTGGGCATGGACACCGGGCGCGTCTCGACGACAGCGGCTGGCGCCGGCGCGGGGGCGGGCGCCGCGATGTGGTGGGTGGCCTGGGCCGGGGGACGGGGAATCTTCGGCAGGTTGGCGACATTGCCGCTGCCGGCCGTGGCCGCGGGCACGCGCGCGAGTTTCTTGGCCGGCACCGGGCGCAGCGCCGGCGCGGCGCCCGCGGGCCGGCTGGCCACCGCTTTGGCCGCCAGCGCGCGCCTTTGCTCTTCGCTCAGCGCCTGGTAGGCCTCCCACTGCGCCCATTTGTCCTTGGCCGCCATGCGGTTCGTCAACGCATAGTTCAGGCGCGCCTGGCTGCGCTGCTGCGCGCTCAGGCTGGCCCACGACACCATGCGGTCGCGCAGCTTGAGCTGCTCGGTCGCAGGCAGGGTATCGAAGCTGTCGGCCAGCACCATCCAGCGGTGCTTTTGCACTTCGCCCATGAAGGACCAGCGCTTTTCCAGCGGCTGCAGCACCCGTTGCTGCGCGGCGCTGAGCTCGCCCCAGTTGGGCCCCGAGGCCAGCAGGCGGCGCTGCGACAGGCCGTTGCGCGGCGCGTCGGAGTCGGCCGCGGGTGCCTGCGCCACCGCCGCCATCGGCAGCGCGCTGGGCGCCTGGCGCACCAGCGGCACGACCCACAGCGCCAACACGCCCGCAGCCAGCAGCACTGCCGCAGCCAGCGCAACGCCGGTAGGGTTGCTCGATTCAGTGCGCTGGACAGGGGGCATGCAACCGGAAGATCTCGATCAAGGGGTCAAAGCGTGGAAACCGCGGGTGCCGTCTGGATGAACTGCACGAAGCCGGGGTCGGCGTAGGCCGAAGGGGGCAGGTCGTCGGTGAGCAGGGCGGCATCGACCTCGGCGACTTCATGCGAGCCGAAATCGGTCTGCGAGGTGATGAACACCGCGAGGCTGATGGCCAGTCCGAGCAGCGGCGTCGCCGTCAGCGCGCTGCGCCACCAGCCTTGCCTGCCGGGGCCGCCCAGGGAGGCCACGCCGCCCTGGTGCTGCACGGTGGTGGCGCTGACGCGCTGGGGCGCCAGCACCTCGCGCCGGCGCTCGGACAGCGCGCGCTCGCGCCCGGCGCGCAGCCGCTCGCTGATGTCGTAGGCGAGAAAGTCGTTGTGTTCGCTCAACCGTGCGGTGACGCGCCGCGCGAAGCGGTCGCCGGCCTGCTCGATCGAGGGTGATGCTGCAATGTTCATAACTGGATTCCTTTGGCCTTCAGTGCCTTGCTGAGGGTCTGAATGGCACGAAAGCAGTGCGTCTTGACACTGCCTTCGGAACAACCCATGGCGGCTGCCGTCTCTGCGACATCCATCTCCTCCCAATAACGCATCAGGAACGCTTCCCGTTGACGCGCCGGCAACTCCTGCACCTCTTTTTCTATGCTCTGCAGCGTCTGTACGCGCTGCGTGTGTTCCTCGGCGCTTTGCACCGTCTGTTCATTGTCGTTGCCCGCATAGGACTCGAGCAGGTCGAAATCCATGCCGTCGTCGCCGTCTGGCTCGAAATCGCTCATGCGGGAAAAGACCGCGTTGCGCGTCTTCTGACGCCGGAACCAGTCCAGCGTGCAGTTCGACAGGATGCGCTGGAACAGCATCGGCAGCTCGGTGGGCGGCTTGTCCCCGTAGTGGTGCGACAGCTTGAGCATACTGTCTTGCACGATGTCGAGCGCCGCATCCTCGTCGCGGACATGGTAGAGCGCGCGCTTGAAAGCGCGTTTTTCCACATCCTTGAGAAATTGCGAGAGTTCTTGTTCGGTTGCCAAAGAGGTCAGCCTGGCAGGGCGAAGGCGTGGGGAAGGGGCGGCCGCGGCGCACCCGGGGGCGGGCTTTTGCAAGCACAGGTCGAAGCGGATTATGGCACCGCAGGATTATTTTGCCGCACTGCGGCCCCCAGGCTTTTGCTGCAGTGCGATAATCCGGGCGCAAATCAAAAAAGCAAACGGGTCACGGTCCGGCGTCCACACATTTCGCCCATGGCCATGGCCTCAAGTCCCAAACCGGCCCCACAAGGGCACAGGCCAGGGGCACCCAAGGTTTTTCGTTAGAGAAATTCGCAAAGGTTGATCATGGAAATTTCCAAGGCAGAGCTTTCTTCCGCCGCTGCTGCAGCGTCGACTTCCGCGCGGGGCGTCGAGCTCATGGGCGCCGAAATCCTCATCAAGTCGCTCCAGGCCGAAGGCGTGCAGCACCTTTGGGGCTATCCGGGCGGCGCCGTGTTGTATATCTACGACGCGCTCTACAGACAAGACACCATCCGGCATGTGCTGGTGCGCCACGAACAGGCCGCAGTCCATGCCGCCGACGGTTTCGCACGCGCCACCGGTGAAGTCGGCGTCGCGCTCGTGACCTCGGGTCCGGGCCTCACGAACGCCGTCACGGGCATCGCCACCGCCTACACCGACAGCATTCCGCTGGTCGTGATCAGCGGCCAGACGTCGACCTCCTCGATCGGCACCGATGCCTTCCAGGAATGCGACACCGTCGGCATCACGCGCCCCATCGTCAAGCACAACTTCCTGGTCAAGGATGCGCGCGACATCGCCGCGACCATGAAGAAGGCCTTCCACATCGCGCGCTCGGGCCGTCCCGGCCCGGTGGTGGTGGACATTCCCAAGGACGTGTCCTTCAAGAAGGCCGCGTGGACCGGTTATCCGCAGGGCGTCGAAATGCGCTCCTACAACCCGGTCAAGAAAGGCCACAGCGGCCAGATCCGCAAGGCGCTGCAGCTGCTGCTGAGCGCCAAGCGCCCCTATATCTATACCGGCGGCGGCGTGTTGCTGGGCAATGCCTGCGCCGAGCTGCGCACGCTGGTCGACATGCTCGGCGTGCCCGTCACGCACACGCTGATGGGCCTGGGCGCCTACCCCGCGAGCGAGCGCAAGTACCTGGGCATGCTCGGCATGCACGGCACGATCGAGGCCAACAACGCGATGCAGAACTGCGACGTGCTGCTGGCCGTGGGCGCGCGCTTCGATGACCGCGTCATCGGCAACCCCAAGCACTTCCTGTCGGTCGAGCGCAAGATCATCCACATCGACATCGACCCCTCGTCGATCTCCAAGCGCGTGCGCGTCGACGTGCCGATCGTCGGCGACGTCAAGGACGTGCTGGGCGAGCTGATCGCGATGCTGCGCGAAACCCCGGCGCGCCCCGAAGCCGGCGCGCTGGCCGCCTGGTGGGACACCATCGAAGCCTGGCGTGCGCGCGACTGCCTGCGCTACGACAACAGCAACCCCGACGTCATCAAGCCGCAGTACGTGGTCGAAACGCTGTTCAACATGACGCGCGGCACCGACACCTACATCACCTCCGACGTGGGCCAGCACCAGATGTGGGCCGCGCAGTACTACCGCTTCGACGAGCCGCGCCGCTGGATCAACTCGGGCGGCCTGGGCACGATGGGCGTGGGCGTCCCCTACGCGATGGGCATCAAGCTGGCCAAGCCCGACGCCGAGGTGTTCTGCATCACCGGCGAAGGCTCGGTGCAGATGAACATCCAGGAGCTGTCGACCTGCCTGCAGCACAACACGCCGATCAAGATCTGCTCGCTCAACAACCGCTACCTGGGCATGGTGCGCCAGTGGCAGGAGATCGAGTATTCGGGCCGCTACAGCCACAGCTACATGGATGCGCTGCCGGACTTCGTCAAGCTCGCCGAAGCCTATGGCCACGTGGGTCTGCTGATCGAGCGCCCCGAAGACGTGGAGCCCGCGCTGCGCGAGGCGCGCCGCCTCAAGGACCGCACGGTGTTCCTCGACTTCCGCACTGACCCGACCGAGAACGTGTTCCCGATGGTCCAGGCCGGCAAGGGCATCACCGAAATGCTGCTCGGCACCGGCGACCTCTGAGCGGCGGGGCCGCGTGCCCCGGCGCCTCGACCCCCCGGCTATCTTCCGATAGCCTCCATTTAGACGAATCTATTGTCCGCCAAGCCCGCGCATTACCGTGCGTGGGGGAGGGCGGCGAAAAGAGGAATCCCATGAAGCACATCATTGCCGTCTTGCTCGAGAACGAACCCGGTGCGCTGTCGCGCGTCGTCGGCCTGTTCTCGGCGCGCGGCTACAACATCGAATCCCTCACCGTGGCGCCGACGGAAGACCCGTCGCTGTCGCGCATGACCATCCAGACCACGGGTTCGGAAGACGTCATCGAGCAGATCACCAAGCACCTGAACCGCCTCATCGAGGTCGTGAAGGTCGTGGACCTGACCGAAGGCGCCTACGCCGAGCGCGAGCTGATGATGGTCAAGGTCCGTGCCGTCGGCAAGGAACGCGAGGAAATGAAGCGCCTGGTCGATATCTTCCGCGGCCGCATCATCGATGTGACCGACAAGAGCTACACCATCGAGCTGACCGGCGACCAATCCAAGAACGACGCGTTCCTGCAGGCCATCGAACGCTCGGCCATCCTCGAGACCGTGCGTACCGGTGCCAGCGGCATCGGCCGCGGCGAGCGCATCCTGCGCGTGTGACATCTCCTGCCTTCCCCTTTTTTACCCCCTAAGAACCCATCCACTGGAGCCAACATGAAAGTTTTCTACGACAAAGACTGCGACCTGAGCCTGATCAAGGGCAAGACGGTGGCAATCATCGGTTACGGCAGCCAAGGCCATGCGCACGCACAGAACCTGAACGAAAGCGGCGTCAAGGTCGTGGTCGGCCTGCGCAAGGGCGGCGCTTCGTGGCCCAAGGTCGAGAAGGCCGGCCTGAACGTGATGGAAGTCAACGACGCCGTGAAGGCCGCCGACGTGGTCATGATCCTGCTGCCCGATGAAGACATCGCAGCCGTGTACAAGAACAACGTCGAACCCAATATCAAGCAGGGCGCCTCGCTGGTGTTCGCGCACGGCTTCAACGTGCATTACAACCAGGTCGTGCCGCGCGCCGATCTGGACGTGTGGATGGTCGCGCCCAAGGCCCCCGGCCACACCGTGCGCAACACCTACACCCAAGGCGGCGGCGTGCCCCACCTGATCGCGGTGCACCAGGACCAGTCAGGCAAGGCCCGCGATCTGGCGCTGTCGTACGCCATGGCCAACGGCGGCGGCAAGGCCGGCATCATCGAGACCAACTTCAAGGAAGAGACCGAGACCGATCTGTTCGGCGAGCAAGCCGTGCTGTGCGGCGGCGCCGTGGAGCTGATCAAGATGGGCTTCGAGACCCTGGTCGAAGCCGGCTACGCGCCTGAAATGGCCTACTTCGAGTGCCTGCACGAGCTCAAGCTGATCGTCGACCTGATCTATGAAGGCGGCATCGCCAACATGAACTACTCGATCTCGAACAACGCCGAGTACGGCGAGTACGTGACCGGCCCCGAAGTGATCAACGCCGAGTCGCGCCAGGCCATGCGCAACGCTCTGAAGCGCATCCAGGACGGCGAATACGCGAAGATGTTCATCCTGGAAGGCCGCACCGGCTACCCCAGCATGACCGCCCGCCGCCGCAACACCGCCGAGCACCAGATCGAAAAGGTCGGCGGCCAGCTGCGCGCGATGATGCCCTGGATCGCCAAGAACAAGCTGGTCGACCAAACCAAGAACTGATCCGATGCAGGGCGCAGGCCCTGCTGCGGTCACCGAAGCCACCGCAAGGTGGCTTTTTTGTGGCCCGCCAAAGGATGGGCCGGCTCCTACACCCAGCCGGCTCCCGGGGTGCCACATTTGTCGTTATGTCTGCGGTGCACCCAGGTACACTGCAGCACAACCGGGCTCCGTGATGGCGCCCCTCTCAAAATGACGGTTTCAGCGGCCCGCGCGAGCGGACGCAGTGGTGGAGGTTTTTTACATGCATGACGGCGACGAGTTGATTGAAACCCCGGGCGTGGTGGTGCGCAAGCGCCGCAAGGGCATCTATATCCTGCCCAACCTGTTTACCCTGGCAGCGCTGTTTGGCGGCTTCTATGCCATCGTGATGGCGATGAACGGGCGCTTCGAGCTCGCTGCCGCAGGCGTGTTCTCGGCGCTGGTGCTCGACAGCCTCGACGGGCGCGTGGCGCGCATGACCAACACGCAAAGTGCGTTTGGCGAGCAGATGGATTCGCTGTCCGACATGGTGTCGTTTGGCGTCGCGCCGGCGCTGATCGCCTATGAATGGGCGCTCAAGGGCCTGGGCCGCTGGGGCTGGATCGCGGCATTCGTCTATTGCTCGTGCGCCGCGCTGCGCCTGGCGCGCTTCAACGTCAACACCGCCGTGGTCGACAAGCGCTACTTCCAGGGCCTGCCATCGCCTGCCGCGGCGGCGCTGGTCACGGGTTTCATCTGGCTGCTCAGCGACGCGGGCATGATGCGCGGCGTCGACGGTTTCCTGACCTGGACCCAGCTGACCTGGACCATGTTCGCGCTGACGCTGTATGCGGGTCTGACGATGGTCACCAACGTGCCTTTCTACAGCTTCAAGGACATCCACATGAAGCGCAGCGTGCCGTTCGCGGCCATCGTGCTGATCGTGCTGGCCATCGCGGTGATCAACATCCATGCGCCCACCGTGCTGTTCGCCGTGTTCGTGCTCTATGGCTTCAGCGGTTACGCAATCTACGCCTGGCGCAAGACCAAGGGTCTGCAGACCAGCGTGATCAGCACGTCGAAGGACGAGCCTGAGGAACGCGGGCTTCATAAATAAGACCCCAAGCTTCCCACTTCGCGTGGGTGGCATGGGGGTGCAGGGCCCCTCGGGGTTATCCCTGGGAAGGCCCCGCGGCAAGCAATTGCTTGCCGGATCGCAGACAACCTGTGCTAAAGTGATCCTCATGCAAAACCTGTCGCTAGCCCTACTAACCATGTCCCTCGGGCAGATCTAGTAGCGCGCGCGCATTCCCCCTACTTCACGGCCCGTAGCACCAGCGACGGGCCGTTTTGTTTTGTGAAAACGCTGGTGCACACCCCCTTTTCCATTTCCGAAAGAGCCAAGATGTTGCAAAACCCCGCCAGCAAATACCACGCATTTCCTCCCGTGCGCCTCGTTGACCGCACCTGGCCCGACGCGGTGATCAGCCAGCCTCCGGTATGGTGCAGCGTGGACCTGCGGGACGGCAACCAGGCGCTGATCGAGCCGATGGACATTCCGCGCAAGATGCGCATGTTCGAGCAGCTGGTGGACATCGGTTTCAAGGAAATCGAGGTCGGCTTCCCCTCGGCCTCGCAGGTCGAGTTCGACTTCATGCGCAAGCTGATCGAGGAAAACCGCATTCCCGATGACGTCACGGTGCAGGTGCTGACGCAGGCGCGCGAGCCCCTGATCCGCCGCACCTTCGAGGCGCTCGCCGGCGTGCCGCGCGCGATCGTGCATCTGTACAACGCCACCGCGCCGGTGATGCGCCGCGTCGTGCTGAACATGAGCGAGGACGAGATCGTCGAGCTCGCGCGCAGCAATGCCCAGCTGTTCAAGGACATCGCCGCCGACTACCCCGGCACGGACTGGACCTTCCAGTACTCGCCCGAGATGTATTCGGACACGGAACTCGCGTTTTCCAAGCGCGTGGTCGATGCGGTCACGGCGGTGTGGCAGCCCACGCCGCAAAAGAAATGCATCATCAACCTGCCGACCACGGTCGAGCATTCGACGCCCAACCTGTTTGCCGACATGGTCGAGTGGACCCACCGCCACCTCGAGCGCCGCGACTCCATCGTGCTGTCGGTGCATCCGCACAACGACCGCGGCACGGGCACGGCGACGGCCGAGCTCGCGCTGATGGCCGGCGCCGACCGCCTCGAAGGCTGCCTGTTCGGCAACGGCGAGCGCACCGGCAACCTCGATGTGGTCAACGTCGCGCTCAACATGTACACCCAGGGCGTGCACCCGGGCCTGGACTTCTCGCGCATCGACGACATCCGCGCCACGGTCGAGCACTGCAACCAGTTGCCCGTGCACCCGCGCCACCCCTATGTCGGCGATCTGGTCTACACCTCGTTCTCGGGCTCGCACCAGGATGCGATCAAGAAGGCCTTTTCCGCGCGCCAGGAGGGCGATGTCTGGGACATGCCTTACCTGCCCATCGATCCCAAGGACCTGGGCCGCAGCTACGAAGCCGTGATTCGCGTCAACAGCCAGTCGGGCAAGGGCGGCATTGCCTATCTGCTCGAAAGCGAATATGGCTTGCAGTTGCCGCGCCGCCTGCAGATCGAGTTCAGCCAGGCCGTGCAGCGCGAGATGGATGCCAGCGGCAAGGAGTTGACCGCGCAGGATCTGTGGAAGCTGTTCCAGAACGAATACCGGCTCGATGCGACGCGCCGCCCGCAGTACCGCCTCAGCGGTGAAAGCGGCACCGTGGCCATCAGCGGTGAATTCGAGATCCAGGGCGAGAAGTGCAGCCTCAGCGGCGAGGGCACGGGCCCGATCGATGCGTTTGTCAGCGCGCTCAGCGAGGCCACGGGCCGCAGCATCCGCGTGCTCGACTATGCGGAACACGCGGTGAGTGCCGGCGCGAATGCCCAGGCCGCGGCTTATGTCGAGCTGCGCATCGACGATGCCCATGTGGTCTATGGCGTGGGCATGGACGCCAATATCGTTTCGGCATCGATCAGCGCGATCGTCTCGGGGCTGGAACGCGCTCCGCGTTCGAAGGTCGCGGCGGCGGCTTGATCTCCGATGCGCCGGCCCGGCCGGCCGTGGCGCTGTTGCGATGCGTTGCATACATATTGCGACAATTGCATCAGGGACGCAAAATGTGGGTAGCACAAGGTCAAGGCCCGGGCCTATAATCTCGCTCACATTCTCATGAAAGTCGTGCAACTGCTTGTTGTTGTGCGACTTTTTCGATTGAGCTTTCGCTGTTCACTACTTTTTGCTGCTTGGAGCATTTGGATGCACCACCGTCCCCGCACCGCGCTTGCCCGTATCTTTGGGCTTTCAGCCGTCCTTGCATTGAGTTGGTCCCTGGTTCTGCCGGGCGCCCATGCCGCAGAAAAGAAAGTGGCAAAGAAGCAGGCCAGCAGTGCCAGCAAGCCTGCGCGCTCGGCCAAGGTGGTCAAGGCGCCGCGCGTCGCCAAGGTCGTCCAGGCCAAGGCCTCGTCGCGCAAGCAGGCCGTCCTGTCCCGCACGGTGGCCAGCAGCGCCCGCGCACCGGTGCGTGCCGTTGCCTATGCGCCCGCACGCCAGTCCTTTGGCCAGATGGCGGGCCTGCATGCGGTGGCCGATCCGCTCGATCTGAAGTCCAGCGTGGCGCTGGTCGTCGACCAGGACACGCATGAAGTGCTGCTGAGCAAGAACGACCACGCGGTGCTGCCGATCGCCTCGCTCACCAAGCTCATGACCGGGCTGATCATCTCGCAGGCACGCCTGCCGATGGACGAGATGCTGACCATCACCCAGGACGACGTCGACACCGAAAAGGGCAGCAGCTCGCGCCTGCGCGTCGGCGCCACGCTCACGCGCGGCGAGATGCTGCACCTGGCGCTGATGTCGAGCGAGAACCGCGCCGCGCACGCGCTGGGCCGCACCTATCCCGGCGGCCTCGCGGCCTTCGTCACGCAGATGAACGTCAAGGCCAAGCTGCTGGGCATGGCCGATACCAAGTATGTCGAGCCCACGGGCCTGTCGAGCCGCAACCAGTCGAGCGCCCGCGATCTGGCCATTTTGGTCAATGTCGCGCATGGCGATGCGCTGGTGCGCGAGCTCAGCACCTCGCCGGGCTATGAAGTCGCCCAGGGCCCGCGCACGCTGCAGTACAACAACACCAACCGCCTGGTGAAGAACCCGGCCTGGGAAATCGGTCTGCAAAAGACCGGCTATATCTCCGAAGCCGGCCAGTGCCTGGTGATGCAGGCCGAAGTCGCGGGCCGCAAGCTGATCATGGTGTTCCTCGACTCGGCCGGCAAGTTCAGCCGCCTGGCGGATGCCGAGCGCGTGCGCCATTGGGTCGAGAATCAGGGCGGTGCCACAGCTGTCTTGGCCAGCCATAAGATCAAGGGATAAGCCTGTAGCTTTTGATACTGGCGTGCCCCATCGTGGGGGCGGATGGCCGCCCCGCAGCGAGGAAGGGCCGCCCCGCACCGAGGCTGCCGTCCCTACGCGGGCCGCCCCCTCCACCGAAGGTTGAGAGGGGGAAGCGGGGGCCCGCCTAGGGCGTGAGCCGCTCAGGGGGTGCTCCTATTTACCCAGCCGTGCTGGTTGCCGGCATGCCTTCCACCGCGCGCCAGCCCGCAAATCCCAAAGACATCGAAATCTCCGCCGCCGTGGCCTGCAGCCGCGGCAGCCAGCCGTCGTCGATGCGGTCGGCGGGTGCGGAAATCGACAGCCCCGCCACCAGCTTGCCTTGGTCGTCGTAGATGCCGGCGGCAATGCAGCGCACGCCCAGTTCGAGCTCTTCGTTGTCGCGCGCAACGCCGCATTGCCGGGTCTTGGCCAGTTCGTGCTCGAGCAGGCCCAGCTGGGTGATGGAGTTGTGCGTGTTGCCCGCCAGACCCGTGCGCGTGGCATAGGCACGCACGCGCTGCGGGTCGTCGGCGGCCAGGAACAGCTTGCCGGTCGAGGTCAGATGCAGCGGGGCATGGCCGCCGATCGCGCGCACCACCTGCATGCCCGAGCGCTCGCTGTAGGTGCGCTCCACATAGACGATCTCGTCGCCCTGGCGCACGCTCAGGTTCACGGGCTGCTGGATCTGCTTGTGCAGCACGCGCATCGGCGCCATCGCGGCCTCGCGCACGTTGAGCCGCGCCTTGACCAGATTGCCCAGCTCCAGCAGGCGCATGCCCAGGCGGTAGCTGCCCGATTCGGGGCGGTCGACATAGCGGCCGATCGTCAGGTCGTTGAGGATGCGGTGCGCGGTGGAGGGGTGCAGGCCGGTCTTCTCGCTGATTTCCTTGAGCGACACCGCTTCCTCGCGCGAGGCCAGCACGTCGATCAGGGTGAACATGCGTTCGAGGACTTGGACGCTGGGTGCGACGGGGGTGCCGGATTCGTTCGGTTTCATCATGCGGAAGATGGACGGCAATGTCCGATTCTAGCGCCTGCCCGCAGCCCGGCCGCAGGATGCCAGGACGCGCCTACGCCAGGGATGCGCGGCGCGCGGCGTGGGTCGAACGGTCGATGCGCTGCCAGTCGTCGTGGCGCACCTCGTGCGGCAGGAAGCGCGACTTGTAATCCATCTTGGCGCTGTGCTCGATCCAGTAGCCGAGGTACACATAGGGCAGGCCCATCGCGCGCGCCTGGTCGATCTGCCACAGCACATTGAAGGTGCCGTAGCTCACGCGCGGCTCGGGCTCGTAGAAGGTGTAGACCGCCGACAGCCCGTCCTCGAGCACATCGAGGATCGAGACCATCTTCAGCGTGCCCGACGCGCCATCTGGCGCGGGTTCGCGGAATTCGACGAGCCGCGAGTTGACCCGGCTTTGCAGCAGGAACTGGGTGTACTGGTCGATGCGGTCTTCGTCCATGCCGCCGCCGCTGTGGCGCTGGCGCTGGTAGCGCAGGTAGAGCTGGTAGTGCTCGTCGCTGAAGCCCAGGCGGCCGATCGAGGCCTGCAGCGTGTGGTGCTGCGCCATTGCGCGGCGCTGGCTGCGGTCGGGGCGGAATTCATGCGCCAGCACACGCAGCGGCACGCAGGCGCGGCAGCCGTCGCAGTAGGGCCGGTAGGTGAACAATCCGCTGCGCCGAAAGCCCAGCGTGACCAGCTCGGAATAGGCGGCGTCCTGGATCAGATGGCTCGGCGTGGCCACCTGCGAGCGCGCCATGCGCCCGCCCACATAGCTGCAGGGGTAGGCTGCAGTGGCATAGAACTGCAGTGCCTGAAGGGGGAGGTCGTTGAGTTGCGTCATGCGAGGCCCAGCCGGTCCCAGTATACGGCGTCGAAGCGCCAATCCATGCGCGGCCTGGCGCGCTGCACCTGCACCTGCGCGACGAAATCCTGGCGTGCCATGGTCCGCGCGCCCATCGAGGCCAGATGGGGCGTGGCCTGCTGACAGTCGATCTGCACCGCGCCGTGCGCACGGCACAGCGCGACCAGCGCCGCCAGCGCGATCTTCGAGGCGTCTGTCGCATGCGCGAACATCGACTCGCCAAACACTGCCTGCCCCAGCGCGACGCAGTACAGGCCGCCGACCAGCTCGCCATCGACCCAGGTCTCGACGCTGTGCGCATCGCCCTGGCGGTGCAGCTCGGCATAGGCCTGCACGATGCTCTCGACGATCCAGGTACCGTCCTGGCCCGGGCGCGGCGTGCGCGCGCAGTGGCGCATGACGGTCTCGAAGGCGGTGTCGATGCGGATCTCGCAGCCCGGCGCAGTGCGAAAGCGCTGCAGCGTCTTGCGCAGCGAGCGGTGCAGCCGGAAATCTGCGGTCTGCAGCACCATGCGTGGGTCGGGCGACCACCAGAGAATCGGCTGGCCCGCGCTGAACCACGGGAAGATGCCCTGGCAGTAGGCGTTGCGCAAATGCAGCGCGTCAAGCTGCCCGCCCGCCGCGAGCAGGCCGGGGATCGGGTCGCCTTCGCCCCAGGTCTGTTCGACGCCGGGAAACGGCTCGTGCGGCGCAAGCCAGACAAGGGAATTGGACATGGTTTACGGGTTCGCCATCGGGTAGGCAAGCATCCTACAACCGATGGTGCATTGGGTTGACATGGCTACTTGTTGCCAACCGTTAATTTATGTCTATCCGCAGGCGTTGCCAACGCCCAGCGCCGTGCAAGGCCGTGAAGGAGTGACCAATATGTTGTTCAGCAAAATCTGGGGTGGCAGTCTGACCGAGCCACGTCACATCCGTCGCAGCCGGGCCTATCTCCAGGAAGCGCGCATGGCCGTCCTGGAGCATTCGGTGGCCGCCGAGTATTACCAATCGTCGGCCGAGATGTATGCGGCGCGCGCGCAGCGCCTCGAGCATGAAATCCACGAATGGGAAGAACAGGCGCTGCGCCGCCACAGCGCGGCCAAGGGCGGCAGCCTGCCGCCGGCGCGCATGGAGCCGCCAGCGGTCGTTCCCACGCCTATGTCGGGTCCTTCCGTGGTCCGCGCTGCCTGAACGGCCGAGCGGAGATGGTGCCTTCGGCGCCGGAGCATGATTCCACGCGGTTGCACCCCGGCGGTGCAGCCGCGTTTTCATTCCATCACTGTGTCTTGACGCCCGAACTGGCGACCACGCCGGCCCAGTGCACGGCTTCCTTTTGCACGAACGACTTAAAGTGCTCCGGGCTCGACGGGGCAGCGGTTTCAACGAACAGCTGCTCCAGGCCCTTGCGCACCGTGGGGTCGGCCAGCGCCGTGTTGAGGTGCTGGTTGAGCCGGCGCACGGTGTCCTGCGGCGTGCCCGCGGCGGAAAACAGGCCGAACCAGCCTTCCTGCACCACGTTCGGGTAGTTCAGTTCCTTGAAGGTCGGCACGTCCGGCAGGAAGCGGCTGCGCTGGTTGGCGGCCACCGCCAGCGGCTTGAGCATGCCCGAGTCCAGATAGGAGGCAACCGCGCCCGCGGTCGCGAACATCATGCTGATGCGTGCGCCCACGAGATCCTGCAGCGCCGGCGGGCTGCCGCGGTAGGGTACATGCAGCGTGGCGGCACCCGTGGCCTGGCCAAACACATGGCCCAGCAGATGCGCCGTGCCGCCGATGCCCGTGGAGCCATAGCTCAGCGGTGCATTGCCATGGGGCGCGAGCAGGGCCTTGAGCGTGGCCGGTCCCTTGGCCGGCACCACCAGCACGCTCGCGGTGCTGCCGATGAAGCCGATCGACTCGAAATCCGCGACCGGATCGTAGGGGCGCGGCGTATGCACCGCGGGTGCGATGGCGTTGGTCGCGATATGGCCCAGCAGCAGCGTCTGACCGTCGGGCTTGGCCTGGGCCACGAACTTGGTGCCAATGACGCCGCCAGCGCCGGCCTTGTTGTCGACGATCACGTCCTGCCCCAGCGTCACGCTCATGCGCGCCGCGATCAGCCGCGCCACGCCATCGGTGGCGCCGCCCGCGGGGCCGGCAACGACGATGCTGATCGGGCGCAGTGGGTGGGAGGGCTTGTCGGCGGCGTCGGCCGTGCCGGCAAGCGCCAGGGCGCCAAGCGCGAGCAGGCTGGCCAGGAGGCGTTTCGGGGCAGGCAGCGCAGAATGCGCCAAGGTGGAGTGGGTCATGATCGTGGCAAGGAAGGGCATGCGGCGGCCACGGCGCCGCGCTGGGGCGTCGCCGGGTGGGCTGTGAAAAATCAGTGGGTGCTTACTGCACGCGGTCGCTGACCTGGGTGCGGTACATCAGGCGGCGCGCATGCGGGTCGAAGGCATCGCGCCGGTGCAGCGACACGCGGTTGTCCCAGGCCACGAGGTCGCCGGGCTGCCACTGCTGGCGCCAGGTGAACACGTCCTGCACCGCATGGGCCCAGAGCGCGTCCAGCAGGTCTTCGCTGTCGGCCAGCGGCAGGCCCGGCACATAGGCGTTGCGGCGGCGGCCGAGGTACAGGCTCTTGCGGCCGGTGGTGGGGTGCACGCGCACCAGCGGGTGGCGCGCGCCGACGGTGTGGCGCGGGTCGGTCACGCGCTCGAAACCCAGGCGCAGCTCGCCGGCGCTGTTGAGGCTGGCATCGTGGATGCAGTCCAGCCCGTCAATGGTCTGCTTCAGGCCCTGGGGCAGGCTTTCATAAGCCGCGTAGAGATTCAGGAACTGCGTATCGCCGCCGCTGGCCGGCACCTCGTGCGCATGCAGCAGTGCGGCGCGCGGCGGGGTGGGGTTGTAGGTCATGTCGGCATGCCAGACCGATTCGCCATCGCCCAGCCCGCCGATCGGCTGCGCGTCGATCAGCACGTTCGAGATCACGGCGATCTCCTCGGGCAGTTCCTGCACGCTCGCATGCATGGCCTTGCTCGCGATCGGGCGCTTGTCGAGTACGCCGAAGTGGCGCGAGAACGCGATCTGTTCCTGCAGGGTCAAATGCGACTGGCCGCGAAAGCGCAGCACCAGATGGCGCTCCCAGGCGTCCTTGAGAAAGGCAACCGCGCCGGCATCGAGCGGTGCGGCCAGGTCGATGCCGTCGATCTGGGCGCCGATATGCTCGCCCAGCGGGATGGCGCGCAGCTGTTGTGTGGTGGCGTGGGTCATGGTGCGTTGCAGTCGCGAGATGAAAGACGCGATGCTACGCAGCGCCGCCTGCGCAGGAAACGAAGGAAAACGCATTTCCTTAGTTGAAAAATCAACTTAGGTTGCGCACGGGTGGCTGCAGACGAAAAAAAGCCAAGCAGTCGGAAACTGCTTGGCTTTTCATGGCTCCTCAACCTGGGCTCGAACCAGGGACCTACGGATTAACAGTCCGGCGCTCTACCAACTGAGCTATTGAGGAATATCTGCATGGCGCCCGGTACAATTGCCGGGCAAAAAAATCTGGCTCCTCAACCTGGGCTCGAACCAGGGACCTACGGATTAACAGTCCGGCGCTCTACCAACTGAGCTATTGAGGAATATCTATCGCAAAATTGCCCTGTGCGATTGCAGGGCAATGAATTCTTGGCTCCTCAACCTGGGCTCGAACCAGGGACCTACGGATTAACAGTCCGGCGCTCTACCAACTGAGCTATTGAGGAAGAAGACTTGAATTATAGGATGAAAATTTACGTCTTCCGAAAAGATGGGGAATTTTTGCTGATTTTCTTGTGCTCACGCCTCGGGCCGCAGCCAGAGCCAGACGAGCACGCAGGCCATGCTGAGCAGCGAAAACCAGCGCACCCAGCCAGGCACGGGCGCCCAGCAGACCACGGCCGCGCCCAGCGCCATCGCGGCGCTCGCGCTCCATTTGGCGCGCCGCCCCACGCGCCCGCCCGCGGCCCAGTCCTGCAGCATCGGGCCGAACAGCCGGTGCTGCCACAGCCACCGATGCATGCGCTCGGAGCTGCGCGCCGCGGCCCAGCCCGCAATCAATATGAACACCGTGGTCGGCAGGCCCGGAATGAACACGCCCGCGATGCCCAGCGCGAGGCTCAGGCAGGCGCAGGCCTGCAGCAGCCAGCGCAGCGGGCGCGAAGGCAGCATGCGCAGCGGCGGAGCGCTGCGTGCGGGGGCAGGGGCGAGCGGCTCGGAGTCACGCATGGCCTATTGTGCCGCGACCGGACAGGGGACGCGTGGGGCGCTATGCTCGGTTGCATTGGCAAGGAATTCTCATGACGGTACGCACGATTTTGAAGATGGGCGATGCACGGCTGCTGCGCGTAGCCCAACCAGTGACGGTTTTTGACACCGATGCGCTGCATCTGCTGGTCACCGACCTGCTCGACACCATGGCTGCGGCCAACGGCGCGGGCCTGGCCGCGCCGCAGATCGGCGTGGACCTGCAGGTCGTGATCTTCGGCTCGGGCGCGCCCAATCCGCGTTACCCCGACGCGCCGGTGGTGCCGCGCACGGTGCTGATCAATCCGCAGATCACGCCCTTGAGCGATGTGTTGGAAGACGACTGGGAGGGGTGCCTCTCGGTGCCCGGAATGCGCGGCATGGTGCCGCGCTGGGAGCGCATCCGCTACACCGGCTTCGATCAGTATGGCGACCCGATCGACCGCACGGTCGAAGGTTTTCATGCGCGCGTGGTGCAGCATGAATGCGACCATGTGTGGGGCAAGCTCTATCCGATGCGGATGACGGATTTTTCGAAGTTCGGGTTCACTGAGGTGATGTTTCCGGGGATCAGTGCGGCGGAGGATGATTGAGGCGGGGGCTTGGTGCGAACCCAGGCGTTGCCCCTGTCTTGAGTGCAGGCCGTTCATCCTTCGACAGGCTCAGGACGAACGGTGGGGGCAAGGCGCGTTTCCCTGAAAGGGCTTCCCAAGGCAAGGCTCAAGCCATACACGCCACAAAGAAGCTATCTCGGCTCCCCGCCCATCTGGCTGCGCCTGCCGCGCACAGGGCCCGGGCTGGCCGGAGTGCCGAAGGACACGGAGGCTTCGTCAACTGACTCACCGCGGTTGTTCGAGCGGAGCGCCGCAGGCGCGCAGCGAGTTCCGCGGTGCAGCCCGGGACCGAGCACGGCAGGTTGCCTGGAGCGCAGCGGAAGGTCGCAGACAGCTGGGCCGCATTCTTTTGCTTCCTTTTCTTGTGCGAGCGGCGTGTGTCAAGGTAGTTGTCGCCTTTGCCGTTAGGCCGCTTGCTTTCTCAGCTCCAGTCGAGGGCGTTCTGGATTGAGGTAAACCGCTTCTTCAAGACACCAGTTGCGCA
>Ga0308164_10000490_pt1 | contig 65685 bp, 60 predicted proteins | sample PhyTR2_FD_201031 | JGI IMG/M metagenome (GOLD analysis project Ga0308164, IMG submission 201031) | Phyllosphere microbial communities from UC Gill Tract Community Farm, Albany, California, United States - DLSLT.R2 | ecosystem: Host-associated > Plants > Phyllosphere > Unclassified | place: USA... | reverse complement strand
TTCTTTGCGACCGTGTTCAACGCCGAGCAGATCGACGGCCTGCCGCCGATGGAGCGCAAGGCGCAGAACTGGAATCCTGTCGAACGCGCAGAAAAAATCCTGCAAGCCAGCGGCGCCGACCTGCGCCACGGGCAGCAGGACAGCGCCTTCTACCGCCCCGCCACCGACACCATCCACCTGCCGGCCAAGGAACAGTTCCCGACAGCCGACAACTACTATGCGACAGCGCTGCATGAACTGGGCCACTGGAGCGGCCATGCCTCGCGGCTGGACCGCGACCTGGTACACCCTTTCGGCAGCGAAGGCTACGCCCGCGAGGAGCTGCGGGCCGAAATCGCCAGCATGATCACGGGCGACGAAATCGGCATCGGCCACGATCCCAAGCAGCACGCAGCCTACGTCGATTCGTGGATCAAGGTGCTGCGCGAGGATCCGCTGGAGATCTTCCGCGCCGCGAGCGACGCCGAGAAAATCCAGGGCTACATCATGGGACTGGAGCAGAAGATGGTGCAGGACGAAGCACTGCAAAACGGCCAGCAGTACGCAGAACGCGCGCAGCAGAAGGTGGTGGCGGTCGCGCAAAACCGGACGGAGGTTGACATGGGAATGCCACGCGATGGCGCCGGCCAGGAATCGCTGGCGCAGCGCGCAGAGGCCTGGGTGCTGGCGCGCCTGGAACAACGCACGCTGCTGCGCGCGATGGACGTTGCCAGCGATGCCCAGCTGGAAAAGATCAGCGCGGTCCTATCCGACATGGCGCCGCCGACCGGCGACAATCCATTCTGGCAGCGCCACGCCCTGCCCGATGGGGGCACGGAACTGCCACTGAAAATTGCCGAAGCGCGCGAGGCGGCCGGCCAGCGCCTGCTTGATTCGCCGCTCGCCGCCGCGCGCAAGGACCTGCTCCGGCACCGCGCCGGCAGCAGCGCGGGCGCAGGCGACGGCGAGTCGCTGGCCCGCGAGTCGGAAACCGTGCTCGGATTCTCGCTGCCGCAGGACTGGAACGGGGGCGTACGCGTCGAAGGTTTTGGAACCGAGATGGTCGATGGCCAGCCGTCGTTCACCACCATCGTACCCAAGGGCGCGCAGCCGGAGGGCTGGGGGGTGTTTACGGAACACGGTGACGGCAGGCATACGATGGTGGGCAGCTACGCCAGCGAGCAGGCCGCCCACGCAGTCGCGGAGCGCCTGTCACTGCTCGACGCGCATTCGACGCTGAACGAGCACGAAGCGGCAGCCAAGCTGGCGCGCATCAACGAGGAGCGCGTGCGCCGCGATCCCGACAGCACCGAGGAAGACATCGCCGCCGCCCGCGAGCTGCGCAAGAACAGCGACTTCGTGGCCGTCACGCAGGACGAAGACCTGCAACGCCGGATCGCGGCCGAACAGGAGAAGAAAGTACAGCAAGCGCAGTCGGACATTGATACGGCAACAGGCAGGATGCTCATCGATGTGCCGTACAAGCAGAAGGACGAAGCCAAGGCGCTGGGCGCAAAGTGGGACCGGCAGGAGCAGTCATGGTTCGTGCCGGGCGGCCTCGATCCGGCGCCGTTCGACAGGTGGGCGCCACAGGAACGCGCGCAGCCCGTCGCCGCGCTACAGGCGCCATCGGCAGCCGCTGCGAGCGAGCCCGACTCGCCCGGCTCGCCCGTGGCCCAGCGCCAGTACCTGGCGGTGCCGTTTGGCGACCGCGCCGAGGCCAGGGCGGCAGGCGCGCAATGGGACAGTTCCGCCAGATCGTGGTACGCGGGGCCACACGCCGATCTGCCCAAACTGGAGAAATGGAAGCCGGAGAATGTCCCGGCGCAGCAGGCGCCGGCGATGGGGCCGCGAGAGGAGTTTGCCGAAGCGCTGCGGTCGGTCGGCTGCGTCGTCAGCGGCCAGCACCCGGTAATGGACGGCGAAAAGCACCGGATCAGCGTGGAGGGCGAGAAGTTTTCGCAGAATGCCGGCGCCGGCTTCTACGTGGGCCACCTGGACGGGCACCCGGCCGGCTACGTCAAGAACAACAAGACCGGTGAAGAAGTATCGTGGAAGGCCAAGGGCTATCTGGCCGACCCGGCGCAGAAGGCGCTGCTGGCGGCGCAGGCGGCATCGAAACAGCAGCAGCGCGAGGACGAGGTGGCGCGCCGCCAGGAACAGGCTGCGGCGCGCGTCGTCAAGCAGATGCAGAAGCTCGTGCCGGTCACCGAGCCGACGTCGTACATGCAGGCTAAGGGCATTGCGCCGCACGCCGGGGCGCTGACCGACAAGGACGGCAAGAAGACCTACGTGCCGGCGGTGGATGCCGAGGGCAAGCAGTGGAGTATGCAGTACATCCAGGAGGACGGCACCAAGCGCTTTGCCAAGGACAGCAGGAAGGACGGCTGCTTCCACGCCGTCGGCGGCATGGAGCAATTGGCCAGCGCCCCTGCCCTGGTCATCGCCGAGGGCTACGCCACGGCAGCAACGCTCAAGCAGGCGCTGGGTTTTGCCACGGTGTCGGCATTCGACGCGGGCAACCTGGCGCAGGTGGCGCAGGCGCTGCACGACAAGTTCCCGGACAAGCCTGTCATCATCGCCGGCGACGACGACCGCCATCTTGCAGCCACCCAGGGCGCCAACCCTGGCCGCACCAAGGCGGAGGAAGCGGCCGGCCTGGTCGGCGGCAAGGTGCTGCTGCCGATCTTCGCGCCCGGCGAGAACAGCTTTCCAGCGGGCGTGGAGCCGGTGACCGTCAGCGCGTTTCGCCAGCACAGGAACGGATTGAACGCCCTGAGCGAAGAACAGGCCGGTGCGCTCGACCGGATGAAGCAGTTCACCGACTTCAACGACCTGGCCACCAGGAGTTCGCTGGGCATGGCCGGCGTCGAGCGCCAGGTACGCTCGGCCCTAAACGATATCGTGGACAGGCACCGCCAGGCGGCGGTGCAGGAACAGGAGGTTGCTCTCACACCAGCGCAGGAAGAGGCGGTGGCGCTCAAGCCGAAGCGCAAGCATACGGCTGCCATCGCGTAATCATCAGCACCGGCCGGGTGGCGCTGGCCCGGCCGGTGTCTGAAAACCTGGACTATAATGAAATGCACACGTCAATTGAAGGGAGACCATCATGACACTCAAGATTCGCGGACCTCGCAGGTTCGATTCCCCGGGCGTATTGCGCGGCGACGCGCCATTCCTTGGCGCCACCGTCAAGGAATGGGACGACGCGCTGACCGGCAACATGGAAAAGACGCTGGCGGAAATCAAGCTGCGTACGGCCAATGCGCCGAAGCGCGATGCTTCCAAGGCCGTCACCTCCGACCTGGCCAGCTCGCTCAGCAAGCGCCTTGCTGGTGTGAAATAGCATTTCCCATCCCTGAGGCGCGGCTGAGTTCGTCCAGCCGCGTTGGCACATGTCCGATCCTAAATCCTCCGCCGGCCAGGCGCCGCACGTGATGATGTTTGCCGGTCCTAATGGCTCCGGCAAAACCTCGCTGATCGACGACATCAAGCAGACTGGCCTTTCCACGCTGCGCGGCCACTACCCCGTCCCTGAACGCTTCATCAATCCTGATCAGGTTACTAAAGACTTGCGTGGCAGCTTTCTGAACCAGGATGCGAGGGATGCGGCTGCGCAGGCAGCGGCGGTGGCAGCGCGTGCAGAAGCCATCGGCAACAGGATGTCGTTTGCATTCGAGACCGTGATGTCCCATCCCTCGCGCATCAACGAGATGCTGCTGCTCAAGGAACAGGGCTACCGCTTGTTCCTCGTCTTCATTACAACGGACGATCCCGAGAAAAATGTTGATCGGGTGAAGTTCCGCTACGAGACCGGCACTACCACCGGGCACTTCGTCGCGCCGGACAAGGTTCGTGAGCGGTACGAGCGTACGCTCGGCCTGTTGCCGCGCGCGGTCGAGGTGGCGGATAACGCGTACATCTACGACAACTCAGGGAACTTCAAGCGGGCGAAACTGCAGGCAACGGTCGAGCGAAATGGCCCATTACTTGTGGCGCCCGATGCGAAAGCGTGGGTAGCCAAACGGCTGGTCCGGCCTCTGCAACTGCGCGAGCGCGAACTCGGGCAGATTGCGGCGGCGGTGGAAAAGAAGGGACTTCTTCTTGGAGAAACGGATGAGCTGCGGGGAAGCTATTCCGGTCCGGTGCTGCTCAAAACGAGCAACTTCGTCTGCCAGCTTGACGCTGCGAGCGGCCAGTGCCTGATACACGACAGGGTATTGCTCGAAGCCGTTTCTCGAGGAAAAAGCGCTGTCCATGCCACCAAGGCCAATGAAAAACTGGCCGTTCACTACGCTACCTCTGAGGCGCCCGATGTAGTACGGCACGGCGACGTCGTGCGTCTAGCACCCAAAGCAAAAACACCAAAGCTATAGGCACGGGCATCACCGGCTTGTCGCGGAAGAAATCAACCATCAGGCGCCAGCTTCAACGCCGGGGACCAGCACGACCGCGCTGGCACTTGGAGAGCATTTCAAAAGCCAGAGCGCTTTCTTTCCTGCGGCCCTCCCCCCTTCTCGTATCATCTCAAGCAACTCTCAATACGTCTGAACTTGTCGCAGGCACAGCGCTGTACACTTGGAGTCACTTCATGCCTCCCGATGGTAAATTGCGCTGGCGACGAACGTGCGGTCGTTCTCCCAGTTTCCCGCCGCCTCCTTATGACTTACGGATGGGCATTGAGACTGATATGCCAATGGTTCATGTGCGTAGGGTCGAGCATGACCTTGGCCGGCAATTTCCAGGCATTCACACCGGGAATCGCAGGCGCTTTCGCCGCCGCAGAAAACTTGCCATCAACAAGTGCTGTCTTGATAAAGGACGGGCCGATGTAGATGCGACGCGTAACGGAATTGATGGCGTTGGTTTCGATCATGCTGCGATTGGCCTCTATCCACGCTACCAGCGCCGCCAGCCTTGGCTTGTTCACAGCGTTGGTGGCAACCTCTTTCGCAGCATCGTCGATCAGCTGCTTGATGTGCATGCCATCGCCCACGCCGCCCAGCGCGTCGCTGTACCCTCCCTGACCATCGGCATACCGCAAATCGAGCTGCTGGCCATCGCTGTGGCCTGAATGGTTGAGGATCGAGCGGCCGCCCGGTGTCTGCGTCACATGTTGGCCACTGATGTCGTTGAACCTGAAGGCATTGGTCCCCAGCCAGTCAACGACTTGGGCGGTAGCCCAGGAATCGCCCCCGGGGTCGCGCGCAGGATAGCGCCGCTGCGCCAGTTCGCTATCTTCGCCTGCAAGGTAAAGTGGTGTAAATGCGGTCACCGATTTGAAGCTCACCTGACCACCGTTTTCCGGATCGGACTGGGCAGCAGTATTGTCCACCTTGCCATGCAAGCGGACCATTAACCCGATTTTTCCGTGCGTGTTCGCTTCCGGAAAATCCGGCAAGACCAATGAGGCCAGGCGCAGCTTTCCAGCCCCCGCCAGCGTGGCCTGGCTGATAAGGTTCGCGCCGCTGAATACTGGCTCGCCACCGTTGATCACTGTGCCAAGATAGATTTCCGTGATCTCCGCCTCCACCGGCGCGAAGACGATATCGAGCGGGAGCGTGTGCGTGCTGATCGGGGCTTGCCGGGGAATCGACAGATAGGGCCAGGCAGATTGCCGGGTACGTTGAGCGGTTGAAGCACCGGCCGGCCGGCGCTGTTTGGCGACGAGAGCATGGCCGATGTCACCAACAGATCGGAGCAGGGTATAAAGAACTCGACGCGTGACTCGGTAGCGAGCTGGCCGTCGCCAATATTGGTGGCCGCCACGCTTCCGGTCAACTGCAGGGCGGCATTCCTGGTCTGCTCTTTCACACTCACACACGCGGAACGGGCGACACTGCCTTGCGTGTAATGCGACTGATTGACCGACCCCGCGCCAGCTAATGTTGTGCCAGGCAAGCCATTGACTGCGTAGGACCAGGTATCGTTGTACTCGCTCTGCTGCGTTGTCCAGTAGGGATATTCCGCTGTAGAGATGGTCACCTTGACGCCGACGCTCGTGCTGCCGACGGGCACCGCGAACTCTACCGGTATGCTGACGGTCGCGCTCTGTCCATCGCTGACGGCCGAAAACACAGCCACCGAAGGTGCCAGCGATTTTTCACCCAGCTGCCCGGCGGAAGGCAAGCTGTCTTTTGCGATGACGCGGTCGGCCCCTGAACGCGAAGGTGGCGTTCCATCCTGGCTCGATTTACTACCGTGGGATCTGCCTGGCACCAGCTTCTGCGACCCGGCTTTACCTGCGGACGGCTTGGCGTACACAATCGATACGTCGACGTTCGTGCTGTCGAGAAAAACGGCAGTGCTCGCTGTCGTCGCGTTCGGATTGGCCAAATCGCTCAGCGTGAGCTGATACGTGTCAGGGACCAGGCCTTCAAAGGTAAAGCGCCCGTCGCTGCCGATGACCGCTGCCTTGCGCAGACTGCCTGCATAGCCTTTCAACAGTACGTGCATTCCTGACAGGGTAGTCACAGGCTCCCCGTCTTGCGAAATAAAACGCCCGTTCAAGGAAGCGCTCGGGCGCAACACCAGCAGCTCGTACACCGCAGCGAACTCGCCATCCTTCGAGACGAAATTGACACTCATGGACGATGTTCCCGGCGCAACCCTGGTCAGTATCTCGGCCATCGCAGGTGTGTCGATAGTGAAGCTGGCATCGGCCGGGTTATAGGTCCAGTAGTCCTGCAGGGCGATAACGGAATTACCGGCAGCTACCAACTCTGCACGGCTGTCGTCCTTAAAATCGCCGCCGGGGTTGCTGGCCAGCCGAAAAGTGAGCGGTCCACCCGTCAGGCTATTGTTCGCTCCGAGGCCTTCGACGTTCAACCGGGGCCTTGGCGCGGGCAACTCACCGTTTTCCATGGCTTCGATCACTGTGGCGACGCGGGTTGGACGCTGCGACCGGATGAGCGCAGTCAAACTGGTGATGCCCAATCCGGTGTGGACGAGGAAATTCCCATACTCGTCGCGCCCGGGATCGCCGGCTGTCCAGAAACGCAATGAACCGTCGACGATACGGGCCTCACGCACTGCCCCCGTCGCTGACACGGAAATGGCGGGAAGCGATATACCCAGCTCAGCTAACGGAATGACGTAGACCTCGGCGTGATCGAGGTCATCGAGCATGGCGCTGGGCTCCGCTTCCACTGCCCACGACAGCGATGCCAGGCTGAACGGAAAAGTACGATCGTGGCGTACGACCAGCGTTCCTGCCGGATGTACCGTGGCACCGGCCGCGATGTCGCCAGCCGCGATGACGCCGGAAATGATGTCGGTCCCGTCACCCGCTTTGATCAACTCGGCTGTCACATTTTTCTCGGGCGCCTGGCCCGCATTGGTCACACTTGTCTTGAAGGTGTATTCGAACACGGTACGGTTGATGCGCTTTTCTCCGGTCTTTTGCAGGCTGCTGATCGTCAGCTGCGGCGACGCCTGTGCCAAGCTGGTGGTCACAAGAACCGACAGGGCCAGGCCCAAAACACGCAGGATTGTCGTATGCCGGAGGCGTGCAGCGGAAATAAGCCATGCCAACCCGGCGGCCAGAAGAAGTGCGATGGTCGATGGCAGCGGTACGGCATGTACAAGCGGCTCAGTGTTTCCGGCATACAGCAGCAGATAACTGACAGGGTCCCAGATTTCAAATGGCTGGCTGCCCGGACTGTCGTTGCCGGCGTAGTCGAACGTCACCGCGAAGCCAGACTGGCTGGCGCCAGGTGCAATGCCGGCGGCCTTCGCAAGACCGTCAATGATGCCGTCGGCGGAAAGCGCCAGGTCCGGCTGGAGCGCCAATACATCCCACTGCGGCACATCGGCGATGTTTTTCAGGTTCGAATAGCGGTCCCGGTCGAAGTAAATCGTCCATTCTTCGATTGGCACGCCGGCACCCGCGTTATCCACCGTGTAATCGTAACGCCAGGTAGTTCCCCCGAGATGCGTGCTCTGAAAGTTGATGACGGAAGCTAACGCAGGTAAAGCAAAGCTGCAAGCCAGCAGGACCACCAGGTAGTACCGCAAGATGCCCATGTTCGATCTCCTTTCGTCGGAAGTCCGAACGTTACGCACAAAGTGTGCCCATGCTTCTATGGCCAATGGAATCAGGCACTTAGCCAGGCCGGGCGCCGGAGATGCGGTTCGGGTAAAGTCATCTGTCAAATTCCCCGACACATGGAAGGAACCAACGTCGAGCGGACAAACCGCCATGCCGATTTGAAAGGGCGAAATTCCAACGATAAATATCTCGGGCTCGCGCACCGCAGCGTGGTCAGTGGCAGAAGCGGAATTTCAGGCTTCGTCACCGCCCCCGGTGCGGCAGCAAGCGCTAAGGCGCTTTTTCATAGTCGAATTTACCGTCCGTCAGCTTTCCGGTCTTGGCGTCGATCGCGAAAGCCCTTCCGCCTCCTTCGGTGATGATAAGAAGTTGCCCATCCTTGTAGGTTGCGGGTACGTTGCTTGTTTCAAGCTGACCGGTAAGGAAACTTGGCCGGGTGTGCCGCACCATGAATGACTGCCCGTTTTTTTCAATTTGAAGCATTACAACGGGATGCTTTACATTTGTCCACCTCCCTACGAATTCATTACCGCCGGATTTTGCACAGGCCGTAAGTGCGAGAGCGATAGCGGCTGCGCCTAGCAGTGACTTCATAATTTTCTCCTGTTAAATTTAGCTGCCGCTGTACTGCTTCCACCATTCCTCAGCGAGCTGCTCATGGTTTGGGGGGGTGGACCAATGTGCGGGGGGCGTACGATGGTTTCATCACTGCGTGTGCAGGGACCTGAGGCAGCGCAAAGTGCGCGCAGGCCAAGGAGTTACACACCGGCCGTTTTGACGCCAGCCAAACGTCGCTGACCAAGCCTGCAGACATGTAGCGTGATCCCAGCCAATCCGCCCACTTGACCGATTGACGGATGATATCTGCACGGTATTTTCCGTTGAACCCAGGCGTGCGGGAATGGTAATTCGCGCAGCGGGTCCAGAGGTCACCGGCGTCGTGTTTGATATGCTGGCGCAGTCTCCATGCTGCCAGTCGATAGGGATAGCAGCCGGCAGCAGCGACATCCGCTGCCGTAATCCCGTAGCGATAGAGCTGACTCAGATATGCCGTGTTGAACTGCAGAGGACCGACATCGTGGCTGCCGTTGGCGTTGCGTACCCACTGACCTGCTTTCCCGCCCTCCTTTTCGGCAACGGCCAGCATGATGTTCGCAGGAATGCCGTACTGAACGGCAGCGGCAATTGAGCAGGCGATGCGCTCGTGCAATTGTGGTGGGAGATCCATCGGCATGTTGTCAAGTTGCTGGAAAGGATTCAGTCCTGTTCGTCCGGGTCGCGGTCGCGGTCGCGGAAGGCGGCGACTTCGGCATCTGCATCGACAGGCTGCTTGCCTGCGGCGAGGCTATCGCCGTTAAAGCGGTTCGCTGCTGGCTTGCTCTGTACAGCAGCCCTTGCGTTGATGGCTGCCGCAATCCTTCCGCCAGTGGTATCGGCAACGCGTTCGGCCGCAGACTCACGCAGATCGTTTCCCTTGGACTTGGCGACATCCCAGGCGCCGGCAGCGAGGTTGGCAACAGTAGCGCCTACAATCCTGGCGCTCTTTCCTGGCGTCCCGTTTGACTTGCCCGCGCTCTTGCCGCTTGGCGCTTGGGCGGGTTGAGGTTTGGCTTCCGACGCCGATGCAGTGGTACCTTGGTTTTTACCACCCGGACCCGGCGACGCAGACTTGGTCGAACCACTTGCGTCGGCAGCACCTGTTGGACTCGCAGAGGACGATGCGCCGCCATTACCCATCGCTGTAGCAAGCGATGCTCCCGATCCGCCCGATGCGCCGCTGCCACTGTCACCACTACCTCCAGCGGCGGACTCCAGCGCCTTCGTGCCCCCTCCGCTCTCAGAAGCAAGTGCTTTCGAAAATGCCGCCATCAACGCTTGGGCTCCGCCAGCACCGCCAGCGGCCGCTCCTACCAGTGCGGCTCCGCCGGTGCTGATTGCGGCACCGGCCATGGTGGCGGCGGCAACTGCGGCACCCGCTCCGAACCCGCTGCCGAGGGAACCCGTATTGCCGCCGGCAAGGCCACCGATAAATCCCGGAATAGTTTTCACGAGTGCGAGCATTATTGCGGCTACCACGAGCATCGTCCCGAGCTCCCTTAGACGAATGCCGCCGCTCATTGACGCGTAGTAGTCGGCGACAAAATTTTTACCGATACCGACCAGCAGGACCATCGCAAATAACTGTCCGGCAACGTTGAGTACCGTCTTGTAGTAGCCGATTGCCATTTCTGACGTCCAGCGAGAACCGCCAAATCCCAGGAAGAAGATTCCGGCGTATGCGAGGATCCAAGAGCTAATCATTAGGAGCAGCATATTTACGCCGACCAGCGCAAATACCACCAAGATGACTGCTGAGATGAGGATGCCGCATATTCCATCCACAGGACTCCAGATAGAAGATTTATCGAGGACCTGACCAAAGATAAAGAATCCGATATCTACGATGCCGGACGGCGTCAGATTCGGTCCAAGACCGGTTGCAAGTCCCCCCAATTTCCGAAGTGAGTCGGTAATGGATGCTGCAAACTCGGGACCGTTAACGAGCAGCCACCAATAAAATCCGGTGAAAATTGTGAACCTGACGAATTCCGAATAAAACTCGGCAAGATCCGATTTTCTCAAGGCCATGATCCCGAAAGTCCACACCATGCTGATCACGGCAAGCGTCCAGAAAAGCCAACTCGCACGCTCGGTGATCACCGTCCGCCACTGAGACGCTGCGGCCGCATAGCGGCCGAGCGCATCGTCAAACAATCCTATGTTACTTACCGCGGCATGGGCCAAATCTGGAAAAAGCGTCAACGATAAAATCGGGAGCACTAACCACCTGCCTTTTGTTACGATCGACGCGTTCATTTGAAGCTCCTTACCAGTTCACTACCGGACTTGGCTTGTATTCGCCACCCCGAGGGCAATATTTCTCCAACTCGGCCTTTCGGGCTGGATCTTTAGTTTCCGCAATTTCGACACAGGCAGGGCTCGCCACTTCGCGCTTTTCCTTGCACCCCGCAGCCAGAAAAGTGCATGCAGTGATCAACGCGTACAAAGCAAAATATTTGGTTTGCATGAAAATCTCCTCACCAATGTTTGACAGGACTAGGGCCGTATGTACCAGCACGCAATTCCGCCGCAGCGGCAGCCTCCTTCGCCTCCTTATCCGCGAGCGCCTGATTGCGCGTAGCAATGACATTCTGCTGCGCAATCAACAACGCGCGAATCTGCAGCAGCTGGTTAGACTGATGACTCGCCAGTTGATTCGCATGACCGATCGCGGCCAGCTGGCCGTTGGCGCCCCGCGCCGCAGACTGGAGTAGTTCCAGTTGCCGCGCATCCGTTTGCAGGCTCTCCTGCTGCCGGTCCAGTCCCCGGAACAGCGCATCGTTCGCCCTCTTCTGCGATTCTGATCCAAGGCGCTCCGACTCCGTCATGGCATCCCACTGCGCCTGCGTGCAGCCGTTCACCGAAAAGCATGGCGATCCACGGTACTCGCTGGTGTTCCTGAACTTGCGCAGGTAGGCGTCGATGCTTCCCAGGCTGGCCTTGTAGTGGTCCAGCGTGTTGATCGACGTCCGCAACTGCTGCATGGTCACATTCGCCGCATCCCAGATCTGCTGCGACGGCGCCGTCGTGTTTTGCAGCATGTTCTCGTACTGCTGCAACTGCGTGCGGTACTGCTCGATCTGCTTCAGGGTGTGCGCCACGTTTTCAATGGCGGTGATCAGGTTCTGGCTCAGGTTGGCGCCGTCGATCACCGGGATGCCGGTGCTCATGGCCGGGTCGCTGATGGTCATCAATGACGCCATCAAGATCGCCGCGATCTGCGCGGGGACCGGTCTACGTTTCAGGGGTTTCATGATTCCTCCTTGGCGTTAATAGTCAAACGGTTTATACGGTTTCGAAAACGTCATGTCCTTGATGACGATGACGTTGAAACGGTAGCCGGGGCGAATTTCCAGCGTCGGTGCGATGTTGAGGTTCTTGGCGATCATCTGCGCCGTCGCCTGGCCCAGTTGTTGGCCCATCGCTTCACTGAGCGCGCTGCCCGCTGTCGGCCGGGCGTTGGCGTTGCCTGTCTGCGGCTGGCTCAGCGCCACGCCTGCGGTGACGCCCGACATCAGGAATGCGGACGAGAACACGCGGAAGTAATGGTTGTTGACCTGGTCCTTGAAGCCGCCGTAGCCGGCGCCGTCGGCCCCCGGCATGGCGCCGATATCGAGCGCCTTCCCGTCCGGGAACACGATGCGCTGCCAGGCGATCAGGATGCGCGACTGGCCGTAGGCGACGTCGCTCGCGTAGCTGCCCACCAGCCGCGAGCCCTGCGGAATGAGCTTGTACTTGCCGATGGGTGTGTCGTACACGTCCTGGCTCACCTGCGCCACGATCTGCCCGGGCAGCTCGGAATTGATGCCAGAGATGAGCGTGGCCGGCACCACGAAGCCGGCCCGCAGTTCGTACGGAGAACGCGGCGCCTCGACGCGGGAGTCCAGCCGCCAGCGGTCATCCTTGGCGGATCCCGCAAACTGGGCGATATCGTTGCGGCGGCCCGGTGCTGCGCCGGCCTCGGCACCGCCGGGACCCTGGCCATCGACCGCGCCGCCGCCCTGGATCTGCCGCAGGCGCGCTGCATACGCGGCTGCAGGGTCGTCGCGGGTGCTTTCCTCGATCTGCTGGCGTACCGATGCCAGGCGGGCCAGCATGGTGTCGGCGCCTGCGACGGTGCCGGTGCCCGGCCCCATGCCGGTGCCAGTCCCGGTGCCACCTGGCGCGAGCGGGCCGGAGGCGGCGCTACGCGGCGCGATCACGGCCAGGCCCGTCCTTGCCCTGACCGCTTCGTCGAACTGCTGCATCTTCATCATGCGAAAGCGCATGGCCTCCTCGTCGCGCAGTGTCGGCCCGGCGTTGCCCGACTGGCCCTGTGAGCCGGGCGGCAGCGGCGGCAAGTCGAGGTTGTCAGGGCGGGCCACCAGGATCGGCCCGGCGGGTTCCGCCGGGAGCGTCGGCGGCGCTGGCGCCTTCGGCTGCACCATTCCGTCTTTCTGGCTGCCTGCAATTTCCTCGGCAAACATCTTGGTATTCCCCTTGCGCAGGTCGTCGGCGGGCTTGGCGCCCTGGTTCTGGTTAGCGGCCCGGTCCCATGCCACCAGCGCCATGATCAGCAGGAACACCCCCAGCGCGCCGGCCACGATATAGATCGGCAGGTTGTTCACGCGGCGCACGCCGGAGCGGCCGGACTGGTCGCCGGGCGATGCTTCCGGCGCCATGTCCGCATCGGCACTGTTGCTCATGGCCCTACTCCTTCCTGATCCAGTTACTTGCCGGTACGGCCGCGCCGGCATCGAGCCGGTATAGCCTCGACAGCGGCTGGCCGTTAAGCAGCAAGGTCAGGCGCCATAGTCCCAGTTCGGCTTGCTGGTCCACGATGTAGGCCAGCGTTGTTGGGGCCGTCTGCAACGCAGGGTTACCTGATGTATTGACCGCAGCAATGGCGACAGGTTCCGCGATGGCGTAACCGGCGCTGCGCAGCGCCGTCGTCAGCGCGGCGCCAAAGTCGTCCTGCATCGGGTGCAGCAGTTGCAGGCGGGTATGGGCCGGCGGGTACAGTGCTGCTAACTTCTTTACGGCATCGGCCGCTACTGCCTGCGCGAAGGCTGGTGTGGCTGCGGGGGAATCAAGGAAGTATCCGTGCAAGGCCGGTGGCGGCGCGCTGGCGCAGCCCAGCAGGCTGAACGCAGAGGCAGCGACAAGTGGAAGGCAGCGCATATCATTTCCCCTTCGTGATCGTGACGCGGTCCTGGTCGCGGCCCACGCCGGCGATCAGGATGGCCTTGTCGAAAACGGTATCGACGATGTAGCGGTCGCCCTGGAGGCGGTAGTTGACCATCACCGTTTCATCGCTGGAGAACCAGCCGCCCTCCTTGCGCACCACCAGCAATGTCGGCGCTTCGGTCTGCGCCATCGCGGCGGGCATCTGGATCACCGTCTTGACGCCATCGTTGAACACGCGCACCGGCTTCCATGGCGCGGTGCCAGACACCTCGTATTTAAAATTGAGGTCGCCAAGATACTCGCCGGTCTCCGCAATGGTGCGCTCCTGCCGTTCCTTCTTCTCGCGGGCGCGCACGACATCCCACTTCGCCAGCGCATCCTCCGGGTAGGTGAAACTCACCTGCGGCATGAATTCTGTGCGGTGGGAGCTGAGCCTGATGTGGTAAGTGCGCCGGCTGGTCGTGATCACCAGGTTGGTTTGCAGCCCAACGTCGAGCGGCTTGAGGATCAGGTGCTGGACCTCGGTGGCGCCGGCGCCGCTTACCGCCGGTTCCACCGTGAAGCGCGGATCGCCCACGTGCAGGTTGTTGACCTGCTCGCCCGGCTGCAAGGCGATGTCGCACACTTGCAGCACGGCGCAGACGACGCTGGCCTGCTGCACGCCGTAGATGAAGCGCACCGCGCCGGCTGGTCCCGCGAACGGCTTGATGCCGGTTGCGGCGCCCTTCTCCCAGCGCTGCGCGATGGCCAGCGCCTCCTTGTCCTGCGCTGTCAGGCGCGGATTCTTGCGGTCGAAGTAGGCATCGGCCGGATCGTCGGTGGTTGGCGCCGGCAGCGGTTTTGCTGCCTTCGCTGCGGGATCCTGCGCCGCCGCAATCGGCACCAGCGGCGCCAGCGCGCACAGCGACAGGATGGTCAAGAGCTTGCGCATCATGTTCCCCTCTAAAGTTGTTTCGACCAGAAGAAGTCGCGCACGTGTACTCCCAGCGGGTTGTTGCGCAGGTCTTCCTCGGTGGTCTCGGGCGTGGCCGGTATGACGTAGACGGTAACGAGCGCGCGCCAGCGCTGCGCTTCGCCTTTTTTGACGCCCTGCCGGTCGCGGACGGTCTCCATCCAGTCCACCTGCCAGGTATCCGGCGTTTGCGGAATGACGGACGTGATCTCGATGCTGGCCGTTTCCCGCGCGGCGCGCTTGAACGGGTTGCTTTCCTCGGTGCCGTTGAGCCATTCGTTGGCCTTGGCGGTGGCAGGATCGTTCGGCGCAAGCATGGCGTACACCTTGAAGACCGCCTTGCGCTGCAAGGCGATATCGGGCGTGACCAGGCGCATGCTGCCGACCCAGTCGGCCACCGCCGCGTGCAGCACGCGCTGGTCGATGGGCGCTGCGCGGTCTGCGCGCGCCACCGCCTGCTGCTGGCCGAGACGGTCCACCTCCACCACGTAGGGCACGAAGCGGGACTGGCTGCCGATGTAGAACATGCCGCCCACGCCCGCCAGGGCAACCAGCAGCGCCAGCACGCCAAGCAGCTGGAACATCTGCCGGCTGGCGACGTTGGCCGCACTCTGGTCGTTCCAGGTGCGGCGCGCGGCCAGGTACGGGTTTTCGCTCTCGCCCTGGCGCCGGCCGCCATCGACGATGGTCGGCTCGACCCGTTGTTCGCCTCCTTCATTGGCTGGGCGCCGGCGCGCCAGCCTGCTGATCATTGTCCCGATATTCATTGTCGTGCTCCGTAGTCTTTAAGATCGAGCCCCCTGGATGCCAGCCAGGCATCGCACCAGCCGTCGCCCCGCTCCGCCTCCAGCTGCCTGATGGCGGCGATCGATTCCTTGTCGGTGGAGCCGGCGAACGCCATGGCCAGCGGCCCCAGTGCCGCCTCGTACAGGCGGCAGCCGCTGTCGGACACAACGTAGTACTGGCGCTTGGGAATGGCCGTGGCGATGATCTCGATTTGCCTGGCATTGAGGTTCATCTGGCTGTACAGGGGCGCCGCCTCCTGGGTGCGCGCATCGCGGTTAGCCAGGTAGATCTTGGTGGCGGTCGATTCGACGATCACGTCGAGGATGCCGCTGCGCGCCGCGTCGGACAGGCTCTGTGTGGCCAGCAGTACCACGCAGTTTTTCTTGGCGAAGGACTTGAGCCACTCCCGGATCTTGTCGCGGAATGCCGGGTGGCCCAGCATGATCCACGCTTCGTCGATCACGATCATCGCCGGCTGGCCGTGCAGGCTGCGTTCGATGCGGCGGAACAGGTAGAGCAGCACCGGCAGCGCGAACTTCTCGCCGAGGTTCATCAGCTCCTCGATCTCGAAGGTGGTGAAGGTGGACAGGTTCAAGCCATCTTCCTCGGCGTCGAGCAGGTGGCCCATCAGCCCGTCCACCGTGTACTGCTTGAGCGCCGCGCGGATATCATGATCCTGGATGGTGAGCGCAAACTCGGTCAAGGTGCGCGCGGCGCTGGCATGCATATTCACCACGGCCCGGCCGATCTCGTTGCGCTGGTCCGGCGTGGAAGCGACGCCGTTGAGCGCCAGGATGGTATCAATCCATTCCATTGCCCAGGCCCGGTCGCTCTTGGTGTCGAGGAATTGCAGCGGGCAAAAGGCCAGCCGGCTGTCGTCGGCGGCCACCGTGAAGTGACTGCCGCCCACGCCCCTGGTGGTCGGGTACATCGACATGCCCTTGTCGAACACGAAAATCGACATGCCCATGTAGCGGCGCGCCTGCATGGCTATCAGCGCCAGCATGGTGGACTTTCCCATCCTGGTGGGACCGAACACCAGTGAATGTCCGAGGTCGCGCACGTGCAGGTTCAGGCGAAACGGCGTGGAGCCGCCGGTCACGCAGTGCATCAGCGGCGGCGACTCCGGCGGATACATGGGACACGGCGCATGGTGCGCGCCGGTCCAGATAGTACTGGTGGGGAGCAGGTCGGCCAGGTTCATGGTGTGAATCAGCGGACGGCGAACGTTCTCCACCCCGTGGCCCGGCAGGCTGCCAAGAAAGGCGTCCAGCGTGTTGATGGTCTCGACGCGGGCGGTAAAGCCGATGCGGTTGATGGCTTTTTCCAGCATGCGCGCGGCGGCGTCGAGCTTGTCGCGGTCCTCGTCCATCAGGATCACCACGCTGGTGTAGTAGCCCTGCGACACCATGCCGCTGTTGGTCTCCGCGATGGCCGACTGCGCGTCCGCCACCATCGACATGGCGTCTTCGTCGATGCTGCCGGTGTTGGTGTTGAACACCTGGTCGAAGAAGCCGCGCACCTTCTGCTTCCATTTTTTGCGGAACTTGTCGAGGTGCGCCACCGCTTCGTGCGGGTCCATGAAAATGAAGCGCGACGACCACCGGTATTCACACGGCTGCTCGCCCAGCGCTGTCAGGATGCCGGGCGTGGACTCCAGCGGAAAGCCTTCGATGGCGACGGCCTGCACGAACTTGCGTCCGATTTTCGGCACGACGCCGCTCCACATCTCCTGCCCGCCGATCAATGCGTCCAGGTACATCGGGTTGCCGGGCAGGAGCACCGGGTGGTTCAGGCCCGTGACACAGAACTGCAGCCAGCGCAGAAAGTCGTCATGCGTGGCGGTGCCGCCGCCCTCCTGCGCGATCCGCTCGCTGCGCAGGCGCTTGAGGCTGACGGCGGCGGACAGGCGCGACTCGATGTTCATGCATTCGCGCTTGAAGTAATCGATCAGGTTGCGCGTGCGCGCCTTGCGATCCTGCGGCGCCGCTTCGTCATCGAACATCAGTTCGACGAACTTGCGCTGCGCGAGCAGCGGTGGAAAGTACGTCACTGTCAGCACGAACAGGCCCTCGTACATCGTGCCGAGCTTTTCGAACAGCCGGCGGCGCTCCTCGTCCACGGCAGCGCTGAGCGGATCGGGGAAATGCGAGGCGCTCGCAGGCGGATAGCTGGCGGCGGCGCGGCGCACGGCATCGACGTGGATCATCCAGCCGCTGCCCATGCCAGCCAGCGCCTGGTTCAGGCGGAACGACACCATCTCGCGCTGCTCCTCGGTGCTGCTGGCGTTGTCCTCGCCCTCGTACAGCCAGGCGGCCATGAACGAGCCATTCTTGCCGACGATGACGCCGTCGTCCACCATGGCGGCGTAGTTGAGCAGGTCGGCGAAGCCGGCGCCTTTTGAACGGTGGCGCTTGAGCTCCAGGTGGCTGCCGGCGGCACGCAGCCGCAGGTACAGCAGGAGCAGAATCACGGCGCCGAGCAGCGCGATCGCAGTAGTGATGGCGGTAATCATTTGTATTGCTTTCCCTGGCTGTTCGGATTGACGCGGAACGGCGTGCTGCGCGCCGGGTAGTACGGCCGGTAGCGGCGGTGGCGCATGTACACGAAGCGCAGCTTCGGATCGGACTTGGCCATCAGCCGGCACAGGTACAGCGCGCAGAACCACAGCAGCAGGCCGACAATGGTGGCCCTGAGTTCCTGCGCGCTGAAGATCAGCGCGAACGCCATCACGCCGGAGAACATCACCAGCTCCCGGTCGCCGCCCATGAACAGGTTCTGGCGGTTGCCGGCCCGGCGGATGGGGATCGCGCGCAGTGCCATGATTACGCCACCCGGTTTGCCAGTGCGGCTGCGATGTGGCGCAACTGCGTGGTTGAGACATCCTGCAACGCCGCGATTTCCGCGCCACGGCCGAAGAAGGTGCTCATCACGTTTTGTGCGCCCACCAGCAGCGCCATCACCAGCACCAGGAAGATCAAGGTGCGGAAGAAGCCATTGAGGTCGCCGCCGAAGATCAGCACACCGCCGGCGATGACGATGCCGATGATCGACAGCGCAAAGGCGACGGGACCCGTCACCGAGTTGCGCAGGTTGGTGAGCCAGGACTCATACGGCAGCGAGCCGCCGGTGCCTTCCGCCGCCCAGGCGGGGTGCGGGGCCAGCACCAGGAGCGCCAGCAGCATCACGGCGAACAGCGCGAGCAGCCGGCGGCGGCTCCAGTCGGTGGGGATCATTTTTGCGGCATTCATGTCAGTCTCCTTAAATGGTGCGGGTGAGATATTGACCGTCCTCGTAGCCGGAAATCTCGATGACTTCCTTGACGCGGCGGCCTTCGGGGGTGCGGGCGATATGGACAATCATGTGAACCACCTCGCCGATCAGCGGTTCTATGTCTGTGGGCGCCGCGTCATTGCGGCTGATGAGGGACTTCAGGCGCCTGAGCGCCGCGTGCGAGTTGTTGGCGTGGAGCGTGGCCGCGCCTCCCTCGTGGCCGGTGTTCCAGGCGTCGAGCAGGTCGAGCGCTTCGGCGCCGCGCACCTCCCCGACCAGGATGCGGTCCGGCCGCATGCGGAGGATGACTTTGAGCAGCGCCGTCATCGTCACATCGATCGTGGTGTGGTACTGGACGTAGTTCTCGGCAGTGCACTGGATTTCGCCAATGTCTTCGATGATGCACATCCGCTCGATGGGGTCGTGCCTGACCATCTCCCGGATGATGGCGTTGATGGCGGTGGTCTTGCCGGATCCGGTACCGCCGCTCACCAGGATATTCAGGTGGCGGTGGATGGCGTCCACCAGCGCCTCGTAATGGCGCTGCGACATGATGCCCGCCTCCACGTACTCCTCCAGCGTGAACACGGCAACGGCCCGCTTCCTGATGGCGAACGTCGGCGCGGTGACGATGGGGCCGAGCTGGCCGGAAAAGCGCGAGCCGTCGATCGGTAGCTCGCCTTCCACCAGCGGGGTGCTGGCGGTGACGGTCTTGCCGAGCGAACTGGCCACGGTGCGGATCAGCGCCTCGCCTTGCGCGGCGCGCAGGCTGCCGATGCAGCGCATCGATTCGCCCAGCCGCTCGTGCCACAGGCGCCCGTCCGCGTTGAGCATGATCTCCACCGTGCGCGGGTCGTGCAGCGCCGCCAGCAGGACCGGGCCCATGTCCCGTTCGAGCTTGCGCTGCGCGCGCGCCAGTGTTTCGTTGTCTGCCAGACCGTCCATGACTTGCCTCCGTCGATGTATCTAATCTAGCGCACGCAAAAACTGGCGGACACCGCAATCGGCACGAAATCGCGCGTAACGTGCGCTGCGTTTGAGCCGGCGCAAATCAGGCGGTCTGGACTGTTGAGGTGGGGAAAAGTGTGGGCGTGGAAAGTGGATTCAGTGAATCAATTCTGCCCAGGTCTTGACCAGCAGGGAAATGGTCGGGCCGCTCAACACGGCTCCCGGGCAGTCGCCTTGGCTGATCGAGACCAACCCGGGACCGGGGCGATGAAGAAATCCTGAGCATCACAATAGCTCGACGCCGGGAGAACCCGTGCGACGAAAACGTGGTCCAAGGCTACGAGGGAAGTGCGCAACAATGAAATGTAAGGGAGGCAATGTCATGTTTTTCCATAAGATTGCTGAGACAAAGGACGTCTGTTTCTCGCGTTCCGAAGTGCAGCTTCGTGACGGCAAGCCCGAGCTGAAAATCGGCGGCCTGATTTTCCACAGCGCAATCGTTGCAGAACATATTAGGGTCGTGCAGGAAGGTTCCACGGCACGGATCTTGATTGGCATGGGGCTGACCCGCCCAGGAAAAAGCGGCCGCTTTGAAGTGAGGGTGCCCCTGTCCGAAAATGTCGAGCGCGTGGTTTTTGGATCGGCGGGAAACGAATTGTGGCGTGATGAATCCGGAGGTCACGGTGAGATCGGCCCCTGTGCTTTGAGGGCGCCACGCCGGTAAAGATGTCGATTAACGAAGTTATCTCGCATCAGTTTGCTCTGGTCACGTGCTACGCCTTTCCGATCATCGTGGTGATGCTATGTCCCTGCCTTTCACCGATCTCTGCGACAAACTCTTCGGACAGCAGGGACCTGTTCCAGAGCTCAAATGCCAGAGCGACATACCTGATGTCCGGGGCTACCGCCACACCCGAAATATCTGACGCCCGGTGTGGCCCTGGCGATGCTCGGTGCAGTCATGAAGCCGCTGAAGGGATGTTGGAGATGATTTCAATTAATTGCTGTGAATGGATTCCAGACTTACTCAAGTGCCCTCTCGCCCAACCAATGCGCGTTGTTGCATCGAGCACCGCCGGGTTTTTCGTGAGCAAATCAATCGCCACTCCCAGATGGTTTGCGGGACAGGCCAAAACCACAGCGCCGAGCGTCGTTGTAGTAAGAGGCGTTTCATTGCGTAGCAATGCTACGGCGGCTTCGGGATCCCAATCCCACAAGAAACTGATTGCGGCCTCAACCATGACGCCGCTTTTTAGGTAATTGAGAAGGCATGGAGCAGCGCTCGGCCCGAAACGCTCCAGGAACTGATATTCGTTCAACAGCGCCATTTCCGATACCAGTGGCATCGCCAACGATAGCAGCGGAGCCCGAAATGCCGGCGGCAGGGTTTCCGGTATTGCTGCCAGGTAGAGAAGATCTTGATTTGTCAGGGAGTTCAGTCCATTGCTGGGATTAAGCTGTTCCAGAAGCCATCGGCGTACTGGCGAAAAGCGCACAAACTGATCCGAGCTCGTACGTTCAAATAGCAAAAAGGACGGCCATAATGTCGCTGCGCCATCCGGATTATTAAAACTAATACGTTCTAATAAATTTTCCGACACCCATGATTCGTGTGCAGAATCGGTGAGAACTTGCCACCATGAGGATTCAGCATTCCAGGCGCCGCGCGCTGCTTTTGCAAGCAGGGCTATGTTCAAGAGGCGCGGAGGATTCAGCACAGGCTCGCTCAAATCCTTTACCCATTCATCGACGACCGAAAGGAAGTTTGTCCAAGCAGGTGACAGTTGGTTGCAATTCAATTCCGGCCAGAGATTATCTAGCCATAGTGGCGCCTCTCCCAAAGGCTCGCTCCAACCTGGAAAGAGCCATTCCGCCAAAACGTCCATGCGTATTTCCTGTAACAGGCTCCATGACCAGCACGCGGTGGTCCATTCGATTTGTTCATCTGGCGAGGCCGATGGTCGTGACCATGGACTGGGTAACCACCAATCCGCTTGTGTAAAGTCCAGGCGCCCCAGTACACATTTTGCGAGTGACGTCAATGCGGCGGTATATTCTGTACCAAACGTGTCCCCTCTCGCGATTCTTCGCGCTATGGCCATGAACATGGCTTCGGAAGCACCAATCTTCGTAGCACAATCTTGGGTGGCAAGATGTAATTTCTCAACGACATTGATGAGTTCGACGATTGAGAGGGCATCTAGCGCAGCATCAATCATTGGCCTGCGCTGCTCTTCAAAGCAGGCCAGTGCCCAAGTGTCCAGAGCTTCTTTTGTTATTTGGTGTATCAAATAGTCGCGTACGGCAAGGTTGGCGAGGGCGCGGTGCTGAAACTCAAATTGCCCCCTCCTTTCCTGTTTCAATAAACCACTGGCACACAGGTGCTGCGGATTCTCCGCATTGAGCAGTGTGAAACTGCCCGATGCCGTGAGTGCAAGCCAAGTTTTCAGCGGCATGGCGCCTTTCCATGACAGATCATTGCGCTGCCAGCGAAGTTTAGCCAACTGTGCCAATTCACCGCCGAAGCAAGGCGTCTCTGCCCGCAGTAGCGACTTGGCAAACTCGTTGACAGCATTGGAGTTGCTTGCCGCAGGCATTTTTGTGCCGCTGTGGTGGCACATCTGGCAAAGGTGCAGCACGTCTGTGATGGTAGAAAACCATATACCCCTTGGATCGAAGGCTTTCAGCCAAGTGGTAATGCGCTGTGCTGAAAACAAGCTGTCGGCAATGTGCTGACCGATATGAGCATCCACCTTCTCGATCAGTTGATCGCGCCAGGCCGGAAGAAGTGTCCATGTCCAGCGTTTCACCGATGCAAAGCGCCCGGGCATTTCAATTTCATATAGATTCCGATCCCGCTGGCTGGACGAGTGCCGCTCCCATCCGGAATATTCAGCAGAACTTGTCGCTTTGCGAGTTGGCAACATAAACGGGGCAATGATCAGCACGCCGGCATTTTCTGGCCGGCGCGCCAATGCCATCATATCGTCATGCCCTCCGTCGCCACGCACGCAGATGACAACCGGTTTCTGGATTCGCAGGCGGCTGGCTACATCAGCCAGCGTTTCTGCATACGCAACCTCGAAGTGGCCAACTGCCGCCAACCATCTGGACAGGATTTCGCGCTCCAGGTCATCTTCGACATACAGCCATTCGAGATCATAGGGCGAGCGCTGTGTCCATCCAGCAGGCTGGAGCCAATGTTCAAGCGTGGGAATGCTTAGCGCCCTTGGATCCCGCTGTGATAAATCCAACTCTGCAGTCGCCAGCTGCCACGGCCTGCCTTGTTTCAAGTCCAGCGGAGGCAACATGAAAGCATCGAGGGCGAACATATGGTTCGTCGATTCCTGCTCGTACAGCCCGAGATCTTCCGGGGAGACCTGCAGCAACGCTGCCAATCCGACTGCACTCTCTGGGTGGTTTACCCACCAGGTTCGTTTTCCCCGATCTAAGTCGCCTATTTTTGCAGCCAGACTTCGTGCTTGGTTTGAAGAATGGGCACTTGGATAATTTTTGATCAATTCCTGCGCGATACGCTCGTACGAATTGAATTCCGAATATCCATAGGCCTTACGTACTGGTCCAGGGTGAGAGGTAGGCTTAGCCATGAAACATTTTTACAGGTGGCGTGTGAAGTCTTGAACAGTAATGCATGCAACAGAATATTGCACGAATTTTTGCATCGATGCATATGTGATGCATCGCATTTGCCTTAACTCCGGTTGTGGCACACACTTTCCCCATTGAACAGCCAAGCTGATTCATACATTAAAAAGACGTTTCCGTGCCTTTTTAGGGATTAACCTCAACATGCCTTTTGGAGAATCAATGTGAGTAAAGTATCAGCAGTGGCAAACAGGTCAGCAGCATCCTCGGAGGAGCTGAAAGCAGGGAAAAGTGGGGTAATCGGGAGGTCTACAATTGCTGCCAACGACGTGCGCCGGATGCAAAGAGTGGCATCAACAAAAGGTCAAGGCCACACCCCGAAAAATAGTCACATCGCCAGAATTCAGGCACAGTACGACAGGCAGAACAAGCCTAAATAAGGCTAAGACTATCAAATATAGAAGTTGATTATTTTGAAATACTTTAAGGAGAACGATAATGGGTAGAACAGCCAATGACGATCGTAGTGACAGCATGAATCCAAATAACGATGCTTACGATGACAGCATGGATAATCATTCGAATCAACTTAACCCCAACAACGACGCCTACCAGGGTGTAGATAAGGATGAAGGCAAGAACGATTGATCGTTACCCACTACGTGACGATCTTAGAATGAGATAGCTAAATTATTCCCCGGTCGAGTCCGTGCTTATGGACTTATCCGGGGTTAAATTCGTATCTGGTGCAGCGCCCCAACCTTTAGGCGGGTGATCCACGACATGCGTCAGGAAGTTGCCGAACCAAGCCTCGGGCTCGACCCCGTCGAGCTTGACCGTTCCGGTCACCCCATATGGGGCGCCGGCGCGACCACCGCCTCTGTGGGCAGCGTCAACCTATGGAAGGTTGCCAGCAAAGATCATTGTGTCGAAACAACTGAAGCAGTCAAATCGCGCGATATTGTGGACGTTCGTTCATCTTTTCGTCGAGGCCTAACATGACCGTTTCAATCATCTCCCGATTTCGCCAGCGCTTGTCGTTCATTGTCATCGCTGTTACTGCACTTGTGTCCGTTGAGCGGGCTGTTGCCGCGACCTTTCCGGCGGATGACGGGTTCGTGCACCAGCGCGATTCGAAAGCGGCCCTGCTCGAACCTGACCTTGACGGCAACGGCGTGCGCGACGACCTTGACGATTTCGTGCAACAGCACTTTGGCAGTGATGAACGTGCCGCCAGGATAATGCGAAACTTCGTGATCAGTGCCCATCACGCAATGATTACCACGACGCAGCAGCAGTCGGCTCGTGTGCATCCGATATATCTGCATGCGATCGCTTGTATTGAAGGACTGGCCGAGATCGAACCATCGCTCAATACATACGCTTTCATGGAACTCGCGGAGAGGATCGGGAATACCGGTTTCCGACAGGATGCGATGCGTGAGCATTTGCATCGGGTGGATGCCATGAAGCTGAACCCACAGGCAACGCCGCGGTTTGACACTGCCTACCTGGAACCGCTTGGCGTGGCCGACCTGCGCCAGCCAGCGGATAAGTGAGGCAGTGGCGGCCGGATGGCCGCCTTGGCCACCGCTCCTACTTGGATGCAGCGGCCTTGACTTCCCTTGCAGCGCGGGCTTGCTCATCAACGGCCCGTTCGCACCATTCTTTCCATTCGGGCGCGTTGTTGACCACAAAATATTTGTCGCGTATGCGTTGCGCGTGGGCCTGCAGCGCGGCGATGCGCTCAGGCGTATCGACAATCATGCGCGACAACTCCTCGATCGCACGAAAGTTAATTCCTTTACCTTCGCGTACCAGCCCGCTCAAGCATTCCGACGAACGTATGGTCATCGAGTGCGCCGCTGACGAAGACCGGACATCGGTTGCACCAAGTGCGTACCGCGACGCGATCAAGCCATTCTGCACGGCGCGCAGCACACGCGCATCATCCCCGAATGTCTTGGTCACGAAGGCTTCCAGGTCATCACGGATACCGTCGTCATTGCGGTCGGGACCAGCGAGTTCCACGGCTTCGCGAGAGCCGGCGGTCTGGTCCGTCTCTGCGGCCAGTGCGCCTGAACAGGCAAAGCTTGCGACGATAGCGATAAGCCAGAAGCGGCGAAGGCGGCGCGTTGCGGAAGTCCAGGGAGAGGTAGCGTTCAACATGTTTGATACTCCGTTCGTTGTTCGAAGCTCCAACATAGGCGCTCCACGCACCGAGCAATTGCAGAAAAGCAAATTTTCACTGGTTAATTCCGCAGGGGAGGCGCCCGGCTAGACCGCTTGCGACTAGTACCCTTCTGCCGGCATGGACCATGCTGGCCGCACAGCTTCCGGAATGTCCGGCTGAAAGAACGAATCGACAAGCTTGTCGGTGGCGAAGTCATACACCGACAGGGTTCCAGCGAAGTGCAGGCCGCCACAATCGATCGCGAGCTGCGTTCCTCCGTTCCAGAACCAGTAGCTCCGTATGACCAGCGAGCACCGGATACGCCGGTAGGTGCCGCTCCTGTAGGCCATGAGCGTTTCAGCAGCAACTACGCGCTCGCCGTCGATCTCCCAGATGTCCCGCACCAGCCAGGCAGCTGTTTGCTTGTCGTCCGAGAGAGCAACTCTCATCGCGCGACCATTGGTCGTCAGCCGTCGTTCGCCTCCTTGGGCCAGGCTTACGCGTGCATTACTTTTTTGGTCAAGGAAAATGTTTTTGAAAGTCTCGGCCCGTGCGCAGTCCCCCCCGCAGAAGATAAATAAGACAAGCAACAGGACATTTTGCATCGCATCGGCCTCCCAACCATTTGATGGAGAATATCCGCGAAAACCTGGCGGACCTGGACGCATCGCTTCCACTGCCAATTATTTAGCTTAAAGCATGTGTGCTGGCGGCTGTCTTTGCGCTGGACCCAAGCTGCGATTCAGCGCTTGACCTTCCTGCGGTTCTCCTCGTCCCAGCGCCTGACCGTAAATGCCTGGAACGGCGTGAGCACGGCGGTGATGCGCACCATGCCACCGGGCAGGCTCTGGCTGGTTTGGCCCTCCATCAGCGCGGCCAGCGTGGCGTCGTCAAGGTCGGTGATTTCCAGCAACGCCGGCAGCGCTGTATTGAGGGCGCGGGCGATGGCGTCGAGCACCTTGAGCGAGGGGTTGGCTTTCGCGTTGGTCAGGTCGGACAGGAACGACACCGAGATGCCAGCCTTGTCTGCCAGCTCGCTCTTGGTCATGCCCTGTTCATCGAGCGTGCGCAGCACGTTGGTGAAAAATATCTGGTTGTACATGATGCGATGCGATGTCCTTTGCGCGATTTTCGTCCTGGCGACATGTGGAACATGGGACTGCGCTGACCGCTAGCGCCTGATACCGCGCCGCACTTGCTGGCCTTCCTGTTCGCAGCTTGCCTTGCCTTGGGCATAGTCGATCCGCGCCGCCGCGCCGTGCGCAGGCATCTGCGCGAAGGCCTCGGCGTCGTGCCTGACGAGGGACTGCCCCGACTGCTGGAAAACCGCTTGCCGGTCCGCATGGACGATCACGCCAAGATGAGACTTGGCCTTGTCCGCTGGCTGCGCGGCGTCGAGGCGGTAGATGCCCGGCTTGAGCTGCCCTGCCTTGTCCACCTTGTTGGTCACCCATTTGCCGTCGCTCTCGCTTTGCAGCAGGCGCTGGCCGTTCATCACCAAGACCCTCTGGCTCATCTATTTCTCCCGGCATGGAGCATCGTCGCGGTCACTGTCGTTTCCGATCACTATAGTCTTTTGTCGCAGGAATTCTGCCGCCGATTGCACCGGAAACCATCTGCATCAACTGCAGCATCTCGGCGCGGACTGCAGCAAGTTCCGTCTGGCTGGCTGCTTCCTTTGCCGCCTGGGCGTCATTGGCGGCATGGGCGCGGTCAAGCTCGGTGCGTAGTTCGTCGGCGCGCCGCTCAATTTCCACCGCGCGCGCTGACTGGGTGCGTACTTCTGCCTGCGCCGCGCTCAAGTCCAACGCCATCCTGGACATCGATTCCAGGTGGGCGTGGGCCTCGGCCTCCAGTTCGGCGATGCGCTGGCGGCAAGCGGCTTGTTCACTGTTGGCATGTTCCAGTTCAGCCGCCTGTGCCTCGAAGGCTACAACCATTTCGCGGTTCAGCCGTTCGTTTTCTGTGCGCTCAGCATCCCACGCAGCCCGCATATTTGCCATGCTCTGGCTGGCATGCTCCTGCGCTGCAACCCACAATGCCTCCAGCCCGGCACGGTGGATGTCGTGCAGGGTTGGAGGCACCTCTACCGGATCCGGCCTGCGGCCGGCGATCTGCATGCGGCGCCATTCCTTCATAACGCTGGTGGCGTCGTTCATGCTGACGTGGGCGGCCTTGCGCACGGCGTCAACGGTGGGAAATTGCGCACGGCCGCCCTGGTCAAACAATTCGTTCGCAGCGGCCATGATGCGGGTGTTGCTGTCGGCGTTTTGATCCATGATGTCGCCCTCCTTCCGATAATAAGAGTATTCCTCCCACTACGGCCAGGTTTGTGGCAAATCAAATGAAAACGATAGTAATAATAATATTATTACTACGATAAGAATAATATTCCTCCAGTAGTAATAATATTGCTATTACTTGACCTGCCGCCTCCTCTACAACACGCTGTTACCTGGATGGTCGGTGCGCCCACCCTGCGACCACCAGCGTCGCCAGCGCTACCTCGGCCTCGCTGCCGTCGGCATACCGCACCCAGACCAAGGTCGGCGCGGATGGTCGGCGCCGCAGCAATGGTGCGCAAATTTTATCGTCGTGCTTGAACTGAAGCGCTCCGTGAAAAGCAGCGCCAGCGATAGACTCCGACTGCTGCGATTTACTGACGGAGAGTGCGCCAGCGACGACAGCCACGTCAGCAAATTCGTCAACAGTTTCCTGGCAAAGGAATTCGCGCAGCAGGCGAACCGTGCCGCGTGTAATTTCCTGGCCAGGTTCTGCTAGCCACACACTCACGGTATCCGGCTGGGTTTTCCAGGCCGACACGAGTTCGTTGACCAACGTCACGTCGCGCACGCGCCCCGCATTGAACGCTTCGGCAATGGGCTCGGGCAGGTCCAGCAGCGCCGCATGCTGGGTGATGTAGGCGGCTGACTTGCTGATGCGCTGCGCTATCTCCTTCCGGCGCAGTCCCCGCGCCAACTCGCGGCCGATGTAGTCGGCAATTTCGCGCGCGGTCAGATCGTTGCGGTGCAGGTTTTCGACGACCTGGTCGGCTTCGTTGTAATCGTCGTCCACGAAAGCAGGAACGGTCTGCAAACCGGCCAGCCTGGCCGCGCGAAAGCGCCGGGCACCATGGTTGATGATGTAGCGGCCGGGATGCTGTGGATGCCTGCGCACTGAAAGGGGTGTCTTGATGCCACGCCGTCGAATGGACTCACCGAGTTCGCGCAGGCTGGGCGCCGAAAAGCCTGGACTATTATCAGCCCTCGGCTGCAAGGGATCCTCGTCAATCAGGTCGAGCGGCAATTGCAGGGGACGGCCGGTTCCCCAAAGTGCCCCCCCTCCCGCAGCCTCGTTAGCGGTGGCCAAGATAGCTGCCCAGGGGTGCGGTTACGGAAGGAATACGGCACGACGCCGCCACCAGCACCGCAATCCCCTTGATATACATTGCCTGGTGAGCGGAAGACCATGCATCGGTCATCTTCTGCCGTTCTGACTTCCACGGTACCAAGCAGTGCATCAGCGCAGCCAAGGATAAAATTCTAGTGGGCATCGGGCATCCTGGTGGCTGAACATGAAGCCATGTTGCCTAGCGCCACCAGCAACTCATTGATGTTTATCAACGCAGGTCGATGCGCCACCGAAATTCGCGGCTAAAAATATGCGAGGGCGATCTGCCGGGATCGACAGGGCCTTTTAATTGGCTTGGACGCGCCAGCAAACTGCACGCTGCGCAGCGCAACGGCCAGCTACCTTTGAGGCAATGGTCCTCTGAGATTGACGCCTAATGCTTTCCGGTCAAAAGCGTGGCCCTGACGCCAAGCTTATCGCCAACGGACGCAACGAAACGTTCCGATAAAACTGCCCAGTCCCAGAACTCGAAGGCAAGCGTCACGAAGGCGATATCGTCGTGCTCCCAAAGCGGCAGTTCGCAGTCCACTTCGCAGTGGGGACATCGCATCACGTCGCACTCACCGCTGAGCCAAGATCCGCCGGCACGAAGGAGGTCGTCAACCGGAACAGGCTGTGGGCAGGACGGACAGTGCGCAGGAAGGAACATCCCCTGGGGGTTGAATACCGGAGCACGCCCAAGCACCAGTCGCATATCCCTCATCCCCGTTCGGAGCGAATTGGCGAAGCGAGTTGGTTCCGGCCCCAGGTCCTCCAGGTTATGGACCTTCAAAAAATCTGGACCGGGAGGGTAGCACAGGCCGTCATCAAAATCGCAGCCTGACGGCGCATCGAGAATGATGCGCTCGTCAGCAAGCCACGCGATGACCTTGTCCGCCAGCTGCTTTGCTTGATCCGGCGACAACACAGCACGGGCAAGAATTGCCTGGTTCCATGTGCTCACGGCCTCCCCTTTTCCTTGTCAGCCACTGCATTGACAAGCAACGCCACCAGCATGGCGACGCCTGCCAGCACCGACAAGTGCAACCAGCCCAGCACGGCCGACATGCCGCCAATGAACACGATGCGTATCAACTGGACGATGACATCCGCGACCAGCACCCACCACAGCACCGGCCACAGGCCAATCAACAGCGATAGCAGCAGGAACAGCGGCGCGGCCAGTGCACCGGCAACCAGCGCAACACCCCACAGTAACCACCGCGTCGGCCCGGCGCCAAGCGTCGGCTTGGGCGGTGCGTAAAAGCGGCGATGAATCTTGGGAAACTCGATAATGCGTGCCATGCCGCCCTCCCCAATTGGCGCCAAATATTCAATCCTGAATCCGGCGGTTTTCGCCCCCTTGTGCCGCATCAAACGCGCGCTGGTTCGGCTCGTGAATTTAGCTGCTGAAGCACAGCTTGCGTACAAGTCAGCGCTGCACTTTGATCCATTCGATATTTCCGTTCCCTTTCGCTTTCCCGCGTGCGCAAGCCCCTCCATACTGGTTTCGTCATTTCGACATACTGATCGCGCTGTAGTTCGGCGCACGACCATTAGGAGGCTGTGATGAGCGAACGTATGCTGCATTTCATGGGTCCGTCCCGCTGGGATGAGATCGGCGTCATCGTCGGGGACCGGGTAGCCCTGCTCGACTTGCGCACCGCGCTGGACGATGCACTGGCCACCGGCTCCGGCGGGACGTTCAGTTACCAGTCCGATGGCGAGCCGTATGCCCTGATCGTTGCGCTGGAATGGGATATGACGTCGGTGCACACCTCTTATGCGGCCGAGCGCACGCGCTGCCGCTCCAAGCGCGAGACGGTCCCCATGCGCGCGGTGAAGAACTTCAACGAAGGCTACCGCAAGGCGCTGGCGTTCCAGGACGACCTGCACAGCGGCCGCAAGGTGCCGCTGATGCTCACGGCGTATTAGCAACCACGCGGCGCGCGCCGACCAGCTTGCTGTTGCAGGCTGCGCGCCGCCAGCCAGGCGATGCAACCTAACTGCGGCCAGAGGTGTCAAATGAGTCATCCGATGAAATGGGTCAAGGTAAAAAAATACGAGGAGCTGACTGGCGACACCGCCGCGTCGGTTCATGCCCGCCGGCGTGCCGGCAAATGGCGCGATGGCGCGCAATGCAAGGTGGTCGATGACATGTTGTGGGTCAACCTGCCTGCCGCAGAAAAATGGGTGGAATCATGGGAGCAAAATACAGCGGTACGGGAATAGAGCTGCGCAAGGGCGCGATCAGCGAAACCATCCGCATCATCTTCCAGTACCAGGGCAAGCGCTGCCGCGAGTCGCTGCGCATGAAGCACACCAAGTCGAATATCGCGTTCGCCACCCGTCTTTACGGCGAGGTGGTCAATTCGATCGCCAGGGGCAGCTTCCGCTACAAGGACTTCTTTCCCGATTCGAAAGCCGTCAAGGCAACCCGGAAGCCGCCGCCTCCGAAGCCGACCAGGGCGGCGCCGCGCCGGGTGACGGTGGGGCAACTGCTCGACGACTACCTCGGCATCGCCGAGCGCAACCTGGCGCTGTCCAGTTACAACAACTACCAGCAGGTCGCCCGCACGCACCTTTATCCGCGCTGGAAGGACGTGCCGGCCGCAAGCGTCACGTCGCGCGAGCTGCGTACCTGGATCATGTCGCTCACCGCCAAGCGCAAGACCATCCAGCTGATCCTCACACCGATGCGCAACGCCATCGAACTCGGCGTCACCGAGGACCTGCTGGAAGCCAACCCGTTTGACAGCATCAAGCTGTCCAAGCTGCTGCCGCGCGAACAGCGCACCAGCTCCTTCCGGGCCGATCCGTTCGACATCGACGAGATCGAATGCATCCTGCTGTCCTGCAACCGCGAGGAAGACCGCAATATACTGCAGTTCGCTTTCTGCACAGGGATGCGTCCGTCGGAATACATCGCCCTGCAATGGAGCGCGGTGCACCGCGAGCGGCACCACGTTGCTGTCGAGGGAGCATACGTGGACGGCGAGGCCAAGAGCACGGCGAAGACGCCGGCCGGCATGCGCCATATCGACCTGAGGATGGGAGCGCTTGCCGCACTGAACGGCCAGCGCCCCTACACCGGCCATGATGGCGGGCTGGTGTTCGTCAACCCGAGCACGCGGCGCCAGTGGAATGGCGACAAGCCGATCTATAAACGCTGGAAAGAAATCCTGGAAGTGGCCGAAGTGCGCTACCGCAACCCCTACCAGACCCGCCATACTTTCGCTTCCAACCTGCTGATGCTGGGGGCCAATCCGCTGTACGTCGCAAGCCAGCTGGGCCACGCGGATACGACGCTGGTGATGCGTACTTACGGCAAATGGATACACGCGGGACTGGAAGACGACAAGCGCCAGCGGCTGCTCGATCTATATCGCCAGAGCAATGAAAAACGCGTGGATGAGTTCCCCAGATTTGACTGAAATCAGGGCGAAAAAAAACCGGCCTCGGCCGGTTTTTTCATAGGGCAGCGAATTTCGCATTGCCCCAAATTTGCCCCAAATTTGTAACACGGCTCATCAGTGAGATGTAAGCCATTGAAAATAAAGGATAATTCTGGTGGGAAGTGCAAGTTTCGAACTTGCGACCCCTGCAGTGTGAATGCAGTGCTCTACCCCTGAGCTAACCTCCCGAAGCGAGGCGAATTATACGATACGTCCCAGGCAAAATGGAAGGGTCAAAGTGAAAATTCTTCCGTTGTCCCTTACGCCGGCAATTGCGGCGCCATGGCGGCAGTCCAGATACATTGTCCTTTGACAGCCTTGTCCAGGCCGGCCAGCGCTTCCACGTGCGCTGCCAGTTCGTCGTCCGAGGCTGGCAGGAAGATGATGTCGGCCATGGCCACTGGCGCCAGCAATTCGCTGCCGGCCGGTTTCACTTCTTCCACCTCCATGCCCAGGCTGTTCTGGCCGCGTGTCATCGCCAGATAGACGTCGGCCAGCAACTCCGAGTCGAGCAGCGCGCCGTGGAGTTTGCGGTGAGCATTGGAGATGCCGTAGCGGTCGCACAGCGCGTCGAGCGAGTTGCGTTTGCCGGGGTGCAGTTCTTTCGCTTGCACCAGGGTGTCGATCACGCTGCCGATGTGGCTGCTGAAGTCCGGCAGGTTCAGCAGCTTGAATTCGTGGTTCAGGAATCCCAGGTCGAACGGCGCGTTGTGGATGATGACTTCGGCTCCCTGTATGTACGCGCGCAAGTCTTCGACGATTTCGTGAAAGCGCGGCTTGTCGCTCAGGAACTCGGTGGTCAGGCCGTGGACGTTGAGCGCGCCCTCTTCCGAATCGCGGTCGGGATTGATATAGACGTGGAAGTTGTTGCCCGTCAGCATGCGGTTTTCGAGTTCGACGCAGCCGATCTCGATGATACGGTTGCCCAGCTTGGGGTTGATGCCGGTGGTTTCGGTATCGAGTACGATTTGGCGCATAGTGTTTCGGTGATTGCTACAGACAAGCGGACTAGTATAACAGGCCGGCCGGTTTTACTTTTTACTGGCGGCGCGCGCCACTTCCACGCCGCGGTTGGCCAGCATGTCGGCGCGCTCGTTGCCGGGGTGGCCGTTGTGGCCACGCACCCAGCGCCATTCCACCGTGTGCAGTGCTTGCGCAATGTCGAGGGCCTTCCACAGGTCTTCGTTCTTGACCGGTTCCTTCGAAGCGGTTTTCCAGCCGCGTGCTTTCCAGCCGTGTATCCACTCGCTGATGCCCTTTTGCACGTACTGGCTGTCGGTGTGCAGCACCACGTCGCAGGGGCGCTTGAGGATGCTCAGGGCTTCGATCACGGCCTGCAATTCCATGCGGTTGTTGGTGGTGTCGCGCGTGCCGCCGCAGATTTCCTTCTCGGAGTTGCCGGCCACCAGGAATGCGCCCCAGCCGCCCAGGCCAGGGTTGCCCTTGCATGCGCCGTCAGTAAAAATTTCGACCTTATCCATCCTGCTGTTCCCGTCTTTTGTTGGTTGCCGGCACGACCGCCGGGGCCGTTGCCGATTTCTTGGCCCACGCCGGGCCGATCAGATGCATGCCTTTCACGCGCTTGATGGCCTGGATGACGTACACGCCGCCAAAGAACGGCCACCAGCGCGGACCGGCATTATCCATGAATGCGTAGCGTTGCAGCCATTTTTCTGTGCGGCAGGCGGGCGCGTAGCAGCCGAGGTGGCTGTGGCTGTCACCCATATTCAATAATTTCAGCCAGTCCTTCATGCGCGGCATGGTAATCAACGATTCCGTAGGCGGCAGGAACGAGGCGCCACCCACGCGTCGCAGCACATGGCGCGCACCCCACAGGCTGGTGGGATTGAAACCGCAAATGATCACCTGGCCTTCGGGTATCAGCACGCGCTCGACTTCGCGCAGCACCTGGTGCGGATCGGTGGAAAACTCGAGCACATGCGGCAGCACAACCAGGTCCAGGCTGTGCGAGGCGAACGGCAGTTCGGTGAAATCGCACGTGAGCGAGACGGGCCGCGCCGGCGGCATGGCAATCACCGGCGCAGTCATCGTCGCCATGGTGCCTGCAGGCGCGGACAGCGAGGTTGGCACGATGTTTTCCGGCCGTACCTTGCGGTCTACCAACCACTTGTTGGGCATGCGGTTGGCGGCCAGCGCGTCGATCTGCGGCAGGCCGATCTGCACCGCGTTGTAGCCGAAAATATCTACCGTTAAATTATCAAGACACGTTTGTTCCCACGCACGCATGTACACACCGGCGGGCGTTTGCAGCCAGCCTTCCAGCGCTATAATGGATTGCTCCGAACCTGCTTTATCCATGTCCAGCCTTTAGCGATCCAATGACCATATCTTCTCAACAAGCTCTCAGTGTTCTTACGATTCCAGCGTTTAAAGACAACTACCTGTGGCTGATCCATGACGGCGTACACGCTGCCGTCGTCGATCCCGGCGAAGCCAAACCGGTCCTGGCCGCGCTCAAAGAACACGGCCTCAGGCTCACCGCCATTCTACTGACCCACCATCACGCTGACCACATCGGCGGCGTTCCCGAATTATTACAGCATTACCAGGTTCCCGTTTATGGACCGCGCAACGAGAGTATCGCCACCGTCACCCTGCCCGTCGGCGAAGGCAAGCACATCGATGTGCCGGGCCTGGCGCTGCGCGTGAGCGTACTCGATGTGCCGGGTCATACCATGGGCCACATCGCCTACGTGCGCGCACCGCTCGATGCCGAGCCCACCTGGCTGTTCTGCGGCGACACCCTGTTTGCCGGCGGCTGCGGACGGCTGTTCGAAGGCACGCCTGCGCAGATGATCAGTTCACTCGGCAAGCTGGCCGCGCTGCCCGATGATACCAAGGTGTACTGCGCCCATGAATATACCCTATCCAACCTGCGCTTCGCGCGCGTGGTCGAGCCCGGTAACGTGGCACTGCAGGAAAGGGTAAAAGTAGAGACCGACAAGCGCGAGCACAACCTGCCCACCGTGCCCAGCACGATTGCGATCGAAAAGGCCACCAACCCGTTCCTGCGCTATCGCGAACCGGCAATCGCACAGGAACTGGTGAAGGCTGGCAAGCTCGACAAGGTCGACACGCCGCTGGCGACGTTTACGGCTTTGCGCTTGTGGAAGAACGATTTTTGAGGTGAATGCAGCGAGGGCAGGGAAAGCCGCCTGTCAGCAGGATCCATGCGCCGCATGATTGCGTGCGGCGCATGGATCCCCGCGTGCGCGAGGATGACGGATTGAAGGTTAAGAGCTGAGCGTATCGTTAGATTTCTTCGTACAGCGGCAAGGTCAGGAACTCGGCAAACTCGGTCGAGGTGGACATCTCTTCGAAAATTTGCGCGGCGCGCGGATAGGTCGGGCCGTCGCCACCGGGCGCATCGCGTTGCACCTTGGCCAGCTCTTCCGGAATCATCGCCCGCACCATGTCGGCAGTGACCTTGCGGCCGTCTTCCAATACGCCCTTGTCGGAACGGATCCATTGCCACACTTGCGAACGACTGATCTCGGCCGTCGCAGCATCTTCCATCAGGTTGTGGATCGGCACGCAGCCATTGCCAGCCAGCCAGCTGCCCAGGTAGTGGATGCCAACGTTGATGTTGTAGCGCAGGCCAGCCTCGGTGATTGGCGCTTCGGGCTTGAAGTCGAGCAGTTGTTCGCGCGTGACCTCGATGTCGGGGCGTTGCTTGTCGATCTGGTTGGGTTTGTCACCGAGCACCTTGGTAAATTCGCCGATCGCCAGTTCGACCAGGCCCGGATGTGCGACCCAGCCGCCGTCGTAACCGTCGGTGGCATCGCGCGCCTTGTCGTTGCGCACGCCGCCCATGGCGACATCGTTTTTCTCCGGATCGTTCTTGATCGGAATCAGCGCCGCCATGCCGCCGATGGCCGGTGCGTTGCGCTTGTGGCAGGTCTTGAGCAGCAACAGCGCGTAAGCACGCATGAACGGCGCGGTCATCGTCACCTTGGCGCGGTCGGCCAGGCAGAAGTCCTTGTCCAGCTTGAATTTCTTGATGCACGAGAAGATGTAATCCCAACGGCCGGCGTTCAGGCCCGAGCTGTGTTCGCGCAGCTCGTACAGTATCTCGTCCATCTCGAACGCGGCCAGGATGGTTTCGATCAGCACGGTGGCCTTGATGGTGCCCTGCGGCAGGCCCAACTCGTTTTGCGTCATGACGAAAATATCGTTCCACAGGCGCGCTTCCAAGTGCGATTCCATTTTCGGCAGATAGAAGTATGGGCCGGCGCCGCGCGCCAGTTGCTCCTTGGCGTTGTGCACCATGAACAGGGCAAAGTCGAAGATGCCGCCGGAAATGCGCTTACCATCGACCAGCACGTGTTTCTCATCGAGATGCCAGCCGCGCGGGCGCACCACCAGGGTCGCGACCTTGTCGTTGAGCTTGTACGACTTGCCGTTTTGCTCGAGCGAGATGGTACGGCGTACCGCATCCTTCATATTGATCTGGCCGGTGATCTGGTTGTCCCAGTTGGGCGTATTGGAATCCTCGAAGTCGGTCATATAGCTGTCGGCGCCCGAGTTGAGGGCGTTGATCACCATCTTGCGCTCGACCGGACCGGTGATTTCCACGCGGCGGCATTCGAGCGCAGCAGGAATCGGTGCGATGGTCCAGTCGCCGTTGCGGATTTCTGCGGTCTCGGGCAGGAAGTCAGGACGTTCGCCGGCGTCCAGACGCTTGGCGCGCTCCACCCGCACGGCCAGCAATTGCTGGCGACGCGCCTCGAATTCGCGCGTGAGCTTGACCACGAGACTCAACGCCTCGGTGGTGAGGATGGCTTCGTAACCGGGTTTGATGTCACCGGTAATTTCCATGCCCTGGGGCAGATTAATGGACAGCGTCATGTGCAAGATCTCCAAGAGAAAAGTTAACTTCCATACCAAATTATAAGCATCGCCACAGTGCGCACGCCGGTTTCTTTTTTAGTGTGTCGGCTCGGTGACACCATGGCTTTTTTTCCAGTATATTCACTCTTTAGTTACGCAAACGAGACTAAATATCACTTCATCCATGCGTTTTTATCACAGATAGAAAGTTCACGATGGGTCAATTCAGACAGATTTCTACCTTTGTCGAGGTCGTGGCCAGGGGCAGCCTGTCGGCTGCCGCGCGCGCGGAAGGCATTGCGCCGGCCATGATCGGCCGCCGGCTCGATGCGCTCGAAGCGCGCCTCGGCGTCAAATTGTTGCAACGGACCACGCGCAAACTGGCCCTCACCGACGAAGGCACGGCGTTTCTCGAGGATTGCCAGCGCATCCTGGCCGAGCTCGAGGAAGCCGAATCAGCCGTGGCCGAACGCAGCGCCCGCGCCACCGGCCACCTGATGATCTCGGCGCCCGCTGGTTTCGGCCGCCAGCACGTGGCGCCATTGCTGCCATCATTCCTGGCCGAGCACCAGGACCTCACCGCCACCCTGAACATGACCGATCGCGTGACCGACATCGTCGGCGAAGGCATCGACGTGGCGATCCGCATCGCCAGCCTGGCCGATTCCAGCCTGGTCAGCGTCAAGCTGGCCGATAACGAACGGGTGGTGGTGGCAGCGCCCTCCTATCTCAAGCGCCACGGCACGCCGGAAACCCTGACCGACCTGGCGCGTCACAACTGCCTGGCGATCAGCAGCGAAGGCAGCCAGCGCGGCTGGACTTTTCGGGAAAACGGCAAGAACGTGGTGCTGAAAGTGGGAGGCAATATGGGCTGCAACGACGGCCAGGTGCTGCACGAATGGGCGCTGGCCGGCAAGGGGCTGGCATGGCGGTCGATGTGGGAAGTGGGCAGCGAGATCGAAGCAGGCAAATTGCGCACGGTGCTGGCCGATTTTGCGGCGCCGGGCAACGATATCCACGCGGTATTCGCGCAGCGCCGGCATTTGCCGCTGCGGGTGCGGGCGTTCGTGGATTTTTTGCGGCGGGCGTATGCGCAGCCCGACTACTGGCGGCGCAAACCTGCGCAGCATTGAAAGGAAAGACAGGCGTCACCGCGCGCAGACGTGCGGTTTACCAAACCTACAGACGAAAAAAAATCCTCGGTTACCGAGGATTTCTTTATTTCGTTAGATCCAGCGTATTACAGAGGCTGAATGTTCGAAGCTTGCTTGCCCTTAGGGCCAGCGGTCACTTCAAAAGAAACGCGTTGGTTCTCTTGCAGCGACTTGAAGCCTGCCGACTGAATCGCCGAGAAGTGAGCGAACAGATCTTCGCCGCCTTCGTCAGGGGTGATAAAGCCGAAGCCCTTCGAATCATTGAACCATTTTACGATACCAGTTGCCATTACAATTCCTATTTCAGTTAAGTTGGGCTTGCGCCCGTGATATCGTTTGAGGCAAGAAAGACATACAAACTGCAGTACTCTTGAATCTAAACGATTCCGTATTATACCCATTTACTAGAGAAAAGCACGCGTTCACAAAAATAAATGCAAAAGACCGCATTTTTTGGTAGAAAAAGCCGGAAGACAGCGTTAACAATCTTCCGTTTTTTGCTTCACCTACCGCTGCTCATGAACAGCAACTCTCTCGTTCAAAGCGTACATGTCATTATAGACAACTAGATCATAACCGATTTGCGATAGATCAAGTGGACTACGTGTTTCAATCGTATTCGGCAGCACTCGCGTCGCGCGCCGCCCATGCCAGCAAGCGCTCCACCTGGGCCGGGATAGTCTCCCAGCCGGCGCCCTCTTTCATGACCGTGCGCACCTGCTGTTCGATGCGGCGTGCCTCCTGCCCCAACGTCGCGAATCCGAAGGTGCCGGCCGAACCGGCCACGCCGTGCAGCAGTTCGTGCAACTGGTGTAGCGCTGCTGCGGAGGGCGCGGCGCCCACGTCACTATCGCGACAGGCAGCGAGCGCCTGCGCAATCTTGTCCATCGTCCCTGGCACGGTGGCGGCGAACCTGGCGTTGAGCGCCGCCAGGCGGGCGCGAAAATCAGGATCGGTCGAGGCGTTCATATATATGCGGCGATTACTTGGTGCCGAAGATGCGGTCACCGGCATCGCCCAGGCCCGGGATGATGTAGGCATGGTCGTCCAGGTGCGAGTCGAGCGAGGCGCAATACAGCTTCACACCCGGGTGCGATTTCTGGAACACTTCCACGCCTTCCGGCGCCGCCACCAGCGACAGGAAAATGATTTGCTCGTCGGTGACGCCGCGCTTTTTGAGGACATCGACCGCATGCACCGCCGAGTTGCCGGTGGCAACCATCGGGTCGCACAGGATGAAGGTACGCTCGACGGTGTCGGGCAAGCGCACCAGATATTCCACCGGCAAGTGGGTGGCCGGGTCGCGGAACACGCCGATATGGCCCACGCGCGCCGACGGCACCAGGTCCAGCAAGCCGTCGCTCATGCCGATGCCGGCACGCAGGATCGGCACGATGGCCAGTTTGCGCCCGGCAATCACCGGCGCGTCGATGGTCATCAAAGGCGTTTCGACGGTGCGGGTAGTCAGCGGCAAGTCGCGCGTGATCTCATAGCCCATCAGCAACGTGATTTCCTTGAGCAGATCGCGGAAAGTCCGGGTGGACGTATCCTTGGCGCGCATATGGCTCAGCTTGTGCTGGATCAGTGGATGGTCGGTGATGAACAGGTTCGGGAAGCGCGGATCTTGTTTCATTATTGTTTGCTCTATGAAGACGTTTATGCACGCCATTATACAAGCGGCGCTCGCGCGGCGGCGGTGCAGCGGTGGCAACATGGCGAAACAACTATCTGTGTGGTTTTAGAGATTTCTCAAGAGAAATTAATGAAACCCAACAGAATGTTGTCTTTAGCCATGTAAAACGCCGCGCAGAAGTGATAAAGTGCTTTATGGATTTGCAAGATTCACATAATCCGCGTGTCACATATACAAATTAGAAAGCTTAGATTTTTGCAATGCAACAGCCCTCCACACCTCAGACGCCACGCGATTTGCTCCACGAGCTGGACCATTTCATGGAAGAAGCTGGCGATGTGGTGTTTCGCCTCGATGCCACCGGCGCGGTCGCCTTTGCCAGCAAGCGTGCCACCACGCTGATCGGGCGCCTGGCGCCGCTCGCCGGCCTGTCGCTGGCGCGGCTGGTCAGCGATGATCATCATGCATCGATCACGGCGGCGCTGGCGGAAGCGCAGGCCACGCGCACGCCGCAGCTGCTGCAAGTGCGCATCAAGGCGCCCGAGAGCGAAGTGTGGCACGAATTACGCGTTTCCTTCCTGCCGCAGACGGGCGGCATGCTGGTGGTGGGACGTAACATGTCGCAGCAACAAGCCACCGAAGAGCGTCTGCGCCACCTGGCCACCCACGACGCGCTCACCGAACTGCCCAACCGCCTGCTGCTGTCGGACCGCATCCGCATGGTGATCGCCAACGCGCGCCGTTCCGGCCAGGGCTTCTCGGTGGCCACCATCGGCCTCGACAGTTTCAAGAAAGTCAACGATGGCCTCGGCCACCCGGTGGGCGACGCGCTGCTGCAAATGGCCGCCGCGCGCCTGCGCAAAACCCTGCGCGACAGCGATACGCTGGCGCGCGTGGGCGGCGACGAATTCGTCGCCATCCTGCCCGGCACCCATACCGAAGCCCAGATCAAGCTGGTCACCGGGCGGCTGATCGCCTCGCTGCAGTCGCCGTTCGACATCGACAAGCACACCATTTACGTGGGCGCTTCGGTCGGCGTGTCGATCTACCCGCTGCACGCGGAGGACGAGGTGCGTTTAGTCGCGCTGGCCGATGCCGCCATGTCGCGCGCCAAGGAAACCGGCAAGGCGCGCTGCGTGGTGTACAGCCCCTCGCATGCGGGACCGCCGCAGCACGATATCTCGCTCGAGGCGGCCATGTTCCAGGCCGTGCGCGAAGGCGAATTCCTGTTGTACTACCAGCCCATCGTCGATGCGCCCACGCGCGAGATCCAGGGCTTCGAGACGCTGATGCGCTGGAAGCACCCCACGCTCGGCATGGTGCCGCCGGTGCGCTTCATTCCGATCGCCGAAGCCAATGGCCTGATCAACCTGCTGGGCGCCTGGGCGCTCAAGGCGGCATGCGTGCAGCTGCGCCAGTTCGAGGAAGTGGCGCGCCGCAGCCTGTACATCTCGGTCAATATCAGCCCGCGCCAGTTCCGCAACGATAAATTCCTCGATGTGCTCGACGACGCCCTGGCCTTCTCCGGCCTGCCCGGCGAACAGCTGGTACTCGAAATTACCGAAGGAACGCTGATGATCGACCCGGTCCACGCGGAATCCATCCTGTCCAAGATGGCCGAGCGCCGTGCGCGCATCGCCATCGACGATTTCGGCACCGGGTATTCGTCGCTGGCGTACCTCAAGCGCTTCCCGATTTCCGTGCTCAAGATCGACCGCGCCTTCATCCGCGACCTGCCCGGCTCGCAAAAGGATGGCGCCATCTGCAGCACGGTGCTCGACCTGTCGCGCCACCTGGACCTGTCCGTGGTGGCCGAAGGCGTGGAAACCGAAGAGCAGATGGGCTGGCTCAACGACCGGGGCTGCCAGTACATCCAGGGCTATCTGACCGGCAAACCCATGCCCGCCAACGTCGCCATGGCAGCGCTGCGCGAAAGCATCCACGCCAAGCTGGTGCCGCACGTGCCGCCAGCCCAGGCCGCGCAGGTGACGCCATGACCGATCTCGACATCATCGGTGAACAAGGCGAAAAGACCCTGGCGAAGCTGTGGGAGTGCACGCGCCGGCGCGGCGACATGCCCGGCTTCGCCAAGGCCATCACGTCGATCCTGGGCGCCATGCGCGGCGAGGACGACCAGGCATTCAACATGACCAGCACCGTGCTGTCCGATCCGGTGCTGACGCAAAAAGTCCTGCGGCTGGCCAACAGCAGCATGTATTCGGCCTTTGGCCAGCACGTCAACACGGTTTCGAAAGCCGTGGTGGTGCTGGGTACCGACGCCATCGGCCACCTGGCGCTTGGGCTCAAACTGATCGAGGAAATGGGCGCCGACACGGCCGACGGCGAAGCCACGGTGGCGCACATCGAAATGGAAAAAGCGGTATTGGCAGGCATCGTGGCGCAGCAGATCGCCACGGCCGCCCACAACCCGCGCGGCGAAGAAGCCGTGGTGTGCTCGATGCTGCACACACTGGGCCGCATGATGCTCACCTTTTACATGCCCGAGCGCTGGCTCGAGCTGCAACGCCGCGCCGACGACGACGGCACCAGCATCGAAGCGGTTGCCCCCGACATGCTGGGGCTGAGCATGGAGCAGCTGGGCCACGCCGCAGCCCTGCACTGGCGCCTGCCCGCGCAGCTGGTCGACGGCATGCGCCGCATGGATCCGCCCGAAGAAGGCGCCGCCATCGAGCCGGCCGACTGGGTGGCGGGCCTGTCTACCATGTCCGCCATGTGCGCCGAATCGCTGTGGCACGACGACGCCGTCGGCGCAGCCGAGGTGCAGGCGCTGACCGAGAGCTATTCGTCGCTGCTGGGCATGGAAGCGGACAACCTGATGATCGCCATCGAGCAGGCCAAGGTGGTGGCGGCCAACGATCTGACCATCGCCCCGCTTTCGCGCCCGGCCGAGCGACGCGCGAAGGCGCAGGCGCAAAACCGCCAGCGCGCGGCCGGCAACAAGATCCTGCTTAGCGGCCTGGCCGATATGCGCGACGTGCTGGATACGGCCAGCCCCGGCCAGATGGTGCAGATCGCACTGGAGACCATTTACAAGGGACTGGAGTTTTCGCGCGCCATCGCATTCGTGCGCAACCGCCGCGAAAGCCTGTACGCAGCGCGCATCTGCTTCGGCAATGACAGCCGCGAGCTGCTGGCGGCGATGAGCTTTGACGACGCCTACGAACCGAACGTGTTCCACGCATCGCTCAACAGCGACCGGGTGATCTTCATCGAAAATGCGCGCGACGCCAAGTTCGCTGCCAAGCTGCCGCAGTGGTGGAAAACCTCGCTGTCGGAGGCGCACAGCTTCGTCATCATTCCGCTGTCGTACAACGGCCAGGCGGCCGGCTTCCTGTATGGCGACTGGGACGACACCTTCCCGCCGATCCAGCTCAGCCCCACCGAGTTCTCGCTGCTCAACGACATCCGCATGATGGTGGTGCGCGCCGCCGAACGGCGCCACAAGCAGGAGACGGTGGCCACCATCACCGCCCCCACCCGCGCCTGAAGAAGCTTACCGGAAGATGTCGGGTGTAGCCACCTTGACATCGCCGCACTGGGCACGGTGCATCAGCGCGTGGTCGATCAGCACCAGCGCCAGCATCGCTTCGGCGATCGGCGTGGCGCGTATGCCCACGCACGGATCGTGGCGGCCAAAGGTTTCCACCAGCACCGGGTTGCCTTCCTTGTCGATCGAATGGCGCGGGGTGCGGATCGACGACGTTGGCTTGATGGCGATCGACACCGTGATGTCCTGGCCGGTGGAGATGCCGCCCAACACGCCGCCGGCGTTATTGCCGACAAAGCCCTGCGGCGTCAGTTCGTCGCCATGCTCGGTACCCTTTTGCGCCACCGACTTGAAGCCGGCGCCAATTTCCACCCCCTTCACCGCATTAATGCCCATCATCGCGTAGGCGATATCGGCATCGAGCTTGTCATAGATCGGCTGGCCCAGGCCCACCGGCACATTCTGGGCGATGACGTCGATGCGCGCGCCGATCGAGTCACCAGCCTTGCGCAGTTCGTCCATGGTCGCTTCCATGTGGGCGATCAGGCCGGCGTCGCCGCTGGCGGCAAAAAACGGATTGTCGTGCACATGGGTCCAGTCCTGGAACGGCACCGGAATGTCGCCCAGCTGGCTCATGCAGCCCTTGAACGTGGTGCCGTACTGCTGCTGCAACCACTTTTTGGCCACGGCGGCGGCGCCGACGATGGGCGCGGTCAGGCGCGCCGACGAGCGGCCACCACCACGCGGATCGCGCACGCCGTACTTGTGCCAATACGTGTAGTCGGCGTGGCCCGGACGGAAGCTCTCGGCGATGTTGCCGTAGTCCTTGCTGCGCTGGTCTTCGTTGCGGATCAACAGCGCGATCGGGGTACCGGTGGTCACACCCTGGTACACGCCCGACAGAATCTCCACCGTGTCCGATTCCTGGCGCTGGGTCACGTGGCGCGACGTGCCCGGTTTGCGGCGGTCGAGTTCCGGCTGGATATCGGCTTCGGACAAGGCCAGGCCCGGCGGACAGCCATCGATCACGCAGCCAATTGCGGGACCGTGCGATTCACCGAAAGTAGTTACAGAAAACAATTTACCAAATGTATTACCGGACATAGGAAGAGAATCTTTGGAATTATAGGGATTTCTATATTCTAACAGCTACCGCACGCCCGGCGCGTGCCGGGGCGATGGCCTATCCCTGGGCCCGGTCGGTTCTTTGTTGCAATACAGACGCATGTGCAACGGCAGCGCAACGGCCGGTGGACTTTCGCAAGGGAAATTCGAGTTCATTTTAACAATTCGCTATATACTTACCCAGAAGAACACCGAGCAATCCTGGAGACGCGACACATGCCCCAACCGATCACCCCTCCTGGCTACCGACAGCTTACGTCTGTGGCCAAGGATGATCAAGACGACCTGGTATTCCTGGACGAACATCCGGCGGCAACGACAGACACCAGCACCACCGGCGTATGGCGCGTGATGATCATCGACGATGACGAGGACGTCCATTCCACTACCACCTTCGCGCTCGGCAACCTCGACATGCAAGGCAGGCCGCTGGAATTCGTCCACGCCTATTCCGCCACCCAAGCGCGCCAGTTGCTCGCCACCGAAACCGACATCGCCGTGATCCTGCTCGACGTGGTGATGGAGCAGGACGACGCCGGCCTGCACCTGGTGCGCCATGTCCGCGAAACGCTCAAGCTTGCCGATGTGCGCATCATCCTGCGCACCGGCCAACCTGGCTATGCGCCCGAAATCGACGCTATCCGCGATTTCGACATCAACGACTACAAGACCAAGTCCGAGCTCACCCGCATCAAGCTCTATACCACTGTCACGTCGGCCATCCGTTCGTATGAACAGATCCGCAAGATCGACGACAGCCGCCGCGGTCTGAACCAGATCGTCCACGCCAGCACCGAGTTGATGGCGCTGCACGGCGTGCAGAATTTCGCCTCCGGCGTGCTGGCACAGATCGGCGACCTGCTGGGCATTCCCGCCAGCGGCGTATTGTGCGTCAAGGATTGCCCTGGCGACGGCGGTTGCCACGAACTGATGGTGATGGCAGCCTGCGGCCAGCATGCTCACCTCGACCACGGCGCCCATGCCCACGCCCGCCACGTCCATCACGCACCGCTGGCCGACGCCCGCATCAGGGCGGTCATGGAGCAGGCGTTGGCACAACGCGGCAATGTGTACGGACCCGACTCAATCACCCTGTACTTCGCCGGCAAGGCCAGCCGCGACTTCGTCGCCTACCTCGACGTTGCCACCCCGCCCTCCGACATCAACGAACGCCTGCTCGACGTCTTTTGCGGCAACGTGGCGGTGGGGCTGGACAACGTGGAACTGGTCAGCCATCTGCACAACGCGGCGTTCTACGACCAGCTGTCCAAGCTGCCCAACCGCACTCGCCTGCTCGAAATGCTCGAAGAACGGCTGGCTGCATCCAGTACGGTGGCGCCAGCGGACCAACAGGCCACGCTGGCCCTCGTCGATCTCGACCACTTTGCCGAAACCAATGACGCGCTGGGCCACCAGTTTGGCGACCTGCTGCTGGTGTCAGTCGCCAACCGCCTGCAGGCGGACCTGGGGCGGCAAGTGACGGTGGCGCGCATTGGCGGTGATATTTTCGCGCTGCTGGGCGACGCCAACCTGGTCACGCCCGCCGCGCTGCTGGCGCTGTTCCAGCAGCCGTTCCGCATCGACGGCCAGGATGTACAACTGTCGGCCACGCTGGGACTGGTGCGCCTGGAAGAACACGAAGGCAGCGGCGGCGATGCCCTCAAGGATGCCGACATCGCACTGAAACGCGCCAAGAGCCAGCAGCGCGCCGGCTACTGCTATTTTTCGCGCTCGATGGGCGTGGAAATCCGCGAGCGGGTACGCATGATGCACGCGCTGCGCACCGCGTTTGGCCAGCGCCAGTTGTTCGTCATGTACCAGCCGCAGATCGACCTCGAAACGCGGCGGCCAGTCGGCGCCGAAGCGCTGCTGCGCTGGCAGACCGAAGACGGCACCTTCGTCTCGCCCGACCGTTTCATCCCGATCGCCGAATATTCGGGCCTGATCATCGACCTCGGCGAATGGGTGCTGCGCACTGCGTGCCGCGAACTGATGGCCGTGCGCGCGGCCGGCCACCTCGATTTCGTCATGTCGGTCAACGTCTCGCAGGTGCAGTTCCGCCACCCGCACTTCCTCGAGATGCTGCGCCGCGCACTGGAGGAAACCGGTGCGCCGCCGCAGAACATCGAGCTGGAAATCACCGAATCGATGGCGATGGAAGAACCGGATTTGCTGATCAAGATGCTCGACCAGATCAAGCAGACCGGGGTCTCGATCGCGATCGACGACTTCGGCACCGGTTTTTCGTCGCTGTCGTACTTGCAGCGCCTGCAAGTGGACCGCCTGAAAATCGACCGCGCGTTCGTCACCGAAATTACCGGATCGGCACGCGGCAGCAGAATTGCCGAGATGGTGATTCAATTGGGCCGCAACTTGGGCCTGACGGTGATTGCGGAAGGAGTGGAAGACGAGCGCCAGGCGCAGATCCTGCACGCGCTGGGCTGCCCGCTGGCGCAGGGATTCCTGTTCGCGCGGCCGATGAAGGCCGATGCGCTGCAGGTATGGCTCAACGGCGAAAAATAGAAGGTAGCTCCCTGCCCCGGTCACGCCGGGCGCAGGGAGCGCGGGAGAGTCAGTCCGGATGCGGCTCGGCCTGGTCGCCGGGCCAGTCGCGGATATAGGCCTTGAGCATGCGGTTCTCGAAGCTTTGTGCTTCCAGCACCGCGCGCGCCACGTCGTAGAACGAAATCACGCCGAGGATGGTCTTGGCGTTCATCACGGGAAGATAGCGCGCATGTTTTTCCAGCATGATGCGGCGCACTTCGTTGACTTCGGTATCGGGCGTGACCGTGATCGGGTAGTCGTCCATGTGCTTGCGCACCGTGCCGGCGCCGACATTGCCCTCGTTGGTATGCAGCGCGCGCAGCACTTCGCGGAACGTGAGCATGCCAACCAGGTCGCCGAATTCCATGACGACCAGCGAGCCGATGTCTTTTTCCGCCATGATGTCGGCCGCTTCGGCCAACGGTTGATCGGGCGAAATGGTATAGAGGATACTGCCTTTGACCTGCAGGATTTCGGAGACTTTCATATTTGACCGTCCTGTCCGCTGAGAGGCTTCGTGGGTAGATGATGTCATTATTAATTTTAATGTTTAAGCCTAAGGCGAATGTAGCCTATGCATGGCGAAAAATCCAGCGCCACGCCCCACGATATCGCAAGAATTTGATAAGAGTGTTGCAACACTCTTATGCTGCCCTGCAACCAAAGCCTGGTTATTAACGGCAATCGATGGGGCCGAAGTGGTCTGCCAGGCTTTTACCGAGCCCGGTTTCGACGGCGTTTTCCACTTCGCGCGCCAGTTGCGCCGCTTCGCGCGCCGACAGTTTGTCGCGCTCGTCCGTGTCATCGTCCACCACGCCGGCATTGACCGCCATGCCGCCGAACACGAACAGCCGGTACACCTCGGCCAGCGTCAGTTTCTCCACATTGGCCAGCAATACCCAGTGGTCGCTGCCGTCGGACACGCGCTTGCCCCACTGCACCCGGCGCGGCGCCGGCACGTTGACGCGCCCCACCCAGCCCTCGGCCAGCATTTTTTCAAGCAGGGTATCCATCTCGTCGAAACCCAGCCGGGTACGGGTGCGGATGGTGCCGGCGCTGACCAGTGCCGTGTCGCCGCATTTGCAGGCCAGGAACAGCACTTTCAGAATGGCCATGGCATCGACGAATTCGCCGCCGGGCTTGGCCTCGTGCCACCAGCGCTCGTACTTCACCACCGGCAGTGCCGCCACCAGCAAGGCGCCGATCAGGGTGATCACCCACGAGACATAAATCCACACCAGGAACAGCGGCAAGGCCGCCAGCGCGCCGTAGATCTTGGAATACGTTGGGAACTGCGTGATGAAAATGGCGAAGCCACGCTTGGCCAGTTCGAATGCCACACCGGCCACCAGGCCGCCCCAGGCGGCGTCGTACCAGTCCACATCGCGATTGGGCACCGCCACGTACAGCAAGGTAAAACTGGCGGTGGTCACGGCCAGCGACGCGAACGTGTACACGATGGCGCCCACCACCGGAAACTGCTCGAACAGATCGGACGTGGCCATGAACACGGTGGACGACAGCGTCAGCGAGACGCCGATCAGCAGCGGCCCCAACGTGATGATGGCCCAATAGACCAGGATGCGGCGCGTCCAGCTGCGCTCCCCGCGCACGCGCCAGATGCGGTTGAACACGCGCTCGATCAGGTTCATCATGGCGATCGACGTGAAAATCAGCGCCACCGCGCCCACCGCCGACAGCCGCGTGGCCTTGGACGCGAACATGGTCAGGTAGTTGAGGATGGTGGCCGAGATCGTCTTGGGCATCACGCTCTGGACGAAATACGCTTCCAGCGACGCGCGGAAGGTATTGAACATCGGGAAGGTGGTAAAGATCGCCAGCGCGATGGTGAGCAGCGGCACCAGCGCAAACACGGTGGTGAAAGTGAGGCTGCCAGCCACTTGCGGCAGGCTTTCCTCGCGCAGGCGGCGGTGGGCGAACAGCACCAGGTCGCGCACCTCGGACCACGACAGCGCGCGCACGGTATTAACGCCGTTGCGGCAGCTGCGCAGCAGGTAGAAGAAAATCGGTTGTATATATTTTTGGAACATGAGCGATAATCGGATTTCAGGAGCGGCGGCGGCCGATTTTTCACACCGCCCGCGCCCGCTTTAACCCCCTATAATACCTGCGATGAGCCAACCCAATCTGATTATTCTTGTCCTGTTCTACTCGCGTCACGGCGCCACGCGCAAATTGGCGGAGCTGATCGCCCAGGGCATCGAGAGCGTACCGGGCTGCGATGCGCGCCTGCGCACCGTGCCGGCCGTCTCCACCGTTACCGAAGCCACGGCGCCCGAGGTACCGCTTGACGGCGCGCCATACGTGGAACTTGACGACCTGGCCGAATGCGCCGGCATCGCCGTCGGTTCGCCCACCCGCTTCGGCAATATGGCAGCGTCGATGAAGTATTTTTGGGATGGCACGTCGAGCCAGTGGCTGTCCGGCGCGTTGGCCGGCAAGCCGGCTTGCGTGTTCACGTCCACCGGCAGCCTGCACGGCGGCCAGGAATCCACGCTGCTCACCATGATGGTGCCGCTGTTCCACCACGGCCTGATGGTGCTGGGCCTGCCCTACACCAACCCGGAATTGATGACCACCGCCAGCGGCGGCACGCCGTACGGCGCCAGCCACTGGGCCGGCCTCGATGGCGCCCGCCCGATCACCGACGACGAAAAGCGCCTGGCCATCGCCCAGGGCCGGCGCCTGGCCGAAACAGCCGTCAAGCTCGCAACCCGCTAGAGGACGACGCCATGCACACCACCTTGCACAAGTATTTTCACTGGGGCGCCGTCGGCAGCCTGGGCCTGCTGATCGTGTGGTGCGTGTTGTGGGAGATGGTGATCGCGCCGCTGAAACCGGGCGGTTCGTGGCTGGTGCTCAAGGCCGCCCCGCTGCTGCTGCCGCTGTACGGCGTGTGGAAGCGCGACATCTATACCTTGCAGTGGACGTCGATGATGATACTGCTGTATTTCACCGAGGGCATCGTGCGCGGCTGGAGCGACGCCGACCGCGAGTCGGCCTGGCTGGGCTGGGGCGAGGCGATCATCGTCTGCGTGTATTTCGCCTGCGCGCTGCTATACCTGCGCCCGTATAAACGGGCGGCGAAAAAGCTGGCCAAGGAACTGCTCGACAAAGTAAAGGTCACCACGGTCAAATGACGGAGACACTTAGCGCTTTCCTCGACCAGTGCCGCGCCATCGTTGGCGCGGATTACGTCCTCGACCTCGACGCCGACAAGGCCGCGTTCCTCACCGACCAGCGCGGACGCTACACGGGCCGGGCACTGGCCGTGCTGCGGCCCGCCACGGTGGCCGAAGTTGCGGCCCTGGTGCGCGCCTGCGCGCAGTGGAGCGTGCCGATCGTGCCGCAGGGTGGCAACACCGGACTGGTGCTGGGCAGCGTGCCCGATGCGGAAGGCGGCGCCGTGGTGCTGTCGCTGGCGCGCATGAATGCCGTGCGCCAGGTCGATGCCGTCAACCGCACCATGACCGTCGATGCCGGCTGCATCCTGCAACACGCGCAGGAAGCGGCCGCCGCGCAAGGCTGTCTGTTCCCGCTGTCGCTGGCGGCCGAAGGTAGTTGCACCATCGGCGGCAACCTGGCCACCAACGCGGGCGGCACCGCCGTGCTCCGTTACGGCAACACGCGCGACCTGTGCCTGGGCCTGGAAGTGGTGACACCGCAGGGAGAAATATGGAACGGCTTGCGCGGACTACGCAAGGACAACACCGGCTACGACCTGCGCGACCTGTTCATCGGCGCGGAAGGCACGCTGGGCGTGATCACCGGCGCGGTGCTGAAGCTGTACCCGCAACCGAAAGCCGCGATTACCGCGCTGGCCGCGCTGCCCTCGCCCGTTCACGCACTGCGGCTGCTGAACCTGATGCAGGACCACTGCGGTGCGAGCCTGACCGGCTTCGAGCTGATGTCGCAGTATTGCCTGGCGCTGGTGGCGCGCGAATTCCCGCAACTGCCGCAGCCATTCAAAACGCCGCACGCCCAGTACGTGCTGCTGGAACTCTCGAGCAGCGAGTCCGAAGCCGATGCCGTGGGCCTGCTGGAACGGGCCATCGGCGCGGCTCTGGACGGCAACGTGATCGACGACGCCGTGGTGGCCACGTCGATGGCCCAATCGACCGGCCTGTGGCAGCTGCGCGAGCATATCCCGCTGGCGCAGGCCAAGGCCGGCAAAAACATCAAGCACGACATCTCGCTGCCGGTCTCGCGCATCGCCGACTTCATCGCCGCCACCGGACCGAAGCTCGAGGCCGCCTTCCCCGGCTGCCAGCTGGTGTGCTTCGGCCACCTCGGCGACGGCAACCTGCACTACAACGTGGCGCCGCCCGACGGTGTGTCCAACGACGAATTCCTGCACAAACAGGACGAGGTCAACCGCGTGGTGTATGACAGCGTGGAAGTTTTTGGCGGCTCGATTTCGGCCGAGCACGGCATCGGTATGCTGAAAAGAGACGAGCTGGTGCACCATAAATCGGCAGTGGAGCTGAACATGATGCGGGCCATCAAAGGTGCGCTGGACCCGCTCGGTATCATGAATCCCGGGAAAATTTTGTGAACGGGACAGCCATGCAACCTCATCTGTACGGGCCGGTCGGCGTGATGACCACGGCCCTGTTATGCGCGACCACCCTGCATACGGTGCAAGCGCAAGACATCCACAAATGCGTTATCGACGGCAAGGTCAGCTACGGCGACGCCCCCTGCCCTGCCACCGCCACCTCGGCCAGCACCATTGCCCGGCCGGCCGCGCCGCGCGCTGAACCGGCAGCGACAGCCGCAGCCAGCCTGGCCCGCGCCCGCAAGGAAGCGGCGGTGCTGGAAAAAACCCGCGTGGCGCGCGACGAGCGCGAAGCAAAGCTTGACGCCAAGGCCGCGCAACTGGCCGCCACGCACGAGCGCAAATGCGGCAAGCTGCGCCTCAATCGCCAGTGGGCCGACGACGACGCGCGCCGCGCCACGGCCGCCACGGTCGATGCCGCCCGCCTCAAGGCCCGCCGCGCCGCCGAGCTGCTGGCCCTGGAGTGCCCCCGCTGATGACGGCGCTGGCGCCGGGACGGTTGGGAAGCTGGCTGCTGCTGGGCGAATGGCGGGCGCACCCGGTGCGCACGCTGGTGGCGGTGGCGGCAATTGCCATCGGCATCGCGCTCGGCTTTGCCATCCACCTGATCAACGCTGCCGCCTTCAACGAATTCTCGTCGGCCATCAAGGGCCTGTCCGGCGTGGCCGACGTGCAGGTGCGCGGCACCGAGCCCACTTTCGATGAAGCGGTCTACCCGGTGCTTGCCGCCCTGCCGGAAGTGGCGGTCGCCTCGCCCATCCTGGAAGTGGAAGCCTCGATTCCGGGCCAGCGCAGCGCCCTCAAGATCATCGGCATCGACGTCTTCCGCGCCGGCTTCATCTCGCCCGACCTGGTGGGCGCGCCCTCGGAAGAACACTTGCAGGACACCCTTGCCGACGACGCGATTTTTCTGTCGCCGGCCGCGCAGCAGTGGCTCGCTGCAAAGGCAGAGCAGCCATTGGCCTTCCAGCTTGGCGTGGGCACGGTGGCGCTGCGCTACGCGGGCGCCCTGCAAAGCGCGCGCGCCGGCCAGCGCCTGGGGGTGATGGACATCGGCGCGGCGCAGTGGCGCTTCGACCGGCTGGGCAAGCTGTCACGCGTGGACCTCAAGCTGCGCGACGGCGTCAACCGCGAGGTGTTCAAAACCCGGCTGCAGCAGCGCCTGCAACGCGACTACCCGGGCCGTTTACTGGTGAACCAGCCCAACGACGAAGACCAGAGCAGCCGCAACGAGGGCATGAGCCGCGCCTATCGCGTCAACCTGACGGTTCTGGCGCTGGTCGCGCTGTTTACCGGCGCCTTCCTGGTATTTTCCACCCAGGCCCTGTCGGTGATCCGGCGCCGCAGCCAGTTCGCGCTGCTGCGCGTGCTGGGCATGGAGCGGCGCCAGTTGCTGCGCCAGATCTTGCTCGAAGGCCTGTGCCTGGGCGTGCTGGGTTCCGCCCTCGGCATCGCTGCCGGTTACGCGCTGGCGGCCACTGCCCTGCACTTCATGGGCGCCGACCTGGGCGCCGGCTTCTTTTCCGGCGTGCGTCCGACCGTGCATTTCACCCCGGTGGCCGCTGGCGTGTACTTTGCGCTGGGCGTCACTGTCGCGCTGCTGGGTTGCGCCGCGCCGGCCTGGGATGCGGCACGCGCCAAGCCGGCCGTGGCGCTCAAGTCCGGCACCGAGGAAGCAGCAATCTCACGTTTGGCCACCGTGTGGCCGCCGCTGGCCGGCATTGCGGTGGCAGCGCTGCTGTCGCAGGCGCCGCCCGTGTTCGAGCTGCCCATCTTCGGCTACCTGTCGATCGCACTGCTGCTGGTGAGCGTGATCGCGCTGATGCCACGCCTGGCCGCCGGCGTGTTTCGCGCCGCGCACCGGCGCTGGAGCGCGGTCGTCGCCAGCCGGCCGGGCGCCTCGCCCGTGCTCACACTCACGCTGGCGCGGCTGGCCAACGCATCGAGCCAGGCTGGCATTGCGCTCGGCGGCGTGCTGTCTAGCTTTAGCCTGATGGTGGCGATGGCGATCATGGTGTCGAGCTTCCGGGTGTCGCTTGACGACTGGATGCGCCACATCCTGCCGGCCGATGTCTACGTGAGCACCGTCAGCGGTGGCACCACGGCCGGGCTGCGGCCGGCCGAACAGCAGGCCATCGCGGCGCTGCCCGGCGTCGATGGCACCGACTTCCTGCGCGTGCAAGCCATTGCACTGGCCGCCGACCGGCCCGCCGTGGCGCTGATCGCGCGCGACGTCGATGCGAATGATCCCGGCAAGGTGCTGGCGATGGTCGGCGCTATCCGCACGCCAGTGCCGGGCGAGCCGCCGCCCGTCTGGATTTCGGAAGCGATGGTCGATTTGTACGGCATGCAGGTGGGCGCCCGCATCGAACTGCCGCTGGCAGGCCGCCAGCAGCAGTTCACTGTGGCCGGCGTGTGGCGCGACTATGCGCGGCCCACCGGCTCGATCCAGATGCGTCTGGCTGACTACCGCGCCATCACCGGCGACCGGGACGCCAGCAGCGTGGCGCTGTGGCTCGCGCCAGGCAGCAGCCACGCCGACGTCGAACGGGGCTTGAAGGCGCTGCCGTTCGCCACCACGCTCGACATCAGCACGCCATCGGATATCCGCGACATGTCGATGAAGATTTTCGACCGCAGCTTCGCCATCACCTATTTACTGGAAGCGATCGCCATCGTGATCGGCCTGTTTGGCGTGGCCGCTACTTTTTCGGCGCAGACACTGGCGCGCGCCAAGGAGTTCGGCATGCTGCGCCACGTGGGCGTGACGCGGCGCCAAATCCTGGCCATCCTGGCCATCGAAGGCGGGTCGCTCACCGCGCTCGGCATCGCCACCGGTTTCGTGCTGGGCTGGGTGATCAGCCTGATCCTGGTTTTCGTGGTCAATCCGCAGTCGTTCCACTGGACCATGCAACTGCACCTGCCGTGGGGCCTGCTGACAGCCGTCGCCGCGCTGCTACTGTCGGCCGCCGCGTTGACGGCGCTGCTGGCGGGACGGCAGTCGCTGTCCGGTGGTCCGATCCGCGCCGTCAGAGAGGACTGGTAATGCAGCTCGTACGATTATTGGTGGTCATGATGGCGCTGCTGTGGGCTGGAACTGTTCCCGCATGGGCCGCCGCGCCAAAGTTCGCGGCCGTCACGCCGCTGGCGCCCGGCGCGGCATTGCAGTTCCCGCGTGATTACGGCGCCCACCCGGACTTCAAAACTGAATGGTGGTACGTGACCGGCTGGGTGGAGGCCGCGGACGGCAAATCGCTCGGCTACCAGGTCACGTTCTTTCGCAGCGCCAGCGACCATGACCGCGCCAACCCCAGCCAGTTCGCACCCAAGCAGCTGATCATCGGCCACGCGGCGCTGTCCGACACCGCCAACGGCAAGCTGCTGCACGACCAGCGCAGCGCCCGCGAGGGCCTGGGCCTGGCCTGGGCCAAGGTCGGCGACACCGACATCAAGCTCGAAGACTGGCGCATGGCGCGCCAGCCTGACGGCAGCTACGCGGTCCACATTGAGGCGTCCGGCTTTACCTTGCAGCTCAAGCTGGCGCCGTCGCAGCCTGTGCTGGTACAAGGAGCAGGCGGCTTTTCGCGCAAGGGACCGCGCCCCGCCCAGGCCAGCTACTATTACAGCGAACCGCAGCTCACCACCACCGGCACCATCACTCGCGCCGGCAAAGCGGTGCCGGTCAAAGGCGCGTCGTGGCTGGACCACGAATGGTCATCGCAGGTGCTCGATGCGGAGGCGGCGGGCTGGGAATGGATCGGCGCCAACCTCGACGACGGCGGCGCCCTGATGGCTTTCCAGATCCGCAGCAAGACAGGTGGTAAACTATGGGCCCACGCGACATGGCGCGACGCTTCCGGTAAGATCACGCAGTTCGCGCCGGAACAGGTGGATTTCACACCGCAGCGGCGCTGGCGTTCGCCACGTACCAAGGCAGAATATCCGGTGGCCTTGCGGTTGACCACCGGCGCCACCATCTGGCAGGTGGAACCGCTGCAGGACGACCAGGAACTCGACTCGCGCCGCTCGACTGGCGCCGTGTACTGGGAAGGCGCGGTAACGCTCAGCCGCGACGGCCGGCGCGTCGGCCGCGCGTACCTCGAACTGACGGGCTATGTCCGCCCCATGAAATTGTAGTAGTTGGAATAACCAGATAAGCCACACGATGACCAATAGCACCACCGCCAGCACTGGCAACAGCAAGCCCGCCCCCGCGCAGTCCACCGCGCCTTCCACCGCGCGCATCGCCGAAAAAGGCAGCATTGCCACCCTGCGCGGCCTGCTGCCGTTTTTGGCGCCGTACAAGCGGCAGTTCGTCATGGCCGGCCTGGCGCTGCTGGTCGCCGCCGCCGCCACGCTGGCCATTCCCGCCGCCTTCAAGCAGATGATCGACCTCGGTTTTGGCAGCGCCGCCAGCGTGCCGGGCGCAGTCGGTGACAAGAGCATCAAGCACGTGGACCTGGTGTTCCTGGCGCTGTTCGGCCTGGCCACGGTGCTGGCGCTGGCCACGGCCGCGCGCTTTTACACCGTGTCGTGGCTCGGCGAGCGCGTGACCACCGACATCCGCGACGCCGTCTACAGCCACGTGGTCAAGCAAAGCCCCGAGTTTTTCGAGACCACGCAAACCGGCGAAGTCCTCTCGCGCATCACCACCGACACCACGCTGATCCAGGCCGTGGTAGGCACCAGCATCTCGATGGCGCTGCGTAACTCGCTGCTGTTCATCGGCGGCCTGGTGATGCTGTTCGTGACCAGTCCCAAACTCTCGGCCATCATCATCGGCCTGCTGGTGCTCACCGTCCTGCCGATCATCGTTTTCGGCCGCCGCGTGCGCAAGCTCTCGCGCGATTCGCAGGACCGCGTGGCCGACGCCTCCGCCATGGCCGGCGAGATCCTCAACGCCATGCCCACGGTGCAGGCTTTTACCCACGAGAAAATCGAATCGAACCGCTTCAGCGCATCGGTGGAAGGCGCGTTCCAGACCGCCATGCGCCGCATCCGCGCGCGCGCCATGCTGACCATGATTGCCATCGTGCTGGTGTTCGGCGCCATCGTGTTCGTGCTGTGGCTCGGCGCCCACGCGGTGATCAACGGCGAAATGACGGGCGGCGATCTGGGCCAGTTCATCCTGTACGCGTCGATCGTAGCCGGCGCCATCGGCGCGCTGTCGGAAGTGATGGGCGAAGCGCAGCGCGCGGCCGGCGCCACCGAGCGCCTGCTGGAACTGATGGCGGTCAAGTCGGCCATCGAGGCGCCCGTCAAACCTTTGGCGCTGCCGCCGCGCGCGGCCAACGGCGCATCGCTGAGCCTCGAGGACGTGACCTTCCTGTATCCGTCGCGACCCGAGTCGGCAGCGTTGACCAGCCTCTCGCTCGACATCCAGCCCGGTGAAACCGTGGCCGTGGTCGGCCCGTCGGGCGCCGGCAAGACCACGCTGTTCCAGCTGTTCCTGCGCTTTTACGATCCGCAGCACGGCGCCATCAAGCTCGATGGCGTGGATATCCGCCAGCTCGATCTGCACACGCTGCGCGGCGCCATCGGCATCGTCCCGCAAGACACGGTGATCTTCTCGGCCAACGCCATGGAAAACATCCGCTACGGCCGCGCCGATGCTACCGACGACGAAGTGATCGCCGCCGCCAAAATGGCTGCCGCCCACGAATTCATCGAACGCCTGCCGCAGGGCTACCAGTCGTTCCTGGGCGAGCGCGGCGTGCGCCTGTCCGGCGGCCAGCGCCAGCGCATCGCGATTGCCCGCGCGCTGCTGAAAAACCCGCCGCTGCTGCTGCTCGACGAAGCCACCAGCGCGCTGGATGCGGAGTCGGAACGCCTGGTGCAAAGCGCGCTGGAAGCGGCCATGGTCGGCCGCACCACCGTGATCATCGCTCACCGCCTGGCTACCGTGCAGCGCGCCGACCGCATCATCGTCATGGAAGACGGCAAAATCGTCGAAACCGGCACCCATGCCTCGCTGGTGGCGCTGGGCGGCATCTATGCCAACCTGGCGGCGCTGCAATTTCACAACGTTCACACGGTCCACTGATCCGGTATCATGCGGGGATTGCCCGATCTCGAAGGGGAACCCCTTGAACGACACGGAACTGCGCCAGACCTGCCACACCCTGCTGCCCGGCCACCGCCAACCGACGCCGGCGCAGCTGTTCGCCGCCATGTCCGAGTGGTGCAATGCCAATGACATCACCCATGATATTTACGGCTGCGGACCGCTGATCCAGGAGTTCGAAGCGAAAGTAGCGCGCCTGTTGGGCTTCGAGTCGGCGCTGTTCTGCATCACCGGCACCATGGCGCAGGCGACCGCGCTGCGCCTGGCTTGCATGGAACGCGGCAGCCGGCTGGTGGCGCTGCACCCCACTGCCCACATCCTCAGGCACGAACGCGGCAATCACCAGTTGTTCGACCACTTCCAGGCGCTGCAGATCGGTGACCCGCACCGGCCATGGTCGGTGGAGGACCTGCAAGGCGTACCCGACAAGCTGGGCGCGGCGTTGCTGGAATTGCCGATGCGCGAAATCGGCGGCCAGTGCCCGGCATGGGATGAACTGGCCGCCATCAAGGATTACTGCCGTGATCAAGGCATCCACCTGCACATGGATGGCGCCCGGCTGTGGGAGACGGCAGCCGCCTACGGCCGAGACGTGGCGCAGATTGCCGCCGGTTTCAACACCGTCTATGTGTCGCTGTACAAGGGCATCGGCGGCATGGCCGGCGCCATGCTGGCGGGCGATGCCGCCTTCATCGACCGCGCCCGCGAGTGGTTCCGTCGCCAGGGTGGCAATGTCTATCAACGCACGCCGTACGTGGTGGCCGCCGCCATGCAGTTCGACGCCCGCCTGGCCGCCATGCCCGACTACTTCCGTCGCACCGAATGGCTGTACCAGCAGTTGCGCAAGTACCCACTGCTGGTACCGAATCCGGCGCGCCCGCACGCCAATATGCTGCACCTGCATTTGCCGGTGGCGCGCGACCATGCACTCGACATCCGCAACCGCATCGCCGGCCAGCACGGCGTGTGGCTGTTCAACGGCGCCCAGCATGCGGCGCTGCCCGGGCGCTGTTATATGGAGCTGTACGTGGGCGACAACCTGCTGTACCTGCCGGACGCGCGGGTGCACGAGATCCTTGCCCTGTGGTCCCAAGCCCTGGCCGATCAATAACGTGGCTTCCGATCTTTATTCGCGTAATGGGGCCTGACAGGCTACACTGCGCGCTGTTGAACGATATCACTGCACATACCATGACTTTCCAAGCACTGGGCCTGATCGCCCCCCTCCTGCAAACGCTGGACACCCTGGGCTACAAGCAGCCGACGCCGGTCCAGAAGCAGGCGATTCCCGCCGTGCTGGCGGGCCGCGACCTGATGGCCGCCGCCCAAACCGGCACCGGCAAGACCGCCGGCTTCGCCCTGCCCATCCTGCAACGCCTGACCCTGGAAGGCGAAAATGCGCCCACGGCCGTGCGCTGCCTGGTGCTGGCGCCTACCCGCGAACTGGCCGAACAGGTGTTCGAGAGCTTCCGCAGCTACGGCGGCAACCTGCCGCTGCGCGCCGCTGTCGCCTACGGCGGCGTGCCGATCGAGCCGCAGATCGCCAAGCTGCGCAAGGGGCTCGATGTGCTGGTGGCCACGCCCGGCCGCCTGATCGACTTGCTCGACCAGGGTGCGGTGAGCTTCAAGCAGCTGCAAACGCTGGTGCTCGACGAAGCGGACCGCATGCTGGACCTGGGGTTCGAGCGCGACCTCGATATCCTGCTCGCTGCCCTGCCGAAACAGCGCCAGACCTTGCTGTTTTCCGCCACGTTCTCGGACGAGATCCGCAAGCTGACCAAGGGCCTGCTCAAGGACCCGGTGACCGTGCAGGTGGAAGCGAGCAATTCGATCACCAAGTCGGTACGTCAATGGCTGATCCCGACCGACAAGCGCAGGAAGCCGGAATTGCTGCTGCACCTGCTGGCCAAATTCGGCTGGCGCCAGGTGCTGGTGTTCGTTAAAACCCGCAAGGGCGCCGAGCTGCTGGTCAAAACCCTGCACGACCACGGCATCACGGCCGACACCATCCACGGCGACAAGACCCAGCCGGCGCGCCTGAAAGCCCTGGCCCGCTTCAAAAAGGCCGAAGTGCAGCTGCTGGTGGCCACCGACGTCGCCGCGCGCGGCCTCGATATCGAGGCACTGCCGCAAGTGGTCAATTTCGACCTGCCCTCGGTGGCAGAAGATTACATTCACCGCATCGGCCGCACCGGCCGCGCGGGCCTCGAAGGCGAAGCGATCTCGCTGGTGTGCGCCGATGAGGCAGATATGTTGAAAGCCATCGAAACCATGACACGCCAGGTGATCGCGCGCTTCGAGGAGCCGGGCTTCGAGGCCGACCACCGGGTGCCGGAGACGGCGCCTGCCGCAGCGGCGGCAGCAGCAGCTAAAAAAGCTGCTGCGGCGGCGCCGGGCAAGAAGAAGCGGCCGTTTACGGGGCCGGCGGGTGGCAAGGCGGCAGCGCGTGCGCCTTCAGCGGCTCATTCGCCTGCGGCTGGTCGCGGCGGCAAGGCAGCGGCGCGCTCGCCGTCCGGCCCGGTCTCGGGCGGCGGCAAACCCGCGTCCCGGTCGCTGACAAAGGCTGCTGCGCCAAAGGGCGCTGTCGTAGTCACCGGTGGCCGCGGCGCGAAATCGCTGGCCCGCGCTGCCGGCAAGGTAACTGCGCAGGCGGGAGGCCGCAAGCCGAAGGCCGGCCCCCGCTCCTGATAAAATAGCGGGTTTGGGGCTGGTGACACAGGCGCAGTACCGCTGTCCGCCGGTCCGTCATTCCGCTTCGGCGGACCGCCGCGCATGCAGGAATCCATAGGCCCGTTGATCTGCGCCGCCTGAAGTCGCAGCCAACATTTGCAAACTCTGCATGGATTCCCGCATGCGCGGGATGACGGAGCTTCGCGTAACAACTGATCTTGATGCCGCCTCGCTCCCCGCAACAAACGCACCAAGTTGGAGATCTGAATGAAGCAATACCTGGACCTGATCCAAACCATCCTCGATACCGGTAGCTGGCAGGACAACCGCACCGGTATCCGCACGCTCAGCGTCCCTGGCGCCATGATGCGCTTCGACCTGCGCGAGGGCTTCCCGGCAGTCACCACCAAGCGCCTGGCCTTCAAATCCGTGATCGGCGAACTGTGCGCCTTCATGCGCGCTTCGCGCAACGCGGCCGAGTTCCGCGCGCTGGGCTGCAAGGTCTGGGATCAGAATGCCAACGAAAACCAGCAGTGGCTCGATAATCCGTACCGCCTCGGTGAAGACGACCTCGGTCCCGTCTATGGCGTGCAGTGGCGCCAGTGGCCCGGCTTCAAGCTGCTGGACGTGGACCAGCACGCGCAAATCGCCGACGCCCAGAAAAACGGTTTCCGCCTGATTTCGCAGTTCGACGACAACGGCGATACGAAAGTGCTGCTGCATAAATCGATCGACCAGTTGCGCGAGTGCCTCGACACCATCGTCAACAACCCGGGCAGCCGCCGCATCCTGTTCCACGGCTGGAACCCGGCGGTGCTCGATTCGGTCGCCCTGCCTGCGTGCCACTTGCTGTACCAGTTCATCCCGAACCCGACCACGCGCGAGCTGTCGATGTGCCTGTACGTTCGCTCGAACGACCTGGGACTGGGAACGCCGTTCAACCTGGCCGAAGGCGCGGCGCTGATGCACCTGGTGGGCCGCCTCACCGGCTACACGCCGCGCTGGTTCAGCTACTTCATCGGCGATGCGCACATCTACGAGAACCACATGGACATGGTCAAGGAGCAGCTCACCCGCACGCCGTTCGCCGCGCCGCAGCTGCGCATCTCGGACCGCGTGCCGGACTTCGCCAGCACCGGCAAGTACGAGCCGGAATGGCTGGAAAAAATCGAACCGTCCGACTTCTCGCTTGAGGGCTACCAACACCACGCGCCGATCACCGCGCCCATGGCGGTATGACGGACCGGAAAATTCGTCTCGACCTGATCCCCGGCACGCTGTGCGACGAGCGCATGTGGTCGCGCGTGGCGCCGCTGCTGGGCGGTTTCGACCTGCATCACGTGCCGCTGCACAAGGCACGCACGCGCGAGCAGATGCGCGAACTGATCGCCGCACACAGCGCCCAAAAAACCAACCTGGTCGGATTTTCGCTGGGCGCCTACCTGGCCGTCGAATACGCGGTGGCGCACCCGGAGCGCATCGAGACGCTGGTCTTGATCGCCAATTCCTGCAAGGGTCTGCTTCCGACGGAAGTGGAAGCGCGCAAGCGCATTGTCGCCATGCTGGAAAAGAATGCCTATTCTGGCATGACGCGGCATCGACTGCGCGAATTGCTCGCTCCTGCCCACCTGGAAGATACGTCGATCACTGGCGTAATCCAGGACATGGCTGTCGATCTGGGCAAGGAGGTGCTGCTGGCGCAGTTCACCACCACCATCGACCGCGTTGACTACATGGACCGGCTGCACGAGCTGCCGTTCCCGGTGCTGATCGTGGGCGCCGAGGGCGACCAATTAGCCGACGCTGATGATTTGCGCGCGATGGCAGCGCTGCTGCCGAATGCGCGGTTGCACATGATAGCCGAAGATGCAGAGGAACCCAGCGGGCATATGGTGCCGCTGGAGGCGCCGGTAACGCTGGCGGCGCAGATGCGGGCGTTTTTACCGCTAGCCTGAAATCCGTCATCCCCGCGTACGCGAGGATGACGGCGCATGGGTCGGTGGCCCGACTCACGCGCCATTCGCTTACTCGGCTTTTTTGGCCAGGCCCAGCAAGTCCACCACCTTCAACCCCGCCACATCCTTGGTTACATCACCGACAAACGCCGCGCGGCTAGGTTCGCCGTTCTTGAGCCAGGTACGCACCGCAGTGCGGATCTGGTCCATGCTGCACGTGAGCACCTCGGTGCGGAAGCGCTGGCGCAGGGCCTGGTCGATGCCGCGGCGTTTCAGGCCCCAGGCGTGCAGCACCTGGTCGTACGGCGAGTTGGGCTTGTCCATGCCCTTGATCACGCAGATGATCGCCTCTTCCAGCATCTCCTGCGAGAACTCGCCGGTGAGCAGGTCGTCGATGGCCGTGTCGAAGTCGCCATAGGTTTCGCCCAGGCGCGGATCGCGGTACGACGCCATCAGGAAAGTGCCGGTGCCGCCGTTGTAGCCGGCGTTGCCACCGTAGGCGCCACCTTTTTCGCGCAGCGCCACGTGCAGCAACTGGTTGGTCATCAGCTCGGCGGCAACTGCCAACGCGGCAGCACCATCTTCCTGCATCATCGGCGCGCGGTACGACACCACGCAGTGGTTGATCTGGCTGACCGCGTGCAGACCGGCGTTTTCCAGCGCGATGGCATCGAGCTTGGGCGCCACGGCTGGTACGGCTGCTTGCGAGGCCGGCAACTTGAGCAGGCGACCCAGCTCTTCACCGTCATTACCGGCGCCGGCAGCGAGCACGGTCGGAGTGATGGCGATTACGCGCTGGTGCAGTGCATTCAGGCGGCCAGCAATGTGCGCCAGGCCTTCCGGCGTTTTGCTCAGTTCCAGCAGCTCGCCCTGGAACGCCAGGCTGGCAGCGCCGCTGACGATATCCTCGAAGCGGCGCAGCACGGACAATGGCGCAGCGGCAGTGAGCATGGCGTAGCGGTTGCCCGACTGCGCCAGGCCGTTCAGGCGGTCCTGTACCTGGCTGTCGATCAGGAACGCCAGGCGTTCATGCTCGTCGAAGCGGGCTTCGGCCAGGCTGCGCGAGACCAGCTGCGCGATGTTCGCATGTTCTTCGCGCAGGCCGCTGGCGGAGAACCACAGCTCCATGCTCAGGTGGCCGCCCGGGTGCTGGGTGGCGTCGAAATTGAGGTCGTACGAAGGGGCCATGCGCTGGCGCCAGGCATCGGCGTCTTCGTAGTCCATGTCGCCCACGCCCAGTTGCGTGACCAGGTCCACCCACAGGCGCAGCCACGGCCAGTCTTCGACCGCGAAGCCGGAAACGTCGTAGCTGACGCGCAGATACGACAGGCCGTTGGAGGCAATCTCGAACGGCAGCACGATGGCGTCGCCGGCGTCGGCCAATGGCGACGGCAGCGGCAACGCAGCGCGCGGCTCGGCGCTCACATCGGCCGGACGGATACGCGGCAGCACGTCGGAGTTCGACGGCAGTTGCTGGTGCGCTTCGAGTTGAGCCGATTCCTGTTCGATGCGGGCACGCTCCGCGTCGGTCAGGGCGCGCGTGCGTTCTTCCAGGCGGGCTTCCTCGACCGCGTCGCGCTTCTTGAAGTAGTCGGCGTCCGGCACCACGCGCGTGGTCAGGCGGGTAGGATTGTCGAGCAGCTTGCGCACCAGGCCCTTGAAGTAAGCCGGATCCGCGATTGCCTGTTCCAGTTTGACCAGGTGCTCTTCGTTGTCGAAGGCGAGGAACACGTCGCCGTCGCGCATCGAGATCGGCAGCGCATTCAGCAGGCGCGACAGCGCGTTGGGCATGCGGCCCGATGCGGTATCGCGCTGGCTGTAGCGCACATCGCGCAGGGCCGCCTGCAGCGATTCGGTCGGCACGCCCTCTTCCGCTGCGCGCTCCAGCGCGGCCCAGATGCGGGCGCGCGCTTCTTCGATCTGCGGCTCGGTCAGTCCTTCCATGCCGAGATGGAAAATCATCTGGCGCGGGCCGTTATCCTGGCCATTGAGCGCGGACGGACGACCGAAGCCGGCCGATTCCATCGCCTTCATCACCGGCGACGACGAGTCGCCCAGCAGGCCGGACGACAGCAGGTACGAGTTGAAGAAGGTGTCGATATCGGACGATTCGCCCATCAGCCACGTGAGCTGCACACCGTGTTCGTCGGGCTTGGCGGTTTGCGACGGGATGCGCACTTCGTTCGATTTCGGCTCAGTCCAGGCGGCGGCCAGTTCGGGCAGCATGCGCGGCGCGGTCGATGCCGGCAGCTTGGACAGCACTTTTTCCTCGATCTGCTGCTGCACTTCCACCGCGCTGATATCGCCGGCGGTCATGAACACGGCTTGCGACGGGTGGTAATGGCTGGCGTGGAAGTCCTTGAGCATCTGGTGCGTCAGTTCCGGGATCACCAAAGGATCGCCGCCCGATTCGACTTCGTACGTGGTGCCGGCCAGCAGCGTGTGCTCGATGCCGCTGTACAGCGCGCGGATCGGATCGTTGAACGCGCCCTTCATTTCGTTGAACACCACGCCCTGGTAACCGAGCTTGCCGTCCTTGAGAACGTAGCGCCAGCCTTCCTGCAGGAAGTTCAGGTAGTCGAGGTTGGGGAAGAACGTGGCGTCGAGGTACACGTCGAGCAGGTTGTAGAAATCCTTGCTGTCGGTGCTCGAGAACGGATAGACGGTGCGGTCGGCGTAGGTGAACGCGTTCATGAACGTGGCCGTGGACCGGCGCATCATCGAGAAGAACGGGTCGCGCACCGGGTAGCGCTGCGAACCGCACAGCGACAGGTGCTCCAGGATGTGGGCACGGCCGTCGCTGACATCGGGCACGGTGGGGAACGCCACGAGAAACACCTTTTCCGCCTGGTCGCTGGCGAGGTGAATGTGGCGCGCACCGGTGCGCGGTGAAATGTATTCTTCTACGGTGGCTTGCAGCGCGGGGATCACGCGGCTGCCGATTTTTTCAAAAGTCGTCATAGGCACTCGGTTTGGCTTTCGTTGGGCTAAAAGCCGGATTTGGGTCCCTGTCCACGTTACCGGGTTGCGCCCAGTACGCCGAACAGCATGTCGGTGGCGCGTCGTGTGGTTTCGGCTCCGCTCTCCCTTTGATGGCGATAATTCTCGCGCAGCCTGAAGGCTTTCTCGGGGTAGTGTTCTTCAAGTAGGTCGAAAACCGTCAATTTCAAGTGGGGAGCCGGTAAAAGGTAGGTGTCGTGCAGCTGCCTCAGTATCGTCTCCAT
>Ga0308164_10000489_pt1 | contig 65724 bp, 63 predicted proteins | sample PhyTR2_FD_201031 | JGI IMG/M metagenome (GOLD analysis project Ga0308164, IMG submission 201031) | Phyllosphere microbial communities from UC Gill Tract Community Farm, Albany, California, United States - DLSLT.R2 | ecosystem: Host-associated > Plants > Phyllosphere > Unclassified | place: USA... | reverse complement strand
TTCAGCTGGTTAGAATGCCGCCCTGTCACGGCGGAGGTCGCGGGTTCGAGTCCCGTCCGGATCGCAGAAGTTTTCTCAATTTACTTTAAAAAAATTGATCCGGTAGTTCAGCTGGTTAGAATGCCGCCCTGTCACGGCGGAGGTCGCGGGTTCGAGTCCCGTCCGGATCGCAACTGATCCATCAAACAGTACAAAATGCTTTAAAACATATGTTTTAAAGCATTTTTTGTTTTATACCCGCTCAAAGGAATTAAATAACTATCTGAAAACTGATAAAAGGAATATAACGATAATTCAGCACTAAGACTTTTATTTACCGCACCACAGACGTAACATTCGTAAACAATACAAAAACATATAAACATATAGAGTATAACGTTTACAACGGAATTTAATAGTACAATGAATACTATTTCATATAGAATATTATCTTACTGAAAAAGGAAAATCATTGCTTCTGTTTTCCAGCAGCTGGAAGGTTTGCTGTTATATAATAAATTTTTTGAAAAGTTCTTTTTCGGGATTCGCTCAAAAGAAACAAGCCGGCGAATCGGGCAAAAAAAATTACTATCCTGGTGGATAGTAATAACGATAATTAAAGTACTGATATGGAGTTTCAATCTGTGTTTTATTTTTGAACTCTATTTTTTAGCGATGGTATTGCTTACCGCTGCTTTAATTCGGCCGCTATTGTTTAAAATTTTCAGTTTGAAAAGCGTTTCATGATTGGAATTGTTAACTACCTCCAATTTATTTTTAAAATTGATCTTGGTTACGACTGAATCATTTTTAGGAATCTCTTTTACTTCATTGTTAAGAGCAGTGTACTGTAGAACATCTGTTGTGGAAGAGTTGTATAAAACTACATTCAGATTTTCCTTTGATGAATTTTTCACAGTTAAATTCTTTTGCGCTGGGATCATCCATTGATTACGGTATATATGTCTTCCTCTTTCCAATGAAAAAGAATATAAAATAAGGATTATTATTCCGAAGAAGAATGTTAAAGGATAAAAAGAAGGAGTTTTCATGGTTATAGCGGGTTATAAGTTTTGTGGTTTATTTTTTTTTGTAAAGGTATAATGGTCCCTGTTGGAAAGCGCTACACTTTTGTGTAGATTTGCCATACAGCAATTAAAACTACACTTTCTGGTAGTCTCTTTTTGATAGATCTATGGAAGAAATAAAAAGATTCTTTAACGATAAAAATGACGTCAGCAGCGATGCGGAAATTGATTTTGGGCAAACCAATGATTATCTGGAAATTGTAAAAGCATTTTCGAGAATAACCTATCAGAGCATATACATTATAGATTATCAGAAAAAATCTTTCGAATATGTATCCGATAATCCTTTATTTCTTTGTGGAAAATCTGCTGAAGAGGTAAAGGAATTGGGTTACGGATTTTACTTCCAGTTTGTGAAACCAGAAGATCTGGAAATGCTGATCAAAATAAATGAAGTAGGATTTGCATTTTATGAAAAACTGCCCGTTGAAGAAAGAAAGCAATATACTATTTCGTATGATTTCCATATCATTAATGAGAAAAAGAATGTCCTATTGATTAATCATAAGCTTACTCCGGTATTCCTTGCCAAAGATGGGAAGATATGGATGGCCATGTGTATTGTCTCACTGTCTAACAGCAGTACAGCAGGAAATATACTGATAACGAAGGACGGCTCTGACGAGATCTGGAGATACGATCTGTCTGCCCAAAAATGGGAGCAGGAGGAAAAAATAAAGCTTTCACAAAGAGAATATGAAATCCTGAGTCTTTATGCCAGCGGATTAACGATTAATGAAATTGCCGGAAAATTGTTTATTACTTCAGATACGGTAAAGTTCCACCGGAAAAAACTCTTTGAAAGAATTGGTACCAACAATATTGCTGAGGCGCTTGCCTATGCAAAAACAAATAAGCTACTGTAAAATTACGCTGCTGAAATCTGCGTTTTCTTTCCTCTAACCCATTCTTTTTTATAAAGATGATGAAAAATGTGCCCGATAGCCCTAGGGTAGGAGTATCCGGGTTTTTACGGTATTTGTAACAATAGTTTTCATGATTCAATTTTAGGTCTGATATTTGTAGTGGATAGCGAAACTAAACGGCCTATTCTATTTATGAAAAACATAGTTGTTAAAAAATCATTTTTGTTTACCTGTCTGCTTGCATTATTAATGGTCTCATGTAAAAAAGAAATTGAAAAAGTAAGTGACACATTTAAAAATACTCCTTCCTCATCAGAAGCACCGGTTGCTGAAAAAGATTCAGTGAAAAAAGAACCGGTAGTACAAAAAGAATCTGTTCCCCCGGCCATGCAGGAAAATGGCTTCTATAATGCATTTATCTTACCTAAAGATAAAAAAATGCGGGACTCTGTATATGCAGAATTTAGTAAAAAATACAATGAACGGGAGCGTTATGCTATTCTGGCTTTAAACAGATTAGATTCAAAGAATAAATGGAATGCCGACACATTAGTAGTTCCTGCTAAAATAGATACCACATTAATGGCATACTCTCCATTCCCAATGCAGCTTGATATTTTAAGCGGAGTGAAGAAGTTTGTCATCTTTTCCTATCCAATTCAAGCATATGGAGTATATTCCAATGGTAGTCTCGTAAAATGGGGACCAACAAGTATGGGTAAAAAAGCGGCTCAGACCACCAGAGGTCTTACGTTTGCCAACTGGAAAAAGAAATTATCCATCTCAACGGTAAGTACCGAATGGAAACTTCCTTATAACTTTAATATCCATAATATAGGAGGAATTGGATGGCATCAATATGACCTGCCCGGTTATCCGGCTTCGCATTCATGCTTAAGATTACTGATGAAAGATGCGCAATGGCTGTATTCTTACGCAGATACCTGGATACTGAATCCCGGTGGAGCTACAACAAAAGCAAAAGGAACCCCTGTAATGGTCTTTGGTGATTATAAATGGGGTGGAAGAAAACCATGGAAAAAACTATTAGATGATCCCAATGCCAATAATATTTCTGTTGAAGAAATGACGCAGCTTCTGCAACCGAATATCGATAAAATGATCAAAGAACAGGATAACAGAGAAAAAGTGTCAGATTCCATTAAAGCAGCAAAAGCAAACGCTGCTCCTGCACAAAATGAAAAGCCTGAAGAACTTCCTGCTAATTAATTTTCTTTTCAAACTGCAGGGTAGATTCCTCGGCAAATCTCCTTAATTTAATCATTTCATCCTTTCCTTTATGCTGCCCGAATCGTGCGGCGATATAGGTAAGGAGAATACAAAATAACATCACAAAAGAAGCGTTGAGAGCCCATGGGAACTCGGCGCTTTTTATTTGCTTTTCTACATAGTACATCGTAAAGAACGTCATCCAGAAGATAGAAAAAGAAAAATACAGGAACATAAAAAATGTCCAGACCGCTGAACTGGGACCGAATACGCCCCGTATGGTGGTATGCTCATCCTCAATTTCTATACGCAAGGATAATCGGGGTTTCGAGTAATTGTCATAAGGCGTTTCTACCCAGATCGTAGCAATTTCTTTATTGATGTTGCCTGCAAATTCATCCTTATGGGCAGCAAGATATTTCTTTAAATTTTCGGCATACTCTTCCTTTGTCAGATGCGTAAGCATTTTGAATCTTGGACGGGTTCTTATCTTGTCTAAAGTGGTTTCTTCTGTGTTCATATGTTACTCTTGATAGGGAATGGGGTCTTCTAATGCAAAACTTAAAGTCAGTTTTTCAGTTTTTCGCTGAATAACCATCGTGATATTTTTTCCTTCATCAGACTTCATTAGTTCTATGATCTTCTCTAAAGTCATATCAGAGGTTTTATTTCCGTTGATGGTTATGATCTGATCACCTTTTATAAAACCGGCCTTATCTGCGGGAGAATCTTTTCTTACTCCAGAAATAGAAAATACAGGTTTAAGGACAAATTTATACTGAAGACTGTTTTTATTATTATTGTTCATCAGATCATTGGATGTTCCGGGAATCTGGCTGGTTTCTATTCTTACCACATCCTGTTCCCACTGCAGTCCATCCTGCTGGAAGTCCAAGCCGCTCATATTAAAATGAAACGAATCATTAAAATTTTTATTTCTTTTTAAATAAAGCTTTTCGTGAGTATAGTCAAAAGCTGCCGTAAACCTCCTTATGATTTCCCCTCCTACAGAACCTTTCCTGTCTTCCACCAGATTTACATGCTGAATAGAAAATTCATCAGGCATTGCCGTTAGAGGCTTTTCAAATTTGAAACTGCCCAGATAAAAATTGTGAATCCTGCTTCTTTTCCCATAAATATCTCCATTGAATCCGCGGCCCAGGAAATCATCAATATTCGGACGGTTATACACGAAATTTTTAATTAGAGCAGGAAAGAGCCATATGGGATCGCTGTTTCCAAGATCAACCAGTAATTTTGAGTCTTTCTTTTCATGAGTCATCTCTACGCCGGCGTACAGATATGGTTTACTTTTTTCGATTGTTAAAGGAATTTCTTCAAATCTTTTAACCTTTTTGCTAAACATTTCAAAGTCATCATAGACTGTTATTTTTTTTGCAATATAATCGATAAGGACAGGATGATTTTTAAAAAAATGATATCCGATGACCCCGTTTACAGGAATTCCTACATGCGAAGAAATATTGAATTCCTGATCCAGAATGATATAGGCAGAAAGAGAAGTATTGATCATATGATCACCAATTCGGGCTACGTTTCTTATTGATTTATAGCCGTCAAAGCTTATATCTCCTCCCAGTCCTGAAAATTTTATTTTTTCAATATTTCCCAGTTTGATTTCTTTATTTTCTAAACTGAAAAGCAATGTTTCCGATGCTCCGGTGTCCAGAAGAAAAGTCAGTTCGGCACCATTGATGGTGATAGGAATGAAGATCAGATTATTAATAAGTTTAAAGGGTATGATCACTTTTTTGGCATCTTTGATCTCAAAAATATTTTGAGCATTTATTATAATGCTTGTGAATAATACCAATAAAAAAATCCTGAATTTCATCTACTGAATATAACGATTTATTTCGCATATTCCATGAAAAACATTATCAAATACTGGAATTTCTAAATATAATACCTGAAATCCAATTAATTACCGTGATTTTCGTAAAACTCCTCTGGTTATTTTGAGAAAAATTCCATCAGATCCATATAATTTTTCTGATTCACGCCATGTCCGCTCATGTATTCTCTAAACGTGAAATAGCAGCTTAGATCATACAGCAAATCTGCAGCCTTTCTTCCCCATTCCATAGGGATTACAGCATCATCTGTACCGTGAGACACAAAAAAGCGCAGTTTTTCCAGTTTCTTTTTATCTTTTACAATAGCATCCAGAAGTTTTTCCTCAGGATAACTGCTCAAACATGCTACATAAGTGAATAATTCAGGATATGTAAGCGCAAGAGCATAGCATAACATTCCTCCCTGACTGAAGCCACATAAATGAGTTTTGCTGTCGGTAAGTCCGTAATGGTTAATGATTTTTAAAATATTTTCGAGGATGCTGTTCAGCGATTCCTTTGCCTGGCTAACATCAATGAAATTTTCAGGATTGTTGAAATCGATATCAAACCATGAGTATCCTTCAAATTGTGTAGCTCTCGGAGCCCTGAAACTTACAATAATCCAATCGGCAGGAAGCGTTTCTCTAAAGCTGAAAAGGTCCTGCTCATTGCTTCCATAACCATGAAGCATAAAAAGTATAGGGGTAGTAGAACTGATATTCTCCGGTTCTCTTACTATATAATCTAAATTCATACAGCAAATATAAATAATAAAAGCTCATGTTGAAATCTTACGGCCTTAATAATCCATCTGTGAAATATCATTTGTAGTATCTGTTTTTTCGCGATAATCAGAAACTGAATTCACCCTGATCAACGTCAGTACGCAGGATTAAAAATAGAATTTTCATTTTTTATTGATTTGATATTGTTTGTAAATTTTTGTTGGAAATTTTTCATAAAAGTTATTTTTATATTAATAAAAAACCTATATTTGGAACATTAAAAAATCTATTTGGAGAAATGAAGCAATTTTACAAATCAAAAAGTTTACTTAAACTTTCCTTTTTATTCGCCTTACTATTTTCTGTGATTTCTGTTGTTAATTCTTGTAAAAAAGATGACGATGAAGAATTTACAGACCATGTAGTTAAGTTTGAAGTAAAAACAACGACTGGAGGGGTTATTAAAACCGTGGTAACGCAAGTGGGAACTTCTCAGAATACCATATTTGATCCGGTAGGAACTACTTGGACGAGCGATGAGTTTTTTGTGAACTCAAGCCAGGCACAATTAAACCTGGATGCCAATGCAGTACTTCCAAGTGCAGATTCAGAATTGGTAATTAACCTTTATATAGACGGAGAAATTGCAAAGACTGATAAGAAGAAAGGGGCAGGCCCAATGGTAGCTTCAATTGATTATAGCTTTTTAGAATTATAAGTATATTTCACTACATAAAAAAAGACCGCTTTTAAAGCGGTCTTTTTGTTTTATATACTTCTGTCATATGATATTTCCTGAATGGAGGTAGTAAAATAATGATACCAACCTAAAACAGAACTTTAGTCTTTCTTTATATCAAATCCGGCGGCTTCGTAGGAAGCCGCCGGATTGTTTTATCATAGTACTTTTACAATAAAGTAGCTTTTCTTGCCCTTTTGCAGCAGTAAGAATTTGCCATCAATAAGATCGCTCTCCTGAGCGGTAAAAGTATCATCTACTTTTTGTTTGTTCACGGAAATAGCATTTCCTTTCATTTCTCTTTGAGCTTCACTTTTAGATTTCAGGAAACCTGATTTCTCAGAAAGAAGATCAATGATTGAGACTTCCAGTACATCAGCCTTTGCAAGCTCCTTCTGCGGAACTCCGTCAAAAACTTCAAGAAAAATCTCTTCATCAAGGCTTACAAGATCCTCAGCAGTAGAACGCCCGAACAGAATTTCAGATGCTTTCAGCGCTTTTTCATATTCTTCTCTTCCATGAACCCAAACCGTTACCTCTTCAGCCAGTTTCTTTTGAAGTTTTCTCTCGTGAGGAGCGGTAGCATGCTCTTCAACCAGGCTTTCAATTTCTTCTTTACTTAAGAAAGTATAAAACTTAATGAATCTTTCTGCGTCTGCATCGGTAGCATTCAACCAGAACTGGTAGAATTTGTAGGCAGAAGTTTTCTTTTTATCTAGCCAATAATTTTCTCCGCTTTCAGATTTTCCGAATTTAGAACCATCTGCTTTAGTAATTAATGGTACCGTTAAGGCAAAAGCTTCTCCCTGAGCCTTTCTGCGGATGAGTTCTGTTCCTGTCGTGATATTTCCCCACTGGTCAGAGCCTCCCATCTGAAGCTTCACATTATTATTCTGGTATAAATGAAGGAAATCATATCCTTGAATAAGCTGATAAGTAAATTCCGTAAAACTCATTCCATCGGCACCAGATTCGCCGGAGAATCTTTTCTTTACAGAATCTTTCGCCATCATGTAATTGACCGTGATGTTCTTTCCAACATTTTTAGCAAAATCAAGGAAAGAGATGTTCTTCATCCAGTCATAGTTGTTCACCAGCTCCGCTTTATTAGGCTCATTGCCGTCAAAATTCAAAAATCTTGATAGTTGGTTTTGCAGGCATTCAACATAATGGAGCAGCGTAGCTTCATCCAAGAGGTTTCTTTCGGAAGATTTCCCTGAAGGATCCCCAATCATCCCGGTTGCACCTCCTACCAAAGCGATCGGTTTATGACCGTGCTGCTGGAAGTGAGCCAGAATTTTTATTTGAATAAGACTTCCAATATGCAAAGAATCAGCAGTTGGATCAAAGCCAATATACGCAGTGGTTACCTCTTTATTCAGTTGTTCATCGGTTCCGGGCATCATATCGGCAAACAGACCACGCCATTTTAGTTCTTCAATAAAGGAATTCATTATATTTTATCTTTAGAATTTAACGGTGCAAAGATAATAAATTCAGAAATAGCGAATGGTAAAAAGGGAAGATTAGCGTATTTGAAAATTTACTGTTAATAGGAATATTCAACAAATTCATATTTAATAAATGATAGAAGCTGCAATAATGTTATTTGGAAACTTGTTTTTTAGTGATGGTAGCTTTTTGCCTTTTCCCCAAAATAATTTATATTTGTTAGTAATGAAAGACGAACAATTATTCCTGCTCATCCAACAAGCGAAAGAAAAAAATCAGAAAGCACAGACTAAACTCATTAATGTTTTTTGGGTGGATGTTTTCTCTTTTGTGATGAAAAAAGTAGGCGATGAAAATGATGCAGATGAAATTACCGTCAATGTCTTTTCAAAAGTTCTGTCCAAACTGGATATGTATGATCCTCATTTTCAATTTAAAACTTGGGTTTTAACGATCGCTCAAAATACCATCATTGATTTTTGGAGAAAGAAAAGCCGTGAAAATCAGGATCCAACAGAAACCCTCGATGAAGTTAAAAATCAGTTTGCCAAATCTCCGGAAGAACTGATGATTTCTGCTGAAGAACAGAAGAAAATCATTAAAACCATAGAATCTTTAGATGCGAATTATCAGGATATTATTAAGCTGAGGTTTTTTGAAGAAAAAAGCATTAAAGAAATTGCAGAAGAACTGGGAATCTCTGTTGCCAATACCAAAGTAAGGGTAATGCGTGCTAAAAAAGTATTAGCTGAATTACTGAAAAATAATGAATATGGGGATAATTAAATTGATATTTTTTATAGTTGGGAACCAACACTCATGCTTATAAATATACCGTAGCTTTCGTTTTGGGAAGAACTATTTTTCTCTGTTCTTTTTGATTTCTGTTTTGCAGATTGATTTTCATTCCTTTTTTAATGTATACTTCTTTTTCAGATTTTCCATTATCCGGAACATCGGTACTTTCTACTTCTTTACTATAAACGAGTTGCCCTGTAGAAAGATTAAAATCTACATCCACAAAATAATCTCCAGGTCTTCCGTATGTTGAAGAATAACCAATCAGTTCAAAATGTCCGTTCTGAAATCTGTATTTATCGGTAAGTCCCCATTTCCAGCTGCTTCCTCCCGCCTGAGTAATTTCTAAAATACCATTTTTGATTACCGTCTCCTGATAAGGATCACCCATCATTCCGCCACCATTGCTTTCCATGACTGCATTTCTTGATTTTTCCAGCATAGTCCACTTTCCATTGGCCTTCTTTAAGATTTGAATTTCACGGATATTTCCCATATCAGTAGTATCTTTAGTGTTGTAGATTATTACTTTCTCAGGGATTTTATCACCATCCAGATCTCCTTCTACTGTTTCAATGATTTCAGAACCCGCAGGCTGAAATTCTTTTTGAGCAAAGCAAAATGTACTGATAGCAACTGATAATAGGAAAAATGTCTTCTTCATTGGGGAAAATTATACATCTAAATTACGATTATTATTTTAATTATACGTTCCATCAATGGAGCTGTTAGATGGTTTCCATTAAAAATTCCTTAACTTTGAACTTCAATTTTAGAAATGGAAAATTTAGTTCAAGACACTACCGTTCAAAAACCAAAGTGGATTCGTGTAAAACTTCCTACCGGGAAAAATTACCGAGAACTGAGAACTTTGGTCGATAAATATAAATTAAATACAATCTGTCAGAGTGGAAGCTGTCCGAACATGGGTGAATGTTGGGGTGAAGGAACCGCAACGTTCATGATTTTAGGAAATATCTGTACAAGAAGTTGTGGATTTTGCGGGGTAAAAACTGGAAAACCAATGGATGTTAACTGGGATGAACCTGAAAAAGTGGCTCGTTCTATCAAACTGATGAAAATCAAACATGCCGTTCTTACCTCTGTAGACCGTGATGATTTGAAAGATATGGGATCTATTCTTTGGGGAGAAACTGTGAATGCTGTGAGAAGAATTTCTCCGGGAACCACGATGGAAACTCTGATTCCGGATTTCCAGGGTATTACAAAGCATCTTGACCGATTGGTGGAAGTAGCTCCTGAAGTGATCTCTCACAATATGGAAACGGTGAAACGACTGACAAGAGAAGTAAGAATTCAGGCAAAATATGAAAGAAGCCTTGACGTATTAAGATACCTGAAAGAAGCCGGACAAAGAAGAACAAAAACAGGAGTAATGCTGGGATTGGGAGAAAACAGAGATGAGGTTTTCCAAACCATTGAAGATATCAGAAATGCCAATGTAGACGTAATTACGATGGGGCAATATCTGCAGCCTACCAAAAAACATCTTCCTGTGAAAAAATTCATTACGCCGGAAGAATTTGATGAATTTGGAGATTTTGCAAGAAGTTTGGGTTTCAGACATGTTGAAAGTTCACCGCTTGTGAGAAGTTCTTATCACGCAGAAAAACATATCCACTAAAAATACAGCCGCTTTAGAAATGAAGCGGTTTTTTATGTAAAAAATCTTCCCATTCCATTAATTCTTTTTACTCTCAAAGAATTACAAAAACTATTTCAACTGGGCAGATCAAAAATTCCCCTCCCGTGGAGGGATGGCGAAAATTCAAAGAATTTTTGACGGGGTGGTTAAGCAATAAAAGAAACATTGATGGAAAAGAAATTTAGTTCCTAACCTCAGTATTCTGCAGATACTTTTTCCTGAATTCCGATGGAGTTTCACCCGTATGCTGCTTAAACAGTTTATTAAAATAAGAAAGGCTTTCAAAACCCACCTGAAAACAAACTTCTGTCACAGAATAATCTTTCAGCAGGAATATTTTTGCCTGATTGATTCTGTAATTATTTACAAAATCGGTAAAAGTCATATTGGTTTGCTTTTTAAAATACCGGCAGAACGCAGGTGTGCTTAGACTTACAACTTCTGCAACTTCATTAACATTGGTCTTTTTATCATAATTTTCGTGGATATAATCATAGATGGTTCCCATTCTGATCTTGTCATTAAGAAACCATTTTATTCTTGTATCCTCTTTATTGAGTTCTTTAACTTCGTTGGATTCTGCGAGAATATGTAGAATTTCAATCAGTCCCATTAAAGAATTAAAAGGGCTTTTATCCTTGATCATATGAAGTTTTTCCACCACCACCTTTTTCGTTTCTCCGGAAAATGATAATCCCAGATAAGATCGTTCCAGGAGGTTCTTAATATTTTCAAATTCAGGGACAGGAAGGATAATGTCCTGAAGGAAGCTTTCTCTCATCTGAACCACCATCTGCCTGCATTCGGTCTGGATGCCATAATCAAAATTAAGATGCGGAACATTGGAACCGATCAACAGTAAGTCACTTTCTGTAAAACCTGAAATATCCCTGCCTACATGGCGTATTCCGTTTAAGGCTTCTACGTAAACCAATTCTATTTCAGGATGATAATGCCAGAAGAAACAGTTCTTCAAAGACGGAGAAAACAGCTTAAACGAAATGTCTTTTTCAAAAGCTATGATTTCTTTCTGAATTTTCATTTAGGTTCTGATTTGATTGTTTATAGAGTTGAAATTACAAAAAAAGGTTAATATAGAGCAAATTATTATCATTTGAGGAGCAGTAAAATTGAATTTTTCTATCGAATTTTGCACTTTCAAATGAAAGGTTAAATAATATGAAGATTGATAAAAGGATAATTCCCCTTGCCATCGGTGGTTTGGGAATTGGAACAACGGAATTTACGGTAATGGGCCTGCTGCCTGATATTGCCAAGACATTGCAGATCACCATTCCTGAAACGGGACATCTAATTTCAGCTTACGCTTTGGGAGTAGTAATTGGTGCGCCGTTGTTGATAGGATATTCTGTAAAGTTCCCGCCTAAGAAAGTATTAATTGCATTAATGGTTATTTTTACCATATTCAACGCATTATCTGCTATAGCTCCTGATTACACCACAATGTTGATCATCAGGTTTATGTCCGGACTTCCTCATGGAGCGTTTTTCGGAGTAGGAACGGTAGTCGCTGCGAGAATGGCTGGAAAAGGAAAAGAAGCATTTTATATATCACTTATGTTTACCGGGCTTACCGTTGCCAATCTTGCGATGGTGCCATTGGTAACCTATATCGGACATACTTTTCACTGGCGGTGGTATTTTGCCATTGTTGCCGTGATCGGGCTGTTTGCGCTCTTCTTTTTAAAACTCTGGCTTCCTCCGTTAGAAAGAAACGAAGACAGTCATTTTCTGGAAGAGCTTAAATTCCTGAAAGGGAAACAATCCTGGCTGGTGCTGATGATTACAGCCATAGGATTTGGAGGTCTTTTTACCTGGTTCAGTTATATCACCCCTTTAATGACGGTAGTCGCCGGGATAAAAACCAGTCAGATGGCTTACGTAATGATCCTGGCTGGAGCCGGTATGGTAGTAGGAAATTTAGCCGGTGGATTTTTATCAGATAAGCTGGGACCTGAAAAAACATGTTCATTGCTGCTTTCCCTGATGATGATTTCTTTAGGTGGCGTATTTTTCCTTTCAGAATATCAGAGCATATCTTTAGCGCTGACATTCATCTGCGGTGCTTTATCAATGTCTGTTGCTGCACCGATTAATATCATGATGATGAAAGCCGCTCCAAAAAGTGAAATGATGGCAGCTGCGTTTATGCAGGCCGCTTTTAATATTGCCAATGCAATGGGAGCATTTTTCGGGGGAATTCCTCTGGAACATGGGCTGCCTTATAATTATCCTTCGTTAGTGGGAGTGGGGATGACCTTTATCGGACTGCTGATCAGTCTGCGGTATATGTATCTGTACAGATCATCCAAAGTAAATGAAATAGAAGTGGAATGTGTTCCATGTGACAAATAGAAAAAGAGAAGCAATTGCTTCTCTTTTTTTTATTAATCCTTGAAATATTTTCTAAGTTTCCAGGCCATTTTTTCATGCTTCTGCATCAGTTCTGTAAGAAAATCTGAAGTTCCTGCATCCCCATATTTTTCATCTGTATCATCTACAAACTTTCTCAATGCTCTTACAATTGCTTCATGGTCTCCTACGAGTTCTTTCAGCATTTCCTGATTGGTAGGTATTTTTCCCGGATTTTCTTTTAATTGGGAGCCACTCGCAAATTCTGAAGTTGTTCCGATAGCGGTTCCTCCTAACGTGCTTATTCTTTCTGCCACCTCATCAATACTTTCTGCCACGGCAGTATACTGTTCTTCAAAAAGAAGATGGAGTTCCATAAAATTATCACCGGATAAATTCCAGTGGAATTTTCTTAATTTGATATAAAGAATATTTCCGTCTGCTAAAACCGTATTTAAAATGGTATGAACAGCTTTTAAGTTTTTGTCCGTAATTCCTAAGTTAGGTTTCATATTGTTATTTTTTAGTGTTTATTGAATTATAAAAATGAGATTTATGCTTCTACTTCATTGCCGTTATTACACCAGTAAAGGGCATTGTATAAATTTTCTTTTGGGAAAGATTTAAATTCTCCAGGCATTAATACACTGAAAATATCAGTGAAATTCTGAACGGCTTCTTTGTCGGTAACAATTGCAGTTCTGTTCCATTTGGTTAAGTTTTTTAAACCTAATAATGCATCCTGAAGCCATGCCCCCATGCTAAAATTATCCAGATCCGTATCCAAATACAATACATAGTTCAGTTCATCAAACTGTTCTACTTTTTCTTTCACCCATGGAATAACCACTTTTTCAAAATCTTCTTTCGTTATTTCTCCTGTTGCATTAAAAGCGGCAACATTTTCCGGAGCTTCTGGTATAATCGTTATCATAGTTTTATATTTTAATGTGATTTATATTATGTTAACTAACAAGAAGTGCACCATGAATAGGCGGGGGATCGTTAAAATATTCATAAATATTCCTACTTTAGTGTAAAATATAAGTATGGATCTTAAATCAAATGAGCCATTTTGGTTATTGAAAAATGGACTTATTAAGTCCTATCCGTCATTAAAAGGAGATGAAGAATGTGATGTTTTAATCATTGGCGGCGGAATTACCGGAAGTCTTATTGCCCATCAGATGGTCGCAGACGGATACAAAACGATTCTTATTGATAAACGGGAAATCTGCAATGGCAGTACTTCTGCAACGACCTCTATGCTGCAGTATGAAATAGATGTTCCGCTTTTTGAGTTAATAGAGCAAATAGGAGAGAAGGGAGCTGTTGAAAGTTATAAAGCCTGTTCAAAAGCAATTGATACGATTGATGAGCTTGCGAAAAAAATCAAATCTGATGCAGGTTTTAAAAGAAAAAAATCACTGTATTTTGCGGCTAAAAAGAAAGATGTTGACTGGCTGAAAAAAGAATTTGTCGCGAGAAAATTGGCAGGTTTTGAGGTGAAATGGCTCGAACCGGATGAAATATTTGAGAAATTTGGCTTTGAAAAGACCTACGGTGGCATTGTTTCTAAACAAGGAGCGAGTATTGATGCTTTTAAATTTGCCCATGAATTACTGGAATTCAATGTAAAAAAAGGATTACAGGTTTTTGATAAAACAGAAATGAAATCTGTAAAGTATGGTAGAGATTATAATCTGGTTTCTACAGTCAACGGACCTGTGATTAAAGCGAAGAAAATGATCTACTGTGTTGGTTACGAAAGCAAAAATATGATTAAAGAAGATTTTGTAACGCTAAAAAGTACCTATGCGGTAGTATCTGAAATTGATCATGATACATTCAAAAATATTACGAGTACACTGGTCTGGAATACCGATGATCCTTACATCTATATGCGAACAACCGATGACGGAAGACTGCTGATTGGAGGAGGAGATGAAGATTTTTATGATGCTGAAAAACGGGACAGCCTTCTGAATACAAAAGAAAAATCAATTTTAAAATCTTTGAAGAAGATAAAACCCGATTATGACTTCTATACAGATTTTGTATGGGCGGGAACTTTTGGAGAAACAAAAGACGGTCTGCCATACATTGGGGAGCATAAAAAGTTTAAAAATTCCTATTTTGTATTAGGATTTGGAGGTAACGGCATTACTTTTTCTGTGACCGGAATGGAAATGGTTTCCCTGTTCATGAAAAATAAAAAGCACCTTTTGTCAAAATATTTCAAATTCGGAAGATAAAAAACAGGTGGCTGAGATACTCGGAGCCACCTGTTTTAAAAATAAAGTTTTGGAGCTAGTCATTATGAGCTGTACCCATTCTTTTTTGCCAGTTCCAGAATAGATTTTTCAATTGCTTTTCCCAGATCATCGGAATCTGAATTCCCCCGTTTTTTCATTTCAAGATCGATATACTCTTGACGTTTCCTGGACAATACTTCAATCTCTTTTTGAATTTTTTCGCGTTCAGAAGATTTTAGGGTAACGGCTTTCTGTATTTCTTCCTTGCTTTTTCCTTTCAGTTCTGCAGGAAGTTCACTTTCTTTAACAGAAGCTATGAAATTTTTATCCTGTTCTGCTTTATCCACCAGATCCCAGTGTTCGTTATTGTAAGCATTTTTTTTAGATTTTGCTACGGTTCTCTCCACAAAGGTAGCTGCAGACTGTACCTCAGCATTTTTATCCTGCAGCATCTGTTTGTTTTTGTATTCGGAGCCATGGCTTCCATAATACAGATAGGTACTGTTTAGTTTTGCATTCGTATTAGAGATCAGGACGTCATAAGGCGTTTCAACAAAGTGTACTTTTCTATTGCTGTCGATATTAAAATATTTTCCGCTTCCCAGGGTTGCCCCGTTCTGCCAGAACGTTTGAGTTCCCTCTTCCTTATCCCCACAGAAAATGGTATTGGTATAAATATTCTTGCTTTTCGCTTTTTCAATAACATCTTTATAGTTAATTTTTCCCTGGTCAAACGATTCATTGCCTGCAATATAGATCAGTTTCATGCTTTTCTCATTGCTGTCCCAGTTAAGGTTCATTGCTGCATCACGGATTACGGCGCCACAATATTCGCTTCCGCCATTGGTTCTTAATGCAAAAAGCTTTTCGGATACCAGATCCAGATCCTGGGTAAGGGGAGTCACCTGCCGGATGTAGTTTTCATCGCGGATGCCATCATTTCCATATTCGTAAAGAGCAATCTCAATCTGTGGAGCCTGGCCGTTGTACTTTAAGGTGGTTAATGTATTGACGATATTCCACAGTCTGGATTTCGCCTGATCAATCAGTCCGTCCATACTGTTTGAGGTATCCAGTAAAAGAGCGACCTGGATCTTATTCTCTTTTGCTGTCGCAGGAACCGGAGTTAAAGAAGCATTCTGTATGGATGCACTTTGCTGTGCAGTATTGCTTTTGGAGGAGCATCGTACATCTGAAAGGTTGCCCGCGCTTAAAAAAGCACTACCTGCAGCCAGGGTAAGGATTTTTAAAGTTGTCATAATTCTATGGTTTAAGGTTATCTGCTGTAATATTGGATATGCATTTCTTTTGGATATTTCACTTCGTAGGAAAAGGTAATACTGTCTGTTGTTCCGGTATTAATTTTTCTGTTCCAGAGGATACTTCCGGTTTTTGCATCAAGAATTCCGTCGCCGATGGCTAAGGCTTTTACCAGTATCTTGGAATTTTCACTGATTGGAAGCTGATCCAGGATTTCCAGTTCGACACTTTCTTTCGTGTTGTTTCTGATGTTGATTTGATAAGACTCTGTTTCCCATTTATTGGTGTTCATAGTTTTCACAGAGGTTTTGTCTTCCAGCTTTATTCTTTTAACAATAATTCTTTCATCAACACCCAGGGAAATCGGGAACTCATCTTTTACATAATTGCTGGTGATATTGGTTTTTCCGATATAGTTATCTTCAAAATAAATATTGGCTTCCCCGGAAATCAGGTTGAGGGTCTGCCAGTTTTTCACAAACGCCATCAGAAATACCTGATTGTTCAGCTTCGGAACAGTATGGTATTTATACGTGGCGTCAATTTGCTTCTTATCAAGAATTACATACTGTTCTTTTTCCTGACTTACAATTGTTTGGCTGTAATTCAGTTCGTACATCATATTCATCTGGTTGTCGGAAACTACCGCGACACGTATCTGACTGACTTGTACCACATCGGCTCTCATCTGGTAAGAATTGACTTCAGCAGATACTTTTTTCATTTTGTAATCAGCAACTTCTGATTGTGAATTATATCCTGAATATTCAGCGACATACAATGGAGACAAAACAGGTCTGTTCTGGTTATAGGAAGGTCTGTATGTAGAGACAAACAGCTTGATATTGTTCCAGTCCTGCCCCGTTTTCTGATAGATTTTACCTTTATAAACCATTTCCAGCGGTTTTTTAACGGACTCTGCGCGAAGGTCATAAGAAGGAACCCATCCTGCATTGGCGACAATATAGCTTACCCCTAATGTGAGATTGGTCTCATGATCTGCAAGAATTTCAAGAACAAGCTCTTTGGTGTTGGAATTTTTATGTTTCTGCTCTTCTGCAAAATCTTTGTTGATCCTTGCGACGCTTTCGTCTAAAGCACTTTTTTGTTCATTAAGAAGAAAAGTCTGGTTGTCGATCTCCAGCATTCTTTTCCTGTAAAAATCAGTCAGTTTGATCAGCTGTTCCTGAGGAGTAGATCTGTCGTTGGTGGAAATTTTCAGATTATCATTAATGATTTTCTGTTCTCCTGATAAGGTATTGATTTGGATGTTCAGAATATTGATCTGCCGCTGTAGTTTTTTCCTTTCATTGTCCAGGTTCTTTTCTGTATCCGTCAATTCATCATTTTTCAAAACATTATTTTGTGGAGTAATGGAAAGAAGGGTGGTATTTTTCTCAAGATTAATTTTATAAGTGTTTTCATCAAGATCATTGGGAAGATTTACGATCTTTACTTTATTTCTGCCTTTTTCAAGACTCACGTTCGTGGTGCCAAACACTTTTGCACCCTGTAGGAATACAGTGGCCTGTTTGATGTCAATTTCCTTTTTGATTTCCTGAGTCTGAGCGCTGAAGAGAGAAACTGAACCGATTACGAATAGTAAAATATAGCGTTTCATAGTATATTGTTTTTAAATTCTAGGGTAAAATTATCCGAATTAAAGACTGAGTTTTTGAAGACTTGGTGAAAGGGTATTTTCGCTTGGTGAAGCATATATAAAAAAGGCAGCTCTTTCGAACTGCCTGGTATCATGTTATGATTTAAAGAATTTCATATCTTGTTTTGATGCTGTATTTCAGCTTGATGTTTTCTATATTATCGAACGAATAATCCACTCCCGTATCCGCAGCTTCCAGCTGAACATTAGCCATAGCTCCTTTTCTGTAGGCAACCGGCATAATAGTATCACTGGTGTAGTCTTCAATTTCTACAATTTCCAGAGGAGTTCCGGTTTTTTTACCGATGCTTTCCAACAGGTAATCTGCTTTTTCTTTTGCAGCTTTTAAAGCGTTGATTTTAACCGTTTTCTTGAAGTCTGCAATTTTGGTGTTTTTTATTTCAGCAATATTCAGGTTGCTTACCCATTTCTGGTTCAGCTCCTCAAAAAGTTTACTGATATTGGTTTTTGCACTTGCTTTAAACTGAAATCCTTTTGTAAACTTGCCTGTTTTGGCATATACATTCTGGTACATCGACTTGAATTTGATATCTTCATTTTTCACACCATTATTTTTGAGTGTTTCAAATAACAGCTTTTCATTATCGGCCAGCTGGTTTTTGTTGTCAGCTTTTATTCCAATGCTAAAGATAATTTCATCCGGTTCTACTTCCATTTCGGCAACGCCTGTTACTTCAATGGCGTTTTTCTTTATTTCCTGCGCATTGATAAAACTTCCTGCAGTTAATAATCCGATCAATAAAAAATGTCTCAATTTCATAATTTCTGGTTTTAAATTCTACTGTAAAATTAGGCAGATTCAGAACCGGAAACCGGAAGACTTGGTGAAACAGAGTTTTCACTTGGTGGAGGATTGAAAGGCAGTACACAAGGTTTAAGAATAAAGAACATAGATTCAATAGCAAAGAATTAAAACTATCCAAATAATGTAAATCTGGAACTTGGTGAAGGAAAGCTTTCACTTGGTGAAGAATAGGAAACTATATCCAAAGTTTTAGTTACTTTGCAATAAAGATCTGAAATTCTGTGAAATCATTTTTCAACATACTATTCATTGTACTCATTGCTGCTGGGAATTTTTCTTCCGCACAGGATTCTACGCAGGTGGAGAAAGTACTTAAATCAGCTTCAAAGCTTAGAAAAGCTGTTGATAATAATGATAATAAAGGAGTTGCGGATACCTATGTAGGCATTGCAAATGATTATTATAATCAGGGAAATTATGCAAAGAGCGAAGAATTTCTGGTAAAAGCCAAAAATATTTATCAACGTTTAAATGATAAGAAAAATCTTGAAACGGTAACCCGGAAACTAGCCCAGTCACAGGAAAAACAGAATAAAATAACCCCAGCTATCATCAACTATAACATGGCTGCTGACATGAATCACTCAGAAAAAAGCAGGGCAGTTAATATCAATGATGCTACAAGGCTTTCTTCTCCTACCCAGGAACAAAAAGCGGAAGCTATTCAAAGCAACATAGACATTAGTCTGAAAGATAATAAAAAAGCAGACCTGGCGGCCAGTTACAGTCAGATGGCGGATATTAATATTCAGGAGAAGAACACGCCTAAAGTAGAAGAAAATCTCAATAATGCCTATAAAATCTCAAAAGAAGAGGCACCACAGCAGGCACTGGAAATCAATCAGAAGCTGACTGATTTTTATGTGACGAACAAGAATTTCGACAAAGCAATTGAAGCAAAAAAGAAAGTTCTGAAAGAAGATTTCGTTAAAGATAATTCTCAGGAAAAAGTGAATCAGATCCAGGAGCTCGCAGACATTTATATTAAAAAAGATGATGCGGGAGAAGCCATTGTATTATTAAAAAATGCATACGATATCGCTCTGGAGAAAGGACATACACTGGAAGCCCAGAAAAGTGTAAAAAGACTTGACAGCTTATACAATGTTTCCGGAAATATTGATGCTTCTGTAAAACTGTACAGGGATTTTCTTGGAAAATTGCCGGATATTGTTTCCAAAGACAGAAGTCTGATCGACAATAAAATTCTGGAAGATACCGAACAGCGAATCTCACAACTGGAAAAAGAAAAAGGTTTAAAAGACGAACTTATCCGTAAGAAAAATGTATTCAATTACAGTTTAATTGGAGTTCTTATTCTGCTGACAGGGTTGATTATTTTTATTTTCAGAACACTTAAAAAAGTTCAGATCAAGAATAAAAAAATTGCATTGCAGTCGCTTCGCAGGGAAATGAATCCTCATTTTATTTTTAACAGCTTAAATAGTGTCAATCATTTCATCGCTACCAATAACGAATTGGAAGCCAATCAGTATTTGACGAAATTCTCAAAGCTGATGCGTGGCGTGATGGAAAATTCTACTCAGGATTTCATTCCTTTCCAGCAGGAACTTGATTTGCTTGAAAATTATCTTGCCCTGGAAAAAACACGTTTTGCGGATAAATTCGATTATGAAATTGTGGTAGACGAACATTTGAATATGCAGAGCCTTTCAGTTCCCGGAATGCTTGTACAGCCTTTTCTTGAAAATGCGATCTGGCACGGGCTCCGCTACAGAACAGAAAAGGGATTTCTAAAATTAAGTTTTGAAAAGAATGCGGCTGATTTAAAAATCACGGTTGAAGATAATGGAATAGGAATTGAAGAAAGTAAAAAACAGAAAACACAGCATCAAAAAGCGAGAGAAGGGAGAGGAATGAAAAATACGTTGGAAAGGATTCAGCTGCTTAATGATCTGTATAAAAATAATATTACCTGCGTAATCAAAGATAAAGAGCATAACAGCGGGGTTTTAGTGACGATAACCATTAGTATAATACCAAATAAGCCGTAACATGAAGAAAAATATATTGGCATTCCTCTTATTACTATTCTCACTGGGAAGTTTTGTTTCCGGCCAGGAAATCAATGCTGCACGCCTTGAAAAAGTGTTGGAGAATTTAAAACTAGACAAAACAAAAATTAAAGAAGAATTCTGTACAGAAAAGAAAATGCCTAATGCAGAAGATTCTTATATCATCGTTATTCCTGTTTTACAGGGAAAAGAAGAGGAAGATTTTTTCACCGTACAAAATTTCATTTTGATTACAGATGAGAATGGAATTATTAAAAATAAATACTTTGATCCTGAAGAAATTACTTCTGACGCCATCATGTTGCGCGGGATCACCATAGATACCGGATTGTATACCATTAGTAACGGCATCCGTGCTTTTGGAGTGAAAACCAATTTTGAAGGCAGCAGCAGACCCAATCCATATTCTTCAGAAGAAATTTCAATGTACTATCCTGAAGGTAAAACCCTTAAAAAAGTTCTTAATAAATTTAGTTTATATTCAAGTGGCGGAGAATGGGATACCAATTGTGCCGGTGAATTTGAAGACAACCATTCTGTGATTATTGTTGATAAAGCAAAAACCAACAGTTTTACAGATCTTAAAATTAAAACGGTATTCACAACCACAAAGAATAGAGTGGTGAATGGTGACTGTAAAGACACTCAAACCTCAAAAACGGGTTATAAGGTTTTACGATTTAAAAATGGGAAATATCAATAAATCATCCGTTATATATCCTCAAATATTCCGACAATGAAGATAAAAGCAGTAATCGTAGACGATGAGGTCATTGCAAGAGAAGTATTAAGAAATTACCTGACCAAATACTGTCCTCAAATTGAAATCCTGGGCGAAGCAGAAAATAGTAAAGAGGCTGTTCCCCTTATTGCAGAAATGCAGCCTAAGCTCGTTTTTCTGGATGTGGAAATGCCTTACGGAAATGCCTTTGATGTGCTGGAAGCAACCAGTGAATTCTCCTATGAAACCATATTTATTACGGCATTTTCTCAATATTCTTTACAGGCACTTAATAAATCTGCGAGTTATTATATTTTAAAACCTATCGATATTCAGGAGCTTATTCTGGCTGTGAATAAAGTAGCAGAAAGTATTGAAAAGAAAGAAGAGCTAAACCGAAACAAGATTTTACTTGAAAACCTGAAATTAAAACCTGAAAAACAGCAACTGATTCTGCCCACATTACAGGGTTTTGATGTCGTAAAAATAGAAGATATTGTAAGGCTGCAGGCAGATGGAAACTTTACCCAGGTGTATCTCACCGACGGCTCAAAGAAAATGGTATGCCGATTCCTGAAATATTTTGATGATCTGCTCGAAGTCCCTTTCGTAAGAGTGCACCGGTCTCATATCATCAATACCAATTTTGTAAGGTCGTACCATAAAAGCGGAACAGCAATGCTTTCAGACCAAACCGAAATTGAAGTTTCAGGAAGCTTTAAAGATCAGTTTTTGAAAGTTTTTTCTTAGAATTTATTCTTCCTTAACACCATAAAGGCATTGTTTTTGAAGATTTACAATAACCACAAAAATTTGTTTTATTATGAAAAATTTTCACAAAATTGCCCTTCCCATCTCGTTAGGTATATTAGGTCTTGTAATCTTTAATTCATGCTCTTCGGGAGGCATTGTAAAAGGGGCAACGGCTGTTTCCAATTTCAATGCTGAAAAATATTTGGGAAAATGGTATGAAATTGCCCGTTTCGACTACAGATTCGAGAAAAATATGGACAATGTTACGGCCACTTATACTCAAAATCCGGATGGAAGCATTCGTGTAGACAATAAAGGATACGACTACGTTAAAAAAGAATGGAAAGAATCTATAGGAGAGGCTAAATTTGTAAATGATAAAGCAGAAGCAAAATTAAAAGTTTCTTTTTTTAAACCTATTTGGGCAGGATACAATGTCATAGATATCGATGAAGATTATCAATATGCTTTGGTGGCTGGAAGCAGTCTAAAGTATTTATGGATCTTATCCCGTACCAATACCATTCCTGAAAGTATTAAACAGCGTTTTGTGGAAAAAGCAAAAAAAATCGGGTACAGCACAGATGAATTGATCTGGGTAAAGCATGATAAATAATGATATGCAAAAAGACGAAAGGGCAAATTTGGATTCAACAGATTTGCCCTTTCGTTTTTATATTTTCTTATATTCTTTCCATTCTTCAAAACGCTGATCGATCACAGGTTTGATCAGTTCATAGTTTTCGAAAGTGTCCTCAACGTGATAAAAACTTTCATATTCGAAATTATGTTCCTCAGCTTTTTTATCAAAAACAACTGAATAATCATCACCGAAAGAATTGTATTTTTTCGCGAAACTGGTGTCATCCGTATAATAGTCACGGGCAAATTCATTTCCCTGTTCATTAAGATCATGGTCAGAAAATTTTTCATCACACACATCGATCAGAAATTCTGCTCCTGTCATTTCTTTTCTTTTTACCTTTTCGGTTTCATCTGCTGCATCTTCATTCAGTTCTTCAGATAACAAATCATTGTTAATACACCAGGTCAGAAACATTCCAATGTGAGTAGATGCATTTTCATTGGATAAATTTTCAGGATATTCTCCGCCGTAATGCCAGGAAGCATCATCGTATTTTCCCATTCCAGAATTTTTAGTGATAGTTTTAAACAGTATACTCCAAAGATATAAAAAATCGTTTTATGTTGCTGTAACCATAGATTTTTCCGTCATTTGTAAAAAGATTTTTTTTCAAAAACTACTTATGGAAAATGCTGTTCTTATTACGATTGGTGACGAAATCCTTTCCGGAAATACAATAGATACCAACTCTAATTTTATTGCAACCGAACTTAAAAATATTGGCGTAAAGGTCACCCAGATCTTTACCATTTCTGATGAAATAGAAACCATTAAAAATATCCTAAGGGAAGCCTTTGAAATGGGAAGCCTGATCATTACGACAGGCGGTCTTGGGCCTACCAAAGACGACAAAACAAAAAAAGCACTTGCCGAGTTTTTCAATGATGAACTTGCTTTGGATGAGGTTACGTTTAATCATCTTAAAGGTTATATGGAAAGAAGAGGACGTATTGAAATCCTGGAGAGAAACCGTGAGCAGGCTTTTGTGCCTACAAAATCTACCGTTTTCCAGAATCAGTACGGAACAGCACCCTGTATGATGATGGAACAGGACGGGAAATTGTGTTTCAGTCTTCCGGGTGTACCTTATGAAGTAAAACCACTGATTAAGGATCAGATTATACCTTATTTGAAGAATAAATTTAACCTGAATTATATTACGACAAGGATAATTTCTGTAGTGGGTATTCCCGAAAGTATATTATCAGATACCATTGAAGACTGGGAGCTTGCTCTTCCGGAACATATCGCACTATCTTACCTTCCGATCGGAACCCGTGTAAAACTAAGGCTTACCGCAACAGGAGAAGATGATCAGGTGTTGCAGCAGCAGCTTGAAGAGGAGATTCAGAAATTATTTCCACTGATCGGAACTCATATCATAGCAACCGTTGAAGACAAGATTGAAAAAATCCTGGGTGAGTTATTAACAGAAAGAAAATTAACAATTTCCACTGCAGAAAGCTGTACCGGTGGCGAACTGGCAAAACTGATCACTTCCAATTCCGGAAGTTCAAAATACTTTATAGGAGGTATTGTGCCTTATGCGGCAGAAAAGAAAATCCAGATCCTGAATGTTTCCAAAAGTACCATCGATGAATATACTGTGGTAAGCGAGCAGGTGGCTCAGCAAATGGCAGCCGGATGCCAGCAACTGTTCGGAACCCATATTTCATTATCTACCACAGGAGTTGCAGGTCCCGGAAAAGGAGAAGATGGGAATGAAGTAGGGACGGTGTTTTATACCATTAAAATCAATGAAGAAGCATATAATTATAAACTATATATGCCACATTTAGAAAGAAATGACTTTGTAAGCTTTGTTTCACAAAAAATAATTCAGGATTTGGTAAGTATACTTATAAAAGATTAATTTTTAATTTTATTTTAATTAAATCTATATTGGTTTTTCACGCTTTTTGAACACCTTTCGAAAAATATAAAAGTGGAAAATTCAAAACAGATTTTTCAAACCAATAATAAAAAACGCTGGAGAAATGTACAGTGGGGAAGCCGTATCTTTATCTTCGTCGCTGTACTGCTTTTTTTGGCATTAGGTTTAATGATGAAACTGGACAAGAGTCCGAAAATCCCATTCAAAGAAGATTATAAAGCTGTAATCACGGCGAGTAAACCCTATCTGCAGGAAAATAAAATTTCTAAAGAATATAAAGGATTCAGAAATTTCATCTCTGAAAAAACAATTCATACCAATCTTTCTAAAATTGAAATAGCCAGAGCAGCGAGGCTTAAAAATCAAAATAAAAACTGGAACCAGTTTCCGGGCGGAATCCGTTCTGCATTTTACGTAGCCTGGGATCCACAGTCTTTAATGTCTCTGAAAAGAAATATCAAACATATTAACCTGGTATTTCCGGAATGGTTTTTCTTAGATCCTAAAACAGGAGATTTGAAAACCAATGTAGACCCGGAAGGCTACAAGATCATTAAAAGAACGGGAATTGCTGCCATGCCTATCCTGAGTAACAACTTCGACCGTGAATTCCGCTCAGAAGGGTTGGCCCGCGTACTGAAGGATCCGAAAAAAAGAACGCAGCTTATCCAGAAAATTGCCCAGCAGTGTATAAAACTTCATTTCAAAGGTATCAATATCGACTTTGAAAGCATGAATCTTGATTCTGATGAAAACCTCATTGCCTTTATGAAAGAGCTTTCAGAAACGTTCAAACAAAATCAGCTGTTGATTTCTATGGATATCATGACCGATAACGACGATTATAATATTGAAAAACTTAATCCGTACGTTGATTATTTTGTACTGATGGCCTATGACGAATATTCTGCTGATAGTGATGCCGGTCCTATTTCGTCCCAGAAATGGGTTGAAGCCCAAACCTCTAAAATTCTAAAGAAAACAACCCCAAATAAAATTATTCTGGGATTAGGTGCCTACGGATATGACTGGAGTGTGAATAAAGATGAAAATACCTCAGTAACCTACATGCAGGCTATTACTAAAGCTCATGCAAGCAAAGCGGTCATCAATTTTAATGATGATACTTTTAATCTGGATTATTCCTACACGGATTCTAATAATAAATTGCACAATGTATTTTTTAACGATGCAGCATCTATTTTCAATACCATGCGTTTTTCTTCAGAATATCCACTGGCAGGAACAGCACTTTGGAGACTCGGAAGTGAAGACAGCCGGGTCTGGAATTTCTATGATAAAGACCTTAGTTCTGCGGGACTTTCCAACTTTAGTTTTAAAAGTTTAGAAAATGTAAAAGGGCAGACGATGGTGGATTATATTGGGGATGGAGAAGTACTGGATGTACTGAATACCCCTCACGACGGGAAAATAGCATTGGAAACAGATGCCAAAGAAAAGATTATCACTGATGAAAACTACGTGACCTATCCAAGCTCCTATGAAGTGAAAAAATATGGATCAGCGCCTCAAAAACAATTGGTACTGACTTTTGATGATGGACCGGACGAAACCTATACACCACAAATCCTGGACGTATTATCAAAATATCATGTACCCGCCGCATTCTTTCTTGTCGGTCTGAACGCAGAACAAAACCTTCCGCTTGTTAAAAGAATCTACCGGGAAGGGCACGAGATAGGAAACCATACCTTTACCCATGAAAATGTGGCCAAAGTAAGCCCTGAAAGAGCTTTACTGGAAATGAAACTGACCAGACTTCTCATCGAATGTATTACCGGACACAGTACGATTTTGTTCAGAGCGCCTTATAATGCAGATTCAGAACCTACGACTTCAGAAGAGATTATTCCTGTGGCATTGGCAAGACAGCAGAATTATTTGGATATCGGTGAAAGTATAGATCCTGAAGACTGGCAGCCCGGAATCAAATCAGATGAAATTATCAGACGTGTACTGGCAGGAATCAAGCAGGAGAGAGGGAATATTATTCTGCTGCATGATGCCGGAGGAGATACAAGAGCAGAAACGGTAAAAGCACTTAAAATTCTTATCCCGATGCTGCAGAAACAAGGCTATCAATTCACGAATCTGGCGACTATTTTACATAAGTCGAAAGCAGAACTGATGCCCGCTGTTCCCAAAACAAAGTCATATTATATTATGCAGCTCAATCTTGTGCTGGCAACAGCCATCTATGGGATAAGCCATTTCCTGGTCGCTCTTTTTACTATTTTTATTGTATTGGGACTGATTCGGTTGATTTTAATGGGCTATTGGGCTTTTAAAGAAAAAAGAAAAGAGAAAAAACTGGGTGGCTTTCCGGTATTGGCTTCTTACCCAAAAGTCTCTATCATTGTACCTGCTTATAATGAAGAAGTGAATATTGTATCCTCATTAAACAGCCTCTTAAAACAGGTGTATCCTAATTTTGATATCATCATGGTGGATGACGGAAGTAAAGATTCAACCTATGAAAAGGCTAAAGCTGCATTTCCGGATCATCCTAAATTAAAGATTTTCACCAAATCAAACGGTGGAAAAGCTACCGCTTTAAATTTTGGAATTTCTCACACCGATGCCGAATATGTAGTATGTATCGATGCTGATACCAAACTGCAGCAGGATGCCGTACAATATCTGATTGGCAGATTCCTGAATGCTGATCCGGAAGAAAAAATAGCAGCTGTAGCAGGAAACGTAAAAGTTGGAAACAAAGTCAACTGGCTTACCAAATGGCAGGCGATTGAATATACCACCAGCCAGAACTTTGACAGGCTTGCTTACGCATACATCAATGCCATTACCGTAATACCGGGGGCTATTGGAGCATTCAAAAGATCAGTCATTGGAGAAGTAGGCGGATATTCATCCGATACGCTGGCCGAAGATTGTGATATTACGGTGAAAATTTTAAGAAAAGGGTATACCGTTGCCAATGAAAACAGAGCCGTTGCCATAACCGAAGCTCCGGAATCCGTACAGCAGTTTTTGAAGCAGCGTTTCCGTTGGACCTATGGAATTATGCAGATGTTCTGGAAACAAAAGCAGACATTTCTTACCCCGGAATACAAAGGATTGGGACTTTGGGCTATGCCGAATATTTTATTGTTCCAATACATTATACCATTCTTTTCACCGTTGGCGGATGTGCTGATGTTCTTTGGAATTTTATCAGGAAACGGATCGAAAATATTTACCTATTATCTCCTGTTTCTTTTTGTAGATGCCTCACTGGCTTTGGCCGCTTTCATCATGCAGAAAGAGAAATTAACCAATCTATTCTATATTCTTCCCCAAAGATTTGGGTATAGATGGCTGATGTATATTGTGTTATTCAGAAGTTTAAGAAAGGCATTGAAGGGAGAAATGCAGGCATGGGGATTTTTAAAAAGAACAGGAAATGTAAAAGAGACGGTCGTTTCTTAATTTTATGTAAATTTGTTTTCGTTAAAAAGTAACAAATAATTAAAAGAATATACATATTGTATAAATTGTTATCATAATGAAAAAACTAACGCTTTCTTTGTTTTTACTAGCTGGAGTTTGCTCACTACATACAGTGAGTGCCCAGTCTAAAGTAACTAAAACAGCAGTAAATACCTCAGATAAAGGTTTAGACCTTAGCCTGATGGATACCTCTGTTCGCCCGCAGGATGATTTTTATAATTACGTGAGTGGAACATGGATGAAAACTGCCAAAATTCCTTCCGATAAACCAACTTGGGGAAGTTTCAATAAATTGGCTGATGATACAGATAACCACTCAATGACGATCCTGAACTCTCTTCTGAAAGATAAATTTGCTGACGGAAGCGAAGGGAAAAAGATCCAGGATTTGTATGCGAACTATATGAATTTGCAGAAGAGAAATGCAGACGGAATTAAACCTATTCAGGATAACCTGAATAAAATTGATGCCATCAAAAATCTTGCTGACCTTCAGAACTATCTAACTGCCGTAACGAAAGATGGAGAAAATATTTTATATGGATGGGGTGTAGATGCAGATCTTAAAGACTCTAAAATGAATGCCGTTTACTTAGGAAATGCTTCATTAGGGTTAGGAAGAGACTACTACCAGAAAGTAAACGAAAAAAACACAGAAGCTCTTGCTGAATATCAGAAATATGTAGCTTCTATGTTGAAAGAAATAGGATATAAAAATGCTGACGAAGCAGCAAAAAATATCGTTAATTACGAAAAAAGTATTGCTCAGACTTATCTAACGAATGAGCAGAGCCGTGATAATACGCTTCAATACAACCCAAAAACAATGACAGAACTTTCTGCTTTGGTAAAAGGAGTTGATATTCCTGCATATTTGAAAAAAGTAGGCGTAAGCACAGATAAAGTAATTATCGGGGAACTTGGATATTACAAAAACTTTGATAAGTTGGTTAGCGCTCAGAATCTTCCGGTAATTAAAGATTATCTGAAATTTCACATGATTCACGGAAGTGCTTCTTACCTGAGCGAAAAATTAGGAGATATGAAATTTGCTTTCTATGGCAAATACCTGAGAGGTCAGCAGGAGCAGAGAGCCCTTAACAAAAGAGGATTTGAAGTAATCAATAGTACGTTGGGTGAAGCTTTCGGTAAATTATATGTTGAAAAATATTTCCCGGCTGAAGCAAAAGCTCAAATGGTTGAATTAATCGACTACTTAAAGAAAAGTTTTGCCGTTCACATCAATAACTTAGCGTGGATGTCTTCTACAACGAAGGAAAAAGCAATGAACAAACTGAATAAGTTCACGGTAAAAGTTGCTTATCCGGACAAATGGAAAGATTATTCTAAATTAGATATCGTTCCTGAATCTAAAGGCGGAACATTGTACAAAAACCTTCAGGACATTAGTCAATGGCAGTATAATAAAGACCTTGCTAAAATCGGAAAACCGGTTGACAAATCAGAATGGGGAATGACTCCTCAAACCGTAAATGCTTACTATAACCCGGTAAATAACGAAATCGTATTCCCTGCTGCTATCCTTCAGCCGCCATTCTTTAACCCGAATGCTGATGCTGCGGTTAACTTTGGTGGAATAGGTGCGGTAATCGGACACGAAATGAGCCACGGATTTGATGATTCAGGTGCTCAGTTTGATGCGGATGGAAACCTGGTAGACTGGTGGACTCCTGAAGATAAAGCCAACTTCGAAAAAGCAACAAAAGCACTTGCTTCACAATATGATAAATATGAGCCTGTAAAAGGAACTTTCGTTAACGGAACTTTCACAAACGGGGAAAATATTGCAGACTTAGGTGGAGTAAATATTGCTTACGATGCACTTCAAATGTACCTGAAAGATAAAGGAAATCCTGGAAAAATCAGTGGATTTACTCAAGATCAGAGATTCTTCTTAAGCTGGGCAACGGTTTGGAGAACCTTATCAAGTGAGAAATACATGGTAAACCAAGTGAAAACAGATCCGCACTCTCCTGGATATTTCAGAAGTTTCGGACCGCTTATCAACGTTGATGCATTCTACAAAGCATTTGACGTAAAACAAGGAGATAAATTATACAAAGCTCCTGCAGACAGAATCAAAATCTGGTAAAATATACACACAGACCGCTCAGAAATGAGCGGTTTTTTTATTGCTTAGAGTTAGAAATAGCCATTGAGATTATAATTTATTATGATCAGTCATATTAATGAAAAATTGCCTTATTCTCAAATTCTCCTGGTCTTCCCTTTCTATATTCCCGAATTTCGTATATTTGATAAGTTTGTGTTAAATCAAAAAAATTATCTTAATGAAAAAGCTGACTATCGGGATACTCGCCCTTTCGGGGATCGTGTTTTTACAATCATGCGGCAGTGCGAAAAATACTGCAACTACTGAAAAAAAACCTGAAACTATGGTAGATAAATCCTCTGCAAAACAAGTGAAAGAAGAAGGAATTAATATATCCTACATGGATAAAACCATTCGTCCGCAAGATGATTTTTTTAGCTACGTGAACGGGAATTGGGTGAAAACCACTCAGATTCCTTCCGATAAAGCAAGCTGGGGATCTTTCAATGCATTGAGAGAAAATGTAGATGATGCCTCCCTGGATATCTTAAACAAAATTTTATCTGAAAAATATACCGACGGATCTGAAGGACAAAAAATTCAGAACCTGTATGCATCTTTTATGGATGTAAACAAAAGAAACGCTGATGGTCTGGCTCCGATTAAAGGAGATCTGGCAAAAGTAGATGCCATTAAAAACCTTAATGACCTTCAGAAATACCTGCTTGAAGCTACAAGGCTAGGAGATAATTCTTTCTATGGTTGGAGAGTAAGTGCCGACATGAAAGATTCTAAAATGAATGCCGTGTACCTTGGCGGACCAGATCTTGGGCTGGGAAGAGACTACTATCAGAAAGTAAGCGAGGCCAATACCAAAACATTAGCTGAATATCAGCTGTATGTAGGAAAATTATTTGGTGTTTTAGGATATAAAAACACTACAGAAGCTGCACAAAATGTAGTGGCTTTTGAAAAACAGCTGGCCAACTATCTTCTAACGCTTGAACAAAACAGAGATGCCAACCTAAGATACAATCCTAAAAATGTATCCGAACTATCCGGTTTGGTTAAAAATGTAAACCTTGCAGGCTATCTTTCAGACGCCGGTGTAAAAACGGATAAAGTAATCATTGGGGAGTTGAAATACTATCAGAATATGGATCAGTTTCTTACTCAAAAGAACCTGCCGTTACTAAAAGACTATTTAAAATATCATATTATCAATGGTAATGCCAGCAATTTAGACGCAAATTTGGAACAGATCCGTTTTGATTTCTACTCAAAATATCTTCAGGGTCAGAAAGAACAGCGTCCGATGGATAAGAGAGGTTTAACTCTTGTTAACAGTGTTCTTGGGGAAGCCTTCGGAAAATTATACGTAGAAAAATACTTTACTCCGGAAGCAAAACAGCAGATGGAAACCTATATTCAGTATATCCTGAAATCGTTCAAAACCCATATCAATGATATGGACTGGATGTCTGCGGCAACTAAAGTAAAAGCACAGGAAAAACTGTCTAAATTTACTGTAAAAATAGCCTATCCTGATCAGTGGAAAGACTACTCACAACTACAGGTAGAAGCGCCTGCTAAAGGTGCCACTTTATACTCTAACCTGCAGAATGTAGCTGCATGGCAGTATCAGAGAAGCTTAGATAAAGTGGGAAAACCTGTTGATAAATCAGAATGGGGAATGACTCCACAAACTGTTAATGCCTATTACAGCGGATCCAATAATGAAATTGTATTTCCTGCTGCCATTCTTCAGCCGCCTTTCTATAACCCATTAGCAGATGCAGCAGTTAATTTTGGAGGAATTGGTGCCGTAATCGGTCATGAGATCTCTCACGGTTTCGATGACAGCGGTTCCCGTTTCGACGGTGACGGAAACCTGAACAACTGGTGGACAGATGCTGACCGTAAAAACTTTGACGCAAAAGTTGGGCAGCTAGCCGCTCAGTATAATGCTTACGAACCTGTAAAAGGAAGTTTTGTAAACGGTAAATTTACCAGTGGAGAAAATATTGGTGACCTTGGAGGAGTAGCCGTAGCCTATGATGCTCTTCAGATGTACCTTAAAGACCACGGAAATCCGGGAATGATCAGTGGATTTACACAAGACCAGCGATTCTTTATGAGCTGGGCAACTGTCTGGAGAACAAAAGCAACAGATCAGTATATGGTGAATCAGGTGAAGACAGACCCTCACTCTCCGGGATACTTTAGAGCGTTCGGCCCTCTGGTAAACCAGGATTCTTTCATTAAAGCATTCGATATAAAACCTGGAGACAAAATGTATAAAGCGCCTCAGGACAGAATAAAAATTTGGTAACATAACCAAAAATTGTTAGAAAAGAAAACGCATCAGAAATGATGCGTTTTTGTTATTTATTTTTCATAGTTTAGTGATATCATAAAATAGTAATTTAAGCCTATTTTTTGTAAGGAAAATTAAATAGTATAAGAAAAATCTTGACAAAATTTTGTATGTTACAGTTTTTTTTTAAATTTAAACACTGGATTGGTAATTTGTTTGATTCATCTGCAAATTACTCAGGTCCAGATATTAACCAAAATCAAAAATCTCAAAATAATAATAATATGGCAATGTTTAATTATGGTGTTGGCGGCAACGAGGTAAAAGTAGACGCTAATGAAGCTATTCAGGAAATACAGGAGAATAAGTCGCTGATAGTGAGCCAGCTTACTACCGACGAAACCTATAACCCTGAAATTGTAACAGGATTAAAGACTGTGGACGACGTCTTCAAACATTTCCAGCCTTCTGTTGCAGTACAGCACGAAACAGAAGACGGCAGTGTAGTGGAAGAAGAATTTCGTTTTCAAAATCTTGCGGATTTCACTCCAAAAAATCTTACTCAGAAATCAAATTATTTGCAGCAGCTCAGTGTAGAGCAGGAACAATATAACAAGATTGTACGCCAGCTGAAAACAAATAAAATTCTGCGTAATATGCTGGAGAACGAGCAGACAAGAGCTGCTTTTATCGAAGTATTGAAAGATGTGGCCCAAGAACTTGAAAAATAATTTAAAGACATTACACTAAATCATGGATAGCAAATTACAGGCGGCTGAAAGCCAGCAACAAGGACAACAGCAACACTCAGGGCAACCGAAAGGGAATCCTCTAGCCGAACTCAATAAAATTGGAGGTTTCGGATTTGTTGAATCTGTTGTAGATGGCATCGCCAATATGAACCCTACAAGAAAAGCAAGGAAAGAAATCTTCCTTACAGACAGCAATAAAACAGATGAAAGAAAAGAACTTCTTCAAAAGATTAACCTTTGGATGAATCTTTTAGAAGGTGGTGAATCTGCAGATAAAATGGCTGATACCTGCAAAAATAAAGCACAGCAGGCCGACCAGAATTTAAAAACGAACTTAAAAAATACGCTGGATTCAGTTCGCCAGCTGGAAACAAGCTACAGAACAGTAGCGCAGTTCTACAAAAATACAGAATTAGATAAAGTAGACAACGTAAGCATTGTGAATGCAAGTCTGGACCAGGTTTCAGATTTGGATAACCCTATTTTTATCGATGCGATCGCAGAAGAATTCAAAAGCTATTACGACCGTTTAGATCTTAGAGACAACTATTCAATCCTTGCCATTCCCGGATACTTAGGTTCCAATAAAGTCATTGAAAAATGGGCGAAGATCTGTAACGAAAACAAAGTCATGATGGTGACGGATTTCGCGAATCTGGATAAACCGGATGATGTTGTAGATTTATTCCATTCTGCAAACCTTACAGGCGGAGAACTTCACAGAAGTAACGTAATCATGACGTGTAACTGGCTGGTAGGCCGCGGAAGAGCTGAAGAAGTAGGAGAAGAGGAGAATGTAGAACTTCCACCTTCCACTTCATTAGCTGGGAAAATCCACAAAACATTAATGTCTCAGGTAGCTGCAGGTAAAAAGCACGGAAATATCAATGAAGTAGATGCCGTAAAATTCGAATTGAAGAAAAGCGAGATTTCTCAATTGGAAAAAATGGGACTCGTACCAATGGTTAATGAATACGGGAAAATTATGGCATTCTCTGCCAAAACATTATTTACAGGAGATAACATCGGTCTTCAGACTTATTCTGTAGTTCGTGTATTTGATTATGTAACAAAAGTTTTACTGGATTTCCTAAACAGAAGAGCTTTCGAAAACTGGAATGCAAAAAATGAAGATGATCTAAGAAGACAGATTGTAACATTCCTGGACGGAATCAAAGGAGCAGACAAACTGATCGAAAAATTCAAGATTGTTCGTTTTGAGCAGGATAAAGTAAACAAAGACAGAGTATGGCTGGATATCCGTTTAACCCCTTATTTCCCTACAAAAAGTTTCGTTATTAAACTTGACGGACACAAAGGAGATGATGGGAACGAGTGGGATGCAGAGTACATTCAGGATTAATATACACCCAATTAAAAATAAAAACCGATGCATCATACATCGGTTTTTTTCTACCACATTATATGAAAACTAATATGATTAAAAAAAGCAATGCCTGTGCTGTATTCATACTTTTACTCGTTCTAATGACAGGCTGTGAAAAGAAATATGAAAGACCCGATCATTATGAAGTAGACCTGTTTGCAAAGGATCGCAAGGAAGGAAAAGCCTACATTATGAGTGAAGAAGAATGCTTTGACGGCAGCGAAATGGTCATTACAAGTTCCGCAGTAAAGCTCGCCGACAGCTCGACTGGTCGCGGAAGACCATTTTACATTTATAAAGTAAGCTCAGGAGAGATGATGAAAACCGTACGGGATACCGTATTGGAGTATCCGTTTCAGTTTCTTTCCAATCAACGGTTAAAATTAAAAGAAGGTCCCATATATGTATATCTGAAAAAGCTTGATGGCTATCGTTTTATTGCTAAAGAAAGAAATATCAACTATCAGTGGCTGAAGACTGCCCCTGTATATTCGGTACAAAAAGATAAATAAGCGTATCTTTGCCTCATAGAATATCCGGTAGATGTCAGAAGAAGAATACCCCAGGAAAAATTCTTAATATATTTAAAAAGGCTAAAGGTTTTTGGAAAAAAATAATAGAGGTACAGCTTTTCTTCATGTAGGAAATAAGCTTTTGGATTGGTATAAGGAAAATGCAAGAGACTTGCCTTTCAGACAGACAAAAGACCCTTATAAGATCTGGATCTGCGAAATTGTATTTCAGCAGACGAGAATTAATCAGGGATTAAATCATTACAATAATTTCATCAAAAGATTTCCGGATGTACAGACTTTAGCAGCCGCTGAAGAAGATGAGGTTTTGCTGTATTGGAAAGGATTAGGATATTACTCCCGGGCCATTAATATTCATATAGCAGCCCGTCAGATTATGAATGAATATCAAGGCTCTTTTCCCTCTGATTATGATGAAATCCTTAAGCTAAAAGGCGTTGGTAAATATACGGCAGCAGCCGTTTCAAGTATTTGTTTTGGAGGAAGGATGCCGGCTGTGGACGGAAACTTTTACAGAGTGTTAAGCCGCGTTTTTGCAGATGATTTTGACATCTCCAATTCCAGAGCATTTGTTTATTTCTCTGAACTGGCGAATCTGGTCATGCCGGAGAACGTTGGAGATTTCAACCAGGCAATGATGGATCTGGGTTCTGAGATATGTAAACCGAAAAATCCTCTGTGCGGAGTTTGTCCGCTGAATAAAGACTGTTTGGCATTTTCTTTACATAAAATCTCGGAATTTCCCGTAAAAACAAAGAAAGTGAAGACTGAAAATCTTGATCTGACCTATTATTTTGTCCATCGGAACGGTGAATTTCTGATACAGCAGAGAAAAGACGACTTCATCTGGAAAAAATTATTTGAATTTCTTCCCACTATTTCTACTGACCTGGAACCCTTTATAAAAAGCTCAAAAACAATCAGCCATAAACTTACCCATAAGAATGTAAGCATTGAAATTTATGATGTTGAAGTAGTTTCGGAGACCGTTTGGAAGAATTTTATCACTCAAAATGAATACCTCATTACCGACCTTGAAGGCTTTCATCATAAATCTTTTCCCAAACCTTTGGAAAACTATGTCCAAAACTCGTTGAAAGACTGAAATTTGTCTTCCGAAATCTGAAATCTAATTTGTACTTTTGCAAAATGATTAAAAACATCATTTTTATTTTCGTATCACTGCTTTTAATTTCATGCGGGAAAGACCCTGCTCCCAAGCCTTATGGGGAGCTTCGTCTGGAATATCCGACCCCCAAATATCAAAAGTTCGAATCTAATTGTGGATATAGTTTTGAGTATTCCGGCTTTGCACTTATTACCAATGCTAAAAAGCCTTGCTGGTACTATATGAACTATCCTAAGATGAAAGCAAAAGTCTTCGTAACCTATTATCCGATACAGAATGACTTTGCAGATCATATCAAAGAAGCAGAAAAAATGGTATATGAACATACCATAAAAGCCAGTTCCATAGACACGAAATCCTTTGAATACCCTGAAAAAAAGGTATACGGAAACTTCTACGAACTCAAAGGGCAGAGTGCTTCCAATCTTCAATTTTACGTTACAGACAGTACGAAACATTTCGTGACTGCTTATTTATACTTTAATACAAGGCCAAAACCTGATTCTTTGGCCCCGGCAATAAACTATATCAAAAATGATATGAAACACATGCTGGATACTTTTGAATGGAAAAAATAATTACTTTTAAAATACATTGAAAAATATATGAAACTTTTAGTTGTAGGAAGTGTTGCATTTGACGCAATCGAGACGCCGTTTGGTAAAACAGATAAAATTTTGGGCGGTGCTGCCACATATATTGGCATCACATCATCTATTTTGGGTGTTAAATCCGGTATCGTTTCTGTAGTAGGAGGAGATTTTCCGCAAGAACATCTTGATATGTTTACCGACAGAGAGGTAAATATTGAAGGAATTGAAATAGTAAAAGAAGGTAAAACATTCTTCTGGTCCGGAAAATACCATAATGACCTGAATACAAGAGATACACTGGCTACTGAAGTGAATGTTTTGGAAAATTTCGATCCGAAAATTCCAGATTCTATGCAGGATTCAGAGATTTTATTATTAGGTAACCTACACCCGGGTGTTCAGTTGTCTGTTCTTGAAAAAATGAATGTGCGTCCTAAACTGGTAATCCTTGATACCATGAATTTCTGGATGGACAGTGCCTGGGATATTTTAATGGACATGATTGCTAAAACGGACGTGATTACGATCAACGATGAAGAAGCAAGACAGCTTTCTGGAGAATATTCTTTAGTAAAAGCAGCTAAAAAGATTCATACGATGGGTCCTGATTATGTGATCATCAAAAAAGGAGAACACGGAGCTTTACTCTTCCATGACAATAAAGTATTCGCTATCCCTGCACTTCCATTGGAAGAAGTTTTTGACCCGACGGGTGCCGGAGATACTTTTGCAGGAGGTTTTGCCGCTTATCTTGCTAAAAAAGAAAAGATCGATTTCGAAACCATGAAGTCTGCTTTGATCGTAGGATCTGCAATGGCTTCTTTCACTGTTGAGAAATTCGGAACGGAAAGAATTCAGGAAGTGAGCGAATCAGATATGTTCGAAAGATTGAGACAATTTAAAGAATTGACCACATTCGATGTGGAACTGCAATAAATAAGTCTTTTTAAGAAATATTTATAATAAAAAATTTAGGGAAATTCATTAAGAATTCTAAATTTGCAACTTGTTTAAAATAGTAAAATGACAAATAAACTAAAAATCACTTTTCTTCTTGGGATTTTCATAATGATATTCTCTTCAAACATGATGAATGCCCAGCTAAAACAAGGAGATTTGGTGGATGGTATTGCTGCTGTTATCGGAGATGAAATCGTTTTGGAGTCTGATGTAGAGGAGCAAATGAATTACGGGAAACAGCAGGGAGCTACCAACACAGACAAATGTGAGTTCCTGGAAAACCTGATCAACAATAAATTTCTTGTTTACGAAGCTAAAAAAGATACATTAATTGAAAACCGTTCTGCTTCTATTAAAGAGCAGGCTAATGCAAAATACCGTCAGCTTCTTTCTCAGTTCCCGGACGAGAAAGCGATGTTACTTGCTTACAAGTTCAGAAATGGGTACGAAATGAAAAATGCTATCGAAAAGATAGATACCGATACCTATTATGGACAGGCAAAATATCAGAGAATTACCGATAAAGCCGACGTAACACCAAACGAGGTAACGGATTTTTATAATTTGTATAAAATGCAGCTTCCACAAGTGAAGGACGAAATTTCTTTAGGACAGATTATGATGTATCCTAAATTAACGGAAGCCCACAAGCAGGAACTGATCAACAAATTAAATAAAATCAAAAAAGACGTTCAGGGAGGAGAAACTTTCGAAAGCCAGGCAAGAATCTATTCTGAAGATGAAGGTTCTGCAGCTAATGGCGGACTTTACAAGAATATCTATAAAGGCCAGATGGTGAAGCCGTTTGAAGCAGCAGCTTTAAACCTTCAGGAAGGAGAAATATCAGATCCTATTGAATCTGAATTCGGATACCATATTATCCAGTTGATTAAAAAATCAGGTAAAGTATACGATGCAAGACACATCCTTCTGAAAGCAACGCCTACAGATGATGAAGTGAAAACTGCTAAAACAAAATTAGACAGTATCAGAGGTTTGATTATTGATGGGAAAATAACCTTTAAAGATGCGGCTTTCAAATTTTCTGATGACAAAAGAACCAAATTCAATGCAGGAATCATTCCAGGTGCTGACGGTTCTGATAAACTTGAAAGAGAAAGTATCCCTGGTACAATTAGCTATGAGTTGGCTGGATTGAATAAAGGAGATATCACAACAGCTTTTGAAGATGATGAAAACAAAAGAAAAGTAGCTAAAATCATTAAAATTGAAGATATAATTCCGGCTCACCAGATTACTATGGAAACGGATTATAACAGAATAAAGCAGATGGCGCTTAATAAAAAGCGAAATGAAATGGTAGAGAAGTTTGTCAACTCCAAATTAGGGACAACCTTCATATCCATAGACGGACGTTACGATTCTTGTAATTTCAAAGCAAACTGGAAAAAAGCTTCAATCAAAAAATAAATAAAAAGCCTTCGGAATTTCTGAAGGCTTTTTTTATGTCAGTCAGGAAGTCTGGAATTTTTTATTGTTCAAATAAGAATGTAACGGCCCAGCAGTTTCAAACTCTATTAATAAACTTACGTCTTTTTAATACCTTTACAAAAATCAAGAAAATGGATTCTGAGTTCTATCTTACAACATTTCGGTCAGCAGTTGAAAAAATTCCTAAAGAAAAATTTGATAAGGAAGGACTGAAAGTATCTGTTGATATCGTTCTGGAATCCGCCACCCTAAAAGTGTATAAACCCGAATGGTCCGGAAATCCACAATCACCGTTAGATGCTGTAAGCAGGATTTTTTTTTCAATATGGGTGAATGATAAAACGATCCGTGAAGGAAAAATGTATTATAATATCCATGCCCTCAAGCTAAGGGAACTGAAAGGCTATACCATATCCAGCAGGCATTTTGCACAGAATTTCAGAGATCGATTTTTGAAATACCAGAAAGACTGGCCCAATTCAGATATACAATGTGGTCCACTTACACTTATGCAGGGATGGATACCGCTTACCACTGAAGATATTCAAAAAGAGGTATGCAGACTGATCCAAAACTTTATGGAGGTAAGTCCCACTATAGATGCCGTTTTAGATCAATATAAAAACCGGTAATATTTAGTTTTTTTAATCGATTGAAATGCCTGATAACAGTTGTTTTTAGTATTTTTACAACATGAGCAATTTTATAGATTTCAATTCGGCAAAAAAACTTCATGACATGCAGACAGAGCACAATAAAATTACACAACTTTTTAACATACAATATCCAATTATCCAGGCAGGAATGATCTGGCATTCTGGTTGGAGGCTGGCTTCGGCGGTTTCTAACTGTGGTGGATTAGGATTAATAGGTGCAGGAAGTATGTATCCTGATATTTTAAGAGAGAATATTCAGAAATGCAAACAGGCTACGAATAAACCTTTTGGGGTGAATGTTCCTATGCTGTATCCTAATATTGAAGAAATTATCCAGATTATATTGGAAGAAGGCGTTAAAATTGTTTTTACGTCTGCAGGAAATCCCAAAACCTATACTGAAACCCTTCAGAAAGAAGGAATAAAAGTAGCCCATGTTGTTTCCTCAACCAAATTTGCAGTAAAATGTGAAGATGCCGGAGTGGATGCTATTGTAGCTGAAGGCTTCGAAGCCGGAGGACACAACGGTAGAGATGAAACAACCACTTTCTGCTTAATCCCTAACGTAAAGAAACACATATCCAAACCTTTGATCGCTGCAGGAGGAATTGCTTTAGGCTCTCAAATGAAAGCCGCTATGATTTTAGGAGCAGATGGGGTACAGATCGGATCACGCTTTGCTGCAACGGTTGAAGCAAGTGCCCATGAAAACTGGAAAAAGAAAATTACAGAACTTCACGAAGGAGATACCCATCTTACGCTAAAAGAATTAGCTCCGGTAAGAATGGTGAAAAATAAGTTTTTTAATGAACTGGAAGATATTTACCAGACAGGACGAAATACAGAGGCTTTAGTAGCATCTTTAGGGCGTGCCAGAGCTAAACGTGGCATGTTTGAAGGAGATATGGAAGATGGAGAGCTGGAAATTGGTCAGGTTTCAGCATTGATTGATGAAATCCTTCCTGTAGAAACAGTTTTTAAAAATCTCTTACAGGAATTTGAAGAAATAAAAAATCCTCATTTATAAAAATTTTGAAATATGGATGGACGGAATATGGAGATACAGGGAAGCAATCTTTATATAGAGTACGAAAATTCTTTCGAAAATAAACCTACCATCGTTTTTCTGCATGATTCATTAGGCTGTGCTGAGCTTTGGAGAGATTTTCCAGCAAAATTAGGTGTAGCCTTAGCCTGTAATATTCTGGTTTATGACCGTCTGGGTTATGGAAAGTCTGGCATGATGACAACCCATGAAAGAGCCATGAATTATATGGAGCTGGAAGCCGATCTGCTCAACGATCTCTTATGTACACTGAATGTACAAAATGCTGTTTTATTTGGGCACAGTGATGGAGGTACAATCGCATTGATTGCCGCATCAAAATATCCCGAAAATATACAAGCGGTCATTTGTGAAGCAGGACATATTTTTGTAGAAGAAATTACTGTACAAGGAGTTGGGGATGCATTGGAAGCTTACAGTACAACGAATTTAGGAGAACGGCTTCAGAAATACCATGGAGATAAAGTACCCATGCTGTTTAGGGCGTGGACAGAAATCTGGCTGAGTGAAAAGTTTAAGAACTGGAATATTGAATACCTGTTAAAAAATATAACCTGCCCATTACTATTTATACAGGGAAAGAACGATGAGTACGGAACTTTAGACCAGCTTGAAAAAACACTCGCTCAGGTAAGCGGAATTTCAGAAGAATATATTATCCCGGATATTGGCCATACGCCTCATAAAGAAGTCCCGGAATTGATTCTCAAAAGATCAGTAGAGTTTTTACGGAAACAATTTAATGTATAAAATAAGAAGCATCTTTTGGGATGCTTTTTTTGTGCATTTCAAAAAATATGGCAGTGGGAGTATTTTTTTACTGTTTCTTTTATGTACAATTGTATGTCAAAATGTGTACATGCTCCAGCAGTCTTCTTACATGTACATATTTAAAGAAAAACGCATGCATAAAAATAAGTTCCACATTTTTTTACGACCAATTAAATATTGAGGTTCATTTATTTTTTTGGTTAAAATTAAGTTTGTAAAAATTTTACTTTCGGAAAATTATTAAGCATCCCAAAAAAACTGTTAAAATCATTAATGGTCTTTTTCTTTTAATAATCAAATATTTGATTCATACATATTTACAGTTGAAATTACAAAAAATATACAATACAAATCATCGTGAAGTGATATATCAATTTTTAGTTTTGAAATGTCAACAGTGGCACAAAACAAAAAAATTATCAAATGAAAAATTTAAAAAAACTTTCGAGAAATGAATTAAAAGGATTGACTGGAGGAGTAATTATTGGTGGAGGACCGAGATCAGGATTGGGTGGTGGATCTGGAGATACTTTCAGATGTTGTAATACACAAACAGGGTCTTGTGGGCCATGTGGTGGTCCAGGAGCATGTGATGTTGGTTACGAATTGAGATCTTGCTAGAAGATTAACAAAATCTTTGAGAAAGGCTGTGATTTAATAGCCTTTCTCTTATTTATAACTTAAACACAATTCCAGATGACACGTAATATTTTTCTATTAATAAGTTTTATTTTTTCTTTGAGTCTTTCTTCTCAGGGAAAGAAAAATCTAAATGTAAGAGACATTCAAAATAAGTATCAGAAAACATTAAAGCTGATTACAACATATAATGAAAAATATTATGCTGATTTTACTGGTGACATATCGTTGATTCAGAACGGTCGATATAATTTTCAACTTCCAAAATATGATGATTCAATTCCCAGGCCTTTCCGTTTATTATTTGAAACTGAAAAAAGCAATGTATATGAAGTATCAGACATTTTTTATATTTCAAAAGAAACTGAGGAGATAAAATTCAATTCTGATGATCACAAAATGGTACTTGATCATAATTATGGAAAAGATGTGATCATTTATGATACTTATATGAGGTCTTACTCATCGGCAAAAAAGAAACTAGACAGTGTTAAATCTGGTATTTATAAAAGAAAAAATTTCAAGGTTGATAAGGTGACAGAAGATAGTATAGAAACATTCTATACGGCTCTTGATAAAAATGAAGATTCTTTGTTACTGGAACTTTCAAAGAAAAATTCTAAATCTTATAGGGTGTTCTGGAGATTGGTCGGGAAATTTGAGGCTAATGGTTTCAAGCAAAGTTATCTTCAAGCTTTCAATAATTTAAATTCTTCAGTAAGAAAATCCTCTGTTGGACTCATTTTTAGTGAAGAACTTAAAAAAGGGAGCAAAATGGTAGAGGGTAATCTGTTTCCAGCGTTGATTTTAAAAGGTGAAAATGTACAATCGTCTTTAGGAAAGTCGTACACCATTATCGATTTTTGGTTTTCTCATTGCGTGCCATGTATCGAACAGGTGCCAAAGTATCGAGAGTTGTATTCGAAGTATAAGGATAAAGGTTTTGAAATTGTAAATATCTCTACAGACCGTACAAAAGATATAGGAAACTGGAAGAAAATGATTAAAGAAAAAGAATTAAACTGGGCACATTATTTAGATGAAAACGGAGAAAAATCTAAATATTACAATATTAATTCATTTCCTACGAATTTTCTGTTAGATTCTTCGGGTAAAATTATAAAAAAAGATATCTCACTGGAGGATTTAGATGCTTTTTTAAGCAAGAGTTTACAGTAAAATTTGGGTTTTCCTAATTAATAAAGGTTTTAAGTTTTGAATACAGTGTGTTGTGTATATGCTAAGTTAATGAAGGTGCCATCATGTGTTTGTGTTGGAAATGTATGTTTAATTGTGGAGATGCAGTTTACTGCATCTCTTTTTATGTATTTTCCCTAATGTTGAATTACATATTATCCAGTTCAAATTGAATATTTTCGCGCGCAGAAATCTCATATCGATCTTTAAAATACCCGGTTTTAAAGATGTTTTCAAGCTCCAAAAAATGCATAAGAACCTTTTTTCTTCCGGGGCGGTAAAGAAAATCCGGATAAATGGAGTATTCTTTCCGTATGTTTTTAATATAAACTAGATACGTTTCTGCATCTTTTCCCAGAATGGAAAGATCAGCGTCCAAAAGATAGTTGGTATCATTGTCATCGGATAGCAGATGAGATTTTGTGGCAATAATTTGAGCGGTAACACAATCTATGATTTCAGTATCTACATTCAGTTTTTGAAGTCTTATTGCAGCAAATTCTGCACTTTTTTCTTCATTACGTTTTGATGCAGCATCGTAAATTACGTCATGATAGAACACAGAAAGGGAGAGGGCTGGAAAATCGGAAATACGGTCTTTAACACCCTCCAGCTCAAGAAAGATATTTTCAAGATGATGAATATTGTGATAAAACCTGCCTTTATCGGAATATTTCTTTTCAATTTCCTGCCATAGGCCGTTGATAAGCTGTTGTTCTTCACTAAAAGAAAGGCACAGCTGCATAAAGTTTTCTTTAAGATCCATAGGTAGAGCACATAAAAAAAGGAACTTTAAAAAGTTCCTTGATTTGATTCTATTGTTGCTTTCAGGTCTGCCCAGCCACCGCCGTTGTAACCATCTTTTAATCCTTGAGAATTAAGGTACTCTAAAGCCTTTCCGCTTCTGTTTCCGCTTCTGCAAAAAATAATGACTGGTTTCTCAATAGATAATATTTCTTCCTGTCTATCTTCTACCTCACCCAGTGGGATATTTTTAGCACCCTCTATATTTCCGTCCATTTCCAATTCCATGGGTTCACGAACGTCAATTAATTCATAATTTCCTGATTGTATTACTTCTGATAAAGACATAGCTGTTTGATTTTATACATTAAAATGATAACGAAAATACGCAATTTTTTTCTGAAAAAATGGTTATTATTTTCAAATTTTGCTTTAGAATAAATGGATCTGTTAAAACAGGACGTAAAGCATGCAGATTTATAAAATAGTCTTAGTTTTGCAAGGTGAAATCATGAATTCAAATGCCGAAAAATATGCCCGCCTTATCAAATCCAAAGCAGAACGTTTTGGATTTCAAAGCTGTGGCATTTCAAAAGCTGATTTTTTAGAAGAAGACGCCCGTAATCTTGAAAAATGGCTTCAAAATAATTTCCATGGCGAAATGAAATACATGGAAAACCATTTTGATAAAAGGCTTGATCCAAGGCTGTTGGTTGAAGGTTCAAAATCAGTGATTTCACTTTCCTATAATTATTTTCCCACAGAAAAAATCTCAACATTAGAAAATTACAAAATTTCAAAATATGCCTACGCAGAAGATTACCATGAAGTGGTTAAAGAAATCCTGCGCGATATGGTTCTGGAACTTCAGGAAGAGATCGGGGATTTTGGTTTCAGGGTTTTCGTAGACTCTGCTCCCGTATTGGAAAGAAGCTGGGCTAGAAAATCAGGAATAGGATGGGTGGGGAAAAATGCCAATCTTATTACCAAACAGCACGGCTCTTTTTATTTTCTGGCAGAAATAATATGCGATTTGGAACTTGCTCCCGATCATGAAACAACAGACCATTGCGGAACCTGCAGAAAATGCATTGATGCCTGTCCTACCGATGCCATCGTTTCTGAAAAAATTGTAGACGGCAGCAAATGTATTTCCTATGCAACCATAGAGCTGAAAAGTGAAATTCCTGATTCTTTTAAAGATAAAATGGAAGATTGGATGTTTGGATGTGATATCTGCCAGGATGTTTGCCCATGGAATCGTTTTTCTGTTCCTCATCTTCAAAGCAGATTTAAACCTAATGAATCTCTGAAAAACTTTAAAAAAAGTGAGTGGAAAGAACTTACTCAGGAATTATTCTCTGAGATTTTCAGAAAATCTCCTGTAAAAAGAACAAAATTTTCTGGGTTGAAGCGTAATATAGAATTTTTAACATCTTCTTCTGATCCTTTGTAGATCTCATTTGAGGTGACAAATCCCTGTCTGGAATTTTTATGTTCCAAAACTAAAGCGGATAAACGTCCATTCCTTAATTTTTGAATATAAGGAGGTAAAGATGTATTGAGGTAAGAATTCGTGAAAGACTCTTTCTTAAAAACAAAAAATGATTTTCATAGGGATAATTCCCGCAGAAAATCAACGTCTTTTTTGTACTCTTTTTGGAGCTATTTTCACTCTTACTTTAAATCTTTTTTGGGATTTGATGTTTTTACGCATATTTGTGTGATATTTCGTAACTAAATGTAGTCATTTTTCCGATTAAAACAAATACTTTTACGGGAAAATTACACATTAAATTTTATTAAACATGACTGTGAAAATGATTGCAATCTACCTCTTGAAAACACTCGGAGTATTGGTGGGGTTGGTTCTTCTTTATGTAGTATTGGGCTATTTACTGCCTTTCATTGAAGTTTCTGCTAAAGATGACGGACATAAAAAAGAAATTCCCATCTATATTTATACGAATGGCGTACATACCGATATCGTAATGCCTGTAAAAAATGAGATACAGGATTGGGGAGCAAAAATCCCTTTTTCCAATATAAAATCTAAGAGAACGGATTATCAGTACATAGGAATAGGGTGGGGTGATAAAGGTTTCTATCTGGATACGCCTACTTGGGCAGATCTGAAATTTTCAACAGCTTTTAAGGCTGCATTTTGGCTCAGCGATTCAGCGATGCACTGCACGTATTATGGAAAAATGACTGAAGGCAGTGACTGTAAAATGATCATGATCAGTCAGGATCAATATAAAAGCCTGGTAAAATTTGTTGAAGATAAATTTGATACAGATCAAAACGGGAAATTTATCTTTATACCTACCAATGCCGTTTATAGTGATAATGATGCTTTCTATGATGCAAAAGGAACGTATAGCTTTTTTTATACCTGTAATACATGGGCAAATAATGCACTGAAAGCGGCAGGTCAGAAAGCTGCCCTTTGGACCCCTACTGATTTTGGAATTTTCCAACATTATAAATAGGATTCAGTGAAGATTTTACATTGTATTCTTATCATTTTCATTTTCTGTTCGTGCCAGCAAGAAAATAAGAAGGAAAAGGTGGTCTCAACTGAAAATCATATACTTCATGTTGATAAAAAGCCAGTTGCTGATTTTGCCAAAACAAAGAAAAAAGCCGAAGAAGCATTAAAGTTTTGTCAGTCAAACAAATTAAACACGGATTTCTGTATTTTAATTGATATGAGCCTTCATTCAGGCGTAAAAAGATTTTTTGTCTGGAATTTTAAAAGCGATACTCTTTCCCATCAATATCTTGTAGGTCATGGATGTGGCTCGCAACCCTGGAGCAGTGATGGTTCTAAAGATGCTCCGGAATTCAGCAATGAAGATGGAAGCCATCTTTCCTCCCTGGGAAAATACAGGCTGGAAGGTCGTGGATATAGTGAGTGGGGAATTAATGTGAAATATCTTATGCATGGACTGGAGAAAACGAACAGTAATGCTTTAAAAAGATTTATTGTGTTTCACTCCTGGAATCTGATGAGTGATGAAGAAATTTTTCCAAAAGGTTCGCCGGAAGGCTGGGGCTGCCCTACCATATCCAATAATGCAATGAAGGAAATTGATCCTGTTATCCAAAAATCAACCAAACCTATTCTGATGTGGATTTACCGCTAAATCATGAATAAGTCCTCTAAAGATCTATTAAAAAAGCTTTAAAGACTGATTTTGTAAGACTAATGAAAGATATTATATACGAAACTTAATATAATAGAAAAAGCCCCTTGCGGGGCTTTAATTCTATTGTAATATATGGTAATTACGCTAGCTTTACATTGACAGCGTTTAGTCCTTTGTCGCTTTTTTGTACTTCAAAAACTACTTTGTCATTCTCACGGATTGTTCTGATGCTTAATCCTGAAGAATGTACAAAAATGTCTTTTCCTCCGTCTGCTGGAGAAATAAATCCGAAACCTTTTGTTTCGTTAAAAAATTTTACTGTGCCTTCTTGTTGCATTGTATTTGTATTAAAAAATTGTTGTTACTTAACGAGTTCAATATTAACGGCAGAAAATCCTTTCACAGATTTTTCTTTTTCAAAAGATACTTTATTCCCTTTTTTTACAGGCTCTTTACAGTTATTATTGTGGAAAAATACATTTTCTTTGGTTTTATTTTCTGTAATAAAGCCATAGCCTTTTTCACTGTAAAATGTAATGATACCTGATTTTCGAATCTCTTCTTCAAGAATTGGAGCAGCTCCCAGCTGAATTTCATCCAGATTTACTTCCATTCTCTCTTCAGGAGGGGTAGAGGTCAATCTTCCGAATTCGTCTACATAGGTCAACATATCTTCCAGTCCCTTTCCTTTATTGTTATTGCTTTTACGATCTTCACGTCGGATCGCCTTTTCTTTTTGCTTTTGAATTTTTTTCTTGAAATTTTCTTTTTTAGAAGAAGAATCTGCCATAAATTATTTTAGTATTTAGTTTCTTGTATTAAATATTGTTATTGTGTTCTGTAGGGGTTATTCCTATCAGTCTATTTCTATTACTCTATTTATCTTGCGATAAAATGATTTTTTACTCCTTCCAGATGAAGATATTCTGTATTGGGACGCTCGTGGTCTACCATATACGTTAGCTTATCTGCATCAATCGGGTTATTGAGGATGTTTCCTGCAAATTTTTTCGTTTCATCAGACATTGTTGAAGAAAAGAAAAGCGTCTGTCTTCTTTGAGGAATCATCTTGATAATTTTTTTTACATCATTACCAATCCCCATTTCCAATAAGGCATCTCCTTCATCTATAATTAATATTTCAATTTTAGAGAGATTGATGTATCTCTGGTCAACCAGATCAAGTAATCTGCCTGGTGTGGCTATTAAAACATCTACTGTTTTTCTGAGTGCAGCTAACTGACTGCCCTTAGAAACTCCTTCATAAACTGTGAATTGGGACAAAGGTAGATATTTGCTGTATAGCTTGAAATCTTCCTCTATCTGCATTGCAAGTTCCTGAGTAGGAGCTAAAATTAATGTTCGTATTTCTTTATGCTCAGGAGCATTCTTTTTTAATAATTGAAGCACAGGCATTGCAAAAGCTGCGGTTTTTCCTGCACCGGTTTTCGCACATCCAATAATGTCTTTACCCATTAAGATATGTGGAATTGCACTACTTTGTATTTCTGTGGGCTTTGAATATCCAGCTTCAGTGACAGCGCGGATGATGGGATTTATTAAGTTTAAATTTTTGAAGCTCATTGTGGTATTTTGCTGGGGTTTGGTGTTTTCTGTCAAATCTTAATAATTTGAAGTTGTATAATTAAGGATTCTGACACTCGTCATTTCCTTACGCAGCTTTAACAATAAGCTTTCGGCGTGAAATAAAAAATCTTGCCGTTTCTCTGTAGTCCCTGTATTCAGTTTGCCAACGTATATATTCATTAATATAAAATTAAAGGTTAAAGGGTGGCAGCTGAAAAAGCGAAAACTGAAAGAAAAAAATGGGTATTCTAAACTGTAACAGATAGCAAAGGCAGTGGCCTGTTTAATAATTATTATGCAAATATACAACAAAAAACTGAATAAATACCATTTTAAATGATTGAGTATCAAAAATATATTATCTCTGTTTAAATCCTGTAGAGTATTGTCCGATTGATGTTTGTGAAATATCAATACAATAATCTGCGAAATTTATCATCCATTGTTTTCCGTGTTCAGACAAAATAACTCAGCCGTATTTCAGAAATATTGTTGGTTTTTTTTAATTCTGTTCAATATGCATTAAAAACCTGAAAATAAGGCTTCTTTCTATAAAAAGAGCTTTAAAATTGATTTATCATATTATAAAAATGCCATCCAGTCACTTTTACCCATGTTCTCTTCGACAGGATTAAGTGCTTTATGATGATGCATAGAGGCAAGAAGGCTTACGATATCCTGTCTTACCATTTCAATTGTCATATCAGTAAGCTCCTGTTCAAATCCTAAATTATTAAGTTCAATAAGGTCATTAACAATCACTATTCTTGAAATAATTTTCCCGAGATCAATCATCTTTCTTTGTGAAAGTGCCTGATCAATACTGAAATCCAGTTCCTGGCTGTATAATTTTACGGCTTCTTTAGATAATTCATTAAGAGCAAGATAGCTTCCAAAATGAGGCGTCTTTTTCTTTTTCATATCCTTTAAAATTCCCTCAGAAATTTGAGTGTACAGCATTTCGTTGGATCCTTCAAAAATTTGGAAAGGACGGCTGTCCATGATTCCTCGTCCTCCGATGTGAGAAATTCTGTATCCTTTTCCTCCTGAAAGTTGAACTAAAGTTTGGGCAGCTTCCTGCATCATATCCGTTACCAATGCCTTCATACTGTTCGCGTGAACTCCGCTGGTAGAGACATCATGATCAATACTGCTTATGGTAGAGCTTTTGGCGCACATGGCGGAACAAAGGGTAAAGAATGACTGCAGCCTTGCGATCTGATACTGCACCTGATCCAAAGCCAAAAGATTGGAGGTTCCCACCATTCTTTCCTTACAGTGTTTGGTGGCTTCATCCATCATTCTTTTCAGGAATCCCATTCCCATTCCGGGAAACTGGAATCTGCTTCGGTGCAGAATATCAAGCATCATTTTCAAACCTGTTGATTCCGGGATAAGCTTGTTGTGCTGCGGAACTGTAATGTCGATTTTATTCAGTCCGTAGGGGATCATGTATAATCCTGCATTATCATAATACTCCAGTACTTCAACATTCTGCTCTCTAACATGTGTGTCAGCAATGAAAAAATCTACATCTCTTGATAGACTTCCTTCAGAATTTATATTTCTTGAAGTAATAAGCCAGTAATCGGCCATTCCTGTCAGTCCTTGCCAGTGTTTGGTGCCCTGTACCGAATAATGATCTCCTTTCAGCTCATTTTGCGTTTTCATATTAAGGGCATCACTTCCATAGTCGGGCTCTGTGATCATAAGACCACCCATCGCACCATTCTCAAGGAAATTTTTAAAAATATTTCCTTTAACATCCTGATGACCATATTTCGCAACAGGTTCAAGGAAAAGAGCGATATTAATCCCGAATGTTAAGGATAAAGGAAGCGATTCGTAAGATGCCGCTGATAAAATACCCAGACATTCCTTCACTTTCATATCTCTGCCTCCAAATTCTTTTGGGATGGCTACTGAAAGTGGCTTAAGATTCATTATTTCTTTCCAGACATGAGGAGGAAGTCCTCTGGAAAGGCTTAGCGTATTGATATTTTCTTTTTCAAAAAGATGACGGATCGAAGTTTTAAATTGATTTAAAAAATCAGAATACTCCATTCCGGATTCATCAAAAGCAGATTCATTCATATGAATTAAAAGATTTAAATGCTGTATGCCATGTATACAACTAAAAATAATGCGAAGCGAATGGCAACAGACTTAAAAAAATAAAATCAGCACTCCACATTCATGTAAATTCATAACAAATATAGAACTAAATATTGATCTGAGTTATTTTTATTAAGAATACTTATTTTTTTAATAATTGTTATGGATTGAGTTTTTATCTTTTATTGTATTGAAAATATTAACAAATAATATTTTTTTTAATTAAATTGATAAAAATTGAAGTGTTGATGTTCAGCAGTTATCTTTGTGTACTACTGAAAATCCTCCCGTAAGGAGGATTAAAAATAATTATAATAAGGATAAAAATTTAAAATATAGAAAGGATATGGTGTATTTCTTATTAGTGCATTATTTCTGGGCTAAAGGTAGAGTAATAAACCCTAATTTATACCATAGATACAGAATAATTTAAATAAATTCAGATATTTCTATAATTTGAGAGATAAATTTCAGGTTAAAAACCAGAACGACTGTAAAATAAGAAAATACTATTAAAATAATCTGGAATTAAGGGATAACCAACCTATGAGATTAAATAGCCCCCATTACATACATGTTTTCCATAGTAGGAGCTTCGCTTCCACCTTTTTTCTCAAGAGTAATAGCAAAAGCCTGGGCGTTGGGGATCTGGGATAGGGCAATTTTACTGTCTTTTTCTTCCGAATACATTCCTGCGCTTATCGGTTTTCCGTCTGCAATTGCCCACAGCTGATACTGCATGCCTTCAGGGGCTTTAGGAAGACTTTCTGCATTAAGATAGACTTCTTTGGTCTTTTTATCCCAGAAAACCATGGCTTTAGAATCAGGATGTTTTTCCACGCCTTGCAGCATTACCATCTTCATGTCCGGACTTGACAGAATATTCCATTTCTGCTCCATTTTTTGAAGGGCAAGGTTTTGAGACTGTTTTTCCGTATTCAGCCTTGCAATTTCTTTTTTATCCTGCGATTGGCTGTTCATCCAAAATAAGTTTCCGGCAGCACTTACCAAAAGCAGTACCGAGGCTGCTACTGCGTATGTCTTCCAGTTGTTGTAGTTTTTAGCAATAACCGGTTCGTTTGATTCATTTTGAAATGTAAGATTCGGTTGAGAATCCGGAACCAAATGTATTGGTTCATCAGCGGTCTGTTCCTGCTGAATTTTATTCCAAATTGTAGCCTTCAGATCACTAGGAGGTGCTACGGCCTGAGCTGTAGCAAGATCTTCCAATGTTTTTTGTGCCTCCTCAAAAGCTGCTTTTACTTCGGCATTGTTCTTCATCACACACTCCAAAATGCCTGCTTCCTCATGAGAAGCAAGACCTAGAATATAAGATTCTATAATTCCGGATGATATGTATTCCTTAGTGTTCAATTTATTGATAATCTTTTAACAAATCCTTTAATTTTATTAATGCATTACGCATTTTCGTTTTTACTGTACCAAGCGGTATCTTCAGTTTTTCAGATATTTCGTTTTGTGTATATCCCTGATAATAGGCCAAATCGATAAGTTCCTGTTTGTCAACTTCCAAACTTTCAAGCACATTGCTGAATCCGATGAAATCGGATGATTTATTTGTCGTTGAAAGTTCTGCAGTGTTATATACGAAATCAGGAAGCGGTTGGTTTTTAAGTTGATTTTGGAAGCCTTTGGATTTTAAATAATCTATTGCCGTATTTCTGGCAATATTAATCATCCATGTATAAAATCTGCCTTTGCTGGAGTCGTATTGATGGATTGAGTTCCAGATTTTAACAAAGACATCCTGAATAACTTCTTCAGTGTATTCTTTTGACTGTACAATTCGGAGGATCACACCATATAGCGCACCAGAATAGTGGTCATACAAATGATGAAAACCAGTCTCGCTTTTTTCTTGTAGTAAAACGATAAGTTCCTCTTCCGAATAGTTTGTTTTAATAATGAATATTTTTCCCTCCAAATGTAATAAAATAAAACATATAACAAAACAACATCTCAATAATCTTTTATGTCGTATGTAATTTAAGATAAAAACTTAAAATTTTGCAATTATGAATAGTGTAATCACAAAAACAGGGCTAATCTGTTTTCTGTTTCTGGCTGGCAGCAAATGTATTGCACAGTCAGATAATTTTAAAGCTAAAAACCCTTACTATTCACGTACTACAACGACTCGTCTGAACGTGAGTAATGCAGTGTGGAAAAAAATACTTAAACCGGAGCTGTATCAGGTCGCGAGGGAAGGAGCAACAGAAACAGCTTTTACCGGAAAATATTACGAGTTGGACGAAAAAGGGATGTATTACTGCGCTGTATGTGGAAACCCTCTGTTTCTTTCAACCTCTAAATTTGCGACTACTTGTGGATGGCCTTCATTTTATCAACCGGTAAGCAAGACCAGCGTAAAATACAGAAAAGATACTTCTTATCAGATGGTTCGCAGTGAAGTATTATGCGGAAGATGTGATTCTCACCTGGGACATGTTTTCGATGATGGACCAGAACCAACAGGAAAAAGATTCTGTATGAACTCTGTTTGTCTGGATTTTGTTCCGGGAACTAAAATTAAATAACTGATTTTCAATATTTTAAAATTAAATATCAATTTTTTAAATCTAAAATGAAACCAGGTTCGTAAATGCTAGTAAGAACAAAAAATTAAACAGTCTTTAACTTAAAAAATCAATACAATGAATACAAGATCAAAAATCGCAGTCTTTAGCATGGTAGCTTTATCATTCGCTTTCAGCGGAAATGCAACTGCACAGATGATGAAAGAAAAAACAGTAATGGTTGGTGGAGCACCCATGTATCCTTCCAAAAATATTATTGAAAATGCAGTGAATTCGAAAGATCACAAAACACTTGTTGCGGCAGTAAAAGCAGCCGGTTTAGTAGAAACTCTTCAGGGAGCTGGACCTTTTACAGTATTAGCTCCAACAGATGAGGCGTTTGCCAAACTTCCAAAAGGAACCGTAGAAACCCTTGTAAAACCTGAAAACAAAGCAACACTTACTAAGATATTAACCTATCATGTGCTTGCCGGAAAATATAGTGCAAAAGATATCTGGGCTGCCGTAAAAGCTGGAAACGGAAAAAGTATGATGAAAACGGTAGAAGGAGAAGATGTGACCTTCTGGACAAAAGGAAAAAATCTTTATATCACTGATGCCAAAGGAAATAGTGCAAAAGTAACAATTGCTGATGTGAATCAGTCAAATGGTGTCATTCATGTTATAGATACGGTTTTAATGCCGTAATGGTTTATTAGTTTTAAACAGCATAAGAAATTATGCTGTTTTTTACCTTATCAGACATTTTAATAAAAACACATACATATATAGAACATTTAACTTATACTCTTTCAATTAAAAACCAACACTAAAAATTAATATTATGAAAAAAACAATCAGTGTTTCTAACCAGGGTGCTACGCTGGATACAAGCAGAAGAAATTTTCTAAAATTAGGCGGTATTGGACTTGCTATGGCAGGTCTTACGCTCATAGGTTGTGATAACGAAGACGATTTCCAGATGATGGATAATAAAGTTTTTGATCTGGGCCCGGGTGATGTAGGCGTGTTGAATTATGCCTATGCACTTGAACAGCTTGAGGCAGATTTTTATACCAAAGTAGTTAATAATTTTTATTCCGGAATTTCCAGTATAGAGCAGGAGCTTTTTACGGATCTTTACCATCATGAAATAATCCACCGTGATTTTTTTAAAGCTGCAATCAGTGGAGTAACCTCCAATGTTCTCCCAAAACTTGAATTTCAGTATCCCAATGTAAATTTCAGCAGCAGAAGTTCTGTGCTTGCCACCGCAAAAGCGCTGGAAGATACTGGAGTTGCTGCTTATAACGGAGCCGGAAAATATATTTCCAATCCGGATTACCTTGTGATTGCCGGGAAAATTGTTTCTGTAGAAGCAAGACACGCTTCTGCAATCAGAAATATCATCAATCCCGGATCTGCAGATTTTTCAGGAGATGATGTGATTGATGCCAATGGATTGGACGTTGCAAAAGAACCAAAAGAGATTGTCATGGCGGCCGGAGGATTTATCAAGACTCCTTTTACATGGAAAGAAAGAGGAATTTAATTAATTATTCATTTTAAAAATCTACAATTATGAACCTACTAAAAATACTAGATAAACTTTCTAATGATAAATTTTTCACCACGGAAGCTTCAAGATTAGAAACCATATCCAATATGTCAAACATGGGTAAACAAGCTGCTGTAGCTGCTGCTCCACTGGGATTGGGCGTATTGATGGCAACACCTGCAAAAGCAGAAACTTTAAATACTGTTCCCGGAACTGCTTACAAAACTGCGTTAACCGATGCACTGCAACTTGCATTGGTATTGGAATATTTAGAAAGTGAATATTATACAATCGGATTATCTACGGCAGGATTAATTCCCAGTGTAGACCGTACTGTTTTTATGCAGATTGCCAAACATGAATCTGCACATGTTAATTTCCTGAAAAGTACATTAACCTCTTTAGGAACAACACCAGGAACTAAACCAACATTTGATTTTACAGCAAATGGAAGCTTTACTCCTTTCACCAGCTACAGCCAGTTTCTGATTCTTGCTCAGGCTTTTGAAGATACCGGAGTAAGAGCATATAAAGGACAGGCTGGAAATGTGATGTCTAATAAAGCAGTGCTTCAGGCGGCACTTCAGATCCACTCTGTAGAGGCAAGACATGCTTCTCAGGTAAGACGTATGAGAGCGAATAAGGGATGGATAGAACTGGCAAACGGAGGCAGTATGCCTTCGGCTACCAACGCTGTTTATGCCGGAGAAGATAATACCACTCAGGCAGGATACAACACGGCGACGGCCTTTGGAGCAGCGGCGGGTTCCGCAGCTTATGACGAAATTTTATCGGGCAGCGATGCTCAGACGATTGCATCCTTATTCATTGTATAAGGTGATTTTCTTAATTTAGGTGTTAATCCTTTTCTGAGCTTTCGGGAAAGGATTTTTTTTGAAATAAAAAATCCCCGGTGAACCGGGGATTGTAGAAAATAATATATTATAAAATGAATTGGTGTGCTATAATATGCACTGATACTAACAAATCGTGTGCCTAAAATGCGTACATACCACAGTTTGGTGAGAAAAATTTCCTTTATATCAAAGGGTTTTTGCGTGGTTTAAGATCTATTCATCTGGAATATAGTTATCTATATCGGTGTAGCATAATTTTATTTTTTTTTACTTTCAATTGTTACAAAATAAATATGAACTTCAATTTCATAATAATGTAAGTTCCGAAAACTTTACTGTTGAACATTTTACCAGAGCTGCTTCCAAAGAATTTGATTCAAGAGGAATCTCAGTGACCGCTGTACCATCCGGACCAAAGGAGACTCCTTTCTTCTACGCATACCATAAATCAGCAGCTGCTTTTGGGGGCTTACCGATATTAAGGACATTACTCCATTAGTAGAGTTTTTGGTAACCGAAAGATGGTGGATTACGGGCCAGACTATCTTTGCAAACGGCGGGTATACAACTAGATAGGGTAAAAGTGGTATTGCCTATCACTTGTTAGTCGTAGAATTACTACATTTTTTGAATTTTGATCTTGATTATGAATTCGATATGATTTTTACTTCTATATTTGGTGATATAAAAACCATCAAATCACAAAATATTAACAGTTAAAATTTACAATCATGGCAGAAAAAAATTCAAGAGGAATTTTAAAATTCAACGGCGGTGAAGGACAGAAATTATTAAGGCTGAACTATTCCGTATCACGCTCGACAGATGTGTCAGGACGAGTGGCATCCGATCCATCCAACGCTCTAATCAAAATAACAGTAGAAGCTACAGAAAAATCTGATATCCTCGAAAGTCTTTTGAATGGAAAATACAAGCCGACTACCGGTGAAGTTACCTTCAATAAATCCCATGAGGAAGGTACTTTAACGACTTTGAAATGGCACAACGGGTATGTAATTCAGCACGAAGTAGATTTTGACGCTGTAGATGAAAATAGTATGCTGATCAGCTTTATTGTAAGTGCAGAGCAAATCGATCTTGGAAATTCTTCTTACGTAGGAATGTGGCCAACCTCATAAGCACACCATTTACATTTAATTATATATGGACAGAACAGATATCGAAAGAATGTTGTTCTGTCTTTTTTTTGTATCACTATTTAACAATAAAGGCTTTTTCCGACTTTTATATTCTTAGGTGATAAAAGGTGAAATAGTAAACAATCTTTATTTTGTGATGATTTATTTTGTAATTGAATGTCTTGGATAAAAACAAAGAGGATGCCTCAAAAGTTCTATCTCACTCGTATTCCTGCCTGACAATTTTTTGTCATGTAGGAGATTATCAGAGTGTTAACATTACTTTTTGACGCAGCCTCTCAATGAATAATTTTTACTTTTGTAATCAGTTGCAAATTTGTCCTTTAGGAATACAGACTCCGTTACAGTCATATTGGGTGTGGTAGTTACAAGGGCATACTAGAGTGCCATTTGCAAGATAATAGCATGATTGAATTCCTCCGCTGATTGATTTTAAATCATACTTAGAGAGTTTTTTTAGATTTTTCATAGAAGTTATTGTTTTTTGATTGGTTTAACTAAGATAATGAATAAAACCACATGAAAAATTAATAACAAGAAAAAACACTAAAAAAACAATAATTGTTGATGGAAGCATTCTGTCTTCAATTGCATCTTCCGAAATATAATCCTAGTATAAGATGAAAATACTTATATTGTAATGGTGATGCAATTAGTTTTGTAGAAAAATCAGAATAAATAAAAGAAAAATATGGAAATATTTTTTTAGACTCAGCGAAAATTTCAGAGGCTTCTACAGCAGGATTTTCTGATCCAAGAAATTCTTGTTAGGGATATTGGTAGTTTTTGAGATTGTGTAAGATGCAAACTTTAATATCTAAATTTTAGTTCTCAAAATTCTCAAATATCAGTACTAACGTATTAAAAATCCCTTAAGGCAGAATATTTAATCGTAACTTTATAAATTAAACACCAATTATAGATCAAAAAAACTATGAAAAAAATTGCAACACTTTTCATGTTCGCTTTATTGAATATTTCACTCCATTCGCAAGAAAAAGTAATACTAGGTCATCTTTTAAAATTCAATGATGTCATAGAAGTAAGTTTAAAAATTGAAAATAAACCAAATGACAATTTTCATCTCATTAAAATTGAAGCGCTTACCGTAACAGAAGGAAATGGAAAAATACTTTCGGAAGATTTTATAATAAAAGAGTTCAGAAAGGCGAATGTTTTGGCAAGATTTAAAATAGATAAAAATACCAAATACAAAAACCTTGCTGTTCAGGGTATGATAAAATATTTTACGCCATCAGAAAATGATAAATCCTACTTCAATTTAGGAGCTGTAAAAAATTTAAAGAAAAACAGTAATCTGATTGATAAAAGTATTACTGAAAAAAATCCAAATCTTTTTTTTAGTATTGTAAATCCTGAAACTTTAGACAAAACATTCTCGGATTTTAAGGATGAAATGAAAAGTAAAGGAAGCAAAAATATTGACTTCAGAGAGTATGATTTAATATATTCTTATAAAACTGTTAAAGAGCAGGATTTTGTAGTGGCTGTAGACGAAGAATTAGAAGCCGGTTTTGAAGTACTGACTTTAACTGATAAAAAAACAGGAGTTAAATACAAACTCATCAAGTTGAAAAGAGATATGACCGCTAGTGAAAGGGAGCAAATTAAAATTGAACTGATGATTGAAAATAAAAGTTCAGTAGTATTAATTCCTTTTAATTTTAAAAAGATGGAGCCCAAAGATCTGTAAATAAAAACAAATGAAAAAAAAGTAGTGTGGGTCTACCTCGTTAATTTACTGATAAGCATTCTGTTATTTGTGGCTTACAGAATTGTATTTTCTCAGACAGAAATAGTTGAAGGAAGTTTATTTCAGAAATGGAATCACATTTTTATCTGTCGGGAGTTGGTAAAAACCTTTGAATTAAAAAAATATATAGCTTATTGATAATTAGCGTTCAAAAAAATAAATGGCACCAACTGTCTTTAGTTGGTGCCATTTGGCTTTTGTACCCAGTACCAGACTACCATATTTTTTTTATTAATTTTAGTTATCTTAAACTATCTAAATATCAGTATATTTGAGCTGTGGACGATTTAGAGAATAAATTTTTTATTCTTTTTTATTCTTTTTATTTTAAAATAAACCACCTTTTTAACCACCCTTTTATTTAATTAATATATTTTAAGTTACAATGAAAGTTAGTTTTGAATTAAGAAAAGAGAAAATTAGTGCAAATGGATTAATACCGATCCAATTTATAGTTAGAGCACAAGGCGTGAGAATTAGAAAAAATGTCGGAGCATCTGTTCTTGAAAAATATTGGGATGGATCAAGGGTTAAGCCTAATTCTAAACGAGAAACGAGTAATAATTATCAATTTATAAATGATAAGCTACAAAACACAGAAGAAAAAATAAATGATATATTTTTCTTTTTCAGAGCGAATAAATTAGAGTTTTCAAAAGAACTTTTTCTTAAGAAATTTGATAGTGGAGAAGAAATTAAAGCTATTTCTTTTGATTTTTTTACATGCTTTGAAGAATTTATTGAGATTGGTAAGTTATCAAAAGCATACAATACAACTAAATCACAGAATACAGTTAAAAATTTTCTTAAAGAGTTTAAAAATGAAAAGGGTTATTTGATTGAATTTGACTCTATAAATGATCACTTCTTTGAAGAGTTATCTAGGTATTGCATTGTTGAGAGGCAAATAAAAAATAATTACTTTGCTAAAATTGTTGCAGTATTAAAAACAATGCTCCGGTGGTCTATTAAAAAGGGATATCACGAAAAAAGAGCTTTTGAAAATTTTAAGGCTTTAGAACATGATGTTGATATTATTTATTTGACTTTTGAGGAACTGATGAAACTTTATGAAAAAGAATTTGCAAATGACAGACTTTCTCATGTTCGAGATTTTTACTGTATGGGATGTTTTACAGGATTAAGATTTTCAGATTTGTCTAAACTCCATTTGGCGAATATATCTGAAGATCATATTGTTTTATCAATTCAAAAAACGAAAACTCAAAATCATGCAATTAAAATGAATAAGTATGTAAAATCAATTCTGAGTAGGTACAAAGGAACAATTTATGAGCCTTTACCGTCAATCTCACAACAGAAATTTAATGATTATATAAAAGAATGTTGTGAAGAAGCGGAAATTAATACATTGACAACTATAAATTGGTTTGTAGGGTCAAAAAAAGTTTCGAAAACAGTCCCAAAATTTGAATTGATCACCAGCCATACTGCCAGAAAAACATTTATTACAAATTCTCTTCTGTTAGGTATGGAGCCGAAAGCAATTAAAAAAATAGCAAATATTAAGAAAGATGCGGTTTTAGATAAATACATGAAGGTTACAGAGGCATTTACAGACGATCAAATGGATAAAGCATGGAAATAGGTAATTTAAACTTTACAAAATATCTTTCGTCAGAAAAGAAAAATATAGATTTTTTAAAAGAATTCTTTTCTACAAATCCTGAAATATTTCAAATCCTTCAAGATTATGATAAAATTAATTTTACTGACGATTTAACTAAGTTTTTCTTTTTGTACAGAAATAGAGAATCTTTATTACAAAAATTTGAAGACTGGTTTGAAGCAAAAAAATTACACATTCATTCTGTTGTTCGTTTTCTTTTTGCTTCTGGTAGTTTTTCATTAAAATCAAACGTAGTTTTTGAATACGAAATAAATAAAGATGAAGATGTCCCATTATATCTTAATCTCTATTATCTTATAGAAATTCTTATAATTTTAGAAAGAATAGTAATAACAAACGATTTATACTACTTCTACACATGTTATAATAAAAATGAAAGGCCATCATTTCTACAGAGTCCTTATTTCATCAATAATCCTGAATTATTGAAAATTGTACCTTTTTTATTTGATCATGGAAAAATAGAACGTTTTATCATAGACGATTTTGAATCACTACATGTTGAAACAGAAGAACTTTCTGGTGTTGAAATATTAAGACGAAATCTAGACTTGAAGTTAAATTCTGTAGTCAAAGAAATTATGATACGTACTGGTGTGTCTCATGCAAAACTTTTAAATCCATTTTATCTCAGAGATAATATTTGTATGCCTAAAGAAAAAGAGTTTTCAAATATCTCAAGATTCTTAGAATTATATTCAAAAGAAAATAATAGTGACAAATTCAAAATCGATTCAAATTTTACATATGGAAGAGATTTGATTAGTATAGAGGTTGATCTTAGTGCTGCAATTTTATTTGACGATTGGAAAAGTTTTGGATATTCATGGTTGAATTTGGAAGAGTTTTACCCTTCAAATTTAGTAGGAAAGAAAAATGAAGAAATAGAAACTCAACTTAAACTCTCTGAAATAAAAAATAAGCAAGATCAATTTTCATATTCAACAAATTTAAGAAAAAGTTTAAAAGTTAACATTGAGATTAGAAAAGCATTTAAGTTGTTTGATGGTTTAGTTGATAAGGTATTTTTTAACAAAAAAGAGTTAAGAAATGAATTCAGAAGTTTATTCATTTTTCTTGAAGATAATTCAATAATTAATTTTCCTACAACGAAAAGTTTAGAAACAAAAGATATTAAATATATAATGCGATTTTTCTCAAAATACAAAGGAAATGAATTTGATTATAATGTTTCTGATTTACAATATTTATTAGCGCATTTTGCCGAGAAACCAGAAGAGTCTAATAATTTATCAATAGAAAAAGCTCATAGAGATAAAAAATTTGATTTGGATGAAATAAGCCAAAGAGAATTAAATTCAATTGTCCGTTAAATATTCTTGAACAAAAATTAATCACTAATAATCATTGTTTTAAACTCCTATTAAATTCCGTTTTTTAGCGGAATTTATTTTTTTGTCTTTTTAAACTTGAACTTTGGCATTAGAAAAACCAATAAAAGTTTATTAAAATGTCAATACAACTTTATTCACATTCTAAAAATGATTTAGAAAAAGCAGTTGAGATTATCCTCAATAAAGCGCAGAGTTTTATAGCTCCTTCAAAAAATGAAGAAAGTCAACCTGAAGATCTAATTTCTCAGACCGAAGCTTCAAAATTCCTACACGTTTCTATTCCTACAATTATTGACTGGAGAAAAAATAAGAATCTTCCTTATTATAATTTCAGTGGGAGATTTTACTATTCGAAAAAAGAGCTTCTTGAATACGGTAGAAGAAATCGTAAATAGTCAGACTTGTAATGAACGAATTACACGAATTGATTAAACAGCTAGATTCTCTACCTAATAATACAGCAAGGAAAGATTTTCTGAATTCTATTCAAAGAGACTCAGAACTATCAAGACACCATCTTCGGAGATTAGCTTGTAACATTCTGGTTCAGGAAAATTTCGTAGACAAATATTACAGAGAAAATTTTAGTGAAATGTTAAAGATATTATTTTCAAAAACAATTTCAATTCTTCAAAGGATTTTTAAAGCGTTAAGGAGAAATTAAAAATGACACATATGGTTTCCGATCAAAGCAGAAAAATTGTTAAGAAAAGCTATGATGACATTGAGAAGGCTGAATTTATAAGAATAGGTAACCAATTTGCCGATGACTTTTTGTTTCAGGATAATAAAGCAACAGATATACCCATAAATGCATTAAGAATTATTTTCAATATAATATCAATTCTGAGAAATGATCAGTTTATGCCTGAAAAGCAAGTAAGACAACTTACTCTTTTTGATGAAGAATTCGAAACTGAAAATAATGTTTTTATCTCTATGAAAATCAGAAATAGAAAAATTTCAGAAAAAAGATCCAGTAAACAAATTGTTGAAGCATATGAATATCTTACAAAATTCAGAATGGGTTGGTACACTTCAAAAAATATAGCAGGTAAGGATATTAAAACCTTTGGAGGACTAATCTCTTTACCTACTTATGAAGAAAGAGGATACACATCTTTTTTAATAAGTTGTTTTTGGCTTAAAAAATTGATTGTCTTAACAGAATATAATCATATAATGTATGAATTGGTTTATAAAATCAGAAATAATAAACACGTTTTGTTTGCAATATGGTTATCGAAGATTCCTGAAAATGGTACGACTCTGAAACTTTCTACTTTTAATCAGAAGTTTAATCTTAATTATAAAAATTCAAATGATTTCTGTATTAAGTTTTTGAAGCCAATCAGATTAAACCTCAATAAATTAAATCATCTATCATTCAATTATAAATACGAACATGATGCAATTTCAATTATTCCGTATTTAAATAAAAATATTGAAGAAGGACTTTTAACAGAGAAGGCTAATGATGTTAGACTTATAAATCGAAGAATAAGATATTTTAGACAGCGGTATTATTTAGAAAATATTGACTTAACCAGATTCTTGTATAGTTATTCTAATATTTTAAAAATAAGGCTTCAGATTGAAGAAGCTTACAAAAGATTTATTAAAGAAAACAGGATTAGAGGAAAAACTTCTACCAATATTAAAGGGATTTATTTTCTTCAGAAATTACAAGAATTTCTTATTGAAGTTTACCGGGAATCAGAAACCGGAAAAAGATTTCCGGATGCATATCCAGTCATAATATAATTCAGTTTGCGGTATTGCACTCCTGTGTTTGCGGTATTGCGCGCTCTCTAATTGCGGTATTGCACTCTCTGAAGTTAAGAAAATGTTAAAATTTCAGTTTTTACCGTCAGGTTTGCGGTATTGCGCTCTTTTTTACATCAAATTTTTAGCTGGAAAGCATCAATTAGGAAAAACCTTGGTGAATTCACCAATTGTTTGCGGTATTGCGCTCGGACATAATTGATGTTTTTGCGGTATTGCACTCTTGTTTTTGCGGTATTGCGCTCCTGTCAATTGCGGTATTGCACTCCTGTCATTTTTAACTCAAACCAACACCTGCAAAGGGTTTTCGAGAATTACTAAAATATATATTAAAAGTATTTAAAAGTTTTCTTTTTTATTAAAAGGAATTTTTGCTAATCAAAATAAAAAAAAAATGAACTGTAAACAATTCAATTCGGTACAATTGGAAGAAGTCCTCCTTTCTCTCGGACATCATCCAAAAAAACAAAATGAAAAAGAAGCTTGGTTTCTCAATCCTTTCGGAACAGAAACCGAAGCATCTTTTAAGCTTGATAAGCGTCAAAACATTTGGTATTTACACTCTGAAGGTGTTGGTGGAAATAACATCGATTTTTTAAAGAAATATTTTAATTATTCAATCAATGAAATTCTATCCTGGGCATCCGAGAAAAGTTTTTCTTCTTTTCATCAGCAGACGGAAATTGAGAAGCCAAATTACAACATTACTGAAGTTGCGGAAATTCAAAATTGGAATCTTAAAAAATATTTATTTGAAAGAGGTCTTACTCAAAGATCATTCAGATTTTTAAAAGAGATAAAATTTACGATCAATAATAAAAAATTGTATGCTGTTGGATTCGAAAATTTATCCGGAGGATGGGAACTTAGAAATTCATTTTACAAAGGTTCACTTTTGAAAAAAGATATTTCGATAATTAAAAATGATAGCAATAAAATTGTTGTTTTTGAAGGCTTTTTTGATGCGCTTTCTTATATCGACCTTCAAGAGAAATTGAAAGAAGATATTCTAATTCTGAATTCAATTTCGATGTTAAACAAAGCCAAAAATTATCTTCAAAACTATTCGGAAATATTACTTTTTCTCGACAATGATCCTGCTGGAAAAAAGACAAAAGATGAACTATTGTCTTCCTTTTCCAATGCAGTAGATTATAGTTTCATGTATAAAGATTACAAGGATTTTAATGAGTTTCTCGTGGCTGATAAGGGTGGATTTATCCAGCAAGACGAAACTGGGCAGAGCCACTGTTTCATCTTGCCCCTTCGGGGAAATAACTGACCGTCAACAAATTAGAATATTTAATCTATTTGAAACTATATAGCAAGGATATATAAATCTCTTGAAGAGCTTTATTCATCGAAATTATTACATATAAATCAATATAATGGAGTTTACTAAAAAGCCAAATACAACAATTGCTATTTCTCAACAAGACCTGAAAAGACTGGAGAGCTTTGTAAGAAAAAAAGGACTTTCGAAGAAAGAATTTATTACAGTTTCATTAGATTTTTTTGAGAGAACCGGACTTGATCCAGTTAAACATGAATCTCCAAAAGCTGAACTTGAAAAAGTGATAAAAAGAATAGATCAGATTATTGCTTTTATAAAAACTCAGGAGAAAG
>Ga0308164_10000488_pt1 | contig 65730 bp, 69 predicted proteins | sample PhyTR2_FD_201031 | JGI IMG/M metagenome (GOLD analysis project Ga0308164, IMG submission 201031) | Phyllosphere microbial communities from UC Gill Tract Community Farm, Albany, California, United States - DLSLT.R2 | ecosystem: Host-associated > Plants > Phyllosphere > Unclassified | place: USA... | reverse complement strand
GGCCGATGCAGACGAACTTGCCGATGTTGCCGACGCATGCGCCGATGCGGGGCGAGCCTTCGACACTGGGCAGCGTGGAGGTGTCGAGCTTCTTCAGGCGGTCCAGGGTGGCCGCGTCGAGCGTGGCGCCGTGGATGTCGGGCACATGGGCCGACAGGTCACGCAGGGTGCCAGAGGCATCGAGCAGGCCAGGTTTCTCTTGGCCGGGCGGGCCGTAACGCAATAACTTCATTCCATGTCTCCTTGTGGACCGGAATTCTCGAAGCGCGTGGCGGTGCTGCATAGTGAGACCTGTCTATCGGGTAATAACTTCCAGGAATCACCGTGGTCCCGAGCTTGTCATCCATTACATCGAGGCTGCGTTTCCGGCAGCTTTCCATCCTGGTCGCGCTGGAGGAGCATGGCTCGCTTCACCGGGCAGCGGAGCGCCTGGGCATGACCCAACCGGGCCTTACCAAGGCATTGCGCGAGATCGAGGCCACCTTCGGCACCGAGCTTTTCGTGCGCTCCAAACAAGGGGTTTATCCCAATGAGCTGGGCGATTGCATCATTCGGTATGCGCGCCTGATCGACACCGACCTGGGCCACCTGCGCGAAGAGATCGACGGCGTGATGCGAGGCAGTGGCGGGCGGGTGGCGGTCGGGGCCATTACCGGTGCGCTGCATTCGGTGCTGGTAACCGCGCTTTCGCAGTTGCGCGCATTGCAGCCGGCGCTGTCGGTCGATGTGCGTGAAAGCATCAGCCTGGACCTGCTGAACCAGGTGAAGGAAGGCCGCCTGGACCTGGCGATCTGCCGCACGACCGTGACCAGCCAGGCGGAGCAGTTCGACTACGAGCCGCTGCTGGAAGAAGATGTGGCGGTGGCGGTCGGCCCGAACCATCCGCTGGCCAATGCCAGGAAGGTGAGCTGGGCGCAGCTGGCCAGGTGCCACTGGATCTTCTACCCAGGCTCCATGCCGTTACGCAAGCTGCTGGAGCGCGAGTTCCGTGAAGCCGACCTGCCCCTGCCGCCCTACCCGACCGAAACGGCGTCTTCGCTGGTCACCATGCTGATGCTGAAAGAAGACCCGCGGATGGTGGCGCTGATGTCGTCGGGCACGATGGATTTCTGCGAGGAACACCAGATCGCCAGGCGCTTGCCGCTGACGATCAAGTCGCGCCACGAGCCCTACGGCATCGTCACCCGGCGTGGCGCCCGCCTGTCGCCGGCAGCGGGCATGCTGGTGCAGTGCCTGCGCCAGGCGGCAGAGGCGCACACGCAGCTGGTTTCATGAGGCCCCGGCAGCGATGACCGGCAGCAGGCGGCCGGGCGCGCCGCACGCGTGGCAGAAACGTGAAAAGGTGCTTTTGCGGGCGGTGCAGCGCTGGCAATGGTCGAACAGGCCGATGCCGCAGTGCGGGCAGAAATCGATGCCGGGGTCCTTCAGGTTGACCGGACGCTCACAGCCCGGGCACACACCCTTGTCGAGGCGCGCCAGGGCGCTGTCGTAGCTCAGTTCGTCGCGGCGCAGGGTCTCGGGTTGCTGTTCGGCCAGCAGTTGGCGTTCCCGGTAACGGGCCAGGGCCTGCACCGCGTAACGCCCCACGGCGATGGTCAGGACGATGCCGACCGCATATCGCACATACCCGCCGTAGCTCGGGAGGTAAGGCACCAGTTCGACAAAAAAGGCGAACAGGGCAAAGAAGATGAATCCCCAGACAAAAGGCCACCAGACGCTCTTGCGCTTGCGCACGAACAACCAGCCGGCGACCGCCAGAAGCGGCAAGGTGAGGGCCAGGCGATAGCCGAACACACGCAATTCGGCGCTGCGGGCCGCGACGTCAAGCCGCTTCTGGGCGTCTTGTTCGAGGGCGTCGATCTGCTCCTGCGCGGTGGATGCGGACTGCTGTGCGTCGAGCAGCGCCTGCGCCTGGGTGTCGACTTCTTTCTGTGCCGCTATCTCGCCGTTCTTCAGCGTGTCGAGTTCGCGTGTGCGGGCGATGAGTTCGCTGTCCTGGTCCGGCCGCTGGGTGCTCTGCCGCGTGGCCAGCCAGTTGGTGAAGGTCTCACGCCGTGACTGGCTGGCGTGGCGCGCCACCTCGCGCTTGAGTTCGGCCTGCTCGGACGCCGCCTGCGCACGCGCCTGTGCTTCGTCGGCGCGGGTGAGCACGCCGCGCGCCCTGGCGGTTGCGGCCGGGTCCATGAAGCGCTCGACCGTCAGCGAACGCTCTACCTGGGGAAGGTCGCCGACCACCGCACTGCCCAGTCCCGTCAGGAAGCAGGCAAACACCAGTGAAATCAGCCACAGGCCGCGGTTGAACCACTTCTCGGACAGGCGCAGGGATTTGCTCATGGTCTCCTCGATTTTCTTAAAGTTTGTCTGCGGTAAAAAGCCGTCGGCGGCTGACGCTGTCGCCCGCCACCATGAAGCGCCCCTCGCCCTGGTAATGCAGGGTGCGCGGGTTGCGCGGGCTGGCTGCGGCGCGTGCCCTGAGAACTTCCAGCACGAAGAAGTCGTAGTCCTTTACCAGCCGCCGGTCGGCCACGCGGCATTCGAACTGCGCATGGCACTCACGGATGAGTGGCGCGCCGACGTGCTGCGCGGGCTCTGTCGTCAGTCCGAAGGTGGCGAACTTGTCGACGTCCGCCCCAGAACAGTTGCCGATTCGAACGACCGTGTCGAGCAGCTCGTGCGTGGGCAGGTTGATGGCGCATTCGCCGCTGCCCGCCACCAGGCGGTGACTATGGTTGCCACGTGCAATGACACAGCCGACCAGCGAAGGCGTGAATTCCATCACCGTGTGCCAGCCAAGCGTCATGACGTCCTGCTCACCTTTCCAGGCCGAGGTCAGCAGGATGACCGGGCCGGGCTCCAGAAAACGGCGTGCCTGGGCGATGGGAAAGTCGGTCTTGGCACGGTTGCGGGGCATGGCGCAGGCATGAATGGTTCAGGGGGCGACCAGCATCGCCTTCACCTGGGTTCGCAGCGTTTCCGGCTGTATGTCGGCTGCGCGGACGGGCTCGCCTATCCGCAGGGTGACGCGGTTGAAGATGCCGCGGCGGAACGGTCTTGCCATGGCGCGGGGTTTGCCTTCGCGTCGCTCGATGCGGCTGAAGAACGAACCCCACAGGCCCGACAGCGCCATCGGCACCACCGGAGGTTCCATGCCGTCGGCTCTTGCCTGCGCCAGGATCTTCATCAGCCCGGGCTGGAAGGCCTGAAGCTCACCGTCGGTGGTCAGCCCGCCTTCGGGAAAGATGGCCAGCAGTTCGCCGCGCCGCAAAACCTCGGCGGCCTGGCTGAAGGCGGCTTCGTAGATCGCCGGGTCTTCCTTGCGCGACGCGACCGGAATGGCGCGCGCGAGTCGAAAGACGCCACCGATCACCGGTGCCGCGAAGATGCGATGGTCCATCACGAAATGGATCGGCCGGGGGCTGGCGCCCAGCAGCAGCACCGGATCGGCAAGGCTGACGTGGTTGCAGACGAGCAGCGCCGGGCCCTCGGCGGGAATGTGTTCGTTGCCCTCTACCCGGAACCGGTACGCGAGGTTGGACACGACCCAGGCAAGGAACCGCAGCAGGTATTCGGGCACCAGCCAGAACACGTAGGCGGCCACCAGCGCGTTGGCGACGCCGGTGAACAGGAACACCTGGGGCACGGTGAAGCCGGCACCCAGCAAGGCGCCCGCCAGCAACGCGCTGACGATCATGAACAACGAGTTGAGGATGTTGTTGGCCGCGATGATGCGGGCCCGGTGGGTCGGCTGGCTGCGCATCTGGATCAGCGCATACATCGGCACGCTGTACAGGCCGGCGAACATGGACAACAGGGCCAGGTCCGCCATCACCCGCCAGTGCGCCGGCCGCGATACGAAGGCCCGCAGCCCCAGCAGGTCGGAGGCAGGCAGAGAGCGCGAGGCGAAATAGAGGTCGATGGCAAACACGCTCATGCCGATGGCACCCAGCGGCACCAGCCCGATCTCGACCTGCCGCCGGCTGAGCACCTCGCAGAGCAGCGAACCGGTGCCGATGCCGATGGAGAACAGCACCAGCAGCAACGACGCGACGTGGGCATCGCCGTGCAGGACCTCTTTTGCGAAGCTGGGGAACTGGCTGAGGAAAACCGCGCCGAAGAACCACATCCAGCTGATGCCCAGCAAGGAACGAAACACCACCGGGTTGCCCCAGGCGAGCTTGAGGTTGCGCCAGGTTTCGGTGGCGGGGTTCCAGTTGATCTTCAGCCCGGCGTCGGTGGGTTCGGTCGGAGGGATGCGTTGCGCAGTCAGCCGGCCGACCACCGCCAGCGCCACGCAGGCCACGGCCACCGCCGCATGACCGACTTCGGGCAAGGCCACCAGCACGCCGCCGGCCAGGTTGCCGAGCAGGATGGCGACGAAGGTCCCCATCTCGACCATGCCGTTTCCGCCGGTCAGCTCACGAGGCTGCAGCACCTGCGGGAGGTAGGCGTACTTGACCGGGCCGAAGAGGGTGGAATGCAGCCCCATCAGGAAAACGCAGCCCAGGAGGATCGCCGCATGGCCCGCCCAGAAGCCGAAGCCCGCCAGCAGCATGATGGCGATCTCCAGGTTCTTCACGAGCCGCATCAGGGCAGTCTTGTCGACCTTGTCGGCGAACTGCCCGGCGGTGGCCGAGAACAGCAGGAACGGCAGCACGAAAAGCGCACCGATCACGAGGCCCGCCAGAGATGGCGGCAACCAGGAAACCGACAGCTGGTAGGTCACCATCACGGTGAAGGCGAACTTGAAGAGGTTGTCGTTCGCAGCGCCCGCGAACTGGGTCCAGAAGAAAGGCGCAAAGCGTTGCTGGCGAAGCAGGGCGAACTGGTTGGGGGCTCTGTCGACGGTCATGGCGGGGAAGTCTCCTGTGCAGCCGGGCGCGGCCGCCGAAATATTGTGCCCGGCGCCTGCGTGCCGACGGTGCGGCCATCGGGGATACACGGTTACACAAATCTTGGCCGGGAACCTACATCGTCTTTACAAAAGGCGGAGAGCATGAAGTCCTGTTCAACAAAGAGCCAAGAATCATGAACATCCGTCGAACCACACTCGCCGCGACCATTGCCTTGCTGTCCCTCGGAACACTGGCCACGGTGCCGACGGCAGCACAGGCGCAGATCATCGTGCAGGTGGCTCCGCCGCCGCCACGTTACGAACGTGTGCCGCCACCACGGCGCGGCCATGTGTGGGCTCCGGGCCGCTGGGAATGGCGTGGCAACCGCCATGTCTGGATCAACGGCAGCTACATGCGGGCCCGCCCAGGTTATGCCTACCGTGCACCTGCCTGGGAGCAGCGTGGCGAACGCTGGGAAATGCGCCGGGGCGGCTGGGACCGGGACGGCGACGGTGTACCCAACCGGTCGGACCGCCGGCCACAAGACCCGCGCCGCTACTGAGCCCGCGCCCCGCCGGGTTTCAGGCTTCGGTGATGAAGACCGTCAACACGCCGGTGTAACCATAGATGTGATGTCGGGCGATTTCACCGCCGGCAAAAAAACCCACGAGAGGTACATCGCCCAGGGCATGCCTGATCAGTTGCATTTCGGCGTTGGGTGCGCCGAAGTGCGGCCCACCCCGCCCTGCGCAGCTGACGTAGATGGCACCGGCGATGTGGCGCCCACCGGCTGTCGGCAGCGGATAGGCCGGACCCGAGGCACCGGCCGGCAGTTCTTCCGGTTCGAGCTCTTCCCTTATTTCGGCGCAGACGCGAAGCAGGTCGGCCCGCGCGGCTACCGGGTCGCGTCGGCAGAAGGCTATCTGCATGCCCTTCCTGACTTTTTCCGCCACCGCGACACCTTCGCGCGCGGTGTCCAGCCCGATGATGTGGCGCACCCAGGTATCCACTCCCAGGTGGCCGGCACGGCCTACGAGTTCGAGTGCGGCGCCGTCCACCGGGTCGAGCATCCCGACCAGGGTGCGACGCACCACGGCGAGTGCTTCCTGCGGGTCGTCGAGGGTGATCGCAGCCTCGTCGAGCAGTGTCTGCAGGGCGGGTTCCCCGTCGAGCTTGAGTAATACGTGTTCGTCGGCCTCGGTCACCGTGTGCACCCGGCCGATCGGCTGGCAACCCTGCGTGACACGGGACTTCAAAGCCACACCCTCACCAAAGGCCACACCCGAAAGCCCGCCCACGAAAACACCGCTGGCCGCGCCCTGGCCGCGGATATTGCCGTTGCCGCCGACCGCGAACTGCACTGCCCGGTTGCGGCTGGAAGCTAGGCCGCCGAACAGGAAACCGGTGGCCGTGCGATCCGCCAGTTCGGTCACCAGTTCGGCGATGTCCGGCATCTGGGCATCGGCATGCAGCAAGGCGGTGTGGGCGTCGAAACTACCCGTCGCAAGCGAGCCGAGCGGCGCCACGCCGGAAAACACCCTGTACTGGTCCGGGGGCAGTTCGCACAACATCACGCACAGCGCCGGTTCATCCAGGTATTCGGCGTTGTTGACCGCGATACCCACGCCCACGGTGCCCGCCCAATCGGTGATTTCCGGCAACTCTGCACTCAGGGCGGCCAGGATCTCCTCGGCCGATTCGGCATAGTGGTCGGTGATGTAGAGCAGGCCCAGCGTGGGGTGGCGCGCATGTCCGGGCAATGCCAGCTGGGCGCGCAATTGCGCCAGCACCAGACCGGCGGCCATGCGCCATTGGGGATGGGTGGCGTGGCCACAGGGAAATAGATGCATGCGTCAGGAACCTGGAGGTGCTGTGTCAGCGGTTGCGGCCGGGCGCCTTCTTGGCGACCGGTGTCCGCGGGGCGGCCGACTTCCTGGCCGCCGTCTTCCTGGCGACCGTCGGCTCGGTCGTTTTCGTTTTCTTGCCGGGTGTGTTGCCGGTTGTCTTGCGGGCCGTCTTGGCCGCGGTCCGCTTGCGGGCCGGAACCGGGCCTGTGGGCGCAACTTTCACAGCCGCCTGGGCGACTTCCGCCGCCATGCGGCCTGCCGCATCGAAAGCCTGGCGGGCGGCCTCCTGCAAGCCGACAGGGTTGGCACGTGCCTGCTCGGCGGCCTCCTGCATCGCGCCTGCGGCAATCTGCTGGAACTGGCCGGCCAGCGCATTCCACCATTGCAGCGGATCGACCGCCGGCGGGGCGGCATCGGCCGTTTCCGTTTTATCGGGCTGCGGCGGTGCGTCCGGCTCCGCCGGCGGCGATGCCGCTGCCGCGCCGCTGTCGCGCCGTGTGTACATGTCGTCATAGGGACCGGGGCCGGCCGCACGCTCTGCAGCCGGCTTGCCAGCCTGGTTGAAGCCGAAAGCGCTGGCCAGGTCGTTCACCTGGACGTTCATGCCGCGCAAGGTGGCCAGCGTCATCTTCTGGACTTCAAGCGCCTGGATGGTGGCGGCGAGCGCACGGGCATTCTGTTCAAGCCAGAACTGCACCGTCTTGAGTTCGCCGATGCGTTTTTCGATCTCCTCGGCCTGCAAGGTGGGCGCAACCCATTTGGACCAATCGGGAGCGCCCTGCGGCATGCCACCTGTTGCCCCTTGCGCGGCTGACTTCACCAGCCCCTGCAGAAAGTCGAAGCCCGGCACGAATGCACCGAAGCCGGAAGCGCTGTTGTCGCTCATGGTGTTCCTTGCCTCCGGCGGTCCACAAGCCGCCCGTGCCGCATCAGCTTACCGCAAGCTTCGCCGACCTCTGCAAACATGAGAGCAACCGAGTAATTGGTAAACGTTATTGGCGGTCAACGCGTGTTGTATACATCTGTCTCGTGATGTAACGTGATTTGTTCGGACAGCCTATCGCCCCAGGCCCGCTGATAAGCTGCACAGAAGCCCATGCTCACCTGCAACGGGCAGCAAGCAACGAAGGCAAAGACTCAGGAGATGCGAAACAGTACGCGGGCCCGTTATCTACCGAGCTGGCATGGCCGCGTGTTCGGTGTCGCGCTGGCGGCGTCGGTTGCGGGCTTGTCGGCAACGGCAGCATCGGCGGCGCAGGACTGTGAAATCGGCGGCGCACGTATCGACGCTTCCGCGAGCGGTGCCTTGCAGGGTCGTTCAGGACTGCTGCGTTGCCGAGACCACGACAACAACGACGTGGTCCGCGAACAGGATCTGCAGAACGGGCGTTTTGTCGGAGCGGTGCGTTACTACAGCCACGGCCGTCTCAGCCGCGAACAGACCCTGAACGAGCGCGGCAACCTCAGCGGGCGCAGCCGAGAATTCGGTCCTCTCGGACAGCTGGTCCGAGAAGGCACCTACGACAACGGCGTTCTGGTGGGCCTGGCCCGCAGCTTCCACCCCGACGGACGCCTGCAGCGCGCGAGCTTCTACACCGCCGACGGCGAGGTCGCCTACGCCGAATTCACCCGCCGCGGTGAACTGCGTTCCCTGCGCTGTGCAGACCGGCCGCTGCTGGTTCCGGCGGTCGACGACGCCAGCCTGTGCGGCTTCAAGGTCAAATCATCGCAAGTGGCGTTTCTCGCCGAAAACGGCACCTTGCGTGCCCGCGCAACCTTCGTGGCGGGTCGTCGTACCCGTTATGAAACCTTTCAGGACAACGGCCTGCCTGCAACAGAAGAAGAACTGGTGCCGGCCGGCCGCATCGAACGCATCTTCGGTTCCGACGGCGTGCGTCGCCGCGAGGTGCTCTGGACGCTCAACGACGGCCAGGGTGTGCGCGAACGTGAACAGGAATTCGCGTCATCGGGAACGCTGACCCGCGAACGCCGCTGGAGCCAGGGCCAGCTGGTGAGCGAACAGACCTTCTACCTGAACGGCTTGCCGCGCAGCAAGGCTCGCTACACCGGCGCCGGCAACGGCCGCCGGCTCGAAACGCAGGACTATTACGAAAACGGAACCCTGGCGGCCGAAGGCAGCTACATCGATACCGGCCGCTATGCCCCGACGCCGGTGGGCACCCATCGGCAATTCGATCCGCTGGGCCGCATCAAGTCGGAGTCGGTCTATGACAACCGGGGACGCCTGCTGCGCGACGACGAACTGCCGGACGAAGCGGCGCGCCGGGCCGCAGTCCGCTGAGCGGGCATCAGTCGACCATCAGCATCTCGTTTGCGATGGCCCCGAAGATCGACTGGCCATCACGGCCTTTCATCTCGATGCGCACGGTGTCGTGTGGCTGTAGCCAGCCGGTCTTGGCAACACCGTCCTGCAACGTTTCCATAGCCCGTTTCTCGACGATCGAGCCGTAGCCCCTCGGCCATTCCAGTTCACCGGCAGCCTGGGGTTTTTTACCGCCCCGGCCGATCCTGGGTGTTTCGCGCGGCGTACCTGCATTGCTCACCGGGCCGGTGCCTGCGATGGTGCCTGCCCGGACACGGCCGGCGCGGGCCATGGCGGCAATGAGTTCTCCGAAGTGGAAAACCATGTCCACGCCCGCATCGCACATGCCCACCTTGCGGCCGTTCCAGGTGGTTTGCACGGTGCCTGCCAGACGACCACCTTTCCATGCCGCGCCCATTTCATCGGGCGTCACCGCCACCGGACTGAAGGCCGTGGCGGGCCTGGCGGGGAAGGCGTCTGCGGACTGTGCGCGCAGGGCGATGCCATTGGCCAGCATCAGCAGGCGCACGCCCTCGACGGCTCGGTCCAGGCTGCAACCCACCGGAATGTCGCCGGTGATCGCGGCCAGGCCGGACTCGAAATCCGCATCGGCATCCGGTAGTCCCACCGCGTCGTGCGCGCCCAGCAGTTCAGCACCGCCGAGTCGCCGGAGCCAGGGCTGTGCGGCCCGCTCGGCCACCGCCGGTTCGCCGTTCGCCGCCAGGCGCTGGATGCCGTCATGGTTTGGATAGGCATGGCCTTCGGCTTGCCCGTAAGCGCGTGGCAGCGGGGCCATGCAACGCTCGGGCTCGAAGGAGAATCCGTGGCGCACACGGCCGGCGTTCAGGTTGTCGTAAAGATCCTGCAACTGAGGCGAAAGGAAGTTCCAGTCGTCCAGCGCAGCCTGCAGGCGGCTGCAGATGCCGGTCGCATAATGGGCCGAAGCCAGGTCGCGCGACACGACCACCAGTTGGCCGTCGCGCGATCCGTCTTGGTAGGTGGCGAGTTTCATCGGTCGATTGTCGCCGTAGCCCGGCCCGCCCCTGCCCAGCGGCTCTCCCGCCAGCCTTTGCACCCACCCGTTTTCCGTACGCCTTTCGCCATGCGCCGAGCCGCATCAAACGCCTCTTCCATTCAGCCGTCCTTTCCCGGACCACGACTGCCGCGCGGACGCGTCGCGCTACTGGTCGCCGCTGTGCTGCTCGGCCACGTGCTGGTGCTGGGCTGGCTGCCGCTGGGTTCGCCGGCCGGTCATCCGCTGGATGAAAAAACCGTCCATCTGGTGACGCGGGTGGTGCCGGTGGAGCCGCCTCCTGCTCCACCGCCGCCACCGCCGCCTCCGCCGAAACCCCGCCCCCTTCCCAGGGCGCCCGCACCTGCCGCCGACCAGGCGCCCACCCGTACCGCAGAGCCCCCACCGGACGTGACCGATCCCGCAGCCGTGTCCGGCAGCATCCCGGCTTCCTCCACCGCCGACCCTGGCAGCACGGAAACCGCGGCCACGGTGCCAACGCCCGCGCCGCTGCCTGCCGAACCGCCGCCCCCGGCAGCACCGGCGCCCGCTCCGCCCATCGGGCTGCCGGCGCCGGTCGTGCTGCGTTACAGCATGACGGGAAATTCCAAGGGACTCACCTATCACGCCAACGCCGAACTGCTCTGGCAACAGGACGGTGGCCGCTACACCGCCCGCATGGAAGTCAGTGCCTTCCTGATCGGCTCGCGTGTGCAGACCAGCGAGGGCAGCATCGGCCCCGCCGGCCTTGAACCCGAACGGTTCGGCGACAAGGCCAGGCGCGGCGAACAGGCCACGCACTTCGACCGCGCCAACCAGCGCATCGTCTTCAGTTCGAACGCTCCCGAAGTGCCATTGCCACCCGGCGCGCAGGACCGCCTGGGCGTTTTCCTGCAACTCGCCTCACAACTTGCAGGCGACCCTTTGCGATATCCGCCAGGCACCACCATTGCCATCCCCACGGCCGGTCCGCGCGACCTGGGCGACTGGACCTTCGTCGTCGACGGACCCGAAACCCTGGACCTTCCCATCGGCACCCAGCCCACCGTCAAGCTCGACCGCGCACCCCGCAAGGAATTCGACACCCGGGTCGAGGTTTGGTTTGCGCCCGCCCTGGGCTACCTGCCTGTCCGCATGCGAATCACCCAGCAAAGCGGGGATTTCATCGACCAGACACTGAAATCCGCAGACCGGCCCTGAAGGATGTCCACAAGGCGTCGGCGACTTGTCCTACCCGGTTATGCTCTCCGCGGAACTGGTCGGAAAACGCGGTCCCCTTGAAACTGGCATCAAGGTTGCTAACTATCAGAGACCGATGAAAGGCAAGCACCATGCAGATGCTTTATGACTCCGAGAGTTTTGTCGTCGTCCATATGGTCCCCGACGACGACGAGGCCCAACCCGAAACCACCGTGCCGCAGCTGGCCCGGCACGGCTTCGAGATTGTCGACAAACGCTCGGGCAAGGAGGTTTACCTCGACGGCTCCTGGGCCGAAATGTTCCAGGAAAAGATTCTCGACTGGCAGCGCAACACGCCCACCCAGGAAGAGGTCGAAGACACACTCGACAGTTACGCCGGACTGGCCCAGAACCCCGTCATCGTCCACTGAAGATCTGCCGGGCGGCAACGTCCGGCAAACTCTTGAAGCCACGCGCCGCGGAGCAATCCGGCGGCGCGTCTTTATTTCAAAGTCTGCTTTTTGCGGGGGTCACTGGCGCTCAGGTTTGCCGAAGCTGTGCATAGTGGCGGCATGAAAAGCCGCCATGCCTTACCCCGCCTCTCGTTGACCGTGTTAGCCGTGCTGCTTGCAGGCTGTGCGGCTCGGCCCCTCAAAACCGCCAGCAGCGGCAGTGTGCCGCCGGATGTGCTGATGCTGGGCGAACGCCACGACGCGCCCGGCCAGATGGCGCTGGTCACCGAAGAGCTGCAGCGCCTTTCGGCACAGGGCCGGCTGGCCGCCCTGGCCGTCGAGATGGCGCCTGCGGGAACCACAACCGCCGCGCTGCCACGCGACGCTGCCGCTCCGGCCATCCGCAAGGCGCTTTCATGGAACGACAAGGCCTGGCCGTGGGACCGGTACGCCGCCCCCATTACCGTGGCTGTCGCGGCCGGCGTACCGGTGGTCGGTGCCAACCTGCCACAGGACCAGATCAGGACTGCCATGGAAGACGTGTCTCTGGACGCCCAGGTGAACGACGCCACCCGCGCCCGCCTGGCCACCGCCATCCGCGAAGGCCACTGCGGCCTGATGCCAGAAAACCGCATCTCGCCCATGGTGCGGGTGCAGATCGCGCGCGACCGGAGCATGGCGCACACGCTCGCCGAGTCGGCCGTTGCGGGCCGCACCGCCGTGCTGCTGGCCGGCTCGGGCCATACCGATCGCGAGCAGGGCGTGCTGCAGCATCTGCCGACCCAGCTGACGGTGCGCAGCATCGCGCTGGTGGCGGAAGGCGATCATCCGACTGGTCATTTCGACGCCACCTGGGCCACCCCCGTCGCCCGGGCCGGCGACCCCTGCGCAGCCCTCGCGCTCAAGATGCCGGTCGGCGCGGACAAATCCCGGCACTGAAACGGGCGCCTGCGGCCTGCGACAATCGACAGGCTATGAATCAAGCCTACATCCTCACGCTGTCTTGCCCCGACCGTCCGGGCATCGTCCATGCCGTCTCCGGATTCCTGTTCGAGCGCGGCAGCAACATCGAGGAGGCCGCGCAATACAACGACCACGCCACCGGCCTGTTCTTCATGCGGGTGCAGTTCCAGGCCGAATCCGACGGTGCTGCTCTGCGTGAAGCCGTCGGTTCATTTGCCGCCGGCCACCAGATGTCGTGGAGCCTGCATGCGCAATCCGAGCCGGTGAAGACCGTGCTGATGGTCAGCAAGGAAGGCCACTGCCTCAACGACCTGCTGTTCCGCTGGAAGAGCGGCCTGCTCGCCCTCGACATCCGCGCCATCGTCAGCAACCACCGCGACTTCTACCAGCTGGCGGCCAGTTACAACGTGCCGTTCCACCACATTCCGGTGACCGCCGCCACCAAGCCGCAGGCCGAGGCCAAGCTGTTCGAGATCGTCGAATCCGAAGGCGCCGAACTGGTGGTGCTGGCCCGTTACATGCAGGTGCTGTCCGACGACCTTTGCCGAAAGCTGGCTGGACGGGCGATCAACATCCACCACAGCTTCCTGCCCAGTTTCAAGGGTGCCAAGCCCTACTACCAGGCCCACGACCGCGGCGTGAAGCTGATCGGCGCGACCGCCCACTACGTGACGGCCGACCTGGACGAAGGCCCCATCATCGAACAGGACGTGGCGCGGGTCGACCACAGCAAGACGGTGGAAGACTTCACCGCCCAGGGCCGCGACACCGAAAGCCAGGTGCTGGCGCGTGCCGTCAAATGGCACAGCGAACACCGCGTTCTGCTCAACGGCCACAAGACGGTCATCTTCAAGTAAGCCGATGCACACGGCGGCCACCAGTGCGGCCGGCAACGCGGCCCGGCGCATACCGCCGATCCAGTGCCTGCTGACCTTCGAGGCACTGGCCCGCCTGCGCAGCGTCAGCCAGGCGGCCGAAGAGCTTTGCGTCACTGCCAGCGCAGTTAGCCACCGGGTTCGGCAACTCGAACAGATCATCGGCACCAAGCTCTTCGGCCGCGCCGATTTTTCGCTCACGACCGACGGCAACCACTACCTCGGCCAGGTGCGTGAGGGACTGGCGGCGCTGTCGCGGTTTCCGGATGGAAGCGCCGGCATCGGCGGCCGTCGAAAGGTGCGGGTAGCCGTCACACCCACGTTTGCCCGTTCGCTGTTGATCCCGCGGCTGCGCCAGTTCGGCGAGGCCTATCCGGAAATCGACCTGGCATTGCAGGTCAGCATCCCGCTGCTCGACGTGATTGCCGAAGACGCCGACCTGATGGTGCGTTTCGGCGCCGGCCGTTATTCGGATGTCGAGCATGTCTGCCTGGCGCGTGACGTGCTGACCCCGCTGGCTTCGCCTGCCTACCTGCGCGAGCACGGCCCTTTCGACAGTCCCGCCGACCTGGAGCGCGCCGTGCTGCTGCGTTCTCCGCTGGACCCGTGGCGCACCTGGTTCGCGGTGCAGGGCCTCGACTGGCCGGAACCGACGGACGGGTCTTCTTTCAACGACATCGGCCTGATCTGCGACGCCGCCGCCCAGGGCCTGGGCGTGGCCCTGGTACGGCTCAAGCTGGGTGCGCCCTGGCTGGAAAACGGTTCGCTGGAACGCCTGTTCGACCTCGACGTACCCAGCCCGCATGCACACCACCTGTGCTGGCGAACCGGCACGATGGACCGTTGGGAATGCGCCGCCTTTGCCGACTGGCTGCGCAAGAGCCTCGCCTAAACCAGGGCAGCCGACCCGGCCATCGATGCCTTCAGGTCCATCGGCAGGCCGACGTAGTTTTCGGCCAGGGCGGCAGACGCCGCATGCGACCCCACCAGATAACCCAGCTCGGCGTCCTGCATCTTCTGGCCGAATTCCCCGGTCTCCGGAAAGCGGTGCATCAGCGAGGTGAACCACCACGAGAAACGCTCCGCACGCCACACCCGCTGCAGGCAGCGCTGCGAATATTGGTCGATGCCGGCAGCGCTGTTCTCGCGGTAATGGTCGGTCAGGGCGTCGAACAGAAAACCCACATCCGATGCCGCGAGGTTCAGGCCCTTGGCCCCCGTCGGCGGCACGATGTGGGCCGCGTCGCCCGCAAGGAACAACCGGCCGAAACGCATCGGCTCGGCGACGAAACTGCGCAGGGGCGCAATGCTTTTTTCGAGCGATGCGCCCGTCACCAGGCGCTCGCGCGCTTCCGGGTCCAGCCGCAGCCTCAGCTCGGCCCAGAAGGCGTCGTCGCTCCACGACTCGGCCTTTTCGCCGTCGGGCACCTGCAGGTAGTAACGGCTGCGGGTCTTGCTGCGCATGCTGCACAGCGCAAAACCACGCGACGTATTCGCGTAGATCAGTTCGTCGGACACCGGCGGCACATCCGCCAGCACACCCAGCCAGCCGAAGGGGTAGACCTTTTCGTAGGTTCGCAGGGCGGATTCGGGCACGGCCTGCCGGCTGGGACCGTGATAACCGTCGCAGCCTGCGATGAAGTCGCAATGCAGCACCTGCTGGCGACCGTGCTGTGTGAAACGCACCTCTGGATGCGGGCCGTCGAAGCCATGCAGGCTGACGTCGGCGGCCTCGTAGACCGTGGCCTGGCCAGACTCGGCGCGCGCGGCCATCAGGTCGCGGGTCACTTCGGTCTGGCCGTACACCATCACCCGCTTGCCTCCCGATAGCCGGTGCAGGTCGATGCGATGACGCTGCCCCTGGAACAGCAGCTCGATGCCGTCGTGCGGCAGGCCTTCGGCATGGGCGCGCCGGCCGACACCGGCCGCGTCCAGCAGGTCCAGCGTGCCCTGCTCCAGCACGCCGGCGCGGATGCGGCCGAGTACGTATTCGCCGGCCTGGCGTTCGACGATCACGTTGTCGATGCCGGCGGTGTGGAGCAGCTGGCCGAGCAGCAGGCCCGCAGGGCCGGCTCCGATGATGGCGACCTGGGTTCGCATGTCTTGTCTCCTGTCGTTTTATTGAGTCCACGATAGGCGGGGAGCGACGGATGTCGAAGAGGCCGGACGGTGCCATTGCGCGGTGATCGGAAAACCTGCGCGATGATCGCGCAAAACATGTGGAGCCGCGCACCATGAATATCGCCACGGCAGACTTCATCGCCGGCATGGCCAAGGGCCTTGCGGTGCTGGAGAGTTTCGACACCGAACGCCAGCGGCTCAACGCCACCCTGGCCGCAGAGCGCGCCGGGCTGACCCGCGCCGCCGCGCGCCGCCACCTCCTGACGCTGGCGCACCTGGGCTACCTCGAAACAGATGGCAGCTACTTCTGGCTGTCGTCCAAGGTGCTGCGGTTCTCAGGCAGCTACCTGGCGTCCGCGCGCCTGCCGCGGGTGATACAGCCGACCCTGAACCGCCTGGCCGCACAGACACGACAGTCGTTCTCGGCCGTGGTGCTGGATGGCGATGAAGGCGTGATCGTGGCGCGCAGCGGTGTCTATGGTGCGCCGGCCCGCCTGACCGCCTACGGCCTGCACCTGGGAGCCCGGCTACCCGCCCACGCGACGTCGACCGGCCGCATGTTGCTGGCCGGACTGGGCGCCACAGAGCTGTCGACCTGGTTGCGCGGCCGTACCCTGGCGCGGCTTACACCGCGGACCACCACCCAGGTCAGCGTGTTGCGCAAGGTCATCGTCCAGGCTCGCCGGCAGGACTGGTGCCTGGCCAGCGATGAACACGAACTGGGCGTCAGCGCCCTGGCGGTGCCGCTGCGCAACATGGGCGGCACAACGGTGGCGGCGCTGAACGTGGTGGTGTCGGAAACGCCGGGGAAAAACACCACGCAAGAGCTTGAAGACCTGCGCCCCCTGCTCATCGACGCCTCGCGAGAGGTCCGGTCGCTGCTCTGACCCTGACCGGACACCGTTGAGGGTTAGCACCGGTAGACCGCCCGGCTTCATTAGTTCTATAGTTAGAACTATGGCTATCGACAAAAGATCTGCGGCATTCGGCCACAGCCGGCAGCCGCTCTACCAGCAACTGGCGACCGTCTTCAGGCGCCACATCGAGAGCGGCACCTGGGAACGGGGCAGCCGCATACCCACCCTCGACGAACTGACCGAATCCCTCGGCGTCGGCCGGGTCACGGTGCGCGCCGCACTGGCCGAACTCGCCGCCGAAGGCCTGGTGACACGCGCCCGCGGCCAGGGCAGCTTCGTCACCGAGGCGCCCTCCGCAGGCGACACCGCATTCAACATCGCCTATACCTGGAACGATCTCGTCGATTTCGGCAAGGACACCGGGCTCGAAGTGGTCACCGATACCGCCGACGCGGTGCTCGACCTGCCGGCCTGGTGCCGCAACGAGGGCCTGGAAGCCGAGCAATACCACCGCCTCGAACGCGTCTATCTGCGCAAGGGCGTGCGGGTGTGTTTCAGCGTGGTCTACCTCGCGTCGGATATCTACCTGCGCTGGGAACCCCTGTTCAAGCAGCGCGCCATCGCCACCGTGTTCGGCGAGACCCCCGAACTTGCGCCGGCGCGTGCGCTGCAGACCCTCACCATCATTTCGGCCGGTGACGACACCGCCAGCCACTTGCGGATCGCCGTCGGCTCACCCATCGCCGAGGTGATACGGCGGGTCTATGACCCCGACCGCCGGCTTTTGTACTGGTCGCGGGTGCACTTTCCCAGCCGCTACGTACGCATGGAATTCGACCTCATGGGCTAGCCACGCCCAGCCAACCATCGAAAAACAAGGAGACAAAAATGCATTCGACTTTCAAGACCTTCGTCTGGGGCCTGTGCGCCCTGGCCGGCACCGTCGCCGCGCAGGAAAACTACCCCAGCCGCCCGATCACCCTGGTGGTGCCGTATGCCGCCGGAGGCAGCACCGACCAGCTGGGCCGTGCGCTGGCCGACGGGCTGGGCCGCTCGCTGAAACAACCGGTGGTCATCGAGAACAAGCCCGGCGGCAACGGCACGTTCGGCGTGCTGCAGATGGGCCGATCCAAACCTGACGGCTACAGCCTGACGATGGTGCCCCTGAGCGTGTTCCGGCAGCCGTACCTGCAGCCCGTCAGCTACGACCCCCTGAAGGACCTGAGCTACATCGCCACCGTAGCCAACTACAGCTACGCCATCGCGGTGAAGCAGGACGCCAAGTGGAAGACCATCCGCGAGCTGGTGGACGACGCGCGGGCCAGGCCCGACAGCATCGCGTACGGCTCTTCTGCGCTGTTCAGCAGCAACCACCTGGTGATGGCCGAACTGGGCCGGGCGGCCGGCATCCAGTGGACACACGTGCCGTACAAGGGCGATTCCGAATCGCTGGCGGCACTGCTCGGCGGCCACATCCAGGTGGTGTCTTCCACCAGTACCGTGCTGCCGTTCGTGCAGTCCGGAAAGATGCGTGTGCTGGCCACGGGCGGCGAAACCCGGCCAAAGGATTTCCCTGATGCGCCCACCCTGAAGGAGGCGGGTTACCCGGTGGTCATCGCATCGCCGCTGGGGATCGCCGGGCCGGCGGGCCTGCCGGCGGCCATCGTCGAAAAGCTCGACGGCGCGATCCGCAAGCTGATGCAGGAACCCGAGTTCGTCGCATCGGTCGAAAAGCTCGGCATCGAGCTCAGCTACAAGGACCACGTCCAGTACACGCAGTACGCCAAGGCGGCGTCGGCACAAGAAAAAACCATCATCGAACGCCTGTCCAAGGAAACCCAGAAATGAGCCAGCCTTCCGTATTCGACCCGTCGCAACACCGTATCGCCGTGCTCGGCGGCGGGGTGATGGGCCCGGGCATCGCACAGGTATTTGCCGAACACGGCTTTCAGGTCGACCTCTGCGATATCCGTGACGAGGCGGTCGCGCGCGGCATGGCGACGCTGCGTGAAAGCATCCAGCTCAAGGTGGAACTGGGGCTCACACCGGCCGCAGACGCGGCTGCGATCCTCGCCCGCGTCGCGCCGCACGTGGGCATCGACATCGCACTGCCTCGCGCCCGGCTGGTGGTCGAAGCCATCAGCGAGAACCGCGAGGCAAAGAGCGCCCTTTACCGCCGCATCGACGAGATCTGTGCACCCGATACCGTGGTGTGGAGCAACACATCCACCCTCAACGTATTCGAACTGGCGTCCGACACGCTGCGCCCCCGACTCGTGGTGGCGCACTGGTTCGCACCGCCCCATATCCTGCCGCTGGTCGAAGTGGTGGGCGGCGAGGACACTTCCCCATCCACGGTGGACGATTGCGTGACCGCCTTGCGCGCACTCGGAAAAGTGCCGGTGCGCCTGAAGAAGTTCGTGCCTGGATTCGTCATCAACCGCCTGCAGCGCGCACTGGGGCACGAGGCCTTTCACCTGATACAGAGCGGTGTCATCGACGTCGAGGAACTGGACGCGGCGGTTCGCACCAGCCTGGCGCCCCGCATGCAGATCGTCGGCCTGATGCAGCGCTACGACTTCACCGGCCTCAACCTCAGCCAGCGCAACCTCGAAGACCGCGCCATCGTCGATGCGCCGGCAGACCTGGCACCCGCGCCACTGGTCGAGCGGGTCGCGCGGGGAGAACTCGGCGTGAGCACCGGCAAGGGGTTCTACGACTACTCGGGCCGCAGCACGCTGGAGATGCAAAGGCTGCGCGACGCCGCCCTGTGGCGGGTGGTCGACGGGCTGGGAGAACTGGTGTCCGATCCGCGCCCACTCTGAAGGAAAGCACCGCATGACTCCGACATACCGCATGCCCGTGGTGTTCGGCCCCACGGCCGGCCCCCGATACGCCCCGCCGGGCGTGAGCTACGCATTGCACGCCTCACCGAAACGGCGCACCGCCTATATCAGGCTGCTCACCGATGCCTCAGCCCTGGAGCGCTGGTTACCGCCCGGTTTCAGCGTACGAGGCACGCCGATGGTGTCGATCGAACATACGGCGTTGACCGAAATCGACTGGCTGGCCGGCCGGGGCTACAACATGCTGGCCGTGAAGTTTCCGGTGTTCCTGCAGCACGACGGCCGGCAGCTGGCGGGCTGGTTCCAGCCGGTCATCTGGGAAAACATGGCCGACCCCATCATCAGCGGCCGCGAAGAACTGGGCTTCAACAAGATATTCGCGCAGCTGCCGCCCGAGCGGGTGTCGCAGGCATCACACGTGTGGACGGCCGAGTGGGAAGGTTTCCGGTTTCTGGAGATCACGCTGAAAGACCTGCAACCGGCAGAGTTGCCGGCCGATGCACCGCTTCACCTTTTTCATCAGCAGTACATGCCGAGGGTCGGAACCCTGGGCCAGGCGGAATCCAGTCACGTCGTGGTCACCCCGGCGGGCAACCGGCAGATGACCGTGACCGAACACCATCGGGCGAGCGCCACACTGCAATGGGGCGACCCTGCGTGGAGCGACATGCCGACGCAGTTCCAGATCGTGCAGGCCCTCCGCGGCATTCCGGTGCATGGCGTGCAGTCGGCCGGGATGCTCATGGCGTACGGGGGAAAGGATTTGTCCGACCAGTGCAGGGTGGAAGACCTGCCGGTCGCCTGAAGGTCAGGCAGCGTTCTCGCAAGGAGAGAACAAAAAATGGTGCGGCTGGCGGGGATCGAACCCACGACCCTTGGCTTCGGAGGCCAATACTCTATCCACTGAGCTACAGCCGCACATCTTTGGCTTTGCACCAAAGAGCGCGATTATGGCCTATTCGGCAGCCGCTCCCGCAGCGGCAGGCGATTTAGCCACCACCGGGAAGCCCAGGCCCCTCAGGTAGACGTCGACCGAACGCACGCCGCAATCGACCAGGTCGAAAGCCTCGACGTCGAGCAGCCAGTTCTGGATGAGCCCGTCGACCAGGGCATGCAGGCCGTGGGCTGCCGCGCCGGCCGGCAACTCGAGCGTGATGCGGTGGCGCACGGCAGCCTGGCTCACGCCGCGCTCGATCTTCACCAGGCAGTCGTCGCGCACCCGCAGATGGCGCTCCTTTACTGCCTTGAGTTCTTCCACGTATTCGACCTGATGGGTGGCGATCTCGAACACCCGGCGCATCTGCAGGTCGTTCTTCATCAGCATCAACGCCTTTCTCACCGAAACCCGGATTTCGGTCACCGGGTCGGTCAATGGATCCTGGCCGAGGTCTTGTATGGTTTCTTCAAGCGGTAACGTGACGCGCTCCATCATGGCGTTGAACAGGTCCGCCTTGTCCTTGAAATGCCAGTAGATGGCGCCACGGGTGGTACCGGCCGCAACCGCGATTTCCTGAAGCGAGGTACGTGAAACGCCCTGGGCATGGAACAACTGCTCCGCCGCGTCCAGCAACTGGCTACGGGTTTGCAGGGCTTCTTCCTTGGTGCGGCGAACCATGATGGGAGTTACAGTTTTAGGCTTCGAATGGCGAGAAAAGGCAGCAAGACCGCGGCCCTTTTACATTCACCATTGTATGTATACTCGCGTTTTCCCTGATCGTAACCATGCGCTACGGTGCGGTTTATGCATGCGGGCCGCCGTACGGCGCTGTCCGCCCCCTCTTTTCTCCTAGTCTCCCGTCTCTGGAAGGACCCTCCATGTCTGTTTCGTGGAAAGCCCCGTTCCCGGCCATGTCCGGTGCGTTGTCGTTGGCGCTTGCCGCGACGCTCGCCCTGTCGGCTTGCGGCAAGAAAGATGAAGCCCCCGCAGCCGCTCCCCCGGGCGGCGGCATGCCCCCGCCGCAGGTCGGCGTGGTCACGGTGCAACCGGGTGTCGTCGGCATCGAGACCGAACTGCCGGGCCGCATCGAGGCATCGCGCATCGCCCAGGTTCGCGCCCGCGCCGCCGGCATTCTTCAAAAGCGCCTGTTCTCGGAAGGCAGCGACGTGAAGGCCGGCCAGGTGCTGTACCAGATCGATTCGGCGCCCTACGCAGCCACCGCACAGAGCGCCGCGGCTTCGTTGCAGCGTGCCGAGGCCAACCTGGCGCAGGCCAGCGCCACCGTCCAGCGCTACAAGCCGCTGGTCGAGGTCAACGCCATCAGCAAGCAGGATTACGTCAACGCACAGGCCACCGAAAAGCAGGCGGCTGCCGACGTCGCCGTGGCGAAGGCCAGCGTTTCCACCGCCCAGATCTCGCTGGGCTACGCACAGGTCACCGCACCCATTTCGGGCCGCATCGGCCGTTCGCTCGTGACCGAAGGCGCGCTGGTCGGCCAGGGTGAAGCCACCCAGCTGGCCGTCATCCAGCAGATCAACCCGGTGTATGTGAACTTCACGCAGTCGGTCGCCGAGGTGTCGCGCCTGCGCGATGCCATGCAGAAGGGCAAGATCCAGCGCGCCGCGGGCTCCGAGGCCGCCGCGGTGCAGATCGTGCAGGAAGACGGCACCATCCTGCCGCAGACCGGCAAGCTGCTGTTCACCGACCTCACCGTCGACGCGACCACCGGCCAGATGACGCTGCGCGCCGAAGTACCCAACCCGGGTGGCGTGCTGCTGCCGGGCCTGTACGTGCGCGTGCGCATCGAGCAGGCGCAGGTGCAGAACGCCGTCCTGCTGCCGCAGCAGGCCGTCACGCGGACCCAGGCCGCGGACACCGTGTCGGTGGTCGATGGCGAAGGGAAGATCACCCCGCGCCAGATCAAGATCGGCGGTTCCAAGGGCGCCAACTGGGTCGTCACCGACGGCCTGAAAGCGGGCGAACAGGTGATGGTCGACGGCTTCCAGAAGCTGCAGATGGCCCCTCCGGGCACTCCGGTCAAGGCAGTGCCCTGGCAAGCCCCCGGTGCAGCCGCGCCCGCAGCCCCTGCCGCGGCGCCCGCCCCGGCAGCCAAGTAATCAGGGAGCGCCTGCATGGCAAAGTTCTTTATCGACAGGCCGATTTTCGCCTGGGTGATCGCGTTGTTCCTGATTGTGCTCGGCGCGGTCTCGATCACGCAGTTGCCGATTTCCCAGTACCCCACGGTCGCGCCGCCTGCGATCGTGGTCACCGTCGCCTATCCCGGCGCGTCGGCCCAGACGCTGGAAGACAGCGTGATCAGCGTGATCGAGCGCGAGCTGAACGGCTCGCCCGGCATGATCTACATGGAGTCGGTCAGCCAGGCCGACGGCACCGGCACCATCACCGCGTCGTTCGAGCCGGGTACCAACCCCGACCTCGCGCAGGTGGATGTGCAGAACCGCCTTTCCCGCGCAACGCCCCGGCTACCTGCCGCGGTCACGCAGCAGGGCGTGCGGGTCGACAAGTCGCGTTCCAACTTCCTGATGTTCGTCATCCTGTCGTCGGAAGACCCGGCGACCGATGTGTTCGGCGTTGGCGACTACGCGTCGCGCAACGTGGTCCCTGAAATCCAGCGGATTTCCGGCGTTGGCCAGGCGCAGCTGTTCGGTACCGAGCGCTCGATGCGCATCTGGATCGACCCGGCCAAGCTGACCGGCTTCACCCTGTCGGCAGCGGACGTGACCACCGCCATCCGCAACCAGAACGCGCAGGTCGCGTCGGGCACCATCGGCGACTTGCCGGCCATTTCGGGCCAGGGCATTTCCGCAACGGTCGTGGTGACGGGCCAGCTTTCGAGCGTCGAGGCGTTCGGCAACATCGTGCTGCGCGCCAACACGGACGGCTCGACCGTCAAGCTGAAGGACGTCGCCCGCATCGAACTGGGCGCACAGGCCTATGCCACGTCGGCACGCCTGAACGGCAAGCCCGCCATCGGCATCGGCGTCCAGCTGGCACCCAGCGGCAACGCGCTGGCCACCGCCACCGCCGTGCGCAAGCGCATGGGCGAACTGCAACCGTTCTTCCCGTCGGGCATCAAGTGGGACATCCCGTACGACAGCTCGGACTTCGTGAAGATCTCCATCAAGCAGGTTGCCGAGACCCTGGTCGAAGCCGTCGTGCTGGTGTTCCTGGTGATGTTCCTGTTCCTGCAGAACATCCGCTACACCATCATCCCGACGGTGGTGGTGCCGGTGGCCCTGCTCGGCACCTTCGGTGCACTGCTGGCACTGGGTTTCTCGATCAACGTGCTGACCATGTTCGGCATGGTGCTGGTGATCGGCATCGTGGTGGATGACGCCATCGTGGTGGTCGAGAACGTGGAACGGATCATGTCCGAGGAAGGGCTGCCGCCACTGGAGGCCACCCGCAAGGCGATGGGCCAGATTTCCGGCGCCATCATCGGCGTGACCGTGGTGCTGATCTCGGTGTTCGTGCCGCTGGCCTTCTTCAGCGGTTCCACCGGCAACATCTATCGCCAGTTCTCGGCGGTGATGGTGACTTCCATCGGCTTCTCGGCCTTCCTGGCACTTTCGCTCACGCCAGCGCTTTGCGCCACGTTGCTGAAGCCCATCGAAAAGGGCAGCCACCACGAGAAGAAAGGCTTCTTCGGCTGGTTCAACCGCGGCTTCACACGCACTGCCAAGGGCTACGAGAGCATGGTGTCGCGCCTGCTCAAGCGCGCCGCACGCTACCTGATCATCTATGCGGCCATCGTCGGCGTGCTGGTGGTGGTCTACATGCGCCTGCCGTCTTCCTTCCTGCCGGACGAAGACCAGGGCAACATCCTCGTCAACGTGCAGCTGCCTTCGGGCGCGACGCAAGAGCGCACCCGCTCGGTGATGGAACAGGTCGAAGGTTTCATCCTCAAGCAGCCTGAAGTTCGCAGCATGGTGGGCGTGCTGGGCTTCAGCTTCTCGGGTCAGGGCCAGAACGCGGCGCTTGCATTCGTCACGCTCAAGCCGTGGGACGAACGCGATGGCGCGGAACACAGTGCCAAGGCGCTGGCCGGGCGTGCATTCGGCGCCCTGTCGGGCGTGCGTGACGCGTTCATCTATCCGCTATCGCCGCCGGCCATTCCCGAGCTGGGAACCGCTACAGGCTTCACCTTCCGGCTGCAGGACCGCGGCGGCAAGGGCCACGACGCCCTGCTGGCGGCGCGCAATCAGATGCTTGGCATGGCTTCCAAGTCCAAGGTGCTGACGCAGGTCCGTCCCAACGGCCTGGAAGACGCACCGCAGCTGCGCCTGGACATCGACCGTGACCGCGCACAGGCGCTGGGCGTCGATTTCGCGGCGATCAACACCGCGCTCTCGACCGCACTGGGTTCGAGCTACGTCAACGACTTCCCCAACCAGGGTCGTCTGCAACGGGTGGTGGTGCAGGCCGACGCGCCTTTCCGCATGCAGCCCGAAGACCTGCTCAAGCTCAACGCGGTCAACACGCAGGGCAAGGCGGTGCCGCTGTCGACCTTCGCGACCACTCGCTGGGTGACCGGCCCGACGCAGACGGTGCGCTACAACGGCTATCCGGCCATGCGTATCGACGGCGCTGCGGCTCCGGGCTACAGCTCGGGTGATGCGATCAAGGAAATGGAACAGTTCGCCAAGCAGTTGCCGGCAGGCTTCGGTTTCGAGTGGACCGGCCTGACCCGCGAAGAAAAGCTGGCCGGTTCGCAGGCTTCCATCCTCTACGGCTTCGCGATCCTGGCGGTGTTCCTGTGCCTGGCCGCTCTGTACGAGAGCTGGTCGATCCCGCTGTCCGTGATCCTGGTGGTGCCGCTGGGCGTGATCGGCGTGCTGCTGGCAACCCTGATGCGCGGCTATTCGAACGACGTGTACTTCCAGGTGGGCCTGATCACCATCATCGGCCTGTCCTCCAAGAACGCGATTCTGATCATCGAGTTCGCCAAGGATCTGCAAGCTACCGGCAAGGGTGTCATCGAATCGGCCCTGGCCGCCGCCCACCTGCGTTTCCGTCCCATCGTGATGACCTCGCTGGCCTTCATGCTGGGCGTGCTGCCGCTGGCCCTGTCGACCGGCGCCGGCTCTGCCAGCCAGCGCGCCATCGGCACCGGCGTGATCGGCGGGATGATCACCGGCACAGCGCTTGCGGTGTTCTTCGTGCCCATCTTCTTCGTGGTGGTGCGCGGCCTGTTCAAGGGCAGCAAGCGTCAGCAGCAGATGTATGCGGCGCACGCAAAAGAAGCCGGTGTCGGCGAAGAGCCGACACCTGCAAAGGACGGACATGACCATGCGTAAAACGCCACTCGCCCTGGCGGCCATTGCCGCCGCAGCCCTGCTGCTTTCGGGCTGCAGCCTGATCCCGACCTACGAACGCCCGGCCGCGCCGGTCGAGTCGGCCTTTCCGCCTGCGCCTTCGATCGACGGTGCTCCGGCACCGGCGAGCGGCGGCGTGGTGGCCACCGACATCAGCTACGAGCAGTTCTTTGCCGATCCCCGCCTGGTTCGCCTGGTGGGCCTGTCGCTGCAAGGCAACCGCGACCTGCAGGTGGTGGCGCTCAACATCGAGCAGGCCCGTGCGCAGTTCCAGATCAGCCGGTCCAGCCTCTACCCGGCGGTGGGCGTGGCAGCCAATGCCAGCCGCGCCCCGAATACGGTCAACGGCAATCTCACCAACAGCTTCCAGGTCGGCCTGGCGGTCACCGCCTGGGAAATCGACTTCTTCGGCCGGCTGCAAAGCCTGAAGGAGCAGGCGTTGGCAACCTACCTCGCCAGCGAGGAAGGACGCCGCGCCTCGCAGACCAGCCTGGTGGCTTCGGTCGCCAACGGGTGGCTGTCGCTGCTGGCCGATGAAGAACTGCTCGACCTGTCGCGCCGCACCGTCGCCACCCGTGAAGACTCGGTGCGCCTCACCAAGCTGCGGCTGGATAACGGCGTGGCCTCGGCCCTGGATTTCCGTCAGGCCGAATCGCTGGCGGAAACCGCCCGTGCCACCCTGGCGCAGGCGCAACGCCAGCGTGCGCTGGACGAAAACGCCCTGGTGCTGCTGATCGGCCAGCCGCTGCCCACCGACATCCGGGCCAGCCTGAGCGGCAACCGCCTGGCCGACGCCGCACCGTTCCCGATGCTGCAGGCCGGCCTGCCGTCCGACCTGCTGCAGCGCCGTCCGGACATCCGGCAGAGCGAGCAACAGCTGATCGCGGCCAACGCCAACATCGGCGCGGCCCGTGCAGCGTTCTTCCCGCGCATCAGCCTGACGGCCCAGGCCGGCACCGCCAGCAACGAGCTGTCGGGCCTGTTCAAGAGCGGCAGCGGGGCCTTCAGCATCGCCCCTTCGCTGGTGCTGCCGATCTTCGACGCGGGTCGCAACCAGGCCACCCTGGATGCCTCGCGCGCGGGTCGCCAGATCGCCGTCGCGCAATACGAGAAGTCGATTCAAACGGCTTTCCGCGAAGTGTCCGACGCGTTGGCCGGCGAAGCCACGCTGGCCGAACAGCTGCGTGCACTGCAGGCCCAGGCCACGGCGGAATCCAACCGGTTCGAGTTGTCCGACCTGCGCTACCGCAACGGCGTGGCCAGCTACCTCGACCTGCTCGACGCCCAGCGTTCCCTGTTCACCGCGCAGCAACAGGTGGTGCAGACGCGCCTGCTGCAGCGGCAGAACCAGATCGCCCTGTACAAGGCGCTCGGCGGCGGCTGGACCGACCAGGCCGCGATGGCACCCACCGTGGTCCCCATCACGCCGGCGACGCCTTAAAAAAGGCGTCCGCGCTCATGGGAAACCCCCCCTTTCCGCAGGCCTCGCGGCGAGGGGGCCTCCCTATAATCGTTGGCTGGTTCCGGGGACATTCCTCGTGACCGCCCCCGATAAAAAGCTGAGGACGCCAAGCCCATGAGCGAGACAAATCAGGCCGGACACCGAGAACACCAGGAAAACGTCGTCGACGCCCATACCGGTCCGATCAAAAACCCCAAGCAGCTGCTTGCCGCGGTTTTCTTCTCTTTCGTGGTGCCGATCTTCGCGATCATCGGGTTGGTGACCTATGTCATTTCAGCCAACAAACCCGCAGCCGGCCTGAGCGACGCCGAACTGCAAAAAGGCATCGAGAGCCGCATCCAGCGCATCGGCTCCATCGAGATCCGCGATGCCAACCGCCCGTTGAAAACCGGCGAGGAAGTCTTCAAGGCCCAGTGCACTACCTGCCACAGCACGGGCATGGTGGGCGCGCCCAAATACGGCGACAAGGCCGACTGGGCCGCCCGCATAGGCCACGGCTACGAAGCGCTGCTGCAATCCGCCCTGCACGGCAAGGGAGCCATGGCGGCGCAGGGTGGGGGCGACTTCGAAGACCTCGAAATCGGTCGGGCGGTGGTCTACATGGCCAATGCCGCCGGGGCGTCCTTCCCGGTTCCCGAAAAGCCGTCGGCGGCACCGGCCGGTGATGCGGCACCGGCGTCCTCGGCCCAGTCGGACCCTGCGGCAGCACCGGCACCACCAGCGCCAGCACCAGCGCCAGCGGCACCACCGGCACCATCGGCATCAGCCGCACCGGCCCCCGCCGCCAAATAAGCCGTGAACGCTCAGGATCGTGGATGGCGCTGGAAACCGCAGCGTCCGGCCAGCTCTTCAGCGTTCATGTCCAACGGCGTCCACAGGCCTTGCTCGACCGCATCGGCGGCGATCACCATGTCCAGCGTGTGCACCAGGCCACAACCCAGCGCGGTCTGCAGGTACAGCCGGCCCTGCTCGTCCACCCAGGACGCCTGCACCGAGCCGGCCGGCTGGCCGGTATGGGCAGTGACGGCGAAGTCGTGCGCCAATCGCCATACGTACGGCGCGGCTTCCAGTTCCACATAGACGCGCTGCGGACCGTTCTGGAAAAACCAGCGCCCCTGTTCGTCACCCGCATAGTTGCGGCAGATGAAACCGAGCAGCTTCTCGTGGCGCAGCACCGAACCCCTGCTTTGCGGACTGCCCGGAAACGGCCCGGCCGCCTGGGCAGCGTCGTCGCGCATGTACCAGTCGCCGCGCGCGTCCAGTCCCAGCCAGCCGAAGCAGTCCGGCACGTTCGGCCACTTGGCCATTGCTTGTTTGACGAGATCGTCCATAGGGCAATTCTTTGATCGGGCAATGCGGTCGAACGCTAGCGAATGTGTCCGGCCAGCCATTCGCAGACGGATTCGGGCATGGCGTTGACATCGCCCGGTGGTTTTCGGCCTTGCGGAAAACCCACATGCCCGCCCTGCGCAGGCCGTGCCAGCTGCACCCAGTCGCCGGCGACATGCCCGGGTAGCGAAGCGGCCGGCACGAACGGGTCGTTGAGCGCATTCAGCACCAGTGCCGGCAGGCGGATATCACCCAGGTGCGGCGCTGCCGAACAACGCGCCCAGTAATCCTCGGCATCCCTGAACCCGTGCAGGGGCGCGGTAAACACGTCGTCGAAGGCGTGCAGGTCACGCGCCGCACGCAAAGCCACGCCGTCGAAGAGGCCGGGGTGCTGCACCAGCTTGGCAAGCGCCTTGGGTTTCATGCTCGATAGGAACATGCGGGTATAGACCTGCCGGTTGAAGCCTCGGCCGATGGCCATGGCGCTGGAACGCAGGTCGATGGGCGAACACACCGCAGCCACCGCCTGAACGACCTTCGCCGCGCCGTTGCCGGCTTCTTCAGCCCAGCGCAGCAGTGCGTTGCCGCCCAGCGACACACCGGCCGCCAGCAAGGGCCCGCCGCCATGGGCGTGTTGCAGGCTTGCGAGCATCCAGCCGATTTCTTCGTGATCGCCCGAATGGTAGGCCCGTGGCGCATGGTTCAGCCCGCCGCCGCAGCCCCGGAAATGCGGCACGGCAAAGGCCCATCCGCGAGCCGCCGCAACCGCTGCGAAGGCTTCCGAATAATGGCTGTGCGACGAGCCTTCGAGCCCGTGGAAAAGCACCAGAAGCGGACGCGGGCCCGCCTGGCGGACGAAGCTGTCGACGGCAAAGTCGACATGAACGAAATCGCCGTCCCGGGTGGTCCATTGCTCGCGGCGATAAGCGGGTGGCCTGCCGTCGCCGCGCCGTGCCGCCACCGCCGACCACACCGTCTGTAGATTTCCTCCGGGCAACCACCAAGGGGCCCGGTACCGTTCGAGAACCTGCACTGTGGGTGACGGTCAGTGCAGCGTCTGGTGCGATTCTGACCGCGGCGGCGCCTCGCCCACCGCACCCGGCGTGGCGTGGTGGGCCACCAGACGCCAGCCTTGCGCGGTCTTGTGGAAGACGTTGGTGGCGACCACGAAACCTTCTCGCGGGCCGTCCGGCAGTTCGACGGTCACTTTCTCGATGACGCTGTGCACGCTGCTCGACAGGCTTTCGACCCGGTGCACGTCCTCGATGCGCAGCTGCGGCGTGCCACGTGTGAACAGGGCCTCGAAGCTGGCCCGGATCTGCCCGGCCCCCACCAGGCGGGGGCCGCCGGGGTGCACACACACGATGTCGTCCTCGTCGGCCCAGCAAGCCATCAACCGGGCCAGGTCGCCGCTGCGAAGTGCGTCATAGAACTGCGCCTCGACGTCGTCGGGACGGCCGCCCACCGTGGCGGTGGATTTCATACGGTTGCTGCGCATCGGTCGGAGTGGAGCGAAGTGAGGGAAAAAGCGAGCATATCCGCTGCCGCCCCGCGGATACCAGTTGATGCAGAAGGCCTACGAGTCGGGCACAAACCCTGTGTCAGACTTCCGGTTTATTCCAGCCCGTGCCGGCCCAGGCCGGAGCGCCCCATGCGAAACCTGATTTCCACCCTCCTGATCGCCTCATTCGCCGCGCTGCTCGGCGGCTGCGGCTACAACGATTTCCAGAGCCTGGACGAGCAGTCCAACGCCGCCTGGAGCGAAGTGCAGAACCAATACCAGCGCCGTGCCGACCTGGTACCCAATCTGGTGGCGACCGTCAAGGGCGAGGCCAAGTTCGAACAGGACACCCTGACCCAGGTGATAGAAGCGCGTTCGCGTGCCACCGCCATCCAGGTGACACCCGAAACCCTGAAGGACCCCCAGGCCTTCGAGCGTTACCAGCAGGCCCAGGGTCAGCTCGGCAGTGCGCTTTCTCGGTTGCTGGCGGTGTCCGAAGCCTATCCCGACCTCAAGTCCAACCAGAGTTTCCGCGACCTGCGGGTGCAGCTGGAAGGGACCGAGAACCGAATCACCGTGGCCCGCAACCGCTACATCCAGGCGGTTCAGGCATACAACGTGAAGGCCCGCAGCTTCCCGAGCAACATCACCGCCCGCATCTTCGGCTACACACCCAAGCCGGCTTTCACGGCCAGCGGTGATGCCCAGGGCGGCAAGGCGCCCACGGTCGATTTCGGCGCAACGCCGCAGCCTGCGCGCTGACAGGAGTCCGAAGGTTTGAACTTGTTCCCGTTTTCGTTCTTCCGCCGCGGCGGGGCGCCCGCATGGGCCCTGGCCGCGGTATTCATGCTGGGCCTCTGGGCTCCGCTGGCGCAGGCTCAGAAACTCCAGCCCATTCCCGCGCCGTCGATGCATGTCACCGACAACACCAACACCCTCGACGCCCGTCAGAAGAGCGCGCTCGAGGCACGGCTGGTCAATTTCGAACAGGCGACCGGTTCCCAGGTCGCCATCCTCATGGTGCAGACCACCGCACCAGAAGACATCGCCGCCTATGCCAACCGCGTGGGCAACACCTGGAAGATCGGCCGCCGCGCCATCGGCGACGGCCTGATCCTGATCGTCGCCAAACGTGACCGCAAGGTGCGTATCGAGGTAGCCAAGGCGCTGGAAGGCGCCATTCCGGACCTGGCGGCAAAAGAAGTCATCGACGAGGCCATCACCCCCGCCTTCCGGGTAGGGGACTACGTGGGCGGGCTGACCGGCGCGCTCGACCGGCTCGAAACCCGCATACGCGCCGAGGCACTGCCTTCGCCGAACCCGCCGGGTCCGGACGCCGCCCAGGCCTCGCTCGACGGCGACGACGGCCCGGGAGCGCCGCACCAGCAGGGTTTCCAGTGGTTCGATCTGGCGGTGTTCCTGTTCGTGGCGGTGCCGCTGCTTGGTGGCGTGCTGCGCCGGGTGATCGGCCGTCGGCTGGGTGCCGTCGTGGCGGCCGGCGCAGTGGGCGGGCTGGCCTTCCTGTTCACCTGGAGCATCGTGGCCGCGGGCGTCGCGGCGGTGCTGGCCTGGGGCGTGAGCATGTTGTCCTGGAACAGCCCGTGGCAGCGCAGCGGCAGCAGCCGTTTCCCTGGTGGCGTGGTGGCGGGCAGCGGGCTGGGCAATGTTTTCGGCGGCGGCCTCGGCCGCTCCGGTGGTGGCAATTCGGGTGGATTCAGATCCGGCGGCGGCGGCGACTTCGGTGGCGGCGGCGCATCGGGCGATTGGTAAGCGGGTAAGCGGGTAAGCGGTCATGGCGAATATTTTCTCGAAACTCGCGCGCATCGTGCGCCACCGTTGGCGTGACGAACGCGACATCCGCAAGGCCTTGCCTCCTGAACTGCTCGGCCGCCTGCAGGCACGCGTGGCGGCCAGCGAAAAGAGCCACACCGGCCAGATCCGCATGTGCATCGAGGCCGGCCTGCCCACCAGCTACCTGTGGCGAGGTGCCACGCCGCGCGAACGTGCAGTGACCCTTTTCGGCAAGCTCCGCGTGTGGGACACCGAAGAAAACAACGGTGTGCTGATCTACCTGCTGCTCTCCGACCACGCCATCGAGATCGTGGCCGACCGCGGCCTGAACCATGTGAATCCGGGCCATTGGCAACATCTGGTGGCGCGCATGGGCGACGCCTTCGGGGCGGGCCGCTATGAAGACGGCCTGGGCCATGCGCTCGACGACGTCAGTGCGCTCCTGCTGGCGTATTTCCCTGCCCACGACGGTGAACGCGACCGGCCCAACGAACTTCCGGATGCTCCGGTGCTCCAGGGCGATCCCCTGCTGGACTGAGGCCGACCGGGCGATTCAGGCGGCCCGGCCGGGCACTCGCCAGACCCGGCCGTCGCCCACCGCAAACAGTTGCTGACCCGGCGCCGGCGCCAGCACGTGCGTGCCGGTGAAACCGCCGAAGGCAGGCAGCAGGGTCAGGCCGGGTGCGTGGCTGAAACATGGCAGGCGCAGGCTGTCCCTGCCCGGGCCACGCAGCCTGACCGCGGGATGCACATGCCCCGCCAGCACCTGCCGGCCGGCGTGCCGCTGCGGATGGTGGCAGCAGGCAAACGGGCCCAGCGGCCACGGCTCGTCGACCACCTCGATACCCAATGAAGACGGCGGGTCGCCCGCATGGCTGTCGTGGTTGCCGCGCACCAGCACGATCTCCAACCCGGGATGGGAGAGCCGCCACGCCTGGAGCGCCGCCAGCACGGCCGGTGTGCGCGATTCGGCCGCATGCAAAAAGTCGCCCAGGATCACCAGGCGACGTGCCGGCTGACGCGCCAGAAGCGCATCCAGCCGCTGCAGGTCGGACCCGGTGGTGCCAGACGGCACCGGCAGGCCGCGCGCACGGAAAACCGCTGCCTTGCCCATGTGCAGGTCGGCGATGAAAAGAGTATTGCCCTCGGGCCACCACAGGGCCGGGTCGGGCAGCAGGTGCACGTCATGGTCGGCAATGGCAACGAAGCAGGAGTCGAGTACGGATGACACGTCCGCCATTAGGCCAGCGCCACGAAGAACCCATGTTTCGACCTAGCATCGGGGCCATGAAAAAAGCGATCTTCATTCCCGGCAACGGCGGCGGCTCGACACACGACGAATGGTTTCCCTCGGTGGCTGCCGCATTGAGGCAACGCGGCTGCGAAGTCGTTTCCACCGGCACCTGGCCAGACCCGGTGCTGGCCCGCGCGAAGTACTGGCTGCCTTACCTCGAATCGCTCGGCCCGGACGAGAACACTGTGCTCGTCGGCTGGTCTTCGGGTGCCATTGCCGCCATGCGACACGCGGAAAAACATCGCATCCTCGGATCGGTTCTGGTGGCGGGTTACCACACCACCCTGGGACTGGAAGACGAACGCATCAGCGGCTACTTCGACCAGCCCTGGGACTGGCCGGCCATCCGGGCCAACCAGCGGTGGATCGTGCAGTTCAATTCTCCCAGCGATCCGTTGATCCCGATCGAAGAAGCCCGTTTCGTGCACGAACAGCTGCGCAGCGACTATCACGAGCTCGACCACCGGGGACACTTCCATCCCATGAGGGAATTCCCGAAATTGGTCGAGGCACTGGCCCCATATCTGTCGGACAGCATCCCGAACTAAAACGGGGTGCCGCCGCCAACGCGGATACTGGAAACCCGCCCATCTCTGGAGCCCACGATGCCAAACCTCCAGTCGTTCCGTTCCGAGGCCTACAAAAACGGTCGTCGATATCCGTTCGAAGCCCGATTCGACGAGTGCCTCTGGACCGCCACCATCTGCGACGAGTCCGGATTGCGCCGGGGTGTCATCAGTTGCGAAGCGCACCAGTCCGGCTTGTGCGGCGATGAGCTGGAAGACGCCGTATGCGACTGGGTGCACCGCGCGGTGCATTACAACGTCGGTTTCTCCGAAGAACTACGGCTTCCTGAATCGAGCGCCCTCGGCACCTGGGTCTTCACCTCGTCTCTCCAGGTGGAACTCGAACGCGCCCGGACCATGCGCGCGGAGCTCGCTCTTACGGTGATGAAATTCACCGAGGCCTATGCGTCCTACCGCGAACAGCGGGCGGAAACCGCGCATCGCCGGGGCTGACGCAGCTTCAGAGCAGCGGTAGCGGGCGAGAGGGTTTCCGTTCACGGCGCGGCTTGCGCGGCGCCCCGCCATCGACCGGCGTCAACGAAAAATCAAGGTCGCGCTTTATCTGCGCCGCTGCCGCCTGCTCTTGCACGGTGGGCGGTTCCGCCGGCTCGGCGCGTGGCGGTCCGTTGCGTGGACGGCGGGCCTGTTTCTCGGCCTGCGATCGCGCATCCGGCTGCCGCCCGTCCGCAGCGTCCTCCAGCTGCAGCACCATGCGGGCGATGCGGTCGGCCAGGTTCTCGTTGGTGAGCTTTTCGCGGAACATCTCGATCATCAGCGGGAACGCGAACGGACTGGGGCGCTCCAGGTGTTTCACCACCAGCTGCTGCGTCTGCATCTTGCGCAGGCTGCCCAGCAGCTGGGCGATGTCGAGCTCCTGGCTCAGCACTTCCTCGTCAGCCTGGCGCAGCAGCATGTTGCTGTCGTCGTATTTCTGGAAAACCTCGAAAAACAGCTGGGCGGATGCCTGGAGTTGCCGGTTGCTGCGGCGCTCGCCGGGGTGGCTCTGGAAGATCAGGCCCGACACCCGCGCAATTTCCCGGAACCTCCGCCGTGCCATCTCGGTTGCATTCAGGCTGGCCAGCACCTCCTGCAGCAGGGCCGACGGGTCGTCGGGTAGCAGCATCAGTTCAGGCAAAAGGCCCGCCCAGTCCCGTGGAGTGGGGCTGATCAGCTCCAGGCCGTAGTCGTTGACCGAGATCGAGAAAGTGCCCTTTTCCTGTTGGGCGGCGCGCCAGGCGAACAGGCTCGCCAGGCCGATGTGGGCATGGCGGCCACCGAACGGGTAGACGAACAGGTGCCAGCCCTCGCGCGTCTTCAGGGTTTCGGCCAGCAGCGTGCCGGGCGTGGGAAGGGCCGACCAGCGCTCCTGCACTTCGAGCAACGGTCGCACGTTCTTCAGTTCCGGTGAATCGAAACGATGTGCCGCCGCGAGCGCCATCTGCTCCACCAGCGATTCAGCCAGCACGGTGGAAATGGCCATGCGAGAACCGCTCCAGCGGGGCACGGTCGGCCGCCCGGCGGTGGCTCGTTTCACATAGGCCGTCATCTGCTCGATCTTCACCATTTCCAGCACCCGGCCGGCGAACAGGAAGCAGTCGCCCGGTTGCAGGCGCGACAGGAAGCTTTCTTCCATGGTGCCAAGCCGGGCGCCGTTCTTGATCTGCACCACCATCGAGGCATCGCTGACGATGGTTCCGATGTTGCTGCGGTGCCGTCGCGCCAGGCGCGGATCGGTCAGGCGCCAGATGCCGTGTTCGTCGGGTTTCACGCGCTGGTAATCCGGATAGGCCGCCAGCGACGGGCCGCCTCGGGACACGAAGTCCAGGCACCAGTCCCACACTGCGCGCGGCAACTCGCGGTAGGCAGCGGTGCGCCTGATTTCGTCATAGAGCGCGTCGGGTTCGAAGCCGCCGCCCAGTGCCACCGTCGCCAGGTGCTGCACCAGCACATCGACCGGCTGATGCGGCGAAACCCGTCTCTCGACATGCCCGGCGCGGATGGCAGCCCGGGCCGCCGCCGCCTCGACGATCTCAAGGCTGTGAGTCGGCACCAGCGTGATGCGCGACGGCCTGCCGGGCGCATGGCCCGACCGGCCGGCGCGCTGCAGCAAGCGCGCGACGCCCTTGGGTGAACCGATCTGCATCACGCGCTCCACCGGCAGGAAGTCCACCCCCAGGTCGAGGCTGCTGGTGCACACCACAGCCTTCAACGACCCGGTCTTCAGGCCCTGCTCGACCCACTCGCGCACGCCCCGGTCGAGCGAACCGTGGTGGATGGCGAGCACACCCGCCCAGTCCGGCCTGGCCTCGAGGATGGCCTTGTACCAAAGCTCGGCCTGCGAACGCACATTGACGAAGACCAGCGTGGTGCCGGACTGGTCCAGCTCGCTCACCACCTGCGGCAACATTCGCAGGCCCAGGTGGCCGGCCCAGCTGAACCGCGCAGCGTTTTCGGGGAGCAGGGTGTCGACGAGCAGGCGTTTGTCGATCTTTCCCTGTACCAGCACACCCTCGTCGCCCGGCAGGCGCGGGCCGAGCAAGGTGTCCATCGCCTCCTGCAGGTTGCCCAGCGTGGCCGACATGCCCCACACCCGCAGGGCCGGGCTCCAGCCGCGCAGGCGGGCGATGGCCAGCTGCAGCTGCACACCCCGTTTGTTGCCGAGCAATTCATGCCATTCGTCGGCCACCACCAGTTGCACGCCCCGCAGCACCTCATGTGCGTCCGCACGGGCGATCAACAGGGTGAAGCTTTCCGGTGTGGTGACGAGGACGGTGGGCAGACGACGGGATTGCGCACTGCGTTCACCGCTTTCGGTGTCGCCGGTGCGCGCACCTGCGGTCCAGTTGGCGATGCCCGCATGCTGGCCGGCAAGGTCGTCCAGCGGTCGGCGCAGGGCGGCGAGCGTATCGGCCGCAAGGGCTCGCATGGGCGTGATCCAGAGGACCGTCAGGGGTACCGCGCGATTCTGGCGGCGGCGACCGACCGGCGAATCCAGGGCGTCGTCTTTTGATTGCAGCCCGGCGAACGCCTGCACGGCCCCCAGCCAGACCGCATAGGTCTTGCCAGCGCCGGTAGTGGCATGCAGCAGGCCGGAACGGCCACCCTGCAAGGCTTTCCAGACATCTCTCTGGAAGCCAAACGGCTTCCAGCCGCGTTCGGTGAACCAGGAGGCGACAGCACGGCGCGCCGCGGTCGGGCTGGTCGATAAGGTCATCGGATCATTGTGTCGTGCACCTGCAGGCACCGCGTCGGCAGGCCGAGCGGGAAGGTGTAGGACTCGTTTGCGGTCGACCGCTGGCGGTCATGGAAGGTAGTCGTTTTATGAGATGGCGACATCTTCGTAATGAAGGGGCTCGCTTCGGCCAACCGCATGTTTCTTCGGGCATGCAGGTGAACCATCCGGCAGCCAACTGGAGACCAAAATGCTCGACAACACGCTTCCGAACTCGTCGTCGCTCACCAAAGGCCAGACATCCGCACGAGCCCGCACCATCGACGATTCCCTGGACCCCGGGGGGCATGACAAGACCCGCAGCGTCCAGCCGGCAGCTCAGACATGCCTGCCTGCGGAGCTGCTGGCACCGTCCCCGCGGGATCTGCCGGCCATCTGGAAATTTGGCCTCCCCGGCGCGGCCCCTGTCGTTCTGCCGCCTGAGCAGGCCCGGGAAATCCAGGCGATCGGCGATTTTTGCGTGGCCGCCCGCGACCTTGATCCGACGCAGCTGGTCCAGTCGGCGCGGCAGCTGGAACAGCAGCTGGGGACCGGCTTTGCCGGATCCGACCTGGCACCCGCCCTGGCAGAAGTGTTCGCGGCTGCGCGGACCGCCGCCCTGCAAGAGGCGCGGTCGGAGTCCGATGTTCTGCCGGTGCGAAAGGCAACGCTCGGGCTGGCGCAGGCAATCGATTCCCGCTGGGTCCGGCTGTTTCCGCTACCGGTGCTGGACACCCGGTTTCCCGGGACCGGCTTCAATGAAACCGGCTTCAACGCCGGCCGCCGAAAGGGAATGCGCGCGTTTCACAAGGCCAGCGCCACCATCGCATCGAAGGTGGCGCTGGTGTCGCCGTCGCTCACCCGGGTGATGCGACGCAACGAGGCATTTCTGGCCGCCCTGCAACAGCGCCGGCCGCCAGTGGCCGCGCTTCACGGAGTCGCAGACCTGCCTGACGGTGTCACGCCGCGCGAAGTGGCGCTGGCGCAATGGACCCCCGCCACGGTGTGCCGCATCCGGGACCAGCTGCTCGAGCACATGGACGACGCCTTTTTGACCAACCTCGTGCGCAATGCGCAAAAGGCCGGCGGAGCGCTATGGAAACGGGTCTCCGGGGACGACAAGGAACTGACCCGCACCCGTTCGCAACTGGTTGCCGAAATGCTCGACCTTGGCAACCCGGACTCCGCGCTGAACCGTGCGCTGGATCAGACGGCGCCGCGCATGCTTTTGCACCGGCCGCTCGCCGACATGGGAGTGCTCGAGACGAACGACCTGATGCTCAAGCTGGCGGCCGACACGCTGGACGGTGTCGCCAGGCCCACCGCGGCCGAATGCCGCCGGACCGCCGCATTGCTCGCCGAACTGGCGCCTGCAGGCCAGCGTGAATTCGACCGCATCCACATCGACGCCATGAAACGCCTGCAGGCAGCCACTTCCACGCTGCCGGCCGGCAGCCCCGCGCAGTCGGTGCAGAAGCTGGTCGACCGGGAAACCAGGCGCACCAGCAAACGGGTCGACAAGGCCCGCAGCCAGTTGTTCGACGACTTCCGGCGCCGTAACGGCGGCGAGTTCGGTTTCAACTCCCTGAGCGAACAGGTGCGCGAAAACACCAATATCGAGTACTACAAGACGCTGCTCCTGCCCGGCGCCGTGTGGGCGTCCGGCGCCCGGCTGGTCGGCGCCGCATTTACCGTGATCGGCGGGCCGGTGGGTACGGCGTTGACAGTGGCATCGGCTGCCGTGCTGCAGTACGTGACGGCAATCACGTCGCAGGTGAGCGCCGGCGCGACCGGCGCGGCGTCCGCCGACCTGAGGCCCTTCGATTCCGCCACCATGCCCAAGCCCATCGTGGACCCCGAGACCTACTGGAACCAGCGCAGGCTCGGCACCACGGTCCACAAGATCGGACTGGACGCGCTTCACGCATATACCCGTCCGGGCAACCCGTCGGCCAGGGCCTGCCGGCTGGCGGTGCATCGCATCGAGTCCGTTCTGGGCTACGACCTGAAGGCCCGCACCGCCCTGGCACCCGAACTGTCGGCACTGGCCGAGTACCACGATTTCATGATGGGCCGCGACACGGGCGGACTCGATCAGGCCGTGCCGGCACCCGTCCGCATCGCCCAACTGCTGCACAGTTTTGCCGACGAACTTCCTGCGTTGCAAAACCTCGCGCCGGAAGGTTCGGAAATGAGCGAGGCGGCCCGGCGCACGGTGATCGAAAGCCTCATCGAAGCGATCAATCGCAGGTCGGGCCGGCAGCCTCCGGCAGATGTTTCCACCATCGCGTCGCGCGCCCGCCGGCATGTGGACGACCTGCTGCACGACACCGGGCTCGAACGCCATGCCCTCGCCGCGCTGATGGCCCCTGACGCCGCCGCCATGCATGCCGGCGGGGTCGACTTCAGCGCGCTCATACAGGCACTGCTGCAGTCCGCGGGGCTCATGGAACAGGGCCTGTTCGACTCCAGGGGCTTCCTGTCGGCGCAGTACCGCGGCCTGCTCGTCAACGCGGTGGGGGGACTGGCGGTGCAGCTGGTGATCGGCATCGCCGGTTTCTTCGGCATCAGCGCGGCGACGGCGGCGGGAACACCCGTGGCGGGCCTGGGTGCGGCGGCCGCTTTCACGGCGGCGTCCCTGGTGGCGGGTTCGTTTTCCCGCGATGCGGGCGCAGTCGCCTGGTACCGGAAAGACCGCGAGGCGCAGTCCGATTCGCACCTCTACCGGCTGATGCGTTCACCCGAGGCGCAAGCGCTGACCGGCGATCGGGACCGGCACATCGCGCAGATCGAAAAAGCCATGCTGGCCAACCACGTACCGCTGCACAAGCGGCGCATGGACCAGCTGATGCACGGCATGCGGGCCGCCTGGGAAAAGGAACTGGTTCTGGGCAGTGCGCGCCAGGCGCAGATGGGCTTCGACATGCTGCACGCCCTGGAGCAGGACCCGGTCGAAAACGACTACCCACGTTTCGCCGCGGAGCTGGCCGGCCAGTCGCTGGACGCCATGCACGAAGCCACCGCCGTGCGCAGGCACCAGGCATTGCTCGACACCCACGAGGCTTCGAAGAAAGTGGTGGCCACCACTGCACGGGCCGCACAGGAAGTGCTGCGCCGGCCGGACGCTTCGATCCAGGCGCGGGCGGACGGTTATCTGCAGGACCGCGAAAGCTACGGTGTGCGCGAGTCTTACCGCTACCGGGAAGAAAACCCGCGTTTCTTCCTCGACGCCTCGGGTGCGATTCCGGCCAGGGAAGCGCTGGCGCGACTGCGAACGCTGGCACGCGAGGCCTTCGACAGACACCTTGGGCGCCACCGTGACAAGTCTGGCTTCGAGGTGTCTTCGGGCGAACTCGAAGCGTTGAAGACGGCACTGCGAACGCCGCACGCAGACGAGGCGACGGAACTCTGGCTGGCCGGCCTCGACCTGCAATTGCCTGCGCAAAACCTGCTGTCGGGCGGCGACCGGCCGCACCATCTCGACGTTTCCACCCTGCGCCGCCAGCAGGTCGCATTGCTGCGCGAAAGCCATGTGCAGCAAGCGACGGAGCTGGAAGAACGCCGACGCGCCATGCGCATCATCACCAACGACCTGCTGGCGCTCCAGGCGGGCAAGTTCGACGACATCCTCGACCCCCTTGGTGTCATCGGCGGATCGCTCGCGCATTTCGCCGACGCGGCCCAGTTTTCGCGGCACTACCGAACCAATAACGACCTGGCGTTCATCGCCTTCACACGGGGCACGGCGCGCTTCGCGGGGCAGGTGATACCGGTCACGTTCCGGGGTGCGGCAGCGGCGCTGGTGGTGCTGGCGGGCGGCGGCCTGGCCATCGCCCAGGCCAGCAACGCACGCACGGGCGCTTTCACGCTGGGCAAGCTCGACCCCGATGCCGCGCAGAACCTGCGGGCCCACGGCATCGAACTGACGGCGCTGCAGTCGAGTGGCACGCAGCCGAAGTTCGGCAGCCTGGCCGGGCCGGTGGCCAGCGGCCTGTTGAACGCGGTGCAGCCACAGACCAATCCGATGACCTTCCAGTCGAGCGGCCAGCTGCAGTCGTTCCAGGCGGGCTTCGTGCCGGACGATCCTTCTTTCGACAGCCTGGCGGGTGCCAGCACCGCAGATCGCCGGCATTTCCTGGCGAGCGCGGAGCATTGGGGCGCGGGCCTGGTGTCGCCCGACGCAATAGCCATGTTCCTGCGCAGCAACGCCGGTGCCACACAGCTCAAGCTACGCATCGACCGCAAGCTGCACAAGCTGCCTGACGCCCGCTTCGTGCCCAGGGAAGACCGCATCCGCTGGAGCGCGGCGCGCCATATCTCCCGACGCGGCTGGACCGCCCGGCTGGGCAGTTTTCTGCCGTCGCGTTACTGGCACGACCTGAGCTATGCAAAAAACGCCCGTCACCATTTCGACCAGGTGCAGAACGACCGGCACAAACTGGCGGCCTCGCTCGTGGTGGCGGGCCACAGGCTGGCCGCCATGGGTGCGCCGGCCGAACCGCCGCTGGAAAGCGAGCTCGACCGGTATCGCGTCGAGTTCGCGAGCGCCATGCTGCACAACCTGCTGCTGCAGCCTGGTGCCGGCAGGGCCCTTTTCACCGATACGCCGCCCGAGTCGGCGACCGCACAGCACAAGGTGATCATGCAGGCGGTGCTGCGCAACCCCTGGTACCTGCTGCGCCTAGTGCATTTCGCCATGACCCGCACCGACCCCGACGACAAGGAACAGAACGACTACCGGCGCGAACTGGAAGGGTTCCGGAAAACGCTGGCTGCGGACGTTCTCAGGGCCAGCATGCCGCTCGCGGTGCGCCGGCTCCGGCACGACATCGCGCTGAGCGCGGAACGGCCCATGACCGCCGACCGCCTGGCGGCACTGGACGAGGATCTGCGCCGTTCCCGTGCCGATGTCGAAGCCATGTCGGAAGGACCTGAACGGAAAGAGCTGCTGGCGCTGGTGACGACCTTGTCCGAAGGCATTGCCGCCGTCGATTCGGTCGATTTCTAGTGCGGCGCCGGGCCGGCTCCGCATCGACGGCTCACGGGTCGGAATGGGGCAGCAGCGCCGCCAGCGTCTGCAAGGTGTCGGCCTCGTCGACCGGCTTGTCTTCGCGCCAGCGGAGCATGCGCGGAAAACGCACCGCGATGCCGCTCTTGTGGCGGCTGCTGCGGGCGATGCCTTCGAAACCCAGTTCGAACACCAGGGTCGGCCTGACACTGCGCACCGGGCCGAAGGTCTCGACCGTGGTCTTGCGGATGACCGCGTCCACCCGGGCCATCTCGGCGTCGGTGAGACCCGAATAAGCCTTGGCAAACGGCACCAGGTTGCGGGGTGCCTCGCCCGCCGGTGCGTCCCACACGGCAAAGGTGTAGTCGCTGTACAGGCTGGCGCGCCGGCCGTGGCCGCGCTGCGCGTAGATCAGCACCGCGTCGATGGAAAGCGGGTCGATCTTCCATTTCCACCAGGTACCGACATCCTTGGTACGGCCGACGCCGTATTGCGCGTCGAGCGCCTTCAGCATCATTCCCTCGACACCCATGGACCGTGCCTGTTCGCGCTGCACGGCCAGGTCCGCCCAGTCGCCGCCGGTCAGCAGGGGACTCGCCACCAGATGGGCATGCGGGGTGCGGGCGACCAGATCATCCAGCCGGGCACGGCGCTCCTGCTGTGGACGGGCGCGCAGGTCGATGCCGTCTTCTTCCAGCAGGTCGTAGGCCAGCAGGACCACCGGCAGTTCACGCAGCATCTTCGGGCCTATGGTCTTGCGGCCGATGCGTTTCTGCAGCTCGGCGAAGGGCTGCACGCGGCCGTCCCGCCAGACGACGATTTCGCCGTCCAGCACAGTGCCGTCTGGCAACGCGCCACCCAGGTCACGCAACTCCGGATAGCGGTCGATCACCAGCTCTTCACCACGTGACCACACCCATACGTCGCCTGCACGCCGCACCAGCTGCGCACGGATGCCGTCCCATTTCCATTCGACCTGCCAACGCGACGGCAGGCCGATGGCGGCATCGAACTGCGTGACCGGCAATGCCAGTGGATGCGCCAGGAAGAACGGGTAGGGATGGCCGCTGGTCAGGCGGTCGGTCTCGCCCTCGTTCGCCGGCGCGATCAGGCGGACGTAATCGGCCGCTGCCGGCTGGCCGCCGATGGCCGTGTAGCCGATCAGCCGCTGAGCCACCTGTTTCGGGTCCAGGCCTGCCGTGGCGGCGAGGGCCTGCGTGACCTGGAGACGCGACACCCCGACACGGAAGCTGCCGGTGATGAGCTTGAAATAGACCAGGCGATCGGGCGCCTCCAGCAGCGCCCACTGGGCGCGCAGCACGGCAGGAAGGTCTTCCGGCGCCATCTTGCGCAACGGCAGCAGGTGGCCGACCATCCATTCGGACAGGCCGAGGTCGTGCGCGGCTTCGGTCGGCGGCGGCAGCAGCAGCGATATGGTTTCGGCCAGGTCACCGACGGCGTCGTAACTCTCGGCGAACAGCCATTCCGGAAGCCCGGCGGCGTCGCGTGCGATCTCGCGCAACAGCCTGGTGGGAACCAGCTGGCGGGGTTTTCCGCCGGCCAGGAAATACACGGCCCATGCGGCATCGGCGGGTTCCGCCACCTGGAGGTATTGCTGCAGCGCGGCCTGCTTGGCCAGCGTCGAGGTGGTGGCGTCGAGCGCTCGGTAAAGGGCGGCGAATGCCTTCATGAATTGGCCTCGGCGGGTGTCGCGGCCGGGCTGCCTTCGTCGTCTTCGTTACCGTACTCGGTCTTGAAGGAACGTGCGTCCAGGCCCTGCTCGGCGAGCCAGCGCACCATCACCGCGACGCTGCCGTGGGTGACGTAGACACGCTCTGCGCCGGTGGCGCCGATGGCGCGCTGCAGGCCGGGCCAGTCGGCGTGGTCGGACATCACGAAACCCTTGTCGACGCCGCGTCGCCTGCGGGTACCGCGAAGCTGCATCCAGCCGCTGGCGAAGCCGTCGGAATAATTGCCGAAACGCTTGATCCAGGGCGTGCCCTGGGCCGATGGCGGGGCCAGCACCAGTGCCGTCTTCAGCAATGCGGAGTTGACGCCGGGATCGGTCACCTTCAGGGTCTCCGGCAGCTTTACACCGGCTGCCCGGTACACCGCGTCCAGCGGATCGACGGCACCGTGGACCACGATGGGCCCGATGGTGCTGTCGACGCCGTAAAGGATGCGCTGAGCCTTGCCGAAGGCGTAGCAGAACAGGACCGACGCCTTGCCGGCCGCCGCGTTGCTTCGCCACCATGCGTCGATTTCGGCGAATAGAACCGGCTGCTCCGGCCAGCGATAGATGGGCAGGCCGAAGGTGGACTCGGTGATGAAGGTGTCGCAGCGCACCGGCTCGAAAGGCGCGCAGGTACCGTCGTTTTCCAGCTTGTAGTCACCTGAGGCGACCCAGACCCGGCCGCCGTGCTCCAGCCGAACCTGTGCCGAACCCAGCACATGCCCAGCGGGATGCAGCGAGATCTGTACGCCGTTGTGCACGATGGCTTCGCCGTAGGCCAGGGTCTGCAGCGGGATGTCGGCCCCGAGCCGGGCCCGCAGGGTGCCCTCGCTGTCGGTCTGCGCCAGGTAGTGGCCGTGGCCGACGCGGGCGTGGTCGGAATGCGCGTGGGTGATGACGGCCCGGCCGACCGGTTTCCAGGGGTCGATGTAGAAATCGCCGGCGGTGCAGTAGAGGCCTTCGGGGCGGGCGACGATGAGTTCCATGTTGCAACCATCTTGCTGCCACCCGTCTCCGTATCGGGAACAAATGGCAACAGCGGCCCAAAAGCAGAAAGCCACCCGAAGGTGGCTTTCTGAACATGCGGACTACGCGGAAAGATCAGCGTTTGTCGCGGAACCGGCGCAGGGCGGCGATCTGGGCGGCCATGACGGCCAGCTCGGATTGCGCCTGGGCCAGGTCCAGGTCGCTCTTGGCGTTCTTCAGCGCTTCTTCGGCGGCGGCCTTGGCGGCGTTTGCCTTTTCCTCGTCCAGATCCTTGCCGCGGATGGCGGTGTCGGACAGGACGGTGACCACGTCAGGCTGCACTTCGAGAATGCCGCCAGCCACGAAGACGAACTCTTCGGTGCCGTCGGCCATGTCGATGCGAACCGTGCCCGGCTTGATGCGGGTGATCAGCGGGGTGTGGCGCGGGAAGATGCCGAGCTCGCCGGATTCACCCGGCAGCGCGACGAAGCGTGCTTCGCCCGAGAAGATCGACTCTTCTGCGCTGACGACGTCGACGTGAATGGTGTTGGCCATCTGGGATTCCTTGGAGTTCGCTAGAAGGGGTCAGGCGGGAATGGCGGCGGCGCTCGGGCAGCCGCCTTTCCAACTCAAGCCAGCTTCTTGGCCTTCTCAAAGGCTTCGTCGATGGTGCCGACCATGTAGAACGCCTGCTCGGGCAGGTGATCGCACTCGCCGGCGGTGATCATCTTGAAACCACGGATGGTTTCCGACAGCGGCACGTACTTGCCCGGCGAACCGGTGAACACTTCGGCCACGTGGAACGGCTGAGACAGGAAACGCTGGATCTTGCGAGCACGCGAAACCAGCAGCTTGTCTTCAGGGGCCAGTTCGTCCATGCCCAGGATCGCGATGATGTCGCGGAGTTCCTTGTAGCGCTGCAGGGTGCCCTGCACGGCGCGGGCCACGGCGTAGTGCTCTTCGCCGACGACGTCGGGCGACAGCTGGCGGCTGGTGGAATCCAGCGGATCGACCGCGGGGTAGATACCCAGCGAAGCGATGTCACGCGACAGCACCACGGTGGAGTCCAGGTGGGCGAAGGTGGTGGCGGGCGACGGGTCGGTCAAGTCATCGGCAGGCACGTAGACGGCCTGGATGGAGGTGATCGAACCGACCTTGGTCGAGGTGATGCGCTCCTGCAGGCGGCCCATTTCTTCAGCCAGGGTGGGCTGGTAGCCCACGGCGGAAGGCATGCGGCCCAGCAGTGCGGACACTTCGGTGCCGGCCAGGGTGTAGCGGTAGATGTTGTCCACGAAGAACAGCACGTCGCGGCCTTCGTCGCGGAACGACTCGGCGATGGTCAGGCCGGTCAGGGCCACGCGCAGGCGGTTGCCCGGCGGCTCGTTCATCTGGCCGTAGACCATGGCGACCTTGGACTCTTCCAGGTTCTCCAGGTTCACGACGCCGGAGTCGGCCATCTCGTGATAGAAGTCGTTGCCTTCGCGGGTACGCTCACCGACGCCTGCGAACACGGACAGACCCGAGTGCGCCTTGGCGATGTTGTTGATGAGCTCCATCATGTTCACGGTCTTGCCGACGCCGGCACCACCGAACAGGCCCACCTTGCCGCCCTTGGCGAACGGGCACACCAGGTCGATCACCTTGATGCCGGTTTCCAGCAGTTCTTGCGAAGGCGACAGTTCGTCGTACGCAGGAGCCTTGCGGTGGATGGTGGCGGTGAGTTCCTGGCTGACCGGACCGCGTTCGTCGATGGGCGCGCCGAGCACGTCCATGATGCGGCCCAGGGTTGCCTTGCCGACCGGCACGGTGATGCCGGCCGCGGTGTTGGTGACCATCAGGCCACGGCGCAGGCCGTCGGACGAGCCGAGCGCAATGGTGCGCACGACGCCGTCGCCGAGTTGCTGCTGAACTTCCAGGGTCAGTGCGGTGCCTTCGAGCTTCAGAGCGTCGTAGATCTTCGGCATGCTGTCGCGCGGAAATTCCACGTCGACCACGGCGCCGATGCACTGCACGATCTTGCCCTGGGTGCCTGCTTGAGTTTGTGTTTGAGCCATTGTTTGCTCCAAATAGGGGTGAGGGACCCGGCGATCAGACAGCGGCGGCGCCGCTGACGATTTCCGAGAGTTCCTTGGTGATCGCGGCCTGGCGGGTCTTGTTGTAGACCAGCTTCAGCTCACCGATCACGCTGCCGGCGTTGTCGGTTGCGGCCTTCATGGCCACCATGCGTGCGGACTGCTCCGAAGCCATGTTTTCGGCGACTGCCTGGAACACCAGCGATTCCGCGTAGCGCACCAGCAGTTCGTCGATGACGCCCTGGGCGTCCGGCTCGTAGATGTAGTCCCAGCTGGGCTTGCCTGCCGTGTCGTCTGCCACGGGAGCGGCGAGCGGCAAAAGCTGCTCGACGACCGATTCCTGCTTCATCGTGTTGATGAAACGGGTGTAGCAGAGATAGACAGCCGAGAGCTTGCCTTCCGCGTAGGCGTCCAGCAGCACCTTGACCGGGCCGATGAGGCGGTCGAGATGCGGCGTGTCGCCCAGGCCGGTGACGTGGCTGACCACGTGCGCGCCGATGCGGTTGAGGAAGCCCAGGCCCTTGTTGCCGATGGCCACTGCTTCAGCCTTGGTGCCCTGCGATTGCAGTTCACGCAGCTTGGCGGTGACCGCACGCAACACGTTGGTGTTCATGCCGCCGCACAGGCCCTTGTCGGTGGTGACCACGATGAATCCGGCGGTCTTTGCATCTTCGTTCGTCTTCATGAACGGATGCACGTATTCCGGATTCGCCTGTCCCAGGTGGGCCGCGATGTTGCGCACCTTCTCGCTGTAGGGGCGAGCGGCGCGCATGCGGTCCTGCGCCTTGCGCATCTTCGAGGCGGCCACCATTTCCATGGCTTTGGTGATCTTCTTGGTGTTTTCCACCGATTTGATCTTGCCGCGGATTTCCTTGCCTGCTGCCATAAGTGCTCCTGTGCTTCTTTAGATGTCGGCCGCGATCAGGCGAACGACTTCTTGAAAGCGGTGACGGCAGCAGTCAGTTCGGCTTCGGCGTCCTTGTCCATGGCCTTGGCTGCTTCGATCTTGTCGAGCAGGGCGGCATGGCTGGACTTCAGGAACTGGTGCAGGCCGTGTTCGAAAGGCAAGACCTGCTTGACTTCGATGTCGTCCATGAAACCCTTGTTCACAGCGAACAGCGTGGCGGCCATCAGGCTGATGGACAGCGGGCTGTACTGTTGCTGCTTGAGCAGTTCGGTGACGCGGGCGCCACGGTCGAGCTGCTTGCGGGTGGCTTCGTCCAGGTCGGAAGCGAACTGCGCGAACGCAGCCAGTTCACGGTACTGGGCCAGGTCGGTACGGATACCGCCGGACAGGCTCTTGATCACCTTGGTCTGGGCAGCGCCACCGACACGCGACACCGAGATACCTGCGTTGATCGCAGGACGGATGCCGGCGTTGAACAGCGAGGTTTCCAGGAAGATCTGGCCGTCGGTGATCGAGATCACGTTGGTCGGAACGAAGGCGGACACGTCACCGGCTTGCGTTTCGATGATCGGCAGTGCCGTCAGCGAACCGGTCTTGCCCTTGACGGCACCCTTGGTGAAGGCTTCGACGTAGTCGGCATTCACGCGGGCTGCACGTTCGAGCAGGCGGCTGTGGAGATAGAACACGTCGCCGGGGAACGCTTCGCGGCCTGGCGGGCGGCGCAGCAGCAGCGAGACCTGGCGGTATGCCACGGCCTGCTTGGACAGGTCGTCATACACGATCAGGGCGTCTTCGCCGCGGTCACGGAAGTATTCGCCCATGGTGCAGCCCGAGTAGGCCGACACGTACTGCATGGCGGCCGATTCGGCAGCGGAGGCAGCGACCACGATGGTGTAGTCCATGGCACCGGCTTGTTCCAGCGAGCGCACCACGTTCTTGATCGACGAGGCCTTCTGGCCGATTGCCACGTAGATGCACGTGACGTTCTGGCCCTTCTGGTTGATGATCGCGTCGATGGCGACAGCGGTCTTGCCGGTCTGGCGGTCACCGATGATCAGCTCGCGCTGGCCACGGCCGATCGGCACCATCGAATCGATGGACTTCAGGCCGGTCTGCAGGGGCTGGTCGACCGATTTACGGGCGATCACGCCGGGCGCGACCTTCTCGATGACGTCGGTCATCTTGGCGTTGATCGGGCCCTTGCCGTCGATCGGCTGACCCAGCGCGTTGACGACGCGGCCACGCAGTTCCGGGCCGACCGGCACTTCCAGGATGCGGCCGGTGCACTTGACAACATCGCCTTCGGAAATGTGTTCGTACTCACCCAGAATCACCGAGCCGACGGAGTCGCGCTCGAGGTTCAGGGCCAGGCCATAGGTGGGCTGACCGTCGGCGGTAGCCGGGAATTCGAGCATTTCGCCGGCCATCACGTCGGACAGGCCGTGGATGCGGCAAATGCCATCGGTCACGGACACGACGGTGCCCTGGTTCCGAATGTCGGCACTGCCCGCGAGCCCCTCGATGCGGCTCTTGATCAGTTCTGAAATTTCTGCGGGATTGAGTTGCATGACTCTTTCCTTGTCTTTGGGGTTGCGGGAGTCCTGGCGCTTACGCGGCCAGGGCAGCCTTCATTTGGTCGAGGCGGGCACGCACCGAGGTGTCGAGCACTTCGTCGCCGACGGCGACGCGAACGCCACCGATGAGCGACTGGTCGATCACCACGCTGAGGTTCAGCGGACGGCCGAAACGCTTTTGAAGCGTGGCGCCGAGTTCGGCCAGAGCGGCTTCCCCGATGGGGAAAGCGCTGTAGACGACGGCGTCGGACGAACCACCCTGGCTATTACGCAGGGCACGGAACTGGCGAGCCACTTCGGGCAGCGCGGACAGTCGGCCGTTGTCGATGACGACACGCAGGAAATTGCGGGCGGCATCGGTCAGGGGCGTGCGCGCCACACCGGCGATCACGTCGAAGACCTGGGCGGCATCGACCTTGGGATCGTCCGAGAACTGCGCCATTTGCGGATTGGCCGCAATGACGCCGAGTTCGTCGACCCAGGCAAGGGCGGCGTCGAGCTGGTCCGCAGGCGTGGCCTGGAACAGCGCTTCGGCGTAGGGGCGCGCGATGGTGGCGATTTCGGCCATGTCGTGCGTCCTTACAGCTCGGTCTTCAGGCGGCTGAGCAGGTCTGCGTGGACGGTAGCGTCCACTTCCTTGCGCAGGATCTGCTCGGCACCCTTGACGGCCAGCACGGCAACTTCTTCGCGCAGCGATTCGCGTGCACGGATGGATTGCTGTTCGGCTTCGGCGCGGGCGGCGGCGATGATCTTGTTGCCTTCTTCGGTGGCGCGTGCCTTGGCTTCCTCGATGAGGGCCTGGGCACGGCGTTCGGCGTCAGCCAGACGCGTAGCGGTCACGTTGCGCGTTTCGGACAATTCCTTCTCGACGCGCTGGTTGGCAGCGACGAGGTCGGACTTGGCACGGTCGGCGGCAGCGAGGCCTTCGGCGATGTTCTGGGCACGGTCGTCGAGTGCCTTCGAGATCGGTGGCCACACGAACTTCATCGTGAAGAACACCAGGATCAGGAAGACGATCGCCTGGATGAACAGGGTCGCGTTGATGCTCACGGCAACACCTTTCTAGAAAGACGTCGAACGGGCTTAGGCGACAACGAAGGGGTTGGCGAATGCGAACAGCAGGGCGATGGCGACACCGATCAGGAATGCAGCGTCGATCAGGCCGGCCAGGATGAACATCTTGGTTTGCAGTTCGTTGATCAGTTCAGGCTGGCGAGCCGAAGATTCCAGGAACTTGCCGCCCATGATGGCGATACCGATGGAGGCGCCGATAGCGCCCAGGCCGACGATGAGACCACAAGCCAGTGCGACGAAGCCGAGAACGTTTTCCATGATGAGTCCTTGAGATGGAGAGGTTGGTTTAGAGAAAAAGAAACGGGTAGCGAGAGTGAAAACCGGCAGCCTCGGTGGCGGTTGGAAACCGCCCCTCGGCTTGCCTGACTTGCTTAGTGATGTTCGTGGGCCTGGCCGAGATAGATCAGTGCGAGCATCATGAAAATGAATGCCTGCAGCGTGATCACCAGGATGTGGAACAGCGTCCAGATGGTGCCCGCGATGATGTGACCCAGCGGCAGCAGCGTGCCCGAGATCGACAGCGCGGCGGCACCACCCATCAGCGCGATCAGCATGAACACCAGCTCGCCAGCGTACATGTTGCCGAACAACCGCATGCCGTGCGAGACGGTGTTGGCGGTGTATTCGATGATCTGCATCACCAGGTTGATGACACCCAGGATGATCGCGAAGATTGGGTTCTTGCTGGTGCCGAAAGGCGCCGAGACGAGTTCGTGGGCCCAGCCGCCGGCGCCCTTGATCTTCAGGCTGTACCAGAAGCGCAGCACCAGCACGGCCAGGGCAAGGCCCAGTGTGGTGGAGAGGTCGGCGGTAGGCACGACACGCAGGAAGGCCTCATGGGCGCTCATGCCCTGGGCTTCATAGGCGTGGCCCCAAAGCTTGGGCAACAGGTCGACGGGCAGCATGTCCATGGCGTTCATCAGGAAGATCCAGACGAACACGGTCAGGCCGAGCGGCGCGATGAACTTGCGGCTTTCGGCGTTGCGGATGTTGGCCTTGGCCTGGTTGTCGACCATTTCGACAAGCATTTCGACAGCTGCCTGGAACCGGCCCGGCACGCCGGAGGTCGCCTTGCGGGCAGCCAGCCAGAGCACGAAGACAGCGAACAGGCCCAACAGGCCGCCGACGATGATCGAGTCGTAGTTGATGACGGAAAAATCGACGATCTTTCCCTGCTTCACGTTCTGCAGATGCTGCAGGTGGTGAACGATGTACTGACCAGCAGTTTGTCCGTGTTCTTCAGCAGCCATTCAAGTCAATCCTTATTGCCCACCGCACGGGCGCTCGTATTCAAAGCCTTGTCGGCTGCCTTCCTGCGAAAGACAGCCCGTATCAGAAATGCCAGCCACCAGGTCTTCATCGTCGCGACGAGGCTGACCACCAGGGCCAGCCAGCTCAAGCCGGGCACGACCTTGGGTGACAAGGCCAGCAAAGCGAGCGTCAGCGCAATCTTGACGAATTCCCATCCCAGAAACCCGGCCACCGCGGCCGCCGGATTCGCTCCTGCCCGTCGGCGGGTGACGCCCCGCGCAAACACGACGGCGGGTAAAACCACCGTCAGCGCGCCCCAGGCTGCCGACCACCCCGTACGGGTTTCGCCGGTGATGCGCCATGCCGCCAACGCGACCAGCACACCTACCGCGGCTTGTCCCAGGATGACCCACCACGGTGAAACGGGCGGATGGCGTTCTCGCAGCTGTTGCGCCTGCTCGGCGGTCAGCGGCTTGAAATCCGGAACATCTGCCTCTACTTCATCAAAATCGGTCACAGGTCTCATGTTCTTTCAGGCCTGTTACGGTTTGCAAAAGTTCGGCAAAGCCATTGATTATAGGTAGAACTACACACCCTCCCGCCATGTCCGAGCAGGTTATCGGGATTGGCGCATCCTGAAGCCGGTTTTGTGCAACGACAATGACTGCCTGGCACCCGCCTTGCACACCTCTTCCTGCATGCCCTCACCGCGCACTCCGCGTCTCATCGCGCCACCACTCAGGCTGATTGCAGCGCTGGCTTTCGCGGCGCCGATTCTCCTTGCCGGATGCCAGAACGTGAACCCCTACTTCGACGCGAGCAAACCACACCATCGCCCGGACGGTTTCCAGAACCGGTACGTGGAATTCAAGCCGAAAGGCATGGCCGAACTGGTTCGGTGGCGCTGGAACGCATGGCGGCAACACCTCCCGCCGCAGGCGCAGATGCCGACACCGACCGTGGCGCCCGACCTGGCATTCATTCGGGCGAATGCGGCCGCCGGCAAGGACATGCAGCCCAGCGTCACTTTCATCGGCCACGCCACTTCACTGTTGCAGATTCCGTTGGGCGGGCACGGGCTGCAGGTGCTGACCGACCCCGTTTTCTCGGAGCGGGCGTCTCCCCTCGCCTTCATAGGTCCGCAACGGCAGCAGCCGCCTGGCATGTCCATGGCGCAACTGCCGCATATCGACCTGGTGCTGATCAGCCACAACCACTACGACCATCTTGACGAGGCCTCGGTACGCATGCTGGCTGCCCAGGAAGGTGGGCCGCCGCTTTTCATCGTGCCTCTGGGCCTGGCCTCCTGGATGCGCTCGCACGGCGTGGCCGATGCAGTGGAACTCGACTGGTTCGACACCCATCGCATCGAACGCGACGGCGCGGTCGCCGAAGTGACGCTGACGCCCGCGCAGCACTGGAGCGGCCGAGGGCTGGGTGATCGGCTGCAGACACTGTGGGGCGGCTATGCGCTGCTGGCGCCGGACTTCCACTTCTGGTTTGCCGGCGACACCGGGTATTCGCGTGATTTCGCCGATATCGGCACCCTCTTCGCACCGCGCCACACGCCTGCGCAGGGCGGCGGTTTCGACCTGGCGCTGATACCCATCGGCGCCTACAAGCCGCGCTGGTTCATGTCGGAACAGCATGTGAACCCGGAAGAGTCGGTTCGCATCCACCGCGACGTGAATTCCAAGCACAGCATCGGAGTGCACTGGGGCACCTTCAACCTGACCGACGAACCGTCCGACCAGGCGCCCATCGACCTGGCCCAGGCCACCCGCGCAGCAGGCATGCCGGGCGATGAATTCAGCACGCTCGCCATCGGCCAGACGCAACGCCTGCCACGCCGCCAACCGCTTTAAACCCCCGCCCGAGGACATCACCATGGACCAACCCGAAAACACCACCGACCCGGTCGCCCGCAAGGATTCGTTGATCGACTATCCGTCGTTGTTCCCCATCAAGGTCATGGGCGAAAACGTCGAGGGATTCGTGCACGCCGTGACGGCCACCGCCAAGCAGTTCGACCCCTTCTTCGACGCCAGCACCATCGAGCTGCGCGACAGCAGCGGAGGCAAATACCTGGGCGTGACGATCACCGTCACCGCCACCAGCCGCGAACAGCTCGACGATCTCTACCGCGCACTTTCATCGCACTCGATGGTCAAGGTCGTCCTCTGATACCGACCTCGCAATGCTGATGCCCACCGTGCAGGGACGGGTCGATTACGCGTCGACCTATCTCGCCATGCAGTCCTTCACCGCCGAGCGCGCAACCGGGGCCGCAGACGCGTTGTGGATATGCGAACACGACCCCGTCTTCACTCAGGGCGTGGCCGGCAAGGCCGACCATGTGCTGGCACCGGGCAACATACCGGTCGTGGCCACGAACCGGGGCGGGCAGGTCACCTATCACGGCCCGGGCCAGGTCGTGGCCTATCCACTCATCGACCTCAAACGTGCCGGTTTCTTCGTGAAGGAATATGTGTTCCGGCTAGAGGAATCGGTGATCGCCACGCTGCGACATTTCGGTGTCACCGGACATCGGGTGGCTGGAGCGCCCGGCATCTACGTGCGGCTGGACGATCCGTTCTCGCATGCCGCACTGACCGGCCCGGCACCCGAATCCGACCGATTCCGCGGGCTGGGCAAGATCGCGGCGCTGGGCATCAAGGTGAGCCGCCACAGCACTTACCACGGCTTGGCGCTGAACGTCGCGATGGACCTGGAACCCTTCCAGCGCATCAACCCCTGCGGCTATTCCGGACTCCGGACCGTGGACCTTTCTACAATCGGCGTATCCGCCACCTGGGACGAGGCCGCACACGTGCTGGCCGGCAAGCTGGGTGTCTACCTGACACCCTGACCGTCCCCGACAAGCCGCCATGAGCACTACCGAAGTCGTACGCGAGGTTCAAACCCTCGACACCTACAACCCGCTGGCCAAACAGAAGGCTGCGGCAAAACTCTCGCGCATCCCGGTCAAGGTGGTGCAGGGCGAGCAACTCAAGAAGCCCGACTGGATCCGCGTCAAGGCCGGCAGCCCGAGCACGCGCTTCTACGAGATCAAGGAAATCCTGCGCGCCAACAAGCTGCACACGGTCTGCGAAGAGGCCTCTTGCCCGAACATCGGCGAATGCTTCGGCAAGGGCACGGCAACCTTCATGATCATGGGTGACAAGTGCACCCGCCGCTGCCCCTTCTGCGACGTCGGCCACGGCCGGCCCGACCCGCTGGACAAGGACGAACCGCTCAACCTGGCCCGCACCATCGCCCAGCTTCGCCTCAAGTACGTGGTGATCACCAGCGTCGACCGCGACGACCTGCGCGACGGCGGCAGCGGCCATTTTGTCGAATGCATCCAGAACATCCGCGAACTGTCACCCACCACGCAGATCGAGATCCTGGTGCCCGACTTCCGCGGCCGCGACGACCGCGCGCTGGAGATCCTGAAGGCCGCGCCACCTGACGTGATGAACCACAACCTGGAGACCGCGCCCCGGCTGTACAAGGAAGCCCGCCCGGGCAGCGACTACCAGTTCAGCCTGAACCTGCTGAAGAAGTTCAAGGCGCTCCACCCGAACGTGCCGACCAAGAGCGGCATCATGGTGGGCCTGGGCGAGACAGACGAGGAAATCCTGCAGGTGATGCAGGACATGCGCGACCACGATATCGACATGCTTACGATCGGCCAGTACCTTTCGCCGTCGAATTCGCACCTGCCGGTGCGCCGCTACGTGCACCCGGACACCTTCAAGATGTTCGAGGAAAAAGCCTACGAGATGGGTTTCAGCCACGCCGCTGTCGGTGCGATGGTCCGCTCCAGCTACCACGCCGACGAACAGGCGCACGCGGCCGGCGTCTGACACCCGGCGACCGGGTCTATCCCGCGGTCATGGCGGCCAGGGGATCCTCGGCGTTCAATACCTTTTCGGCCCAGGGTGCGAGCCGTGATGCATCGGCACGCAGCACCTCCTGCTTGACCGACAGGATCTGCGCAGGATGCATCGAAAAGCTGCGCAGGCCCAGGCCGAGCAGCAGCTTTGTCATGGCGACATCGCCAGCCATCTCGCCGCACACGCTGACACCCTTTCCGGCACGCCGGCACGCGCTGATGGTGTCTGCCACAAGGCGCAGCACGGCGGGATGCAGCGGGTCGTACAGATGCGCCACCGATTCGTCGGTACGGTCGATGGCCAGCGTGTACTGGATCAGATCGTTGGTACCGATCGACAGGAAATCGAAATAACGCAGGAACAGCGGCAGTGAAAGTGCCGCCGCCGGTATCTCGATCATGGCTCCCAGCTCAGGGCGACCGTAGGTGATGCCGGCGTTGTCGAGCTCTGCGCATGCCTGGTCGATCAGGGCGATGGTCTGGCGGATTTCGCTGCCGTGCGCCAGCATCGGTATGAGCATCTTGACCGGACCGAATGCCGAGGCCCGGAGGATGGCGCGCAACTGGGTGCGGAACATGGCCGGGTCGGCCAGGCTCCAGCGGATGGCCCGCAGGCCCAGCGCGGGGTTCAGATGGGCGTCGTCACGGCGGGTTTCGTCCAATGGCTTGTCGGCCCCCACATCCACGGTACGGATGGTGACGGGCAGGCCTTCCATGTTCGACACCGCGAGCCGGTAGGCGGCAAATTGTTCGTCCTCGTCCGGCAATTTTCCGTGGCGCCCCATGAACAGGAATTCGCTCCGGAACAGTCCCACACCGGCCGCGCCGGCCTTGACTGCGGCGACGGCGTCGTTGGGCAGTTCGATATTCGCGAGCAGCTCCACCGGCTCGCCATCACGCGTGATGGCAGGCGTGTGCCGCAGCCGCGTAAGGCGTTCGCGCTCCAGCTCGCCCTGGCGTTGCTTGAAGCCATATTCAGCCAGGATGATGGGAGACGGATCGACGATCATCAGGCCGGCGTCGCCGTCGATGATCACCCAGTCGTCCTGACGCACCATCTGGCTTGCACCGCGCGCGCCGACGACCGCCGGGATATCCATGCTGCGCGCCACGATCGCGGTGTGCGACGTACGTCCACCGACATCGGTCACAAAACCGGCGAACACACTCTGCTTGAACTGCAGCATGTCGGCAGGCGACAGGTCATGGGCGATCAACACCAGCGGCACATCTGCCGTGTCGGCCAGTTGCAGGTCCTGGTTGCGCACGGGCCGGCTGGGTGGTGGCGCTACCGGCAATGCCACGCCGCGCATGAATCTCAGCATGCGTTCGACGACCTGTTCCAGGTCTGCCTTGCGTTCTCGCAGGTAGGCGTCCTCCATCTCGTCGAATTGCCGCGCAACCAGCTCGAGCTGGGTGGTCAAGGCCCATTCGGCGTTGTAGAACCGTTCGGTGATCCAGTGCTTGACGCCTTCTTCGAGGGCCTCGTCCTCGAGCAGCATCAGGTGGACGTCGAGGATGGCGGAAAGCTCTTGCGGCGCGTCCTTGGCGCTCATCTGGGACAGGTTGACCTGCAGCCGCTGGATCTCTTCCATCACCGCGTCACGGGCATCACGCAGGCGACCGATTTCGGCCCCTACTTTCTCAGGCTCGACGAAGTAATGGGCTACGTCGATCCGGCTGGACGCGACCAGCACCGCACGCCCGATGGCGATACCCCGGGCAACCGCGAGACCGTGGACTGCGAAGGTCATGGCAGGCCCTTATTCGCCTTCGCCGAACTTGTCGTTGATCAAGGCGACCAGCGCATCCATGGCTTCCTGTTCGCTGGCACCGCTGGTTTCGAGCACCACCTGGGAACCCATGCCGGCAGCCAGCATCATCACGCCCATGATGCTTTTGGCATTGACCCGGCGTTCGCCGCGTGCGATCCAGACTTCGCAGGGAAAACTGCCGGCAAGCTTGGTGAGCTTGGCCGAAGCGCGGGCATGCAGGCCCAGCCTATTGCTGATGGTGATAGTGGTCTGGATCATGTTTTCTGCGAGCCTGGTTTTGCGGCGCGGTAATGGCGACCTGCATCACGCCCTGGGTACCGCCGACCACCGCACGCGAGACCAGTGCATCGAGCGGTTCGTGGCGGTAGCTGACGGTGCGCAGCAGCATGGGCAGGTTGACGCCGGTGACGAGTTTGGAATGAATGCCATCGACCAGGCGCTGGGCCACGTTGCTCGGCGTGGCACCGAACACGTCGGTCAGCACCAAAGTGCCGCCGCCGCGGTGCTGACCCATGATGATGCGGGCCGACGCAAGGGTTTCTTCGGGCGAGACGTTTGGCTGGACGTCCAGTGCCACGACGCCGTTTCCACAGTCGGGAAACACATGCAGGGCACATTGGCGCAGTGCGTGGGCCAGGGGAGCGTGGGCGATCAGAAAAATGCGGTTGGTCATGTAGCGTGCGGAAGCAGCGCACCATTATGGCGGTGGTGGGCCTGTCAGCGAAGGCGCAGGCCGGAGAAGAAGCTGGTGGCGGCCGCCGGCTCGGACGGCGCCCGATAGATCGCCGCGAACAATGCCTGGCCTTCCAACGCCCCGGGACCGCCTGAATCCGCGAACCAGGCAGCGTCCAGCGGCAGTACTCCGCCGTCGGGTGAAAGACCTGTCGCCTGCAAGCGGACTGCCTGTGGCAATTCGAGTGTGCCCGCAGGCACGAAACGCGTGCCTGCGGGCGCGTCCGGACCCGACGCGACACCGGCCAGAGTCAGGGTCGAATCCTGCCAGGCACCCAGCATTGCGCCGAGCCGACCCCGGCTGACGTCAGCCCAGCCGATGATGAACGTAGCCCCGCCGGCATCGCATCCCGCAAGGTGCATCTGTACCGGCGAGCCGTCCAGCAGGTTCACAGAGCGCACCGCTTCGTCGGGTTTGCAAGGCATCAGGGCCTGCAGGCGCGTGGATGAAGGGCGGACCTCACGCCAGTTCATCGGGGGAGTGCAGGCCACGACGCCGGCCGTCAGCAGGAGGCAGGCGACTCGAATGAACACATGGGACATGCCGCGATTATCGCCATGCCCTTAGGCTGCAAGATTCGGGCGGACGTCCTAAACTCCCCGGACTCCTCTGCAAACCGCCATGAAAAAATCGCTCTTCGCCCTCGCCGCTGTCGCCGTGCTTGCATTGGGTTCCGCCGTATTCTGGAGTGGCGGTGCCTCGGCGGCCCCAAGCTCCACCTTCGTGCTGCTGGATGGATCGAAACGCAGCACCGAGGACCTCAAGGGCAAGGTCACTCTGGTTAACTTCTGGGCGACCAGCTGCGTGACCTGCGTAGCCGAAATGCCAAGGGTGATCGCTACGTACGACAAGTACAAGGCTCAGGGTTTCGATACGCTGGCGGTTGCGATGAGCTACGACCCACCGGCCTACGTGGTGAACTACGCCGAGACCCGCAAATTGCCTTTCAAGGTCGCCATCGACAACACCGGTGCCGTTGCCAAGGCATGGGGCGACGTGCAGCTCACCCCAACCACCTACGTGGTCGACAAGCGCGGCGATATCGTCAAACGTTATGTGGGCGAACCCGATTTTGCCGAACTGCATCGGCTGATCGAAAAGCTGCTAGCCGCCTGAGGCTTCCCTGCGCAGCGGACACGCCGCTAAACTGCGTTTCCCTCGGCTCGCCCGAATACCTGTTCAGCGCCTGTGTCCAAACCAGAGATCCGTCTAATCTCGCCTTCCTCACCGGACGAACTGGAGGCGGCCCGAAACATCATCCGCGAATATGTCGGCAGCTTGCCTGTCGATCTGGCATTCCAGGAGATAGAGGCCGAGCTGGAAGCTCTTCCTGGTGAGTACGTCGAACCGCGCGGCGGACTGTTGCTGGCCCTGGTGGACGGCGAGGTCGCCGGATGCAGCGCGTTGCGGCCGCTGGACGTATCGGACTATGCAAACGCATGCGAGATGAAGCGGCTTTACGTGCGGCGCGCTTTTCGCGGTTTCGGCCTGGGCCGGCAGCTTGCGGAAGCCACCCTCGACCTGGCGCGTCGCGGTGGCTATGCCCACGTGTTGCTCGACACCCTGGACGACATGGAATCCGCCCGCGTGCTTTACGCCGACCTGGGTTTCGAGGACATCCCGCCGTACTATCACAACCCTATTGCGGGGGCCCATTACCTCAAGGCCGAGCTTTGAGGCTTGCCCCCGTCGGGGAGTTCAGAATCAGGCCGCCTTGACCTGGTCCAGCAGAGTGGTGGCGTCGCTCACTTCGAACTTGCCGGCGGCCTCGACGTTCAAGTTCTTAATCACGCCGTCTTCCACCAACATCGAATAACGCTGGCTGCGCAGGCCCATGCCCTTGGCTTGGAGGTCGAGTGTCAGGCCCAGCGCCGTGGCGAACTGACCGCTGCCGTCACCCATCATGCGTACCTTGTCGCCAGTCTTCTGGTCACGTGCCCAGGCACCCATGACAAAAGCATCATTCACCGCCAGGCACCAGATCTCGTCGACGCCGGCAGCCTTGAACTCGGCCGACTTTTCTACAAATCCCGGGACATGCTTGGCCGAGCATGTCGGCGTGAAGGCGCCCGGCACCGCAAAGATTGCGATCGTCTTGCCAGAGGTGGCTTTCTCGATGTCGACAGCGTTCGGACCGATGCTGCAGCCTTCGCCTTCTATTTCCGAATATTCCATCAGGGTGCCCGCGGGCAGTTTGTCGCCAACCTTGATCATGAGATTTCCTTCTTGATTAAAAACACGCATCGGAAATGAAAAACGGCCCACACAAGGTGGGCCGTTTTTCAGGGGTACACAGAAGTGGACCGGCTCGTCTTAGACGAGGATCGCCTTCTGGACCAGACGGGTCACAACCCAGTTCTTGGTCTTGGAGATCGGACGGCTTTCGGTAATTTCCACGGTATCACCCGTGTGGAATTCGCCGGTTTCGTCATGAGCGTGGTACTTGCTCGACTTGGCAACGATCTTGCCGTACATCTCGTGTTTAACGCGACGTTCGACCAGCACGGTCACGGTCTTTGCACGCTTGTCGCTGACCACCTTGCCAACCAAGGTGCGCTTGAGGGATTTTTTAGCTTCCGTCATGTCGGCTCCTTACTTGGCGGCTTGCTTTTCAGCAAGGATGGTCTTGGCACGGGCGATGTCACGGCGCGTGACGCGCAGCGAACGAACGTTCGTGAGTTGTTGCGTGGCTTTCTGCATACGAAGGCTGAAATGGGCCTTCTGCAGTTCCTTGATTTCGGCTTCCACGCCGGCAACGTCTTTTTGGCGCAGGTCAGCAGCTTTGGTCATTTCCATTCTCCTGATCAGGCGCCGAGTTGGCGTGCGACGAACGTGGTGCGCAGCGGCAGCTTGGCAGCAGCCAGCTTGAACGCTTCACGGGCCAGTTCTTCTGGAACACCGACGATCTCGAAAACGATCTTGCCGGGTTGGATTTCAGCGACGTAGTACTCGGGGTTGCCCTTACCGTTACCCATCCGCACTTCTGCGGGCTTGGTAGAGATCGGCTTGTCGGGGAACACACGAATCCAGATACGACCACCACGTTTGACGTGACGCGAAATCGCACGACGTGCGGCTTCGAGTTGACGTGCCGTGAGGCGGCCGCGGTCGGTGCACTTCAGACCGAAGTCACCGAATGCCACCGAGTTACCTCGGGTGGCAACGCCGGTGTTGCGGCCTTTTTGTTCCTTGCGGAACTTGCGGCGAGCGGGTTGCAGCATTTTATTTCTTCCTTAAGCGGCTGATTACTCAGCCTTTGCACCGTCCGCTGCTGCAGCGGGCGCGGCTACCTTGCGGACGCGCTTAACGGTAGAGGGATCGGCGGCACCGCCGGCACCGGCGGGCTTGTCGCTGCCATCGGCAGGCGCGGTATTGCCACCGAACGTGCGGCCACCGTCGCGGCGGGGAGCGCCAGCGCCAGGACCACGACGGTCGGAACCAGGACGATCACCCGGACGGCCATCGCGACGCGGACCACGCGGGCGGCGTTCCTCGTCACGAGGCTCGACCACTGCGGGCAGATCGTTGCGGCCCAGCGTGTCGCCCTTGTAGACCCAGACCTTGACGCCGATGACGCCGTAGGTGGTCTTGGCTTCCGAGACACCGTAGTCGATGTCGGCACGCAGGGTGTGCAGCGGCACGCGGCCTTCGCGGTACCACTCGGTACGAGCGATTTCGATGCCGTTCAGACGGCCGGCAGACATGATCTTGATGCCTTGGGCACCCAGACGCATGGCGTTCTGCATGGCACGCTTCATGGCGCGGCGGAACATGATCCGCTTTTCGAGCTGCTGGGTGATCGAGTCGGCAATCAGCTTTGCATCGATTTCGGGCTTGCGCACTTCTTCGATGTTGACGGCGACCGGCACCTTCAGGATCAGAGCGAGTTCCTTCTTGAGGTTCTCGATGTCTTCGCCCTTCTTGCCGATCACCACGCCCGGACGAGCCGAGAAAATGGTGATGCGGGCGTTCTTGGCGGGACGCTCGATCAGCACGCGGGAAACCGCGGCATTCTTGAGCTTGGCCTTCAGGTATTCACGAACCTTGATGTCTTCACCGAGCATGCCGGCGAAATCACGGTTGCTCGCATACCAGCGGCTGGCCCAGTTACGGCTGACCGACAAGCGGAAGCCGGTAGGATGGATTTTCTGTCCCATATTTCTTCCGAACCTTAGTTGCCGACCGTCACGTACACATGGCACGTGGGTTTGCTGATGCGGTTGCCGCGGCCTTTTGCACGAGCGGTGAAACGCTTGAGCGTGGTGCCTTGCTCGACGTAGATGGTCTTGACCTTCAGTTCGTCGATATCAGCGCCGTCGTTGTGTTCGGCGTTCGCAATAGCGGACTCCAGAACCTTCTTGACGATGCCGGCTGCCTTCTTTTGGGTGAAGGCCAGGATGTTCAGGGCTTGATCGACCTTCTTGCCGCGGATCAGGTCGGCAACGAGCCGGCCCTTGTCGACGGAGAGGCGAACGCCACGGAGGACTGCACGTGTTTCGGACATGTCTTCTCCTTACTTCTTCTGGACTTTTTTGTCCGCAGGGTGGCCCTTGAAGGTGCGCGTCAGGGCGAATTCGCCCAGCTTGTGGCCCACCATCTGGTCCGTGATATAGACCGGCACGTGTTGCTTGCCGTTGTGGACCGCAATGGTCAGACCGATGAAATCGGGCAGAACCATGGAGCGACGCGACCAGGTCTTGATCGGCTTCTTGTCCTTGTTGGTGACGGCCTTGTCGACCTTGGCCACCAAGTGATGGTCAACAAACGGACCCTTTTTAAGAGAGCGAGTCATTTGTCAATCCTTACTTCTTGCGGCGCGACACGATCATGGACTGCGTGCGCTTGTTATTGCGGGTGCGGTAGCCCTTGGTCAGGTTACCCCATGGATCCACAGGTGCCATGCCGGTACCGGTGCGGCCTTCGCCACCACCGTGCGGGTGGTCCACCGGGTTCATGGCGACGCCACGAACGGTCGGGCGGATACCCATCCAGCGCTTGACACCGGCCTTGCCCAACTGGCGCAGGCTGTGTTCTTCGTTTGCAACTTCACCAATGGTGGCGCGGCATTCGATGTGGATCTTGCGGACTTCACCGGAGCGCAGGCGGACCTGAGCGTAGATGCCTTCACGGGCCAGCAGCGTCGCGGAGGTACCAGCCGAGCGGCAGATCTGCGCGCCCTTGCCGGGCTGCATTTCAATCGCGTGAATGGTCGAACCCACCGGGATGTTGCGGATCGGCAGGGTGTTGCCTGCACGGATCGGAGCTTCCGAGCCGGACATCAGCGACGCACCTGGCTCAACACCGCGAGGAGCGATGATGTAGCGGCGCTCGCCGTCTGCGTACACCACCAGGGCGATGTGCGCGGTACGGTTCGGGTCGTATTCGATACGTTCGACCTTGGCAGGAATACCGTCCTTGTTGCGAACGAAGTCGACAACACGGTAATGGTGCTTGTGGCCGCCGCCGCGATGGCGAATGGTGATGTGACCGTTGTTGTTACGGCCAGCTGCCTGGAACTGTGGCTCCAGCAGCGGAGCGTGCGGAGCACCCTTGTACAGGTGGTCACGCGTGACCTTGACCACGGCACGTTGGCCGGGCGAGGTCGGTTTCATCTTGATGACAGCCATGATTACGCAGCCTCCCCGGACAGGTTCAGCTCTTGGCCCGGCTGCAACGTGACATATGCTTTACGCACATTGTCGCGGCGACCGAAAGATTTGCCGAAGCGCTTGGCCTTGCCCTTGGTGTTGAGCACGGAGACACCCTTGACCTCGACCTTGAACAGCAGTTCGACTGCAGCCTTGATCTCGGGCTTGGTGGCGTCCTGCAGGACCTTGAAGGTCACAGCATTGGACTTTTCGCCGACCAAGGTGGCTTTTTCAGACACGATGGGTGCGACGAGGACGGACAACAGACGGCCTTCGGCGAAGGTGCGCTGTGCGGGAGTAGGGTTGACGCGGCTCATGCGAACATCTCCTTGAGCTTCTCGACCGCACCCTTGGTCACGAGCACCTTCTTGAAGTGCACCAGCGACACCGGGTCTGCGTAACGCGGCTCGACAACCAGAACGTTGGTCAGGTTGCGCGATGCCAGGTACAGGTTCTCGTCGACTTCTTCGGCGATCACCAGCACGGACTCGACGTTCAGCGCCTTGAACTTGGCAGCCAGTGCCTTGGTCTTGGGCGAATCGACGGTCAGGGAATCAACCACCACCAGGCGGCCTTCGCGGGCCAGCTGCGAGAAGATCGAAGCCATACCGGCGCGGTACATCTTCTTGTTGATCTTCTGGGTGAAGTTCTCGTCCGGGCTGTTGGGGAAAGCGCGACCGCCCCCACGCCAGATTGGCGACGAGGTCATACCGGCGCGAGCGCGACCGGTGCCCTTTTGCTTGAACGGCTTCTTGGTGCTGTGATGAACCTGTTCACGGTCCTTCTGTGCACGGGTGCCCTGGCGTGCGTTGGCACGGTAGGCGACGACGATCTGATGGATCAGGTCTTCGTTGTAGGCACGACCGAAAACGGTTTCAGGCACTTCGAATTTCGAAGCCTGGCCTTGTTCGTTCAGGAGTTCGAGTTCCATTACTTCGCTCCCTTGTCAGCAGCTTTGGCCTTGATGGCCGCGCGCACGGTGACGAAACCGTTCTTGGCGCCGGGGATTGCACCCTTGATCATCAGCAGCTGGCGGGCTTCGTCGACACGGATAACGTCCAGGTTCTGGACGGTGGTGGTGACGTCGCCGCGGTGGCCGGACATTTTCTTGCCTGGGAACACACGACCTGGATCCTGCGCCATCGAGATCGAGCCGGGAACGTTGTGCGAACGGCTGTTACCGTGCGACGCGCGCTGCGACTTGAAGTTGTGACGCTTGATGGTGCCGGTGAAGCCCTTGCCGATGGAGGTGCCTTGCACGTCCACTTGCTGGCCGACGGTGAAGAGCACTTCTGCCTTCAGAACGCCACCGGTGGTGTATTGACCAGCCGTTTCGCTCGTGACGCGGAATTCGCGCACGATTTCACCGGCTTCGACACCGGCTTTGGCCAGATGACCAGCTTGAGGCTTGGTGACACGCGATGCCTTACGGGCACCGAACGTCACTTGCAAGGCAACATAGCCGTCAGTTTCTTGGGCCTTGACTTGGGTCACGCGGTTGTTGGACACGTCCACCACCGTGACAGGCACTGCATCGCCGTCATCAGTGAAGAGGCGCATCATGCCCACCTTGCGGCCCAGCAACCCGAGGGAGTTGCTTTGACTCATGGTTTTTCTCCAAAACTCCCACCGCAGCCACTGCAATTGGCGACTGCGTTCCGCCACCGTCGACCGGGGCCGATCCGTGTTGGATGAGAGAAGGTTAATAAAATCTGCGCAATTAACTCTGGTACGCACGTGCGTTGCCCAAAATTTGCGCAGCCCGTGAATGTAGCATGGCTCATTTGGGTCGGCAAGTATTTGTGCACCCCATCATGAAAAAACCCCGCCGGGTGTTGCCACCGGGCGGGGTTTCTGCCTTACAGGTCCGACCAGGGTCGGCGGCCCGTTTACTGCAGCTTGATTTCGACGTCGACGCCAGCAGGCAGGTCGAGTTTCATCAGTGCGTCGACCGTCTTGTCGGTCGGGTCCACGATGTCCATCAGACGCTGGTGCGTACGGATTTCGAACTGGTCACGGCTGGACTTGTTGACGTGCGGCGAGCGCAGGATATCGAAACGCTTCATGCGAGTCGGCAGGGGCACGGGACCCTTGACGATTGCGCCGGTGCGCTTCGCGGTGTCGACGATCTCGGCTGCGGACTGGTCGATCAACTTGTAATCGAAAGCCTTCAGGCGGATACGGATCATTTGCTTGGACATGGTGATATCTCCTGATTTCTATTGATGATCAGGCGATGATCTTGGCCACGACGCCGGCGCCGACGGTCTTGCCGCCTTCACGGATGGCGAAGCGCAGGCCTTCTTCCATGGCGATGGGGTTGATCAACTTGACGGTGATCGACACGTTGTCGCCAGG
>Ga0308164_10000486_pt1 | contig 65910 bp, 56 predicted proteins | sample PhyTR2_FD_201031 | JGI IMG/M metagenome (GOLD analysis project Ga0308164, IMG submission 201031) | Phyllosphere microbial communities from UC Gill Tract Community Farm, Albany, California, United States - DLSLT.R2 | ecosystem: Host-associated > Plants > Phyllosphere > Unclassified | place: USA... | reverse complement strand
AGTTGAAGAAAATACAGCACCCGTCTTATCTGCTACCGTATTTAATGAAAACACAGACATACTTCCTTGGCCATCAGCAATTTTTACACTTTTCCAGTCATTTACATTCAGTTCTGAATTATTATGAAAAATAGTTCCCGCTGATCCTGCAGATCCTTTCAAAAGATTGGTTCCTCCAGTTCTAAGCTCTTTCCTTACATTAATATCCCCGTTTACATCCAGCATATTAACAGGATTGGGAGTATTGACACCCACCTGTGCATTTGCCAATACCGCAAACACTAAAGATTTTATAATAATAATTTTTTTCATGCCTAAATTAGTTTATAATTGGGTTAAATATCTGGGGAATCTCATATACGTCAACCTTCAGGGAAGACTGAGCAATAAAGTCATTAATGTTTGAGTCTGCATTTATTCCTATAGTCAGTGTCACACTGCTTGCCGTATTGTAAGACGCAATTCTTGAACAGGCAACGCTTACATTATGCTGTCCTTTAGTAAGATTGGATACAACCCCGATCTGGTTGTGGGTAATGAAAGTACTGCTTGCACTACTTGCTTTTAGATTTCTCTGTCTAAGATTCACCAGCTTGTCATCCACAAAAATACCACATGCATAGTCTATTGAAATATCAGGTGTTCCGTTGGCAGGAAGATTGGCCTGTACCACCGTTTCAAACTGAAAATAAGTTTTGCTGTCTGTACTGAACACACTGATAGGCTGTGACAAACCTGCAATTTTCTTAAATCCTGGCAGACTGGCAATATCCGTTCCTTTAGCAAAAGCTGTATTCTTAGCCGTTATAGTGGACTGCTCATTACTGGCAAATCTCACTCCGGTTCTATCTGAAAAAGAGTTATTGAATATTAAATAGAATTTATTCGGTTCATATTCCGGAATACGCAGCGACTTCCAGATCGGAGGATAGCCTTCACCCTGCGAAACCAGAAGCTGGTCATTATTTCCCTGGGAAAGACTGTTGTCTGTAACATTCAAAACAACGATCTTATTTCTTAAATTGATATCACCATTGACATCCAGTTTTGCTTTTGGAGAATCCGTATTGATTCCCACCTGGGCAGAAAGAGACAGTCCTGTTACAAAAAACAGGATTGATATAATATTTTTCATCAATTAATTGCTTTTATAAGTTACGTATTCAATAACATCTATTTTCATAATAGATTCTAGAGTAAATGCATTGGAAACAGTATTGGTATTGGATACATTTCGCCCTATTGCAAACTCTGAGCTCTGATTGGAGGTATTGATCTTTCGGCAAGCCACTTCAAGCGTCTGTGCACCTATAGGAACATTCTGCTCCGTATAATTAAGGGTAAAAATATAATCCTGGATTCCTGCCTTCTCTGTGTTGTTATTGGAAACCACTTTATCAGGACGCACCGCTACCAGTTTTCCATTCCTGAAAACACCACAGGTAAAAGTAATCGACTGAGAGGTACCTGCACTTGGAGCCTTCATCTCAATACCTGTCTGAAACTGGTAAGTCAATCTGTTTTTTCCGTTTTTAATGATGAAATCATTTTTAAGACCTTCAATTTTTAACCACTTTCCTTTTGAAGTATCCGTAATATCATCTCCGACATTGTTCTTATAGATATTATCTGCTGCAATACCACTGGAAAGCTCTATAATACCTGCCTGATCTGATGACAAATACGAATTGATCAGTTTATACTGACCTTCTTCCATAAAGGATACATTCAGGGATTTCCAGATGGGAGGCAAACCTTCGCCCTGAGAAACCAAAACCTGGCCGTTCAGTCCGGCATCTCCAATCTGGGCAGATGTACCGCCTACTCTAAGTTCTTTTCTTAAGGTGGTCTTCCCGTTGACATCGAGAGTAGATTTAGGAGAAGTAGTTCCAATTCCCACCTGCGCGTTGACAGAAAGTGATACCATCACAGCTGTGCAACATAAAATATTTTTTTTCATAATAAGGGTTGCAAAGGTAATGATTTCATTCAAAAAAAATCCCTCAACCACCTTTAAACCCGTAGTAATAAAACGATTATGTTGTAGAATTAATCGTACGAAAAAGTAGAATTATTACTACATTTTATTATTTTTTTTATTGACTTTTGAGATTAAAATCGCTAAAACCTCCTAAGAGAAGCCCATACCGGAACATTTTTTCTCATTACATCGTGATTTTCAAGAGCTTTACGTTCGGTAGATTATTCTTATTTAAAAATAAAAACATGATATTAATCAATAAAAAAAGATCTGAAAAGCATGTTTTCAGATCTTCTATTACACTTTTAAGAAAAAAATACCGGGTATTTTTTATCTGTGTCCAATAATCGTTTTCAGCAATATATTAACCTCATCTACATTTTTTACTTTCTCCTTTCTCATCATGAGCTGATTTCCCTCCTTCCCAATTTTCTCTTTCAGCTGAGCTTCAGCAGGATTTTGAGTTAAGTAACTGATAATATGCCTGAAACCATCTGTCTGATAAAACTTATCCTGTGGATTCCCAGGAAAATACCCTAAAAATATCCCATTCTTCATGACAATCTTTTCAAATCCTATTTCTGAAGCGAGCCATTTCAACGCAACGCTCTTCAATAAATTGACGGCTTCCTTTGGTAAGGCACCAAAACGGTCGATTAATTCCAGCTCAAACTGATGAAGATCTTTTTCATTATCGATCTCCGCAATTTTCTGATACAGCAGCAACCTTTCTTCCGTGCTCGAAATATAAAAATCCGGAAGCATCAGCTCAAGATCCGTATCAATATTCACATCTTTCACAGATTTAAAAAGCTTCTGCCTGTCTTCTTCATTATCAAATAAATTCTCAAAGTCAGCATCATCTTTTAATTCTTCCAAAGCTTCCTGCATCAGTTTCTGATAAGTTTCAAACCCCATTTCATTGATAAATCCGCTCTGCTCACCACCCAGAAGATCGCCAGCACCACGGATCTCCAGATCTTTCATTGCAATCTGGAAGCCGCTTCCAAGATCAGAGAACTGTTCAATAGCTTCAAGACGTTTTCTGGCATCGGAGGTCATCATATCATAAGGAGGCGTAATCAGATAACAGAATGCCTTTCTGTTGCTCCGTCCTACCCTTCCCCTCATCTGGTGCAGATCTGCCATCCCGAATTTATGAGCATCATTGATAAAGATCGTATTTGCGTTGGGAACATCCACTCCACTTTCTACAATGGTTGTAGAAACAAGAACGTCATATTTACCTTCCATAAAATCCAATACATTCTTCTCCAGCTGCTTTCCTTCCATCTGGCCATGTCCTGTGATCACTCTTGCATCAGGAACCAGTCTTTGGATAAGTCCGGCTATATCTTTTAAGTTTTCTATCCTGTTATTAATAAAATAAACCTGTCCGTCCCGCTGAAGTTCATAAGAAACTGCATCCCTTAGAATCTCTTCACTAAAACCTATCAACTGCGTATCAACCGGCTGCCTGTTGGGCGGCGGAGTTTTGATAACTGAAAGGTCTCTTGCCGCCATCAGTGAAAACTGAAGCGTTCTCGGAATCGGAGTAGCAGTCAGTGTAAGGGTATCTACATTATTTTTCAGAGTTTTCAGTTTATCCTTTACGGAAACTCCGAACTTATGTTCCTCATCAATAATCAGCAAGCCAAGATCTTTGAACTTAACAGAGTTGCCTACCAACTGATGAGTTCCTATAATAATATCTACTTTTCCGTTTTTAAGCCCGTCTAAAGCTTCAGATTTCTGCTTGGCCGTCCTGAACCTGTTCACATAAGAAACAGTCACTGGAAAATCTTTCAGTCTTTCTTTAAAACTTCTGTAATGCTGAAAAGCCAGAATGGTGGTAGGAACCAGCACAGCAACCTGCTTACCATCCGTTGCCGCTTTAAATGCAGCACGGATTGCCACTTCTGTTTTCCCGAAACCTACATCTCCACAAACAAGTCTGTCCATCACTGTATCTGCTTCCATATCCTTTTTTACATCAATGGTCGCTTTTTCCTGATCCGGAGTATCTTCATAAATAAAACTGGCTTCAAGCTCATTTTGCAAATAAGAATCCGGGGTGTAGGAAAATCCTTTTGCCGTTTTTCTTTCAGCATATAACCTGATAAGATCAAAAGCGATCTGTTTTACTTTTGCTTTTGTTTTTTGTTTCAGAGACTTCCAGGCCGGAGAACCTAATTTACTCAGTACGATCTCCTTTCCATCCGGCCCGTTATATTTTGAAATTTTATGGAGGGAATGAATACTTACATATAATAAGTCACCATTTTTATAAGTCAGCTTGAAACATTCCTGGATCTTTCCATCATTGTTTACTTTCACGAGCCCCATAAACTTCCCTATTCCATGATCGATGTGGGCAATATAATCACCGACTTTCAGGGACATCAGATCTTTCAGGGTAAGCTGTTCAGATTTGGCAAAAGTATTTTTCGCTTTATAACGCTGATAACGGTCGAAAATCTGATGATCTGTATAAACCAGAAGTTTGTGTGCGTTATCTACAAATCCTTCATGTAACTCTGACTTGAAGCTTTTAAAAGGAAGTTCATGTTCTAATTCCTCAAATATAGATTCCAGCCTCTCCCGCTGCTTCTCCGTTGAAAAAGAAATCCAGGTATCAAAACCTTCGTTTTGCTTTTCTTCCAGGTCTTCTATTAAAAGTTCAAAGTTTTTATGAAAAGATGGCTGTGGTAGCTGTTCAATTTTTATTTCAGTAATTTCTTTAAGTCCTTCAATAAGAATACCTGCAAAATCAATGGTTTTGAATTTTTTTAAATCAAACAGAAATTCCTGATCGGAAATGAAAAGTTCCTGTGGGGTTCGGTGAGCTATATCTTTGTTTAAAATTACATACTTTTCCAGTGATTTTTCATAAAATGTTTTGATCTTCTGCATACCAACCGCTCCATTCCTGGAAACAACAAAACTTTCCACAGGCAAAAGCTGCAAAAGCGAGACTCTGGTTCCCGTTACCGAAAAATTCATATTGGAAACCAGCTGAAAGTCTTTGACTTTGTCTATTGAAAGCTGCGTTTCTATGTCAAAAGTTTTGATGCTTTCCACTTCATTCCCAAAGAAGGTGAGGCGGTAAGGTTTTTCATAAGAATAAGAAAACACGTCAACAATTCCTCCTCTTACGGAAAATTCTCCGGGTTCAGAAACGAAGTCCGACTGCTGGAAATTATAATGATTCAATAATTCATCTACAAAATCAAAATCCAGATGATCGCCTACTTTTATATGATGCGAAATCGCCTTAAAGTCTTCCTTCTTCAAAACCTTTTCAGATAAGGCTCCTGCGTAAGCCACAATCACTTTTGGTGACCTTCCGGAAGTGATTTTATTAAGAACCTCTGTTCTGAGTACGAGATTGGCATTCTGCGTTCTCTCTATCTGATAAGGTTCCAGATGGGTTGCCGGGAAATACAGAACTTTGTCTTTTCCAAGCAGGTCTTCCATTTCTGTATTGGCATATAATGCATCTTCTTTGTCATCTACCAGATAAAGAACGGTTTTCTTCCTGGTCAGGAAAAGTTCGGCAACAAAAATAGACACCGAAGAACCGGCACTTCCTTTTACAGAAATATGCTGGCTGCTTTCTAACTGAGTGAAAATCTCTTTTCCAAATTCTTTTTGAAGCAAATCGGGAAGAAACTTTTCTTGTATAGGTTTTAGCTGCATAATATAATAGTGGTATAAACGACAAAATCGATTTCGGGAGTGTTCCGAAACCGTTTATATATAACAAAGGTAAGGATATTTTTTTCTTTAAACATGAATGAAGAATTATCTAACATTCATATAAACAGGCTAAAAAACTGATTAATCATAATTTTTGCTAATTTATCTAATTAAAAGTTAAAATAACTACAGCATTCCTGCGTGGCATAGTGTTTGAAAATTATACCTAGTAAACTTAAAGAAATAAAATTATGAAAAAAGCAATCAAAATCTTAGGCCTTTTTATGCTGGTATTTTTTACCGCATTATCTTTCACGTCGTGCAGTGACGATGATGATCCCGTAAACAATGATTTCTTCGCAGGAACCTATAAAGGGAAAATTTCCTATAATGACGGATCTACAAACAACAGCACAGATAACGGAAGTGTATTTGTGACTAAAATCGCCAGTGGAACAAAATATAATTTTGCATTCTCCAATGGTATTCCAGATCTTAACGGAGTAGAATTTCAGCAGCAGGGTGACCACACACTGGTAATGGTAGGTGGAACTGCTACATCTTATATAAGAATTGACAATAACGAATTGAAAATCTTATATTTGAAGGATGGTAAAACCTGGACAGCCAACTGTACCCGATAATCAACTATTCATACTTATATCAGAGCCTGCTTTTATTTACTAAGCAGGCTTTTTTATGTCTAAAGCCTTGCTTTTAAGATTTTTTTAAGCTGTAATAAACTTTAGTTAAGTTTAGAAATTCAACTTTTTCAGCTCGCTTTTTGTATACCTTTACTCAAGAAAAAAATAAACAATACCCTCATGAAAAAATTTTTAACAGCAATGTCACTAGCATTAGGACTAGGATTTGCAACTGCCCAACAGACTGCTCCGGCTACCACCGCAGCTCCTCATCCAACTACAAAAATGATAAAGGCTCCTGCAGCTAAAACTGCAAAACCTGCAGCTAAAATGAAGAAGGACGGAACGCCAGACAAAAGGTATAAAGAAAACAAAAACCTAAAAAAAGATGGTACTCCTGACAAAAGGTACAAAGCAAACAAGTAAACTTTAACATATAGTTGTTATTTTCATAATCAAATTTCGAAGAACCGGTGACTCATTCACCGGTTTTTTTATGGTTTTATCCAAAGGAAAATGGTTTCATATTCTATACTTATTTATAAATTTGAACCATGTTAAATTTCTTCAAGAAAAACACAGCACTGGTTTGGGCAAAAAAACATGTCCGGAAAGCCGGGGAATTCAAAAAAAATTCGGAAAAGAATCAGGAAGCTCTTTTGCTGTCTCTTGTAAAGACGGCTCAGAAAACTCTTTTCGGAAGGGAGCACGCTTTTGAAAATATTCATTCTGTAAAAGAATTCCAGGAAAAGGTCTCTGTTGCTGACTACGAAGACCTGAAACCTTATATTGAAAGGGTAAAAAAAGGACAGTCTAATATCCTCTGGCCAGAAACACCTGAGTATTTTGCAAAAACTTCAGGAACTACTTCGGGCTCTAAATATATTCCTATTTCTAAAGAGGGAATGCCTTATCAGGTTGCGGCTGCACAAAGTGCGCTTTTCCATTATATAGCACAGAAAAACAATGCAGATTTTGTGAATGGAAAAATGATATTTCTTCAGGGCAGCCCCGAACTGGAAGAGGTTTTTGGGATAAAAACAGGAAGACTTTCCGGAATTGTCGCCCATCATATTCCGAATTATCTTCAGAAAAACCGTCTTCCAAGCTGGGAAACCAATATGATGGAAGACTGGGAAGCTAAAGTAGACAAGATCGTTGAGGAAACAGAACATGAAAATATGACACTGATTTCCGGCATCCCACCATGGCTGATCATGTATTTTGAAAAGCTGACTGAAAGGCATGGCAAAAAAATCAAATCCCTTTTCCCTAATCTTCAGTTGATCGTGACCGGAGGTGTTAATTATGAACCATACCGTGATAAAATGGAGGATCTTTTGGGCGGAAAGGTTGATATTGTTCAGACATTTCCAGCCTCTGAAGGATTTTTTGCATTTCAGGACGATTATACCAAAGAAGGCCTGCTTCTGTTAACCGATCATGGAATTTTCTATGAATTTATTCCTTTAGAAGAATATGGAAAGCCAGAAGCACGAAGATTAACTTTAAAAGATGTGGAGGTTAATAGAGATTATGCACTGATTCTTACTACGAATTCTGGTTTGTGGGCTTATTCAATAGGAGATGTGGTAAGGTTTATTGATAAAGATCCGTATAGAATCCTGGTAAGCGGAAGGACAAAACATTTTACTTCAGCATTCGGAGAGCACGTAATTGCCTTTGAGGTAGAGGAGGCAATAAAGGCTACTTTAGAAAGGTATCCTGCCCAGATCACCGAGTTTCATTTGGCACCACAGGTAAACCCTGCAGAAGGACTTCCGCATCACGAATGGCTGATAGAATTTGAAAAGGAACCTGAAAACCTTGAATTCTTCAGAAATGAATTAGATCTTCAGCTTCAAAACAGAAATACGTATTATAAGGATTTGATCACAGGAAATATTCTGCAGAAGCTCCAGATCACAACACTGAAAAAGAATGCTTTTCACGAGTATGCAAAATCACAGGGCAAACTGGGCGGTCAGAACAAAACGCCAAGACTGGCCAATGACAGAAAAATTGCAGATCTATTAGAAAATTACAAACTTTAAAAGATATTTTTTCAATTCAAAAAACATATATTGGAAAAAAATTATAAATTTGAAAAACTAAAAAATAATAATGAGAGCATCTGTACTTTTAAAATCATCTTTATTAACTTCTTTATTTGTGATCTCTTCATGTGCTACTACAAAATACAGTGAGGATATTTCTAAAAACAATTATTCTAATTTACAAGCTGGAAAATTTTATGTAGTTACCATGAAAGATGGCTCTCCAAAGCAGAAAATGCTGTTCAGAAACGTTGACGGAGATAATCTTATTGGTACCGCGGGTAAAAAGGACAGTACAGAAGTAATTATCCCTAAATCTAATGTTGCCGCGGTAAAAGACAGATCGAAAGCGAGAGTAACAGCGGGCGCCACTGTAATAGGAGCTGCGGGTGTTGCTGCTATCGTGATCAGTTCACTGAGGGCAGACTAAAATAGATTTTATCTTTCGAAACCTATTTGATTTATCATTTAAAAAAACAAGATACAAACGGCCTTAAATGAATATTTAGGGCTATTTTTGTGCATGATTTCCTTTACACCGTTAAAAACATTGCAAAATGTTGAATTCAGGAATCTTCTTACGGGAAGATTTTTTATTGTTTTAGCCTTCAGAATGCTTGCTACTTTATTGGGATGGTGGGTATATCAATTAACAAAAGATCCTTTTTCAATTGGCCTTATCGGACTTTCGGAAGTAATTCCTGCGGTAAGCTGTGCTTTATATGCGGGTCATGTGATTGATATGAATGAAAAAAAGAGGCTGCTTCTGATCTGTAATTACACTTATATTTTCCTGATCGGGCTTCTGCTGATCCCGGCTTTCTTAAATGTAGAATTGCATTTCAGCGGGCACGAGATCACTTACTATATCTATGGTGTCATATTTTTTACAGGTATTGCAAGGGCTTTCATCGGACCTATTGTTCCGTCTATGATTCCTAAAATTGTAAAGAAAGAGAATCTTCCAAATGCGGTAACCCTAAACCAGGCTACATTCCTGATTTCTTCTGTCTGCGGGCATGCTGCGGGTGGGCTTCTTATCGCATTCTTCGGGGTAAAATGGACATTAATCGTCATTATTTCTTTAATATTTATCGCTTCTCTATTCTTCTGGCAACTCAAACAACAGCATTCAGAATACAAAAAAGAGAATGTAAATGTTGTAGAAAGTATGCGTGAGGGGATTTCTTATATTTTTAAGACGAAAGAGATTTTAGGCGCTTTATGCCTTGATATGTTTGCGGTACTTTTCGGAGGTGCTGTTGCGATGATTCCGGTTTTTGCCACAGACATTCTGGATGCAGGAGCGGAAGGTTTCGGGCTTCTGAATGCAGCTTCCGATATCGGTTCCATGTGTATTATTACACTTTTGGCGGTTGTTCCTTTAAGAAAAAAACAAGGAAAAATTCTTCTGGCTGTTGTTGCCGGGTTTGGGCTCTGCATCATTGGTTTTGGATTATCCAAAATGTATTGGCTTTCATTTATGTTCCTTGTGATGAGTGGAATGCTTGATGGAATCTCAGTAGTGATCAGGGGAACTATTGTTCAGCTTAAAACTCCGGATCACATCCGGGGACGTGTACTGAGTGTGAATTCTATTTTTATCATGTCCAGCAATGAAATGGGACAGTTTGAAAGCGGTCTAATGGCAAAACTATTAGGCGTAGTGCGGTCTGTGGTGTTTGGAGGGAGCATGACGGTACTCATTGCACTGCTTGTAGGAAGTACAAATCCCAAGCTGAGAAAAATGAAATATTAAACAACAATATGCTGATTCTATTAAATATATCACAAAATCTTTAAATTAACTTTAATAATTTTTTATATTTGTCTTTTTTAAATCCCCCTTTATGAAAAAAGCATTACTCATTTTTCTAATCTTCTGTTCGCATATATTTTATGCCCAATCAGATTGTATTAGTGCAATATCAATCTGCGGAAACTCAGATATTTCTTATACCCCCTCCGGACCAGGAAATGTACTGGAAGGAATTGGTGCTAATTCTTGTCTGAATGATATAGACAATGAGCACTTTTCTGTATGGTATAGCTTTACAGCAGCGACTTCCGGAACACTAGCATTCGTTATTAATCCCAATATTGACACAGATGATTATGACTTTGCTGTTTACGGTCCAACAACAAATGGCTGTACTTCTTTGAACAATAACAATGTTTTTGTAACTCCTTTGAGATGTAACTACAACGGAACAGGGAGTTCACAAGGAAATACAGGTCTGCTACTTACAATTCCGCCTCCGCCTCCGCCAAATACCAACGGTAGTGCCGGAAACCAGGCTGAATGGAGCCCACATATGGTGGTACAGGCTGGAGAAACTTATTATCTTGTTGTAGACAACTTTAGAAGTTCTCCGGATGGATTCTCACTAACATGGACAGGGACTGCAAGTTTAAGCTCTGCATTCAACGATCCTTCTCTGGCACCGTTTCCATTTTTAACTCCAGGACTTCCTGCAGCTAACCCGAATGACCCGAATGAAGTAATGATATGTTCATTGGCTACTCCATTCAACTTTAGTTCATTAAGTGCAGCAGTTATTAACGGTAACAGTCCAAATTTCAAGGTAAGCTATCATAAAAATACGAATGATGCTATTACGGGAGGAAATCCTGTAACCTCAGAAGTTGTGAGTCTAACATTACCTTACTATTATAGAATTGTATATCAGGACCCGGTTAATCCGACAAACCCTATGAATGGCTGTTTTATTACAGGAAAATTCAAATTTAAGGATGCAAGCTTTACCTTAACCAATGCTACGCTTACCAGCTGTAGTAATAACAGTTCAGGAACAGCAATGTACGACCTTACCACAGCTAATGTTGGAGCCGGTCCTACCCATGTGCTGCAATATTATCCTACAATGTTCGATCTTAATGCAGGCACTAATGAAATTACAAGCCCGGCTATCTATCAGTTTGTTTCAGCTGAAGGAAAAATATTTGTAAAAGCAACGAATGAATTCGGATGTACTGCCACGGCAGAGATCACTCTGAAATTTCATCCGCTGGTAGCAGTAACTCCTGCTTCTTTAAGATCATGTTCTCTAGAAAACAATCCTTCACTGGGCACTTTCAATCTAAGTAATGCCCCGGTAGTTACGGGTACAGCACCTAAAAAATATTATCCTTCCCTTTCGGATGCTCAAAACGGGACTAACGAGATTTTAAATTTCTTAACCTATACAGCACCGTCAGGAGTGATCTATGTAAAAGTATTTAACGCACAGGGATGTTATTCAATTGCAAAAGTAACGCTTACAGTAATTTCTCCGGTTTACTCAAATGTACTTCAGGATAAAATTATCTGTATTGAAGATAAAACTACACTGGATGCAGGTCCTGGATTCTCAGGTTACGAATGGAGTACGGGAGCAACCACACAGTCTATCACTAATGTAGGCGTAGGAACTTACTGGGTAAGATTGAAAACCGGTGACTGTATCGCTACACAAAAGGTAAAAGTATATGCTTCTGAGCAGCCAGTTGTTTCTAATATTGACATTACAAACACTACCATCACAGTGAATGTAATTGCAGGAACTCCTGAGTATAAATATTCTCTGGATAATATCAACTGGCAGGATTCTAATGTATTCACCAACATTTCAAGAGGAGATCACAAGGTATATGTAAAAGATGCATACGACTGTGAACCGATCGAAATAACTGTAGTAGTACCAAACCTGATCAACGTTATTACTCCAAACGGAGATGGGATCAATGACGTTATTGATTATTCTGCCTTATCCGGCAAGAACGGTCTTGTCTTAAGTATTTTCGACAGATACGGAACTAAAATCCACCAGGCTGATAAAACAAACGGCTATAAGTGGGACGGAACCGTAGCCGGCAAAAAAATTCCAACAGGAACCTACTGGTATTCTGTAACATGGAATGAAAATGACAAAAAGAACACCCCATTCAAATTCTCAGGATGGGTAATGGTAAAAAACAGAGAGTAATTCATTATAAAATAAAACCGCTCCAGGGAGCGGTTTTTTTAACATAGATGCTGATAACTTTATTTTGCTCAAAATCTTGTTTCACAAAAATCATTTTAAACATGAAAAAAACATTACTTCTTTTAATTTTATTTATAACACAGGTGTTTTACGCACAGTCCGACTGTATTACAGCTATTCCACTCTGTGGAAACTCGGAGTTTTCATACACTCCATCCGGATCTGGCAATATCGCTGAAGGCATTGGCATTAATTCTTGTCTGCATGATACTGAAAACGAACATTTTTCTGTATGGTACACTTTTACGATAGCTACATCCGGAACATTGACATTTACCATTGATCCTAACATTGATACGGATGACTATGATTTTGCAGTTTATGGTCCTACTGCCAATGGCTGTACCTCTTTAAACACTAACAATGTTTTTGTAACCCCTTTGAGATGTAACTATAATGGTAGTACTCCAACAGGAAATACAGGATTAACTCTAACACTGCCACCTCCACCGCCTCCAAACACAAACGGAAACCAAGGAAATGCATTTGAATGGAGTCCATATATGGAAGTACTGGCAGGTGAAACTTATTATTTGATCATAGACAACTTTAGAAGCTCTCCAGATGGATTTAAAATGACATGGGGTGGTACTGCCACCTTAAGTTCAGCATTTAACGATCCTGTTCTGGCGCCTAATCCTTTTATCCCTCCTGGCATTCCCGGAGCTAATCCGGACGACCCGAGCACGGTTATGGTATGCGGACTTCCTTCGCAATTTAACTTCACTACCCTTACTACGGGTATTATCAATGGAAACAATCCTAATTTCCAGGTTACTTACCATAACAATGTCAATGATCTTATTACAGGGAGTAATCCACTTACCATTGCTACTGTGAATGGGACAACCAATTATTACTACAGAATCCGATACTTTGATCCAAACAACCCGAATAGTACTGTCAATAAATGTTTCATAAGCGGTAAGTTTAAATTTGTAGACGCCAGTATTACCGGTAGAAATGCTACCATTTTTGCCTGTAACAATGATGGCGAGGGAACCGGGAAATTTGATCTTACTACTGCAGATATATTTACCGGAACGGCTACAAAAAAATATTACCCAACGCTTGCAGATTTGAACGCCGATACGAACGAGATCACAAATCCTACAGCATATATCTCAGCCGAGAAGACAATTTATGCAAAAATAATTTCTGCCTTCGGATGTACTGCTATCGTTACGATACAGCTATCATTCCATCCGGTAGTTACTTTAAGAGATGTACTGGTAGAAGAATGTTATATAGAAAATGATATCACCCATGCTATGTTTGACCTTACAAAGGTAAATGTAGGCGGTGTTGCCGGTCAAATATCCAAATTCTATAAAACTCTTACTGATGCCCAGAACGAGACCAATCCTATTTCAGCACCGGCAACGTATCTTGCAGAAAGCTCTGAAGTATATGTAAGAATTACCAGTGCCAATCAGTGTTATGATATCGCCAAGATTACATTAAAAGTGCTTCCTCCGGTAAAATCACCAGTCCTGAAAGACAAAACAATATGTGCGGAGGAAAAAACCACACTGGACGCTGGACCAGGATTTGACGGATACGAATGGAGTACAGGTGATACCACACAATCTATCAACAATGCAGGAATAGGTATTTATTGGGTAAAACTGAAAACAGGTAAATGTTTCACACTTCAGACAGTAACCGTTTTTGCTTCCAAGCAGCCTGTGATCTCAAGTGTAGAAATCAGCAACAATACAATCACAGTGAATGCGTCAGGCGGAATTCCTCCTTACAAGTACTCAATAGATGGTGTTAACTGGCAGGATTCTAATGTTTTCAGTGGACTTCCAAGAGGAGAAAACAAAATATTCCTGAAAGATTCTTACGACTGTACTCCTATTCAGATCACCGTTACTGTACCCAATCTGATTAATGCGATTACTCCAAATGGAGATAAAATAAATGACGATATTGATTATTCTGCTTTATCTTATAAGAAAAATCTTGTGTTTATTGTCTATGACAGATATGGCAACAAGCTATATGAAGCTAATAAAATCAGAAACTATAAGTGGGACGGAACGGCTTCCGGCAAGAAGCTTCCAACAGGAACTTACTGGTATACGATCTCATGGAACGAAAATAATAAAAACAGTACCGAAACGAAATATTCAGGATGGATACTGCTAAAGAATAAAGAATAACCATTTCTTTTTGATCATAACAAAAGACTGTCTTCCGAGGCAGTCTTTTTTATTTTACCAATTTGTCTCGTCCTACCATATCGTTACACATAAAAAAGAAAAATTCACTGACTTTTTTTCTTCAGACAAAATTATTGATTGAATTTTTTTATTTTTGACACCCGAATTTTTTATCAACAATCTTTTATCTTTTGCCCATTACAAACCAGACAGGATTGCTGATAAGTTGTTGGTTACTATTTATAAATTATTTTTCCCAAATAAACTATCTTTGCAGTATGGCGCAGAAAGAAACATTATCATCCCTTACCCATGGAAACTTTGCAAAAGAGCTCTCAATTGCGGATGGGAAAATGCCTCCCAATGCAGTAGATTTTGAAAGACTGGTTATCGGAACTTTTTTGATTGACAAAAAGGGACTTGACCATTCTATTGACCTTCTTACTCCGGAAGTATTTTATGACCCAAGACATCAGGTTATTTTTTCCACGATCCTGAAGCTTTATGAAGGCAACCACCCTGTGGATCTGATGACGATTATCCAGGAGCTGAAAAAAGAGGATAAATTAAATATGGCCGGAGGTGATCACTATATCATCGATCTTACCATGGGAGTAAGTTCATCTGCCCATATTGAATACCATGTACGTGTCATTCTTGAAAAATATATTTTACGAAGTCTGATCAATGTTTCTGCCAATGTGATCGATTCTTCTTACAAAGAATCTACCGATGTATTTGAACTTTTGGATAAAGCGGAACAATCTTTCTTTGAGATCACCAACGGAACCATCAAAAAAGGATTTGACACAGCCAATTCATTGGTAAAGCAGGCTATTGACACTATTAAATCCTTAAAAGACAAAGAAGGACTTTCAGGAGTTCCTTCAGGATTCAGGGATATTGACAAAGAAACCGGAGGCTGGCAGAATTCTGACCTTATCATTATTGCTGCACGTCCCGCAATGGGTAAAACAGCTTTTCTTCTGTCCATGGCAAGAAATATTGCTGTAGGGCATAAAATCCCAATGGTTTTGTTCTCTCTCGAGATGGCATCTGTACAGCTGATCACCAGGATGATTGCTTCCGAAACAAAAATTTCTTCCGAAAAACTGCGAAAAGGAACCCTGGATGATGAAGAATGGCAGAGACTGTTCTCCAATGTATCCGAACTTGAAAATGCACCGCTGTTTATTGATGAAACCCCTTCCCTTTCTATATTTGACTTCCGTGCAAAATGCCGAAGACTGGTGATGCAGCACGGCGTAAGACTGATCATGGTCGACTACCTTCAGCTGATGACTGCAGGAGGCGGAGGAAAAGGAGTTGGAAACCGTGAACAGGAAATCTCCATGATCTCCCGTTCACTGAAAGCTATTGCCAAAGAATTGAATGTTCCGGTAATTGCCCTTTCCCAGCTATCAAGAAGTGTGGAAGCCCGTCCCGGAAAAAGACCTCAGCTTTCTGACCTAAGGGAATCCGGAGCGATTGAGCAGGATGCGGATATTGTATCTTTCATCTTCAGACCGGAATATTATAAAATTGCCGTTTGGGATAATGACGAAGAGGGCCAGGAGACACCAACAGAAAATCAGGCCGAATTAATTATTGCCAAACACAGGAATGGAGCCACCGCTGATGTAAGATTATCCTTCTTAAAACATTTTGCAAAATTCGGTGATATTGAAGCTGCATTAGATGGAGGCTTAGGAGGATATCCTTCCAATTTCGGATCTTCCGAACCGAGTGGTTTTGATAAAATTAAGACTACCATTCAGCCAGGTGCCGCATTTGATCTTCCGGACAGCTCAAAGTTATCAGGATCTTCCATGAACGATTTTGATGATGATGATGATTTTCCTTTTTAATTTTAAAAGGATAGAAAGGCTTTACTATTTATAATTTTACATACAGCAATCCAACTTGAGAATCGAAATATATACTGACGGTGCATGCAGCGGAAATCCCGGAAAAGGAGGCTATGGAATCCTGATGCGGGTTCCTGAAAAAAACTACCAGAAAACATTCTCAAAAGGTTTCAGAAAAACCACCAATAACAGGATGGAACTCCTCGCTGTTATTACAGCTCTTGAAAAACTAAAATCTTCGGAGAACGATATTCATATTTATACCGACAGCAAATATGTCGCTGATGCAGTCAATCAAAACTGGATTGCCGGATGGATCAAGAGAGGATGGAAAAATGTGAAAAACCCCGATCTCTGGAAAAGATTTATTGAAATGTACAATAAACATACTCCAAAAATGCATTGGATAAAAGGGCATGCAGGACATTTTGAAAATGAACTCTGTGACAAACTTGCCGTAGCAGCTGCCAGCTCATCCAACCTGGAAATTGATAGTTATTTTGAAGGCCAGGAAAACAACTCTCTTTTTTAAAAAATCTAAATTTTAACTAAGGCATTCATTATTCCCTCATCTATTTTATCATTCATTGAAAAATCATTATCATATTCAGTAAAATTAACATTAAATACATATTATTAATTTGGGATTTAATATATTTACAGAATCTAATAAAAGTAATCCCAATTCAATGAATAAATTTTTACTGTCTTATATATCCCTCTTTCTGCTCTTTCTGTCAGGAGGGCTATTTTCCCAAACTTATCAATTGACAGGAAACCCTGTATCCACAACAGGATGGACTATGGTTTCTCCTACCCAGGTGAATGGAGATTTTGTTCAGCTTACTCCGGATACCAACAATCAATCCGGATCGATCCGGCTTAATGATCCTATTAATTTAAAATACTGTGACAAATGGAGAGTAGAATTTGATTTCAGAATGGACTCGAACCAAACGTCAAACGGAGACGGGATTGCATTTTGGTATCTTGCCAATCCCCCTGTCGCCAGCGTATTAGGCTCAGGCCTTGGAGTTTCTCAAAATGCAGTTGGTTTTATTGCAGGATTTGATACTTATAACAACACCACCACCGCTACGATGAGTAAGGTACATGTTGCCTACGGACAGGTTGCCAATACTTCAGATACCAATAACGTTGAATTTTTCAATACTCCCGGAAGTTCTTTTCACTCACCGGATCTTAATACCACCCTGCCTTTTCAGGGAACAACCTTTAAGCACGTTGAGGTAACAGCTCAGGTAGATCCGGCGGCACCTGCCAACTGGATTGTAAAAATCACCATTGACGGAACTATAATCTGTAATCAGTCTTTTGCCCCTGCAGGTACAGCAGCAGCAATGACCGTTGGATATTTTGGATTTTCAGCTTCTACAGGAGGAGCAAGATCCAGACATTCTATTAAAAATGTAAAAATCTATACCGATAAAGTTCCTATTTTACAAAATACTGCAACACAGTCTTTCTGCCCAAATCCCAGTACAGGATTCGGAACAGTTAATTTAACATCCTTTAATTCTCAGTTTGTAAGCGCGCCTTCCAATTATACATTCACTTATCTGCAAGGCTCCACTGTAATAACGAATCCTACTAATTTTCAGTTTAATGCCAATACTACAGTCACAGTTATTGTGAGAGACAATGCAGGGATATTGTGCGACAACCCGGACGGGAAAATACTTCTCGTTCTTGCTCCTCTTACCCTTACGGATAAGACACTGCTGGCGTGCAACAACAATAAAGAAGGGAAAGGAATTTTCAACCTCAACGCAGCAGATGTGGCCGGCGGACTCCCTGCAGTAAAAAAATATTACAAAACTCTGGCTGATCTGAATGCCGGAACCAACGAAATTCCAAATCCCGCCACTTACACTTCTGTAGCAGGAACGGTCTATGTAAAAGTAACTACCCCGTTGGGATGTACCGGCACTGCAAAAATAACACTCGCATTTTATCCGGAAACACCAGTAACAGAAGCGACATTAAGGTCATGTTTTCTGCAGAATAATATAACAAATGCAGTCTTTGACTTAACCACAGCTAACGTAACAACATTGACGAGTGATTTCACAAAAAGATATTATGCTTCTATAGCAGATGCCCTTGCTGGAACCAACGAGATCGTAAATCCGTCTCAGTATATGTCGGTAAGCACTGCAGTATATGTAAAAGTAACAGATGTCAATGCATGTTTCGCTCTTGCAAAAGTGAATCTCATTGTATTGCCTCCAATAACATCTGCTGTTTTAAAAGACAAAATAATCTGTGTGGATGCAATAACAGATCTGGATGCAGGCCCAGGCTTTGACGGCTATGAATGGAGTACCGGAGCAACAACTCCTTCTATTCATGGAGTAGGCGTAGGTCTTTATTGGGTTCAATTAAAGACAGGAAACTGCATCACAATACAGACGGTGAGAGTCATTGCTTCCGCCAACCCTGTCGTGACAAGCATCGACATCAATAATACAACAGTGACCGTGAATGTTTCAGGTGGTACTCCGCCGTATAAATTTTCCTTAAATGGTATTGACTGGCAGGATTCCAATACTTTCACAGGCCTTCACAGAGGCGAAGCTAAGGTTTTTGTTAAAGATTTTTATAATTGTGAACCTGTTGAAGTGCAGATTACAGTTCCGAATCTTATCAATGCCATCACACCGAACGGCGACAATGTGAATGATGTTATTGATTATTCTGTATTGGCTTACAAGAAAAACCTGGTTTTCATCGTGTATGACAGATATGGTAACAAGCTTTATGAAGCAGGAAAAACAAGAAACTACACCTGGGACGGAACGGCTTCCGGTAAAAAGATTCTTACAGGAACTTACTGGTACTCTATATCCTGGAATGAAAATGATAAGAATAGCACGCCTACAAAATATTCAGGTTGGATATTGGTAAAAAACAGAGAATAAGTAATCTATATAAAAATCACTCCTCATCGGGAGTGATTTTTTAATATATGAGGCTTGATTCCATGGTTCTCTCTTAATTTTAGTTCATGTCTATTCTTTTTTTAATTATTTCTTATCTATACCTGTTATTAGTTATATAATTGACAATTTTTGTTAAACAATTGACAATTATACATTATATACGGAAGATTAAAACGAATATATTTACAAGAATAACCTCAAACTACTCGCGTCACATGAAAAGAAAACTACTCATTTATTTTTTAACCATCTTTTTAAGTTTTTCAGGAAAGCTGTTTGCCCAAACTTATCAGCTTGCCGGAAATCCTGTTAACACAACCGGCTGGGACCTTGTTTCCAATGCAGCGGTTGACACCGATTTTATCCGGCTTACCACAGACAATACCAGTTTATATGGTGCTATAAAACTAGCCACCCCTATCACATTAAGCTATTGTGACAAATGGAAGGTGGAATTTGATTTTAGAATTGACGGAAACGGAACCGCACAGTTCGGGAGAGGAGACGGATTTACATTCTGGTATCTGGTAAATCCTCCGACAGGATTTGTATCCGGCGGCGGACTGGGAATTCCAGGAAATGCATCAGGGCTTATGGTAGGATTTGATATTTTCAACAATACCACGGAAGGCCAGATGAGTAAAATACATTTACTGTATGGCACTAACGACACTGCCGGAAACAATATCGAATACAATAACACACCCAACAGCACATTTCACTCTCCAGACCTCATCGCTACCCAGCCATTTGTAGGCCCAACTTATAAACACGTAGAAGTAAATGGAGAAACTGACCTTACGAACCCCACCAACTGGATTATAAAAATTAAACTAGACGGCGTTCTTATTGTAGATCAATCTTTTGCGCCATCAGGGGGAGCCATTGGAATGTCTCAGGGATACTTCGGTTTTTCAGCAGCCACCGGGGGAGCTTCAGCAAGGCACTCTATCAAAAATGTAAAAGTTTTCGTAGACAAAGTCCCAATACTGAATGCTACAGTGACCCCATTTGTATGCACTAATCCTTCTACAGGAACCGGAACAGTAAATCTAACTTCATTCAATTCGCAGTTTGTGAATAATCCTGGAAATTATTTATTTACTTATTATGTGTTAGGAAGCTCCACACCTATCACCAATCCGACAAGTTTTCAGTATTCCGGAAATACAACCATCAAAGTAGTTATCAAAGACCCTACGTCTACACTCTGTGACAACGGAGACGGAGTAATTCAGCTAAATCCTACCCCATTTGAAGCAACCAATGCATCACTTAGCGGATGTAACAATAACAATGCAGGAACAGCCACCTTTGATCTAACAACAGCAAACGTAACCACCGTACCTGGCTGTACCTTGCAATTTTATGATACAATGGCTGACCTGAATGCAGGAACCAACCAGATCCCGAATCCTACAGCATATGCTTCACCAGCGGCAGTCCTGTTTGTGAAAGTGACTACTCCTCAGGGATGTGTAAGTACTACAAAGGTTACTTTGAGCCTCAATCCTGTGGTAGTAGTCACTGATGCATCCTTAAGAACCTGCTTCCTTGAAACCAATCCATCATTGGGAACATTCAATCTGAGCAGCGCTCCTGTAGTAATTGGAACAGCACCAAAAAAATATTACCCATCCCTGGCTGATGCCGTAAGCGGAACAAATGAAATTTTAAATTTCTTAGCCTATACAGCACCATCGGGAGTAATTTATGTAAAGGTATTTAATGCACAAGGATGTTATTCTATTGCAAAAGTTACACTGACAGTTATATCACCAGTAAAATCCAGCATTTTACAGGACAAGATCATTTGTATTGAAGACAAAACCACATTGGATGCAGGACCTGGCTTCAACAGCTATGAATGGAGCACAGGGGCAACAACACAAGCTATTACCAATGTAGGAGTAGGCACCTATTGGGTAAAACTAAAAACCGGAGAATGTAAAGTACTGCAGACAGTAAAAGTATATGCTTCTGAACAGCCGGTGGTTACAAGCATCGATATCTCAGGAAACACAGTTACTGTTTTTGTAAACGGGGGCACTCCTCTTTACCAATATTCAAGGGATAATTTACAGTGGCAGGATTCCAATAGATTCACCAATGTTCCCAGAGGCGAGACTAAAATCTATGTAAAAGACAGCTATGATTGTGAACCTATTGAGATCAACATCACAGTACCGAACCTTATCAATGTGATCACGCCAAACGGCGATGGGGTAAACGATGCCATTGATTATTCTGCACTGGCTAATAAAAGAAACCTGGAGATCGGAATCTTCGACAGATATGGCTATAAGCTTTTCCAGGCAGATAAATCCAACAGATATGTATGGGACGGAACCACCAACGGAAGCAAAAAAGTTCCTACCGGAAATTACTGGTATTCTATCACATGGAATGAAAACAACAGCAAGAGTACACCTATCAAATTTTCGGGCTGGATTATGGTAAAAAACAGAGAATAAATTTAAATTGATTATTTTTTAAATATGCAGGATCACTCCAAATTTGGGGTGATCTTTTTGCTCTTTTCAAGGTATATATTTTAATTTAAAGACGCTTTATTCATATTCAATCCCTAAATTTGTCCTATGAATTATTTGGAAGCTTTAAGCAGAAGATATTCTGTGAAAAAATTTAATAACGAAATCATTCCTCAAGAGACCCTGCACAATATTCTTGAGTCAGGAAAGCTGTCCGCCAGCTCTCTTGGACTTCAGCCCTATAAAATTTTAGTGGTTGAAAGTGAGGCAATGAAACAGAAATTGATTCCTGCTTTCTATAATCCATCACAAATTTCCACCTGCTCGCACCTCATTGTCATTATTTCAAAGAAAACGATTGAGGAAAGCTATATTCATGGATATTTTAATCACATTTCCGAGGTAAGGGAAACTCCTGTTGAGAAACTCGACCTTTTCAGAAAAAGCATCAATCAGCATATTACCCAAAAAACACAGGATGAAATTTTCAACTGGGCAGAAAAGCAGTCTTATATAGTACTTGCAAACTTAATGTATACCGCCGCTATTGAAAATATAGATTCCTGTCCTATGGAAGGCTTCCGACAGGATATGATAGAGGAGATCCTCAACATCAATCCTGAAACAGAAAAAGTAACTGTCACCCTGGCTTTAGGCTACCGTTCTGAGGAAGATCATTTCCAGCACATGAAAAAAGTAAGAAAACCAAACGAAAAATTGTTTAAATTTATTTAATATTTAAATGATCGTACCTAAAGCAAGCCTATGATAAAAGCGGATGTATTAGTAATTGGTTCCGGCATCTCGGGACTTTCCTATGCCATTAAAGTTTCTGAACAGTTTCCTGATGCCAAGATCATCATTGTAACAAAATCTGACGAAGACGAAAGCAATACCAAATATGCGCAGGGCGGGCTGGCTGTAGTCACCGACTTTAAAAATGATAATTTCCAGAAACATATTGACGATACCATGCGTGCCGGAGACGGGGAAAACAAGCGTGATGTTGTGGAGATGGTTGTAAGGGAAGCTCCTGCAAGATTTAATGAAATTGTAGAATGGGGCGCCAATTTTGATATGAAAAATGGAGAATTCGCATTGGGAAGAGAAGGCGGCCACACCGAAAACCGAATCGTCCATCATAAAGACATCACAGGATTCGAGATTGAAAGAGCCCTGCTGGAAACAGCAAAAAACAGCCCGAATATTGAAATCCTTGATCATCATTACGTCATTGATATTATTACCCAGCATCATGTTCCGGGAAAAGAGGTCAATGAAGGAGAAATCAACTGTTATGGTGCCTATATTCTGGATGAAAAATCAAAAACGATTAAAAAAATCACTTCAAAAATAACATTAGCGGCGACAGGCGGCGCAGGACATGTTTATAAGAACACCACCAATCCAACTATTGCTACAGGAGACGGAATTGCCTTCGTAGCCCGTGCAAAAGGGAATGTTTCCAATATGCAGTACTACCAGTTTCACCCAACAGCATTGTACAGCAAAATCAACGGAATGCTTTTCCTTATCTCGGAAGCAGTACGTGGAGACGGTGCTAAATTAAGAACTAAAAAAGGTGAAAAATTCATGCACAAATATGATGAGCGTGAAGAATTAGCCTCAAGGGATATTGTTGCCCGGGCGATCGACAACGAAATGAAGATCTCCGGAGACGAATACGCGGGACTTGACTGCCGTGAAATGGATCACGAAAAATTCCTGGAACATTTCCCCAATATTTATAAAAAATGCAGAGAAGAGGGAATTGATCCCTTTACTCAACTGATTCCGATAGTACCCGCATGCCATTACCTAATGGGTGGCATTGAAGTTGACAGAGACGGACAGTCTTCAATCAGAAATCTTTTTGCTGTGGGAGAATGCACCAATTCAGGACTTCACGGAGCTAACAGATTAGCCTCCAACTCCTTATTGGAAGGTTTGGTTTTTGGACATAATGCCGCCATAAAAACTATTGCATTGCTTAAGGAAAACAATTTCAATTTTGACGACCTGAAAGCCGTTCCGGAATGGAATGAGGAAGGAATGAAGATCATGGATGAAATGGTCATCGTAAGCTATCTGAGAAAGCAGCTTCAGGAAATGATGAGTGACCTGGTAGGTATTGTGAGAAGCAACAGACGTTTGAGCATGGCATTGCAAAAGCATCAGGAAATAGCAGCAGCAGTTGATGAGATCTACCACTACTCTATTCTATCTCCACAATTATCCGAATTAAGAAACCTGACAACCGTTGCTCACCTCATCATTACCCAGTCTATGGAAATGACTGAAAATAAAGGAGCATTTTATAATAAAGATCTAGCCTAAAAGCATTTATAATGAAAAGACCAAGCTACGCTACAGATAAAGTATTAAAAACTTTTATCAAAAACGCCTTAGAAGAAGATATTCAGGACGGAGATCATTCTACCCTTTCCACAATTCCGAAAGATCTGAAACAGAGCGCTAAACTTCTGGTAAAACAGGACTGTATTTTAGCAGGTGTTGAACTGGCTGAAATTATCTTTAAGACTTTTGATAAAGATTTAAAAATTGAAAGATTTATCAAAGACGGAAATGCAGCTAAAGTAGGAGATGTCGCTTTTATCATTACCGGAAGTGCAAGATCCATCCTTTCCACTGAAAGACTTGTCCTTAATTGTATGCAGAGAATGAGCGGAATTGCAACTCTTACCTATGATTGGGATTCAAGATTGATTGGTACAAAAACAAAGCTTTTAGATACCAGAAAAACAACCCCAAATTTCAGAGTATGTGAGAAATGGGCCGTTGCAATAGGTGGCGGAACCAATCACAGATACGGACTTTATGATATGATCATGCTAAAAGATAATCATATTGATTACAACGGAAGCATTACGAATGCCGTAAAAATGGCAAAGGATTATATCAAAAAGAATAAGAAAAAATTAAAGATCGAGGTAGAAACAAGAAACCTTGAAGAAGTACAGGAAGCCATCAAAGCAAAAGTGGACAGGATTATGCTCGACAATATGAATGTTGCCACGATGAAACAAGCTGTGGAAATGATCAATGGTTCATGCGAATCTGAAGCTTCAGGTGGAATTACCCGGGAAATGTTAAAAGAAATTGCATCTACAGGGGTCACCTATATCTCTGCAGGAGCCCTTACCCACTCGGCTGAAAATATTGATTTGAGTCTCAAAGCCGTGAAATAGCGTTATATTTTTAATAAAAACACCCACTATTTATTAAAAACTCAATAATATGATTTTCTTCATGTAAAAATTCATTTTTTATGCATTGCATTGATTATCAAGGAATTGATTCTTATTAAGATTAAGTAAAAATTAACATACAGTTAATATTAGTTAAATTTTATTTCCCCAATTTTGCAGAAAATTAAATCTAACTATTACTAACGATTATGAAATTAATCAACAAATCGATGCTATCCGTAGTGATTACTTTATCTACAGCTAGTGTTTATTATGCTCAAGAAGTTCAGGACACAGTGAAAACTAAATCCAATGACATTGAACAAGTTGTACTAACTGGTGTTGCCGATATCGCTAAAGATAGGAAAACGCCGGTAGCGGCTTCAACAATTAAAGAAGCACAAATAGTACAAAGATTGGGTAACCAAGAATTCCCTGAGATTCTATCAACAACTCCTTCCATTTATGCTACAAAAGGAGGTGGTGGTTTTGGAGACGGACGTATGAACGTAAGAGGTTTTGATACTTCTAATACCGCCGTAATGATTAATGGAGTTCCTATTAATGACATGGAAGGTGGCACAGTATATTGGTCTAACTGGGCTGGTCTTTCTGATGTAACTTCCGCAATGCAAATACAAAGAGGTCTTGGAGCTTCAAAATTAGCAATTGCTTCTGTTGGAGGTACAGTTAACATTATTACAAGAGCTGCAGATAAGAAGAGAGAAGGTAATGTAACTTTAGGTCTTGGTAATGACGGTTATCTTAAAACTTTATTTTCTTATAATACAGGAAAATCTGCAAAAGGATGGTCTACTTCATTCTTGATGAGTAGAACAGCCGGAGCAATGTATATTGATGGTTCAGATTTTGAAGCATACAACTATTATTTCGCTTTAGGTTTCCAGCCAAATAAAAAACACGATTTCCAATTTACCTTTACAGGTGCTCCACAATGGCATAACCAAACTTTTAACAACACCATCGCAACCGATTTGGATATGGGCGACGGAAGATTAGACGGTGTTTTGTCAGATAAACCAAATAGAAAGTATAACTCTAACTGGGGATATCTTAATGGCAGACAATTTTCACAAAGTGTAAATTACTATAGCAAACCTGTTGCATCTATCAACTGGGATTGGAATATTTCTGAAAAATCAAAATTATCTACTGTAGGATACGCTTCTTGGGGTAGAGGTGGTGGAACTGGAGTTTTAGGTTCTATCAACGGAAAAAATATTAATGCTCTACCAAAAACAGCAGACGGTTTGATTCGTTTTGATGACATTTATGCATGGAACACAGGCCAAGCAGTTGCTGATTTCGGAGCAAATAACAAAACACCTTTTATTGGAACAAGTTCCAATGGTATTACAAGAAGAGCTAGTGTAAACTCACATGACTGGTATGGAATTCTATCTAATTTCCAACATAAAGTTAACGATAACTGGAACTTTTCAGTAGGTATAGATGCAAGATACTACTACGGTTATCACCCAGGTCTTGTTACTGACTTCTTAGGAAACAGAGAATATCGTGAAGCTGGTAACTACAACCAATCTCCATATTATACCGTTACACAATCATATAATCCAACACCTTCTGCAAATCCGTTTGCCGCTGCTGTAAAAGACAAATCACAGATTGTGTACAGAAATTATGATGGTAAAGTTCTTTGGGGTGGTGTTTTCGGACAGTTAGAATATACGAATGATAAAATTTCAGCTTTCGTACAAGGTTCTGCATCTGAGCAGAGCAACCAAAGAATTGACAAGTGGGTTTGGGATGGAACATCTGCCGTTCCTACTGGTATATCTACTACACAGCAAGGACAAGCGGTAAGCCAAACAACAGATCAAAAATTTAGATTTGGATACAATGCAAAAGCTGGTGTGAATTATAACATCGACGAACACCACAATGTTTTCGTAAATGCAGGTATTTATTCTAAACAACCTAATCAGAACGCTATTTTCCCTTATTCTTTACCAACCAAAACATTTGGTTCTTTGTATCAGCAAATTGAAAACAAAGATATAAGAAATGAGAAAGTATCATCTGTAGAAATCGGTTACGGATTCAAAAGTGACAAATTCAGAGCCAATCTGAACGGATATTACACAGACTGGAAAGACAGATTTGTACGTGTTACCGGTATTGCTTATAATAATGCTGATGGTACTCCTGGTACAAACGGTACCGCAAGTTTAACAGGTGTACGAGAAGTGCACATGGGTGTTGAACTAGAGACATTCTACAAACCTTTAAACTGGTTGGAAATAAACGGAATGCTTTCTCTAGGAAACTGGAAATATAAAAACAACCCAACAGGAAGAATAGCTGACGTAAATGGAGATCCAATTATTACAAACGGAGTAGACGGAGTTACCTTGGCTTTGGATGGGCTGAAAGTTGGAGATGCTGCACAAACAACAGCTGCATTAGGTGCAACAGTAAAACCTGTTAAAAACCTTGATGTTTTCGCAACCTGGAGATACTATGACAATTTATACGGAACATTTAGCATCAATAATAGCTATATTATTAAAGATGGAGTTATACCCGCTTCCAGAGCAGAAAAAGGATCTTTAAAGGCTCCTTCTTATAATCTGACAGATGTTGGAGCTTCTTATACATTTAATTTGAATAATGGTAGCAGACTAATAGTTACAGCGAATATCTATAACTTATTTGATACTACTTATATTTCAGATTTAAGATCTTCAAACAAAAAAACATTATCAGACTATAAAGATATTGCAGGTGGGTTAACAGCTCAACAACAGCTTGATTCTTACAATGCAAATTCTAAAAATTTCTACAAAGGTTTAGATGTTAGCAACAATGTTTATTTCGGATTCGGAAGAACTTGGGCTGCTTCTCTTTCTTACAGATTCTAATAAGATCACAATATTAGATTTTATAAATATCTATCCCGGCTTTTCGCCGGGATTTTTTTATTTTTATAAAAACAATTTCATGGAAGAAGCACTCGAAAACTTTTTAAACCATTGGAAAAACAAAAAGTATGTTCTGGGAATTCTACTCACCGGCAGTTATGCTGTAGGACTGCAGAATAAAAACTCAGATATAGATATCAGGATTATATTTGACAAGTCTAAAACAAAAACCCTAAAGGGACTGACCACCATCAACAACTATACCTTCTCCTATTTGGGCAGAAATACTGAATCTATTAAAAAAAAATTCAATAGCGAATTTATTAACAGACAGAAATTTGAAGCCTATATTTTTAATATAAGCAAGGTTCTTTATGATCCGAAAAACATCGTAACGGATTTACAGGAACTTGCAGCAACCTATACAATAACTCCCTTTTTAAAAAAAACAAATATAAAAAGTGAAGTAAAGGCAGGGCTGTATGGGCTGTACAACCATAAAAATCATTTGCTTTCTATTGATGAAGACTCTCCTTTCTTCTCCTATCATTATCATATCCTTTTAAAGAAAACACTTCATTTCTACTCATCATATCTAGGATATGAGACATTTTTAGATACTAAAACAGAAAAGGTTCTCTGTGATGCTGCATACAGAAAGATATATCATTGGGATGATTTTCCCGATAAAGATTTTGTAAAGTTATGGGTTTCATGCATTGATCCTAAAAACATCAACAAAAAAACAGCAATAACAATTTATCACTACATAGAGAGCAAAATAGAAAAAATCAATGAAGAAAATTTTAGAATATACTGGATGGAGTTTTAATTTTCACTACTTTAGAGACAAATAAGTTAAATTTTAATCATGAACAAAAAGAAATTAATTTTAAAAAAGACAAAAATCTCTAAACTCAATACAAATATTCTGGACAGAAACCATAAAGGAAATATCAAAGGAGGTGATGTGGTGATGCCTAATACCCACCCAACCCCTGTATATGGAGGCGATGGTGGTTCAGCCCACGGTGCATGGTATCACGAAGGATATGACGCCCAGACCAATGCAATTCATGGAACGACATGCTACTACGATTGTGGGTCATAATAAACCTCTTAATCATTAAAAAAACATCCACCTATAAAACCCTATAAATCACATGAAAAAGAAATTAACATTGAAAAAAACGAAGATCTCAAAACTTAATTTTACGCCATTAAGCAGAAATCTTAAAGAAAACATTAAAGGCGGAGATGTGGTTCAGCCTAATACCCACCCAACCCCTGTAATAGGCACGGAAAATGCTTCCGGTCAGGGATACTGGCAGCACGCAAGCTATGATGCACAAGGCAATCCTATCCATAGTACGGAATGTTACTATGTGTGTGTATCTTAACCGCTCACTTTAAAAATTATGGCCATAGTAAATTTTGTTTTACTATGGCTTTTTATTCAACAGCTTTCATGTCTTCAGCTTATTTTAAAACAAACTTGGATCAAAAATTACAGGATATTTATGTCCATATGGGACATCATTATACCCAATACAGCAAAATAGGAGCATTAAACGGCTTGGCTGGCATTGCTCTTTTTCAGTTTTATTACGAGGAAAGTTTGGGACTACACTCAGAGAACAGTCTTAAAACAATAAATTTCTGTATTGGAAAAATAAATGAAGGGCATTTTTCCGCTTCTTACTGTAATGGTTTGGTCGGCTTTGCATGGCTTTTAAATCATCTGGAAGAGTATAATTTTGTAGGAAAAGATGAATTCACCTCCATATTATCAGCAATAGATACGCAAATCGAATATTACCTGCAACAATATATTCTGCATGACAATTACGATTTTTTTCACGGGGCTCTTGGATGTATTTTTTATTTTTTAAAAAGAACTAGTCACACCAGGGAATATGAAAAACAGATTTCCCTGTTCTTTTCAAAACTTCCCGATTTATACAAAACAATCCGTGATTATAACCTTTGTAAACTTGCAGTATCTGAAACTATTGACGGAAAACTAAAAAAAAGACTTCATCTGGGGCCCGCCCACGGCATATCCGGAATTATAGCAATTCTTGGTATAGCCTATAGTAAAAAGTATTTCCAGGAACAGTCTGAACAGTGGCTCGAAAAGTTTACCCAATTGGTTCTGGAAGCTAAAATGCCGCAGGATTCCATATCTACCTTTCCGATATGGATTGATTTGGAGACAGAAGAAAAGACATTTAGCAGCTTAAGTTGGTGCGCAGGCGATACAGGTATAGGAGCAACTTTACTAAATACTTCAACCTTGCTTGGGAAGCCGGTATGGAACGGTCAGTCATTAGATATTTTAAAAAAGGCAGCACAAAGAAAAGATATAACACAATCCATGATTAATGGCTACGGAATATGTCATGGTTATTTAGGGGCTTCTAGAATCTTTTCAAGGGCATATGATACAAATCCTGTCCAAGAATTTGAAGTTGCTTCCTTATACTGGCTAAAGAAAGGCATGGATTCGCTCATTATCACAAAAGAGTCCCCGATGAGCATTCTTAACGGACTAGCCGGAGCGGGGTTAGTGATGCTTGATTATCAACAAAAAAAAATAAGCAGCTGGGATGAATGCCTGTTAATTTCATAAATAAAAATCATAATGAGTAAGTTTCCTTACAAAGTTTTAAATCAATATGTTCTAAGAACTCCATCAAAACCGCTTAACTTATTAACAACACTTTTCAAAGGCAAAGACATTCAGAAAGAACAGCTTAAAAACTTAGTGGATGACGTTTATTTCAAGGAAGCCTTATTCTTGGCCTCTCCTTTACTTTACTCCACTCTTTTAAAGTGGCTGGAAGAGGAATTAAGCAAGGAAAAAGAAGAGAAATTAAAAATATCCTTACTTAAATATATCAGCAGAATGTCTTCACGCTGTACGCCCTTCGGATTATTCGCAGGATACTCCCTAGGAAAATTTGGTGATTATAATGCAATAGAAATAAATACAGAAAACCAATATCTGAGATATACAAGGCTGGACATGCAATATCTCATTACCTTTTCCCAGTATCTGTCCGATGACAAAAAATTACGGAATAGTTTTATCTACCATACCAACAGTAGCATTTATAAAGCAGGCAGCCAATACAGGTATATAGAATACAGCTATCCCGGAGGACTGCAGAGAATTCATCACATCCAGGCCCTTGATGCTACACCCCATTTGGAATTTATTATCAATAAGGCCTCCAGCGGTTCCACTATAAATGCTTTGACTGAGCAGATGACTCAGTACGATACGGAGATCACCCCTGCCGAAGCCAAGCGATTCATTAACGAGCTTATAGATCATCAGATTTTTGTAAGCAACATAAGTGGGGCCGCAATTGGGGATGATTATTTCACCTCAATCACCAATGTATTTTCCCGAATCAAAAATAACAGCTACAGTGAAAGATTTGCACAAATCAGCAATGAACTTACTCAACTCGATAAAAAAATCCCCAACACAATCGACATCTATTATAACCTGAAAAATAAGATTGATGAACTGGGGATAAAAACAGATCCTAAATTTCTTTTCCAGACCGATTTATCTGTCACTGCAAAAACCAATGTTCTGGACAAAACTATCATTAAAGATCTTCAGGACGGTCTCAATATTCTCAATAAAATATCATTTATTTCAGAGAAAAAAGACAGTCCTCTGCTGGACAACTTTATTACAAAATTCAGAAGAAAATATGAAGACCGCGAAATCCCTTTATCAATTGCATTGGATAACGAAATTGGAATCGGATACGGGATACATCCCAACATCATTCCCGGAAACCATTTTCTGGAAAGTCTCCAGATTCCTGTTCAAAGAAAAAATAAGAGCGAAATAAAATGGGATGCCGCCAGTGAGCTCTTTCATCATAAAATAACAGAGGCCCTCAGAAAAAATGAAAAAATTATTATGTTAACATCATCAGATATCCATCAAAATACAGATGAAATGTGGGATGATATTCATGACACTTTCTCTCTGATGGCAGAGATCGTTCATACAGATCATGAACAAAAAATCTTTTTCCATGGGTTCAGCGGGGCTAGCGGAGCCAATTTATTCGGAAGATTCTGCTCATCGGATTCCACACTGAGAGAACATACCCTGAATATTACCGACATTGAAAAAGAAATCAGGAAAAATTACATTATTGCAGATATATCGCATATTCCGGAATCAAGAATAGGAAATGTCATCTGCCGTCCAGATTTCGCAGAGTATGAAATCCCTTATTTATCCAGATCTGAAAAAGCGGCAGAATTCCAGCTGACAACCTCGGATTTAATGATTTCTGTACGCAATAATAAAATACTTTTGCGATCGAAAAAATTAAACAAATACATCATTCCCCGTCTTACAACCGCCCATAACTATAGCAGCAATTCTCTTCCTGTCTATCACTTCTTGTGTGATCTGCAGAACCAAGGAAACAGGTATGGACTTGGGCTGAATTTAGGATTAATGGAAAAAAATTATAAATACATTCCCAGAATAGAGTACAAAAAATGCATTCTTAAAGCTTCTACCTGGAATCTTACCAAAGAAGACATGTTTATCTTTACAAAAAAATATACCTTAGATGAAGAACTTTTTGATTGGATGAAAGAAACCCAAAAAGAATGGAATCTCCCTCAATACGTTTTGTTTGCTGAACATGATAATGATCTTCTCATTAATCTTGAAAACATCAGCAGTATAAAAATGTTAATAGATACCGTAGGGACCCGGGAAAGTTTTACTCTTAAAGAATTTCTGTATACCGATACAGATCAGCTGGTAAAAAGAAACGGAAGCAGCTTTACCAATCAGTTTATATTTACTTTTTATAATAACCAAAAACTTTCTGCAATAAGAAATGCAAAATAATATTCAGCGGATTTTTCCACCTGGCAATAAGTGGCTTTACTACAATATATTTTGTGGATATAATGCTGCAGATCATATTTTGATTAATCATCTCAATACTTTAAGCCTGTCTCTACTTGCTCAAAATCTTATTGACCAATGGTTTTTCATAAGATACAATGATCCTTCCTATCATATCAGGTACAGAATAAGACTGAAAGATCAGGATCAGGTGGGTTTAATTATTAATACATTAAACAAATTACTGGAAAATCTGATGTCAGATGAATACATATGGAAATTACAGATAGACACCTATACGCGGGAGATTGAAAGATATGGCGCTTCAAGCATGGAACTGGCAGAAAACATCTTCTTTTATGACAGCAGTATCATTATCAATATCCTCAATTCTCTTAACGAAGATCAGGAGAATATCCGTAGTCTATGGGCATTAAAACTGATTGACCTTTATCTCTCCGTTTTTAATTTCTCGCTTTCAGAAAAATTGGAATTTGCAGAAAAACTCAGAAATCATTTTTACAGCGAATTTAGTATTGAAAAAAATACAAAGAAGCAATTTGATAGACTGTATAATGAAAACAAGCATACGATTGATGCATTTCTAAGTAAAAAAACGAAAAAAATAAACACCTCTCCCTTGGCAAACGCTGCTTCAAAAATACTCTCCCTGAAAGAAAAAAAGTGTCTTAATGTAGATTTCTACAGTATGATATCCAGTTTTATTCATATGTCAATAAACAGGCTTTTTAGGGGAGACAACAGAATGCATGAGCTCGTTTCGTATGATTTCATATGGCGGTATTATAAAAAAACACATTATTTCCACACAAGTACAAAGGATCATGGAAGCTAAAAAATACTACTCTTCTTTAAAAGTTTATTTTCAGAACAATGAGCCTGCTTCTCTCAGTAAAGGCCTGAATGGCAGATGTGCTGTTGCCATCTTTATGTTTGAATATTACAGGATTTCCTCCGACATAGAAGCTTACAATTATGGAACAGAACTAATAAAGACAGAATTAAATGAAATAAACTTAATCCACAATGTATCTCTGTTTGACGGACTATGTGGGATAGCCTGGACGGTACAATATCTCTCAAAGGAAAAGATGATTGATCTGAATGCGGATTCTTATCTTTCCCAATACATCGAAAAACATTTGGAAAAATTCAGGGATTCTCATATCAATTTCAGTCATCCCATACAGCTTGAATATTTCAGTGACCTTCTTTTCTATTTTTCGGAACGGCTGTCCCATACCGGAAAGAAACTTCAGAAGGAGAATTATTTTCACACCTTAAATCAGACCTTAATCATCCTCTACAACCATTTTATACAGATAGAAAAGTATAACTCTCAACAAAATATATCCTTTGAAAGCCTGTTTCCAGTAATAAGATCCTGTGTGTATGTATCTGAAACCAGTTTTAAATCCTCATTAATCAATATACTGCTACATAAAGCTTTACTCTGGATAAAAGACAGGAAAATTCATCAGATTCAAACAGCCTATGAGCAATTTATTCTAAAAAAGGCAGCCCAATATGCTTCTTCATCACACTGGAGTATCGAAAAATTCACCTCTGAATTCAAAGCAGGGGAAAACGTTCTTAAAAAGGAAGAAAACACCTTTGGAATATGGAATAATAGCCTTACAAACAGCGCCGTTAGAAATATTTCGGAATTAAATGCCAAAAAGTGCCCCGGATTAAAGTACATATTAGAATCCACATATAATTACTGATCATACGCCCGGGATTTTTGCTATATTTGTGTACAAAAAATTGAATATGGATTTTTACAAGATTTTGCTTAATGCACACAAAGGATTCGGATATCTTGAACTTCTTTTGGTCTCATTATTTATTATTGCCCTTTTAGCTACCATGTTTGGCTTCAGCGGTAAAGTGAACAAATTTCTAAAGAAGACTACCCTCTTCACTATGATATTTTTTCACGTTCAGTTTTTAATCGGAATTATCATGTTGGTGATCAATTTCACAAAAGGACTGGATATGGGTTCCGTAATGAAAAATGCTGATTTGAGATTCCAGTATGTAGAACACCCATTTTCTATGCTGATCGCAGCCGTATTGATGACTATCATTAATAAGAAAGTAAAGTCTAATGACACGATTTCTTTAGGAATTGTGATCATGGGTCTTATCGCGGCAGGTTTATTTGCATTCGCGTTCCCTTGGATGAGAGTCTTTGGGGCATAAAATATAAATACAAAGTTGTCAATGTTATAGCTTTGTAATAGTTTAACTTAAATTTTTAATTAAATCAATGAAAGTAGCTGTAGTAGGTTCAACAGGAATGGTTGGACAAGTCATGCTTAAAGTTTTGGAGGAGAGAAACTTCCCTGTAACAGAATTAATTCCCGTAGCATCTGAAAGATCTGTAGGAAAGAAGGTGAAGTATAAACAGGAGGAATTTACGATTGTAAGCATGAAAGACGCTATAGCTGCCAAACCGGATATCGCTATTTTTTCTGCCGGAGGAGACACTTCTCTTGAATTTGCCCCTCTGCTTGCAGAAGCTGGTACTACCGTGATTGATAATTCTTCTGCTTGGAGAATGGATCCTACCAAAAAACTGGTTGTCCCTGAGATCAATGCAGATGTTTTAACCAAGGAAGATAAGATCATTGCCAATCCAAACTGTTCTACCATTCAGTTAGTAATGGTTTTAGGACCACTGAATAAGAAATATGACCTGAAAAGAGTGATTGTTTCTACATATCAGTCTGTAACAGGAACAGGAAAAAATGCCGTTGATCAGCTTAACGCCGAAATAAGCGGAGATGATAGCGTTGCTAAAGTATATCCTTATCAGATCTTTAAAAATGCTCTTCCTCATTGTGACGTGTTCAGCGATGATGATTATACTAAAGAAGAGATCAAATTAATGAAGGAGCCTAAGAAGATTTTAGGTGATGACACTTTCAACCTTACCGCAACAGCAGTGAGAGTTCCTGTTCAGGGAGGTCACTCAGAAAGCGTAAATATTGAATTTGAAAACGAATTTGACCTTGACCAAGTAAGAAAAATTTTATCTGAAACTCCCGGCGTAGTCGTAATGGATAACGTGAAAAACAACGAATATCCCATGCCGCTGTACTCCGAAGGAAAAGACGAAGTTTTCGTCGGCAGGATAAGACGGGATCTCTCGCAGCCCAAAACGCTCAACCTCTGGATCGTAGCAGACAATCTGCGAAAAGGAGCAGCAACAAACGCTGTACAGATTGCAGAATACTTAGTAGCCCACAACTTAGTTTAAACTAACAAAATAAAAAAGAGTCTCAGAATTGAGATTCTTTTTTTTATCAAACTATGGAAAATAAAAAGACCATTACCCACAAAGACAAAATAGGATTCCAAAAAATTATTGCGGTTTTTGGAGTCATCTTATTCATTGGAAAAATTATCGCTTGGAAACTTACCAATTCCGATGCCGTATTTTCTGATGCCATGGAAAGTGTTGTGAATGTTATCAGTGCATTTATGGGACTCTACTCTCTTCATCTTGCAGCCAAGCCAAAGGATGATGACCACCCTTACGGCCATGGAAAAGTAGAATTTGTAACATCCGGTATTGAAGGTGCTTTAATAGCCATTGCCGGGATTATGATTATCTATGAAGGCATCAATAGTCTCATCGTAGGAAAAACGCTCAATAAGCTAGATCTTGGAATATGGATCATTGCTGCCACTGCTATTGTCAATTACCTTCTGGGTTATATTTCCATTAAAAAAGGGAAGGCAGAAAATTCCCTGGTTCTTATTGCATCCGGAAAACATCTACAGTCCGACACCATCACAACGCTTGGTGTTGTCATTAGCTTAATTGTGGTTTATTTCACAAAGATTTACTGGCTGGATTCTGCTGTAGCTCTGACTTTTGGAGCTTATATTATCTTTGTTGGTTATAAGATTGTCAGAAAATCTTTAAGTGGTATTATGGATGAACAGGATCCTGAATTATTAAACCAGATCATCCGAGTACTTGAAGACAACAGAAGAATAGAATGGATTGATGTTCACAATATGAAGATCCAGCAGTTCGGAGCCAACCTCCACATCGATGCTCATATAACCCTTCCTTGGTACTACAGCCTTCGGGAAGCTCATAACGAAATGGAAAAAATGATCATTTTATTGGCTAAAAATACCAACAGAAGCGTAGAATTCAACTTCCATATGGATGACTGCAAGCCTGTATCATGTTCTGTATGCCAGATCAAAGACTGCCCTGTCCGTGAAAAAGATTTTGTAAAAAGAGTTCAATGGACTCCGGAAAATGTGACAAGTGTTGATAAGCATACTGCGGACTAACTTACTTAACTGCTTTGCTTTCTATAGTAAAACATCGGAACAATTAAAAGCAGTGCTAAAGGCTGAATGACAAACCTTCTCATATAAAAGGAAAAAAGATAACCTATTTCAAACCGGTCATAGATGCAGTAAAGATAAATAGGGAACGTAATCACAAAAATAATGCTGATCAGCAATGCTCCTTGTACTGTCCATTGCCTGTTTTTAAAAAGACACTGAATAATCAGACAGGAAAAAATAAGATTAAGGATAAACCTGAAAAGATGTCCCACAACTAATTTTGCCCATTCAAACTGCGGGAATGTGATATTTTTATTCGCTTCATGAAAATACTCCAGGAAAGGATCGTAAAAGATTTTATCTTCCAGCAGCCGCACGCCTACAAGACCACAGACCCCTCCTATTATTAAAAGCCAGTTAAGAATTTTCATTTTTTAAAGCAAAGAATTTAATCCATATCAGCCAAAGAATGATCACCGTTCCGTAAATAACCGCCGGAAAAATAAAGTCATGGAATATTTTTCCATATTCTTTATGATCCGTCACTACAATATTTAGACCCGCAATTCTTATAATATTCATGATATAAAGCAATACAAGGCCCGCAAGTACAAAAATAAATGTTTTTGAGCCTTTATAAAAAGCAAATACAAAAGAGGTGAACAGGATCATGACAGAAATAGCATTGCAACCTTCCACCATCCTTGTTGCATAATTTTTCTTCACATAAAACCAAACCTGCTCGTTTTTCACATCATTATAAAGCAGTGTAGGAAATCCCATCACATTCTGGATAGAAGTAACCTGCCTGGCAACTATCTGCGAAAAAGGATCCAGTCCGTCGGCCTTAAAACTATTAAGGTAAAACTGATACGCAAAAAGCAGCACCAGATAGATGACAATAAATCTCAGCAAAATGCTTAAAACCGGTTTAAAATCCTTTAGCATAGTACAAATATAAAAAATAGACTGAAATTCAAGCTAATAAATGTTTTGATTTCAAATATCAGACGTTAGATATCAGACATTGGACTTTAGATGATAAATAATAATTAACCAGCCTCAAGTCTCAACTAATATCTGCAACTTCCAAGCCCTTCAGCCTGAGATAACTCAACTTGAATCCCAAAACTCAAACCCAAAATCCTCAAACTCATAAACTCCCATTAAATTAGTATATTTGTTTCCATATTATGACTTCCAAAAACGCAAAACTATTTTTTGAAAACTATCTGGGGGAACCATCTTCTGAGTTCATTACGCTCGCTCAAAGCGGTTCTGCCAGGGTAAATTTCCTGGCATCATCCAGCACCGGAAAATATATTGTCACGAGCAATGAAAATATCCCGGAAAATGAAAGTTTCCTGTATTATTCAGAAATTTTTTCAGGTTTAAAATTGAATACTCCCACTATTTTTGCGGTCTCAGACAACAGAAAGATGTATATACAGGAATTTCTTGGTGGACAGACACTTTCAGAGATCATTACCAAAGAAGGACTTTCTACTCATGTAAAAAGTTTAGTAAAACAGACCTTAGAAAAACTTTTTCAGCTTCAGATCCAAACCCAAGGGAAAATTGACTTTTCTAAAACGTTTGAATACGAAAAGTATGATGAGCTTCCTATAATCCACGATTTATACTATTTCAAAAATTTTGTAGCGGATGTGCTGGAACTGGAATATCAAAAATCCTCACTGCTGAAAGAATTTAAACAGATTGCCAATCTTATTGAAAATCTTGAGCCTAAAGGAATTATGATCCGTGATTTTCAGGCCAGAAACATTATGGTTAACGAAGAAAGTAAAGTTTCGTTCATCGACTATCAGTCTGCTATGGAAGGGCCGCTGATGTATGATGTCATCTCTTTTCTTTTCCAGGCTAAAGCTGATTTTCCGGAAGATTTTAAAAACGAAATGCTCAATTATTACATAGAACAGTTTGATAATGAGATCATTAAAAACCAACTAAAGAATTCGGTAAAGCCCATTCAGATGATGAGATTCTTACAGGTTCTTGGGGCTTATGGCTTTAGAGGACTGATTCAACGGAAGCAGCATTTCTTAGCCAGTTTTGAAAAAGGAATTCAGAATATCACAGAGTTTGCGTCATCCTGGGAGCAGATGAAAGAATACCCGGAGCTGAAAAAGGTAATAGAACAGCTTTCTGCGGAAGATTTAAAATTAAAAATCAATACTATTTTGAATCATTAATATCAATTAAAAGACATGTCAACCCGAGCCAAATCGAAGGTTAAAATCAATATAAAACGGAAAAAACCTTAATGGTTTAATAAAAATAAAGAACAATGCTACACATCGACATACACAGTTTTTCATACAAAAAAGGAGGAATTCCCAAGGACAATTCAGGAAATGGCGGAGGCTTTACCTTCGACTGCAGAGGAATTTTGAATCCCGGAAGAATTGAAGAATATAAAATCCAGACAGGAAACGATATCGGAGTTCAGGAATATCTTGAAACAAAAACTGAAATGCCTAAATTCCTGGAGCTGGTAAAAGCTATCATATCAATCAATATTGATAATTACCTGGCACGAGGCTTTGAAGACCTGCAGATCAGTTTCGGATGTACGGGAGGGCAGCACAGATCAGTTTATTCTGCAATCAAAATTGCTGAATTTATCAAAGAAAAATATCCGGAAGGAACAGAGATAAGCCTTCACCATGACGAACAGCACCATCTGAATGTGAGTAATGGATAATGAGCAATAAGTACTATTTATTATACTTATTATCGAATCCTTAAATCACTCATTACCCATCACTCATTACCTATACTATATGAAAGCTTTAATTTTCGCTGCCGGGAAAGGCACAAGGCTGAAACCTTTTACGGATCATCATCCAAAAGCCCTTGCTAAGGTAAACGGCATACCGCTTCTGGAAAGAAATATCAATTATCTTAAAAGCTTCGGAATAAAAGATTTTGTGATCAATATCCATCATTTTGGAAATCAGATTGTTGAATTTTTAAATAAAAACAGTAATTTCGGATGCAGCATTGAAATCTCGGATGAGAGGAATGAGCTGCTGGAAACCGGTGGCGGCTTGATTTTTGCTAGAAAATTCCTCGATCACGGGGAAGATTTTCTGATCATGAACGCTGATATTTTAACAGAGATCAATATCAATGCTCTTGTTGAGTATCACAAAAAGATAAAAGATTTTGCTACTTTAGCGGTTTCAGATAGAGATAGTTCGAGAAAATTACTTTTCAACGACGATATGGTTTTGAGAGGCTGGCTCAATGTACAGTCGGGGGAACAGAGGCTTGCGGAATTCAACAAAGGTTTTAAAGCTCTTGCCTTCAGTGGCGTTCACTGTATCAATCCCGCTATCTTTGAAAAAATAAAAAGAACCGGCAAGTTTTCTGTTATGGAGGAGTATCTGGATCTGATGCAGACTGAACATATCCACGGATTTGTACATGACAGCATTCTGATAGATGTAGGAAGACCGGAATCGGTAATAGAAGCCGAAAAACATTTTAAATAATTTCGCATGGAAATGGAGGGAACGAGGGATGAAAGTTTGATAAACCCTGAATTAGATATAAACGAAACAAAGCTTCACAATAGTCTCAGACAAAAAACCTGGGACGAAACCATTACCAAGGACAGCTGGATGGTGTTTAAAGTAATGGCTGAATTTGTGGATGGCTACGAAAAGCTGGCCAAGATCGGCCCGTGTGTTTCTATATTCGGGTCCGCAAGGCTGAAGCCAGAAAGTAAGTACTACGAAATGGCTGTAGAAATTGCTGAAAAAATCACTAAACTAGGCTTCGGAATCATTACCGGAGGTGGCCCGGGCATTATGGAAGCGGGCAATAAAGGTGCATTCAATGGCCAGGGAAGATCTATCGGGCTTAATATTGATCTGCCTTTTGAGCAGCATTTTAATCCTTATATTAATAAATCTTATTCTATGAACTTCGATTACTTTTTTGTAAGAAAAGTAATGTTCGTAAAATATTCCCAGGGATTCGTGGTAATGCCTGGAGGCTTTGGAACTCTTGATGAGCTTACGGAAGCTATAACACTGATCCAGACTAATAAAATAGGTAAATTCCCGATCGTTCTTGTAGGAAGTGAATTCTGGGGTGGCCTGTTGGAATGGTTCAAAGCAACACTGTTAAAAGAAGGAATGATCGCGGAAGATGATCTGGATTTATACAGGGTGGTAGATACGGCGGATGAAGCGGTGGCCCACATTAAAGCATTTTATGACAAATATTCTGTGAATGTAAATTTTTAATTGGCATATTATTTGTGACCTATAACTAGCAAGTATGATTTGTAAATCTATTAATTAAGATGAAAAAACTTTTATATATATCAGGAATTTTAACATTTTTTGTGTTAATGAGTTTTATGTATGTAGACTTTTTCTCTTCAATGACCAAAGTGGATTATATAGATGGAAGTAAAACATTGAAGTTTACCACAAAAATGAATACCAACCATATTTCTGATGCTATAAAAATCAATCCTAATACAGCAGGATTTGAGGCAGAGGTTAAAAAATATGTGAATAATAATTTTGATGTGTACATCAATGGCTCTCCGAAAACTATAACCTTCACCGGAAGTCAGGTAAGCGGAGAAACTGTATGGGTATATTTCGAGACCAGCGGAGTGTCGGATATCAATACCTTGAAGATTAAAAATACCATTCTTTTAAGTTCTTTTCCTAAGCAATTCAACGTTGTGAGTATTGCTTACAAAGGAAGTCAGAAAGTAATGAATTTCCAGCGAGGAAAAGAAGTGAATGAAGTTTCTTTCTAAACAGGAATAATTTTAAAAATAGTAACCACTGCTGAGATGCGGTGGTTTTTTTGTGTAAAGTTTTCCTTAATTATTTATTATTTTTTCACAAGTCAATGACAAAACTGTAAATTTATAAAAATAATTATACTAATATACCAATGCGAAAACTTTACATTAGTGCGCTATTCCTGTGATATTTTTGAGTATGTCAGCTCAGGAAGTAGTCTGGCACAAAGACTAAGATTTTTCTAAGCTAATTATCTTTCAGCATCTCCATCCACTGGAGATGAAGTTTTTCTGTTAGTCAGAACTTATTATTCAGGCAGATTTTGCACAGGAAAATAATTTTGACATAGAAATGCTATAGATGCACAAACAGTTGCGAACGGAGCAGGGAATGTTGTTAATCAGGAAATAAAATAATTTTTTATTCAATGAAGAGAGAGAATAAGGTTTTTATTAATAATAATAATAATCTGTGGTATAGGCTGGATCATATATTTTTTAAAGTATAAGTCTATAAGCCCACCAGCAGCAATAATACTTAAAAATGCCAAATATACTGTAGGAAAAATTACTTCTGTTTATTATGGAGACAGAGCACGTAAAAAGGGGAATGATTTTACATTTAGTTATAAGGAAGGAGTTATTAGAAATGCTCATGAAGAAGGAGAATTCATTTATGGGCGAAAATGAACCTCAGAAGTGAATAAGTTCGTCTTTGAAGAAATCAAAACGATTTGTCATAAATATAAGAAGTCGACTCATATGAGCCGACTTCTTTATTTCAAATTGTATATTACTTTAGTATTATTCAATTTTAATATTATCGATTTGAATATCGTAAGTACCTGCATTCCCTGTTTTGATGGCAAACATATCTTTTCCAGCTAATAGATTAAGATCTGCCAAACCGGTAAGGTTAAGTTCAACCAGCCTCCATTGACCGTTGGTATTAATTGAACCTGTGTAAGAATTGGCATTACCAGAATCTGGATCTAAAATTGCTCCGGTACTGAATGTTCCCAGGTTGAAGGTATAGAAAATAGGAGTACCACTGGTTTTATACACATTGAAAGAAAGCGATTTTCCAGTCGAAGTACCTTTGATATAGAACGTAATTCTTTTTGGAATAGCTGGTAAACCTGAAGCTGCGGTAGCTGTAAATACATAATCATTTGTTGTAGGTGTTCCTTTAATCTGAAGCGAATTGGTTCCGTTATATCCTAAACCAACACCTTGGGTTGCATATGGTTTAAGACCGAAACCGTTTACACTTGATAAGAAGGTTGTCCAGTTCTCAAAATCAGAACCGTTGAAAAGATTTACAGCAGAAGCTGCTGGATTCTCTGGTGCTCCCGGAGAAAATCTTTCATTATTAAAGACCATATCATCAAGATTTCTGATATAGGCCTGTTCTGTAAAGATGGTAGTGGTAGGATTACTCGGGCTTGTGTAACGGCTCAAAAGAAGTACAATATCACCGCTTTTTGCATATTTAGGAGAAATAGGAGATTTAGCAAACGTTGCATAATTACTAAAACGAAGGTCTAATCTCGCTGCCTTTTTATCTGTTATATAACGGTCTCCTGTTGCAGCATCATCAGCAAAGGTTTTTGTCAGTTCGGCATCTTCATACTGAACATTTTTAATTTTTACAAGCTGGTTGATGTGAGCACCATTTTTAAGAGCATCAGCGATAGAATTAAATTCCAATGGCTTCATTACAGCAACAATAGGTTTTTGTCCGTCACAAACTCTTGCCATATAATTAGCAAGTTTATTAGGATTAATTCTGCCCACTGAATAATTGGGATCATAAGAACCTATTTTAATATTTCCATTGGAAGCCTGAACAATAAGTCCTTTTAAATTAATTCTAACCAAAGCACCTGTAGGAAAATCTAAATATTGATTTCCTCCATCAATATCTACCTCTATTCCCTGGGTAGGGTTTTCAGGCTTATCCTGCAGGAACATCATTTTATAAATATTTCCCGATTCATCACTTGAACCCACATAAGCTTCAACGATATAGTCTTCTTTAACAATATCCGCATCGGTAGGTTTAGGTTTTGCGATACCAGCAAGATCTGACAGCTTGTGATTAGCTGCAGGAAATCTATTGGTACACTGAATTTCCGGAACATCATAATCATCGGATTTTACACAAGACGATAACGTCAACATTGAAATGGCACTAAATACAGCTGCCTTAAAATATATATTTTTCATTGTTTTCGATTTTTAAAATTATTGATTAGAATCTAAGTTGAAGATTTACAAAATAAGACCTTCCCTGGGAATACCAGTATTTAGGAGCAAATACCATATTTCCGCTGTCATAATCATTCGCATAATCAGTATAGTTCACATTTCTGGTCTGCTCGAATCCTCCTGTAATGTAATTTTTATTATTAAGAATATTATTTACAGAAGCAGAAATCAGTACATAATATTTACCAAACATCCACGATTTTCCTGCATTGGCATTAAGGAAAAACTCACTAGGAAGTTTCGTAGGCGTAAGAACTCTAGCCAACTCTTCAGGATTTACATTATCATAAGGCACTCCAGGCGTATTGGGATTGGTATAGAACCTTGCCGTTCTGGTTACCGGAGACGGATCCAAGTAAGAGTGTCCGAAATAATTCCAGCTTGCCCCTACCCACCAGTATTTTGGGCTGTTGTAGCGAAGACCTAAATTATAGGCTTCCTGTGGAGTACCTCCCTGTTTGTAGTTTTTCAAAGTAGCCTCTCCCATATTGGTATAGGATCTTGATATGATGTTTCCACTGTTATCAAGTTCTCTGAATGTTCCTACAGCGTCAGAAGCAAAATAAACAGTAGGATTATTAGTATACGTATATTGCCCGATACTTAATAGACCATTAGCTGTTAGTGTAGGAGTGATCTTTACCTGTGCACCAAGCTCAACTCCCATATTTCTCTTGTTAGCACCCGCAAGTACCTGAGTAATAAAAGCACCGTCCTGAACAGGTGCCTGATCTCCGCTTTCAGTTAATGTCGTTAATTTAACTCCCTGTGCAAAATATCTCTGAACACTGGTTTCATTCTGAGTGTTAACTAAATAACCCGTCACTCTTACCTTAACAATCGGAGTAGATATTACGTAGCTTAAATCATTGGCATCAATAACAACATTCTTGATATTTGGTGTAGTAACGCCACTTACTCTTGTATTAAAATAGATATCATTCAGGAAAGGAGACTGTGAAAAATAAGCTCCGTTATAAACCAGGAAGTTTCTACCATTAATTCTATAAGTTACCTGCCCTTTTACACCCACATTCCAAAAGTTTTTGTCCTCTCCTTTTCCGTAAGATGACTGATAAAGGTAATGCTGGAATAATCCTTCTCTGCTATTGTTGGTATATCCGAATAATCCTGACACAAAAACATCAAATTTACCTGTTGAGAATTTAAAAGCTGGATTTATTTTTATTTCCTGTCTTCTGAAGATATAATCATATCCTATTTTATCGCCTTCTTTTTTCGCAACGGAAGCATCATCTTCTTTAAGGTTGTATTTCCCCCAAACTCTGCTTGCATCAGTATTCGATGCGAATGGATCCATATTCAGGGCAAAATCTGCACCCAGAAGATCATTAACCTCTCTGTATTGTTCAGATTTATAATTCTGATAAGAGACATTCAGAATGAAACGGGAAGTATCTGTAAAATTATAAGTATAATGCGTTGCTGCATTGAAAATCTTATCATCTTTCACATCATCCACAAGGAAATAGGCAGCTCTTCTTCCGCCAAACTGTGACATATAAAGATCTCCGTTTCTGTTTATATTATAAAGATTATCCCAGTTGATCTGTGTATGAGACTGATCATCATTGGTCCACCAATCTCTAGTAATTCCTATATTAGCTGCCTGCTCGGGTGCAGGATTATTAAAATTCAACCAATAGCTTGGCAGATTACGGTAATAAGTAGGGGAAGGATTATTTGCCCTGTACCAATCCAGTCTTGAACTGTAGTCTTTACCGAACTGATAGGAGACGCTAGTCCACAATTGAGAATTTTTATTAATTTTCCAGAAGTCCTGCAACTGAAATAATGGCTGAAACCCTCTTCTGACCCTCTCATTCCTTTTTTCTCCTCCTTGCCATCCCCAATACGAGTTGTAGTGAATTCCTCTGAAATCATAAACTTCCTGGGTATTCGGGCTGGAAGTGCTTCTTGCATATTTGGAACCAATGGCATTAAATGTCATGGTATGGTTGTCACTGAATTTCTTTTCAATCCCAAGATAGCCGCTGTAGGCATCATAGGAAGTTCCGTCCTGTATTCCTTCCTGAGCCCATCTTCTGGCAATCATTCCGGTAAAAGCCCATCCGTTCTTGTTCATTCCGGAAGAATACCTGTAAGATAATCTGTTGGTATAATTCCGGTTTGTAAGGGAATACGTTAATTGACTTCCTTTTCTATAGTCACTGGCTTTTGTATTTTTATAAATAACAGAACTGTTTCCACCGAATGCATATTCGGATGGCGCATGATTTGCGGAAATTTCCGGGTACCTGGTGATCTCGTTAAGTCCACCCCAGGTTCCAAAATCTACATTACCATTATCAGATTCAAGCATAGAAACACCATTCAACATAGATTCTACAGATCTTCCATCAATCCCTCTTGGACGGAACCAATAAAATCCTAAATCAAATGCTGCAATTCTACTGAAAACATCCTGAGACGACTGGAGTAAACCTACTGTAGAGGCCTGTCCGCTGTTACTGTCTTCGCTATCACCGCTATTGTCAATAATAGCTAATCCTTGATCTGCGTTCGTAAGATTGGAATATAGGGTAATAGTCCCTAGATCCTTTCTTTTCTCATCGGTTACGTCAAACTCCATCATTTTGGTTTCGAAGTTTGGTTTCGTAATCATAATTTGATAATGGCCCGGCTGCAGATCTACAAACTGGAAATATCCAATTTTGTCAGCCGTTGCATCATTTTCACTCCCCTTAAGGTCTACTTCTGCCCTTTCAATAGGCTTTCCCTCTGCATCCTTAAGATACGCAAACACAGTAGTCTGCGCAAAATAGAACGAAGCCGGAAGTAGAGTAAATAAGGAGACTAATGATAATTTTTTAATCATGAGTTTATTATTTTTTTTATGCTTTCCTATTAATTTACACCCCTTTAAAAGTTGGGGGGCACTAATTTAGGTAAAATTTATAATTACCAATTTTTTTAACATTATTTTTTCTTAACATGGCAAACTTTTATGAATCATTATGTAAGAGAATAATGGTTAACTGTTTTAAATTTACAAATATTTAAATGGGTTAAATTAAAAAAAGTAAATTTGTTTTTTAAATAATTTTAAATACTCCACAGGATGAAAAGATTTATAAGTTTTATGGCCATCATTTTTTCGGTAATGGCTTTTTCACAGCAAGGAAAACTTAGAAAAGTGGCTGCCGTTGGTTTTTTGAATGTTGAAAACCTTTGGGACACAATTCGTTCAGCAGATTATATTGACGGAACTAAAGATATTTCTAATCCGGCTTTCCATAGAAGCATACCGCTCGACTCTATTAAGTTTTTAGAAGCGGAAAAGCATGACGGACCTTGGAGTGATGGCGCCTTAAAGGGTAAAAAAGCAGTAAGATACCAAAGCGGATCTGAAGAATTTACCCCAAACAGTTCAAAAAACTATACTACTAAAATTTATAAAGCAAAGCTTGCCAACGAAGCAAAAGTAATTTCTGAAATGGGAGCGCAGTACACAAAAACTGCCCCGGCTGTAGTTGGACTTATCGAAGTAGAAAACAGACAGGTCATTGAAGATCTTGTAAAGCAGCCTGCTCTTGCTAAATATGATTACGGAATTATCCATTACAACTCTTATGATTACCGAGGAATAGATGTCGCTTTGATTTATCAGAAAAGAAGATTCACGCCAACGAATTCATTGAAAAAAGAATTAAAAGTCTTCGGTGATGACGGCAAAAGAGAATATACAAGAGATATTTTGGTGGTAACAGGTTTCCTGGATAATGAAAAAGTAGCATTCTTTATGAATCACTGGCCTTCAAGAAGAGGAGGTGAAGCTATTTCGCTGCCTAAGAGAAATGCAGCAGCAACGTTGCTGAAACAGCAGATGGACAGTATAAGAACTGCAGATCCCACTACAAAGGTTTTTGCAATGGGTGACTTTAATGATGATCCTGTAAGTGCTAGTTTGAAAAATTATTTAAAAGCTGTAGCCAGTCCTAAAGATTTAAGCGAAACGACACCCTATCTGAATTTAATGTATCCTCTATATAAGAAAGGGATTGCTTCGCTGGCTTATCAGGACGCTCCTAACCTTTTTGACCAGATTATTGTTTCTAAAAACTTAATCACGGATCGGGTAACAAAAGAATATTCTGTATATAAAGCAGAAATTTTCGCGCCTGCTTATCTTGTGAATAAAGAAGGAAATTATAAAGGTTATCCTTTCAGATCATGGGACGGAGATCGGTTTACAGGAGGTTACAGTGACCACTTCCCGGCGTTTGTAATTCTTCAGAAAGAACCCTAAACAAATACTTAGGCACTCATTTTGAGTGCTTATTTTTTATAACAAAGTTTTTATTATGAAAAATCTGATCGTACTATTTCTCTTTGCCCTGATTCCTTACAGTTGTTTTCCCCAAAACAGCCCTAAGAAAGAGGAAGAGAAATCTGAAATGAAGCCTTCTAAAAATGAAGACGGCGAGTGGGATCTTACGGTGATCGATACCCAATTCGATTACTTTTTAAATGCAGTGGCTAAACCAATAAGCCAGTACTCTGAATCATACCTAAAAACAAAAAATACTTTTCTGGTCAATGAATGGAACTCCTATTACAGCTCAGGAAGGTACCGTAATATTATAGAATCAGGGATAGATTACGACCCGAGGGAAAATTACGGGATCAAATTTGAATATAAGCTGTATCAGGTTTTTGCCTACGTAAGCTGGAAGTACGGACTGAAAATGAATGGCCTTTCCGGAAGTGATGCCGTGAGATAAATATTAAGAAATAAGGTATTACTTAAGAATAAAAAAGGTTCAGAATTTCTTCTGAACCTTTTACTTTTATAATAGCTGAAACTTATTTGTTGAATAATTCTTCTACTTTATCCCAGTTTACTACGCTGAAGAAAGCGGCAACATAGTCAGGTCTTCTGTTTTGGTAGTTTAAATAATAAGCGTGCTCCCAAACGTCTAATCCTAAAACGGGAGTTCCTTTAACGTCTGCAACAGGCATTAATGGATTGTCCTGATTTGGAGTAGAAGAAACAGACACAGATCCGTCTCCATTTTTCACCAACCAAGCCCATCCTGAACCGAATCTTGTTTTAGCAGCTTCAGAAAAATCAGTTTTGAATTTTTCAAGACCACCGTAAGCTTCAATAGCAGCTTTTACGTTTCCTACAGGCTCATTGCTTCCACCAGGAGTTAGAATTTCCCAGAATAGAGAGTGGTTGAAATGTCCTCCTCCGTTATTTCTTACTGCTGGTTTGTCCGTTCCTGTCTGACAGATCTCCTCGATCGTTTTACCTGCCAGTTCAGTTCCTTCGATTGCTTTATTTAAATTGTCAATATAAGCCTGGTGATGTTTTGTATGGTGGATTTCCATAGTTTTAGCATCAATTGTAGGCTCCAATGCATCGTATGCATATCCTAATTTAGGTAATTCAAATGACATAATTTTTATTTTTAATGTTATATCCAAATTTAGCCAATATTTAAGCGATAATCAAAAACTGAGCATTACTTTAATAAATCTTTAACATTGATATATTGATTTAGAATGAATTAATTTTTATAAGATGGAAGTTGGAAGCCAGAAGATGGAGGTTATTCTATCCTGAAATACATTTTCCGGTCTTATTTAGTTTTTTAAAAAAAAGTAAATTCGTACGCCTCACTCTCCAGCCTTCAAACCTTCAAATATTAATACTCTCAAACCCGATCATACTCAAACACAAAAAAGCACGAAGATCCGCTGATCACCGTGCTTTTTTTAACAACAATTAAATTAATCTATTTATTCATAGACATCAGGAATTCTTCATTATTTAAAGTTCCTCTGATGTTTTTATTTACAAATTCCATTGCTTCTACAGGATTCATTTCAGAAAGATATTTTCTGAAGATCCACATTCTCTGGGAAGTCACCTCATCCAATAGAAGGTCATCTCTACGTGTGCTTGAAGAGACAAGATCAATTGCAGGATAAATTCTTCTGTTGGCAATTTTTCTGTCTAACTGAAGTTCCATGTTACCTGTACCTTTGAATTCTTCAAAGATCACTTCGTCCATTTTAGAACCTGTATCAATTAGGGCTGTAGCAATAATAGTTAATGAACCGCCACCTTCAATTTTTCTGGCCGCTCCGAAGAATCTTTTTGGCTTGTGAAGAGCATTGGCATCCACACCTCCCGATAAAACTTTACCTGAAGCAGGCGTAACAGTATTATAAGCTCTTGCTAATCTGGTAATTGAATCTAATAAAATTACTACATCATGACCGCATTCCACCATTCTCTGAGCTTTTGCTAAAACGAGGTTGGCCACTTTTACGTGTTTATCTGCAGCTTCGTCAAATGTAGAGGCTATAACTTCTGCATTTACACTTCTTTCCATATCGGTAACTTCTTCCGGACGTTCGTCGATCAGAAGAACCATCATATAGACTTCAGGGTGATTGGCAGCGATAGAATTGGCGATATCTTTAAGCAACATCGTTTTACCTGTTTTAGGCTGTGCAACGATCATTGCTCTCTGCCCTTTCCCGATCGGCGCAAATAAATCAACAATTCTTGTGGACATTGTAGAATTATCTCCGGCGAGGTTAAATTTCTCTTCAGGGAAAAGCGGTGTTAAATATTCAAAAGCGACACGGTCTTTAATAAAAGCAAGATCACGTCCGTTGACTTCGATTGGTTTTAGTAATGAAAAATATTTCTCGCCTTCTTTTGGAAGTCTTACAATACCTTTCACTGTATCTCCGGTTTTAAGACCGAAATTTCTGATCTGTGCAGTAGAAACATACACGTCATCAGGAGAAGAAATATAACTGAAATCAGATGAACGAAGGAATCCATAGTTATCCGGAAGGATCTCTAAAACCCCTTCAATACTTACCATTCCATCAAAACTGAATTCTTTTCTGTGCTCAGAATGGTGCTCCTCCTGCCTGTCAGCATTTTGTCTGTGCTGATTTTGGTTTTGGTTGGGATTCTGGCCCTGGTGTTGATTTGGGTTTTGGTTTTGGTGCTGATTTTGATTTTTATGCTGGTTTCCGCTGTTCTGCGGATTGTTGTGTCCTCTTTGTTGGGATCTGGCCTGAGGTTGAGAAGTATTAGACCTTTCTTCTGATAGTGCAGATTCTTGAGCTTCTGCATTTTTAGGAGCTTCTGCTCTTTCCTGGGGAGCTTCTGTATTACCTGTGTTGGCAACTACTCTCTTCCTTTTTTTCTTGGCTTGTGCTGAATTGTTGTCTTCAGGAGCTGCTGTTGTTTCAGCTTTAGGTTCTTCCTGTTTCTTTTCTGCAGGAGCGGAAACTTTTTCCTCTGTTTTCTCTTCAGCTATTGGAATTGTTTCTGCTGGGGTTTTTACCTCTGCTTTAGGTTTGGCAGGTTGTCTTTTAGGCGCTGCTTTTTTCACAGGGGCCTTAGCAGGTTTGTCTGCCGGTTTTTCTTCAGTATCCATGCTGGTTTCTGTGGCGTTGAAATAATCTTTTGCAACTTTAGGGTTAGAAGCCTGAAAGTCAAGAACGGCAAAGATTTTATCATTATCATTGCTGTTTCTAGCAACTTTAACGCCTAAATCTTTTAAGATTTTAGTCAGTTCCGTTACGGATTTTGACCTTAACGTTTCTATGTTAAACATACTTAATGTAAAAATGTAATTAATTGTGAGTAAGAAAAGTAAGTCCGGTGACTTTTGTTTTCAAGTACATATGTATAATGCAAATCTACACTTATTTTTGAATTGTGCAAAATTTATGTTATTTTTGCCAGGTATTTAAGAATCAATGTTACAGAGAATACAGACTATATGGACTCTTTTGGCGGTTTTGGCTGCTGTTTCCCTTTTCGTTACAGGACAGGATATTGACGTTTTTGGCAATATTCCGGTGATTAATATTAGTTGTATTGCCCTTGTTTTGGCAGGAGCATTGAGTATTTTTAGTTTTAAAAACAGAAAAAGACAAATTTTGCTGAATACATTCAGCATCATTATAAACGTTTTGTTGATTGGTGTATTGGCGTACTGGTTACTAAATTTATCCGGAGGAATTCAGATTCCTGAGAAGGGTATTGAGCCGGTTTTCCCATTGATCGCGGTGATCTGTCTGCTTATTGCAAACGTACTGATCCGCAGAGATGAGAGGCTCGTAAAATCTGTAGACCGACTTCGATAACCTTACAATGATTTTTTGAGTGAGAACAGCTTCCTTTATTGGAAGCTGTTTTTTTTGTTTAGAAACTGTAAAAATAGTTTAACATGTCAAGATTTAAATCTTGACATGGTTAAATTTTAAAGAAATAAGAATTTAAATGCAACTTTTCCGTTTAAACTACGACAGATTATTCATAACTTATTTAAAAATGAAAAAACTAACCTATCTTACTTTATCTCTTTTTTCGGCATTTACTTTCGCTCAGGAAGTTTCAAAAGAAAGAATTAACACTGTTATTTCAACATTGGCATCTGATGAAATGAAGGGTCGCGAAATAGGAACTCAAGAAAATGAAAACGCAGCAAATTATATTGCAAAACTTTTCAAGGAAAACAATCTCGAATACTGTACCGGAAATTCTTACCTGGTTCCTTTTGACTATAAAGGAAAAACAGTTTATAACGTGTGTGGTGTTAAAAAAGGAAAAACCGATAAATACTTAGGATTTTCTGGACATTTTGATCATATCGGAACAAACAATAACGCTGGTGACAATATTTTTAACGGTGCTGATGATGATGCCAGCGGAATCACCACTTTAGTAGGAATTTCAGATTATTTTAAAAATAAGAAGCCTGAATTTTCAATGGTCTTCATGGCATTTAACGGTGAAGAAAAGGGAATGTTAGGATCAACAGCTATTTCTGAAGATAAAAACCTGGATAAGATTTATAATAATCTAACAGCTCTGTTCAATTTTGAGATGGTGGCCACCGAGTCTGAGTTTGGAAAAAATGCAGTTTTCATGACGGGTGATGAATTTTCCGACCTTGACGAGCTTTTCAATAAAAATGCAGTAAACGGACTTAAGATAAATCCTGACCCGTACGCTTCAGAACAATTATTTTACAGATCGGACAATGTGAATTTTGTGAAGAAGAAAATCATTGCCCATTCTATTTCTACCGCAGACATGAGTAAAATAAAACATTACCACCAGGTGAATGACGATGTAAGTATTGTAGATTTTGATAATATGACACAGCTTATTAATAATTTTGGGAAGACTTTAGAAAAATTAAACCCTAAAAACTTTACCCCGAAGTATAATGATAAAGTACAATATTAATTGATTCTATATAATAATGAAACCGTCAAAATGGCGGTTTTCTTCATAACTGTATGCCGCTTGCATGGTATAATCCTAAACAAGTATTTGTAACAAAACAAGCCTTACTGAAACATATTAGTTAAAGTAAAAAAGGATTAAGAACGTCTTTTCCTTTATTTTACGTAATTTTGCTATCCAATTTTTCATTGAATGAAACCATTACAAAGAATACTCTATTTCGCGAAACCGCATCAAAAATACCTTTTCGGAAGTATGTTTTTCAACATCCTGTACTCTTTACTGAATATCTTATCTGTAGGAACTATGCTTCCTATTTTAGGATTAATGTTCGGTACCATAGAGAAACAGGCAAAAGAACCGGTATGGAGCGGAGCTTTTGGCGACTATTTCAATTATATTAAAGATAAAGCTTATTATTTTGTACAGACACAGATAGATCAGCATGGTGCCGTTTATGTACTTGCTGTTCTGTGTGCAATCACAGGTCTTTCATTTTTATTAAGAAATATTTTCAGATATATAGGTTCTTTCCTTTTGGTCAATTACCGTGTAGGTATTACCAAGGATCTCCGAACTGCAATGTATAATAAATTCCTGCAGCTTCCGGTTTCATTCTTTACAGAGCAGAGAAAAGGAGATATGATGTCCAGGATTTCCAATGATATTGGAGGTGTAGAAGGTGGAATCATGGGGGTACTGGTAGATATTATCAATGCTCCGTTCATGATTATCTCTTCTTTGATCGCATTATTTTTACTTTCCCCTCAGCTGACCCTGTTTTCACTGATTGTTTTCCCTGTGATGGGTTTGCTGATCTCATGGACAGGAAAAAGCTTGAAAAAACAGGCACATTATGCCCAGGCTGAGCTTGGAAATCTTTTCTCACTGGTAGATGAGACTTTAAAATCGTCTAAAGTAATTAAGATATTCAATGCGGATAAGATCCTTAAGAACAGATTTAACGAAACAACTACCAACTGGCAGAATTTTGCCATAGATATGAGCCGAAAAAGAGAACTTGCCTCTCCAATGAGCGAATTCCTGGGTTCTATCACCATCCTGATTATTACATGGTATGCCGGAACGCAGATTTTAGAGGAGCAGACGATGAAGCCTCAGGCTTTCCTTGTTTTCATCGGAATGTTCTTCCAGATTCTTGATCCTGCAAAAAAACTTTCGAGCGCAATATCTTCTATTCAGGGAGGAATGGCAAGTCTAGAAAGAGTAGCAGAAGTTCTAGACTATGATTTAAAAGTGGAGGAAATTGCCGAGCCAATTTCTATTTCTACGTTAAATAACCAGATTGAATTCAAAAACATTGGATTCTATTATGATAAAGACAATGTTATCCTTAAAAACTTCTCACTGATCATTCCGAAAGGAAAAACAATAGCTCTTGTGGGCCAGAGTGGAAGCGGAAAAACAACAATTGCTAATCTTTTAGCAAGGTTCTATGATGTGAATGAAGGTCAGATTTTAATTGACGGAATTGATATTAAGCATTTAAAATTAAAGGAATACCGTCAGCTTCTGGGAATGGTAACCCAGGAATCTGTACTTTTCAATGATTCGGTTTACAATAACATCCTGATGGGTAAACCTGAAGCAACCAAAGAACAAGTAGTAGAAGCTGCAAAAATTGCGAACGCAGACAACTTTATTTCAAATCTTCCTGAAGGTTATGATTCTAATATTGGTGATGACGGAAATAAGCTTTCCGGTGGTCAGAAGCAGAGAGTTTCTATCGCCAGAGCTGTATTGAAAAATCCACCGGTGATGATTCTTGATGAGGCAACTTCTGCCCTGGATACGGAATCTGAAAGATTTGTTCAGGATGCCCTTGATAAAATGATGGAAAACAGAACTTCCCTTGTTATTGCCCACAGGCTATCAACCATTCAGAAGGCAGACTGGATCGTGGTAATGGAGAAAGGAATTGTTGTAGAACAGGGAACCCACCATGACCTTATTGCTAAAAAAGGAATGTACCACAAGCTTGTGGAACTTCAGAATTTTGATTAATCAATTATTTTATTGAATTAAAGTCAGTAAAATGAATCCTATACAAGAGTACTTCTACAGAATCGATGAGCCTGAAAGAAGTACTCTTTTGTTTTTAAGGAAAAAGATCCTCGAATCTGATCCTGAGCATATCACTGAAACCTTAAGTTTTGGGCTTCCTTTTTTAAGTATAAGAAAAAAATGCTGTGCTACCTTTACTACAGTAAAAAGCACAAACAACATTATGTAAGTTTCTATCACGGGGACAAGCTCAATCACCCTCTCCTACTTCAGGAGGGCAGGAAGAAGTTTAAAATACTTCTGATCAACATGGAAGAAGATTTGCCTGTTGAGATTATTCTAAACCTTACAGAAGAGGTTAAGAAGTATATAAAATAAAGGCTGCGGCATGGTTTCACCATGCCGCAGCTTTTATTTAAGAACTTTTTTATTACTGTGTATTAATTCCGCTGAATTCTGCCTGTTTAACCGCCCATGCAATCATATTGGCAAACAGTATAGAGTTTTGCACCTGCATTCCTCCGGCCGAATATCCGTTTCCTGCGTAACCGTAAGAAGCTTTTTGTACAGGGAAATATCCTCCTGAGCCTGGTGCAACAAATGGTTCTATAGTAGTACTTGAAAAAGGGGTTCCGTTTGCATTTTCATTGCTTAAGAAACCTCCGTCTCCAAACCATATAAAGTTCAGATTGCTGCTTCTCAGCCCGGTAATACCTGTTCTTGCAGTTGCACTGTTAATCGGCTGTGCATAGCTGTAAGGGACAAATCCACTTGTAAGACCTGAAATTCCAATTGTTGTGGAAGCATCCTCACCCCAGTTTTTTCCTCTTACATCCCCGAAAGGACCATTCAATATAGGATCATCTGTATTAGAAAGAGCGTACACAGATCCTGCCCCGGCTCCATTGGAAGCTGAAATAGTAGGATCTGAAAAAATTCCTCTGAATAAATTTTGTGCTGTTCCTGTATCATCAGTTAAAGCAATCACAATTCCTTTTTTATTAAGATAGGAAGCAATATATCCTGCATCTGTAGCATTTGGCGTGTAAGAATAACCGATAATTACAATATCCGGCTTATTATTCAGGGCTGCCTGAAGTGCTGCAGAAGATGGCGAATTCCCCAGCGATGTATGGGTAAAGCCTTCATATTTTACAATACTTGAAGCCGTTGTTCCAAAATTAGAAGGAGAATCCATCAGGCTTCTGGAAGGTCCCGTAAAAGCGCTATATCCGTAAGCCGTTTCCAGACCTATGTGTAAAACTGTTTTTTTAGGAATCACTACAATAATATTGACATTACATGTCGTTGAAACTCCTCCCTGACTGTCAGAAGTAATGGTCATTGTTTTTACAGCGGTAGAAGATGGTGTTCCCGTACCGTTTAAGGTCACGTTTTGGGTTCCTGTAGCAGTAAATGTTCCGGAACCTCTGAATGAAATTCCATCTACCGTATTGGTCGTAATGGTATAACTTCCTAATGCAGAAACATTCACAGGTAAGGTAATGGTATTGGAAGCTGTGAGAGCTGTTCCTACCTTATAAACTCCATTGACAACAGCACTTCCACAACTCATGGTATAAGTTCCGGCAGGGCTGAGAACGTTTATGGATACAGCCGGTGTACAGGTCACATCGCTTCCGTTGGCAGTCAGTGATACATCATCTGTCTGAATATTCAGAGGGGTTCCCTGCCCTGCAATCTGAATAGTCTGCACGCCGGTATTGAGGAATGTTCCCGTTCCATAGAAGTTATATCCGTTGGGAGTAGTTCCCGAGATGGTATAATTTCCTATTTTAGTGACATTGACGGAAATACTCAGATAGTTTGATGGGGTTAATTCCCTGCCTTTTACATAGGTCCCCATTGCTTTTGTATTGGAGCAGTCCACTGTAAATACAGCCTTTCCCAGCTGCCCGCAGACACTTTTCCATTCATCATCGGCGAGACTCCAGTAATTAAAACAGTCCTCTGTTGTATTGTAGATGGTAAGGCCATCATCCTTAAGCTTATTAATGGTTATTGCATCTCTTTGGGTTTCGGTAAGACGGGGAATAAGTATTCCTTTATTGTTTCCGCCAGAAACCACATCCAAAACCGAATTTACATTAGGTGTAGATGTATTGATCCCTACTGCACCGTTCTGAGAATAGAACTGTCCAAAAACCAAAAGCATAGCCAGAAGCAGAACTTTGATTTTCGCTGTTGTAGAATTTTTTTTCATCATTTTGAAATAATTATGTTTGTTATTTTTTAAACTGACATTTCAGCCAATACAAAAGTATCATCCATATAGGGTTATTGGCTAAAAAAAACCTACGCAATACTACGCATGAGTAGTAAAGCGTACAGTCGATCAACATTTTATGTGAAAAATAATCAAAATATATGGGCGTATGATTATTGGAATTATTTAGAAAAATAAAAGATAAATAAGAAGACTATCTCTTATAAATGGACTTCCATTTAGCAATAGTATTCCGGCTGGTTTTGAAATGATTGGCTGTTTCCTGGTTGGTCAGCTTATTTTTATTTTGATAATTTAGAATCTCACGGATGGAAGATTCATCATAAGAACGTAATCTTTGGCTCTTAAACTCAACCGCATATTCTGCCTGACCAAAGATCAATCTGTTGAATTTCAGAATATCTATAGCGGTATTTAGGGAATCCAGTTTATTGATTATCAACGGATCGTTTATTTTATCAGGGAATTTTTCAGTGATAATATCAGTATATATTTGTTTGAAATTCGGCATATCTATACTTTTTTCACCCACTTGTAAAGAGTAGTCTTAGGAATCTTGTACTTTATTATAATTTCTTTTACCGTCATTTCACCCGTTATTATCTTACTCAATATAAATACCTTAACCTCTTCTGTATAAACACTTTTCCTGAATTCAAGGGTAGAATTTCCCACCTTAACTGTTTTATTTATTTTCGTTGGTGGTGCATAAAGAATGAGGTGGCCTGTAAATATCCTGAAGAAATCAAAATCCAAAAGTTTGCACCATCTTAGCAACTTATGGGTATCTATACTCTCCTGCAGATACATATCTTCTATTTCAGTTTCGGTACAGTTTAAAAATTTCATGATTCTTTCGGAAGGTATACGGAGCTCTTCTACTTTTGTTTTCACTAAACTTCCGATATGTATCTGTTTTAAATTCATCTTACAGCAAAAATATCAACAACAAAATGAATTAAAAGCCTATCCTTCTACGTAATACTACTCAGTCAAGTAAAAAAATTATATTTTGAGAATAAAACTGTTGATGTTCATTTCAGAAGGAATATCCAGCTTTTTCCTGATTCTGTATTTTTTACTTTCCACTGCTCTGATACTGCTGTTCGTACACTTTGCGATTTTCTTGGTATCAAAGTCAATCTTCATTAATGCACAGAAGTAAAGTTCGGAATGAATAAGGTTCGGATTTTTTGATAAAACAGCAGGAATAAAATGTGGGAAAAAGATCTGGAATTTATCAAAGAATAGCGGCGAGTTACTTTCTGCCAGTCTACAGATTTCACGGATATTTTCTTCTGTAAGATGATTGATGATCATTTGCTGCTTCAGGAGCCCGGTATTGGTTTTTTGCAGATCTTCTATAGTAGAGTCTTTTATTCTTGTATCTTTCATAAGCCCGAAGATCAGATCATCTTTTTGAGTAATAAAGGAGATATCCAGCAGAAATGAAGCTATGGAAAATAAAATATTAAGCAGTTTTATGGTTTTGAAATCCCCGTCCTCAAAAAAAATGCTTCTAGGAAGAAAATCAAAGTCAAAATATAAGCAGGCAACACAATTGGCACTGATTATAAAGGCAAGGATCATGATTGAAGTAAAGTTTTCCTTATAATTAAAAAAGAAAGGGATAGCAAATAAAAGTGAGAAATAGAAGTACTCTACTCCCGCATTTTTAAAAGTATAGATATGAAAGAAACTGATGATAAAAGCCAACAGGATAAAGACAAAAATAACACTTGTCTTTAATCCTTTTCTATAGCGGTTTGTCTTTCCTTTAACAGCCATTAAAAAAAGCCAGAAAAGTGTAGTGATCGTCAAAAACGTAGAGATAACTGCATCTCCGAAAAAGATAATGATGAATATTGAGTAAAATAAGAACAACAGAAAAAGGAATAGAAGATATTTGTTAATAAGATTAAGATAATTACGCTCATCCTCATCATATAATTGCTCTGCTTCACCGCTGATCAATTGAAAGAATTTTTTAAAAATCATCGTGTTCTGTGTTTTTGTGTTATCATAAAGCTCAAGTTGCTTTTTGTACATGACAAACAACTTGAATTCATATTAATACTCATCAAATGCACAAAACAGCAGAACAATGAAATCTATCTGCAGTTTTTTGTTGAATGAAAGATTGTGAAGGTGTTTTTTTATTAATTATTAAGCCCATTACAAGCTTAATAATTCGTATAATTTTTCAGCATATTTACGTAAAAATATGGTATCCTTCAGATTATAATCAATTAATACGCAAAAAAATTAGTATGCTATAAATAAATTTAAATAAAAAAGAAATATTTTTTATTCTCACACCAGAAAAAGCACCAAATAAAATTTGATAAGAATAATATTCCTACAAAAATATGATTTCAAGAAAATATACACCACAAAATGAGTACTCAATAGTACGCGTGCGTACAAAAACTAAGAAAATAGAATCCTGAAATTAAAACAGGTGAATCAGGTTGGAAACAGTTTAGTAAAATAGGCACAAAAAAAGGAGAAACTTAATTTCCCCTTTATATATATTTTGATGTTATTCTTTATTAATCTTTCATTTTGGCGATCACATCAAGCCCACCTTTGGTAATGTCTCCGATCTTACAAATAATTTCAGTGTCTAAAGGCAGAAAAACGTCCATTCTGGAACCGAATTTAATGAAACCAAACTCATGGCCGGCTTTTGCCTGATCTCCTTCATTACAATAGAAAACGATCCTTCTCGCCACATATCCTGCGATCTGTCTGAATACTACCTGATGATTGGTAGCTGTTTCTATGGCAACTGTAGTTCTTTCATTCTCTGTAGAAGACTTTTCATGCCATGCAACAAGGTACTTTCCTGGATGATACTTTTTGTAGGTAACTTTTCCGGAAACCGGATATCGGCAGATATGAACATTCAGCGGCGACATGAAAATAGACACCTGAATGGCTTTTCCTTTCAGAAATTCAGTCTCATCCACTTCTTTGATCATTACTACTTTCCCGTCCACAGGAGCAATAACATTTTCCCTGTGTTCCAAAATATCACGTTCCGGAACTCTGAAGAACCAAAATACTAAGCTGTAAACAACCAATAACGGCATAATGATCAGTAACGACCACATTTTAAGAAAATAAATAGCCAACACACTTATTATGATAAACAGTATCGTTGCTACGGTAATCGTTCCTTTCGATTCTCTGTGTAGTTTCATGAGATTAAATAAATTTTTCTAAAATAAAGTACAAATATACGACAGGAACGCAAATTAAAAAACTGTCCAGCCTGTCCAGCACTCCTCCATGCCCCGGAATGATGTTTCCGCTGTCTTTCACCCCAAAATTTCTTTTAAGCTGGCTTTCTACAAGATCGCCTAACGGAGCAAATGCTGCCACCAGAAATCCTACGATCATCCAATTTCCACGAAGTTCCGGCTGGTAGTGCTCTATAAAGTACGATAAAACCAAGGTTAATACCACTCCACCGGCATATCCTTCCCACGTTTTCTTTGGAGAGATTTTAGGAGCCATTTTATGCTTTCCGAAAAATTTTCCGGTAAGGTAAGCAAAGGTATCACTGCTCCAGATAAGAATGAACAGAAACAGTACTTCCAGTGAAAACGTACCGTCAAAGCTGGAAAATTTAGGCAATCCCAAGGCAAAGCTGAAAGGCAGCGCTACATAGATCACTGTAAAGATCAGCTTTCCGCTGTCGTAATATAATTCATTGGGATATTTGAAAAGGGTAACCACTGCAATAGCGACCAGGGAAAGAGCAAGTATCTCATTCAGCCTGAAATCGAAAAAGAAATCGTGGTGGAAATATCGTTTGGAAAATACATAATAAATAAAGATAACCAACGGAAGCACAATCCATTTTTCATATCCTTTCCCAAACTTCATGATCTTGACACATTCCCAGCTCCCTACAAGAAGAAGAAGGGTCATGAGCCCGTGATACAGATATTCCTGTCTGATAAGACCCGGATGGATTTTGTTGATCAGCTGGGCACCCAGCGGTGTTGTGCAAAGAATGATAACGGCCACATAAACAAGTCCGGAAATGGTTCTTTGAATAAGGTTTTTGTCCAAAATGTAAAATTTATAAGTTGATGCTTAATCTTCAAGCAGCAATAAAAACAGTTTTGTATTGGTATGGGAAGAGGAATCTAAACTTGACTGCCCTCCACTGATGGAAGTAAGGTTTTTGATATTACCGTTTCTTTTTATTTTTCCCATCGCATCATTAAGGTTGTTTACAATCTGTGAAACATTGGCCATAATAATAATCTTACCGGGAAGTCTTGAAGAATGGTAATGCAGGATATTGTTATGAGAAAGCATTATTCTTCCGTCATAGGCAATAAGATACTCGCAGGTGATAAAGGCAGCATCATTGGAGTTCTCCATTTCTGAAGTATAAGGCACCTTTACTACATTTAAAAAGCTCTGAAGCTCTTTATCCCAGCAGAAAAGATTTCCAATGCCTTCAATTTTGACAATTTGGTTCAAAGTCTGTAGAGCCTCCGCTTCATCTGCACAATAATTAAAAAATCCTCCCGAATGCGTAAATAATTGGGCAAACTTATAGTCAAGATCCGCATTTTTCAGCGAATCCCCGAGCTTCTCCAGACTCTGCTTTTCCTCTTCCTCAGGCTGGTTGGTAAGTTTGCTTACAATCCTCTTGAATAAATTCAACTTAATTTATTTTTAATCAACTTTATACAAAAATAGAAAATTATTACAATAGATTCTAAAAATGTGTCTTTAAATATGAAAAAACCTAACAATTCTAAGACTGTCAGGTTTTTTTTCAATATATTTTGGAAGTATTTTAAAGTTGAGTCGGGCTGTCGGGAGCCTGAATTTCACTTTCTTCTTCCTTGTCTTTAATTACGATCTGTTCATCGGGTCCTTTTGCTGTGGAAATAATGCTTGTAACAGGTCTTTCTGTCAATTCAGGGTCCCACGCTCTTTTACCGAATATATCTTCAAGATCTTCACGGAATATCACTTCTTTTTCTAAAAGTTTATTCGCTAAAGCATCCAGTTTATCTTTATTTTCCGTAAGGATACGAACTGCTCTCTCGTATTGGTTTTCAATAATAGATTTGATCTCAACATCAATCTTGTTCGCAGTTTCTTCAGAATAAGGTTTTCCGAAATTATATTCAGACTGTCCTGAGCTATCATAGTATGAAATATTACCAATGGTAGGACTCAAACCATAAACAGTAACCATAGCCTGTGCTCTTTTCGTTACAGATTCCAGGTCAGACAGTGCACCGGTTGAAATATTGTTAAAAATCACCTGCTCTGCTGCTCTACCTCCTAACGTTGCGCACAATTCGTCCAACATCTGTTCAGTAGTGGTCAGCTGTCTTTCTTCCGGAAGGTACCATGCTGCTCCTAATGAACGACCTCTCGGAACGATAGTCACTTTTAAAAGTGGCGCCGCATGTTCTACCAACCAAGAGATGGTAGCGTGGCCTGCCTCATGATAAGCAACTCTTCTTTTTTCAGAAGGTTTAATGGCCATATTTTTCTTCTCAAGACCTCCGATAATTCTATCTACTGCATCAAGGAAATCTTGCTTAGTTACGGAAGTATGACTGTTTCTAGCTGCAATTAATGCTGCTTCGTTACAAACATTAGCGATATCTGCTCCACTGAATCCCGGAGTTTGTTTCGCTAAAAAGTCTCTGTCAACCGTATCATCTAATTTGATTTTCAACAAATGAACATCAAAAATCTCTCTTCTTTCATGTAATTCCGGAAGGTCTACATAAATTGAACGGTCGAAACGTCCTGCTCTCATCAAAGCTTTATCAAGGATATCCGCTCTGTTGGTAGCAGCCATTACAATTACGTTAACGTCTGTTCCAAAACCATCCATCTCAGTAAGAAGCTGGTTAAGGGTATTTTCTCTTTCGTCGTTTCCTCCTGAGAAATTGTTCTTTCCTCTGGCACGTCCGATAGCATCAATCTCATCGATGAAGATGATTGCCGGAGATTTAGCTTTTGCCTGGGCAAAAAGATCTCTTACTCTCGAAGCACCTACTCCAACGAACATTTCTACGAAATCTGAACCTGAAAGGGAGAAGAATGGTACTTTGGCTTCACCTGCAACAGCTTTTGCCAATAATGTTTTACCGGTTCCCGGAGGTCCTACCAAAAGTACCCCTTTAGGGATTTTACCTCCCAGTCTGGTGTATTTTTCGGAATTTTTCAAGAAGTCTACCACTTCCTGTACTTCTTCTTTAGCTCCTTCAAGACCTGCAACATCTTTGAATGTCACCTGAATTCTTTCTTTTTCGTCAAAAAGCTTTGCTTTTGATTTCCCGATTGAGAAGATCTGTCCGCCAGGACCTCCGCCACCGCCCATCTTTCTGAAAAGAAGGAAGTAGAAAAGTCCCAATATCGCGATCCATATCAATGCTGAAACCAGAATATCCATGAATGGATTTTTACCAGCTCCATAATCTTTAGTGGTTTTGATATTGGCATCTGCAGCTTTTATCTGATCAAATTTTTGAAGGAAAAGCTGAAGGTCTCCGTATTTTACAGAAAAATCTGCTTTTGGAGCCATTTCGAATGCAGAAAGAGGATTATTATTTGGGCTGGCCGTTTTATTGACCATCGCCGTCTTTGCTGCTTTCGTTAGAAAAACATCAGCCTTCTCTGTGTCTTTGTATATGATAACGTTTTGGACCTTTCCTGCCTGCATTTCCCTAAAGAAAGCATCCTCATCAATAGATTTTGCACTGTCGCCCCCTAAAAAATTGGAGCCGAAAAATAACAAAAGAGCCACGATTGCAATTGGAAAAAACCAGTTGAATCCTTTATTGTTCATTTATACTTTTTAAAATTTAAAATTAATTTTCGATTTTGGTGATTGCTGCATCTCCCCAAAGTTCTTCAATATCGTAATATTCACGTATTTCTTTTTGGAAAATATGCACTACCACAGTTACGTAATCTACCAAAACCCACATTGAGTTTTCGGTACCTTCTACATGCCAGGGTCTATCTTTAAGATCATTTCTCACTTTTTTCTCAACACTTCCTGCTAATGCAGAAACCTGCGTATTGGAGTTTCCGCTACAAATTATAAAAGTTTCCGCTACAGAATTTTCAATTTTTGAAAGATCAAAAATCATAATATCTTCACCCTTTACGTCCTGGATGGCTTCAACAATTTTATCTATTAGTGCCTGCTTTTCTGCTGTTTTATTCATTAAAATATCTATAATCTGCAAATTTATTGTTTTTCTTTTACTTTAGCCTTACTTTTAGCCCTTTAAAGTCTTAAAGTTTTCTTAAATGAGTCAATTATTCCACTTAAAAGAATGCTCTTCTACTAATGACGAAGTTTCAAGGTTTTTACTTTATGAAAATTCAGATTTTATAGGACTCTCTACATTCAATCAAACCAAAGGCCGCGGACAATATGGAAATACATGGGCAGCTGCCGCCGGAAAAAACATTGCCTACACGCTTGCTGTGAAGGCGGAAAGCTTTCTGCTCTCAGATTTTATATTCAATTACTATACCGCTGTTGTCATTCGGGATTTACTTGCCAATATGACTGACCATGCAGTGAAAATAAAGTGGCCGAATGATATTATCCTTAAAAATAAAAAAATCGTTGGAATTCTGATTGAAAAGAAAAAAATTAATCAAAATAATTATTTCATCATCGGAGCAGGACTCAATGTTCTTCAGGATAATTTTGACGAGATATCTCATGCAGGATCACTACTGACGCAGACAGGAAAGGTTTTTGATCTTGAAGAATTCACCATGAACCTTCATGAATATCTGTCAGAAAGACTGAAAAACATTCCGACTGAAAAGGAGATCATTGAACTGTTTAATCATCATTTATTCCGAAAGGATGAGATATCAGTCTTTGAAATTGAAAAAGAACGACAAAATGGCATTATCCGCCAGGCTGACGAAAAAGGTGAGCTTTGGATTGAGCTGGAGAAAGACGGATTAAAATCTTTTTATCATAAAGAGGTTAAAC